>JAAUYJ010044638.1_pt1 | contig 15695 bp, 21 predicted proteins | sample 7278031 | NCBI WGS metagenome assembly JAAUYJ01 (sample SAMN14350222, study PRJNA611818) | marine sediment metagenome | isolation source: surface marine sediment (1.8m) | place: French Polynesia: Moorea | collected 2018-08 | reverse complement strand
CCTCCCCGGGATCTCCGTTGTTGTCAATGAAAAAGTATTGGTGTCTATGTTTAGTTTGTAGAAGGACAAACATAACAATAAATGGAAGCATTGCCTGATTCACAGCAATTTGTCCTAAACCGTCAACCTTCCTTGACGTTGGAATAATTACTTTTCCTGCGCTATGCCCCTTTGATCCGCGGTCCGCTCGCCTTTCCTTGTCTCAGCTGATCGCTCGGGGAAGAAATGCACTCGCCAAAACAAAGATGGACGAACGAAGAAGGCGACGGGGAAAGAGAGAAAGCAGCGCAGGAAAAAGACACTTTCCAGTTTTTCTACAGCTGATTGGAATTTGGAAACCAGGCATGAAAGAGAACCTGCCCTTGGTGCTCCTGGTGATCTCTTAGCCCCTGCCGCGACACCTGCCTTCCACCCCTGCCATCATGCCCGGCAAGGTGAAGGTGCGCGTGCTGGGCGCCCGCCACCTGCCCGTCATGGACAGGGGGTCGGAGAACACGGACGCCTTTGCGGAGGTCAGGCTGGGCGACCACCCGCCCTTCAAGACGGAGGTGTGCCGAAAGTCCCTCAACCCCGTGTGGAACAGCGAGGTCTTCCGCTTCGAGGTGGCGGACGACCTGGAGCTGCAGGACGAGCCGCTCCAGATCAGGGTCATGGACTACGACACCTACAGCGCCAACGACGCCGTGGGCAAGGTGTACGTCGACCTCAACCCGCTGCTGCTGCACCAGAGTCCGCTGGTGGGGGCCAACCCGGCCAGGAGGACCGTCTCAGGGCAGGGCGGCGCACAGACGCAAGAAGACGCGGCGGCGGCGGGTCAGTCCTCGCAGCCGCAGCCCGCCGCGGCCGTCACCGTCAGGCAGCACAAGCCAGGCGGTGCCATGATGGCAGGGTGGCTTCCCATCTACGACACCATGCATGGTATTCGAGGAGAGGTACCGAAAAACTGGCAATTTACTGGTGGCGAGTTTTCATGGCTATTAATTTTCAGGTGAACGTGTTGGTGAAAGTGGAGCTCTTCTCCGACCTGAACAAGTTCCGCCAATCCTCGTGCGGGGTGCCTTTCTTCTGCAGTGAGTATCGAAAGGAGCATCTGAAGAATGACCGTTGGACCACTCATGCCTTGTCTTCTTCCAGGCGCCGGCGTTCCCGAGGGCTTCACGGCTCAGAGCATCAACGGCTTCGTGGAGGAGCTGGTGGTCAACGACGACCCGGAGTACCAGTGGATCGACAAGATCCGGACCCCGAGGGCCTCCAACGAAGCCCGCCAGACTCTGTTCATGAAGCTTTCGGGCGCGGTGCAGCGCAAGATCGGCCTTAAGGCGCTGGAGCTGGGCGGCAACGCCGTCGTCGGGTACCAGCAGAAGTTCGACGTAGAGGGAGACACGGGCATCGTCGTCAGGGGCATCGGGACCGCCATGTTCCTGGTGCGGACGGCCCCAGAGGGAGCGGGCGGCGCGGCGTCTCCGTCGGCGGCGGCGGCCGCGGCGGCTCTGGCGCAGCAGCAGCGATCGGCCAGCAAAGAGTGAGTGCGCACATTTTGCAATTTTGACATATATAGCACTCTCACTACTGCCACCTCCGATTCAACATTCGATGTGTCGGGTTTTCACGCGCTCCCTCCCTGTAATAACCCTTCCAGAGAGGTCAAACCATACCCAACCCACGACCTTCAAATCGTATCCCTTCCCCCAGGCCTATAGCACTCTATTGTCAACTGCTTTCAATGTCTTCCAAGGTGTCTAGCCGAGGTGAGACCCCTCCCCATCCGGATCCCTTTTTTGCCTCCTTTAAAAAATTTGAAAGGAAGCGACCGAATGTTACATACACGTAGGGATCTAAGTTTTCTTCCTACCCCCTCATTAAATCCTCTCCTCCTCCTCCTTACGTGTCTCTTTCTCTTTTCCTTTCCTCCTCTTCGTTTCGACCACTGTCGTGCAATTCTCTTCACCATCACCCCCCAAAAAATATTGTCCTCCTCCGCCGCCGATGCCACCAACACCAACCGCCGCACCTTTCTCGTCCTCCGAATACTGCCAACAAACCGGTGATACGTATGTACGAAACCTGCCGCACGCCGATGCTTTTTTTGCGGATGCCTCGTGGACTTGCATCCTTCTCCTCCTACTTCTCCCCCCGCCTGCACCGCGTTTGTTCGTTCGTTGTTTTATGTCGAATTTCCACTCCGCACACACTCCATTAAACGCATCCCCTGAAATTCGCGACACAAAAGGGGATCCGCGCGTCCGTCCAGTCTATTTTCCTCGTGCGAGCTCCTCTTCCCGTCCAAGCCGAACGCGGCCGCGGCCAGCCAGGAGCCCGAGGACCTGCTCTCCACCCCTCCCCCGTCCCCTCGCGCCTTCGGCGGCGTCGGAGCCCTCATCGCCGCACTCACCAGACCGCTAGGGGCAAAGTCCGGCAGGTCCATCTCCGTATCTCAGGCTCCGGACGCCGTCGTCGCCCTTGAAGGCCACGTTCCTCCCGCGCACAGGGCGGCGCCCAAGAGGATCAGCAGCATGAAGGCCAACCGCTCTCCCAGAGGGCAGCGGCAGCACGGGTACTACAAGAACGTGGACGCAACGCAGTCGGTGCCAATGTTCATGATGGGAAAGGAGGGGGCGAGGAGGAGGGAGCACAGGAGCGGAGAAGATGAGGCTGGAGACTCTTCCGCCGGCGGGAGCAGACATAAAGTGGAGGGTGACGAGGAGGAGGACGAGGACATGTACCGGCCGCTGTTCTACCTAGATAGCGAGTTGGACCTGGAGGGAGAGGAGGAGGAGGAGACGGAGGACGGGAGGAAGGCGTCGGTCGACACCGTCATCAAGATCGACGGAGAAGCCGCTGCCTCCTCCGCCCTTCCGCCGCCTGAGCTGTGCGTTGAGCCTCCCACCCCGCAGCCGCCGGCGTCGGTAAACCCCTCACCGGGGGCCGGAGGGGCCGAAGGGGGGTTCCATCCACTGCAGAGGACGAGGCACAAGAGCGAGGGGGCCTCCCTCACGACAGGGGAGGACTTGCTGCACCCGCTCCTCCTTCAGCATCAGCAGCAACGGCATCGGGATCCTAGGAAGAAGCTGCGCAGGGGAAAGAGGCTCCGTTCGGTCTCTGAGAGTGAAACCACTTCCTCGTCCTCTGGGTTCGAAAGGCGCCTTTTGCAAAATTTAGTGTGCAAGCTAACGGGAGTGTTTTGGAAGACGTAGCTTTTTTTCCCTTCGTCTATATATTTGGTAGTTGTATAACTTTCTTGTAGCTTGTACGACTAAATTTTGTCTCAAACTCGACTGCGACTCTAGCCAGCGCAGCTCTATCACCGCCGGCCTTCCCGCCTCTAACACTCGACCCAGCGCCGCCGCCGCGACTGCCGCCGCGACCGCCGCGGCCCAAAAACCGCCGCGGCCGCCTTTCGCCCGGTGCCAGTCCGTGCCTAACCCCCCCGCCCCCCTCAACCCCCTGGAGGGCGACCGGCCAAGGCCGAGGCCGCTCACCAACGTCCTCCGCCTCTCCTCAGCCCCGACCCATCCTACTCCTCCGGCCATCAGGCCTTCCTCCTCCTCCTCCTCCGCCAAAAAGAGGCGGCGGAGGAAGCACGGCCTGGGACTAGTGGCCTCCTCCCTGCTGGTGGCGGGCTCGGCCTCCTCCGCCAATAACACTCGCCAGATATCTTGCTCCGAAAGTAATTCATTTTCCCCTTCTCCTTCTCCTCCTGCAATCCTTGGCGACCGCGACAGATCTGAAGGCGGACCGACGGCAGAGGAGGATCCCCAGCAGCAGAGGCAGCAGCAGCAACAACAACAACATCGGGACGAGGACGAAGACGCGGCTGCCTCCTCCTCCGCCACGTCCAAGCCCAAGGCCATCCCGCCGTCTGCCTCCTCCTCCTTCGACAGGCACCAGGACGACGCAGAACAAGCACAGCAGCAGCAGTTGCAGCAGCAGCACTCTTCGGACCCGGAGGTCGGGGAAGGATCTTGTTCCCCGAAAGGTAAGTCACTTACGTACTTTGTGCAGTGAAGTGTAGCGTAACGTTTTATGCACACTTTATTTCAACTCATTCAGCTCATAGCTTCACTTCATCCTGGACCGACCACCGCGCTCGCCTGGCTGCCCGCGGCTCTTCCGGTGGCGTCCTGGGTGGCGTGCCGCTCAACCCCGCCGCCGCCGGGATGGCCTCCGGGGTCACCGGGATGCCCGTCAACACCTCAGACCTGCTCGAGTACCCGTTCATCACCCTCAAGAGATTCCCGCCGGGGTTTCTGCACAAAATAGGTGGAGGTTTTCCCATTTTCTTCCACTTGACAACAAAAGAAACGTACGTTTCATTTTCGTTTCTAGGTGGCCTGGTGAGCTGCCGCTCGGTGAAATTGCTGGAAATGGAGGAGGATAGCGAGACGAGGGAGAGGGACAACTGGTGGCTGGAAATCCGGTACGGGCGGAAGATAACAGAAAGAAATTGCGTTCTATACATGCAAATGCAGTTCCGTAAAAAGCGACAAGCGAGTTACTTATGTTCAGCAATCTGCATGTATGCGTTAGAGTTTTGTAAACTATGGCGGTTTTTTTTTTAATTCGCAGGCAAGAGATTCGCTCCCACGCCCGTTGCCTGGGCTGCAACGTCGTCGTCGGCTACACAGAGGACACGGTGATCTGGTGAGTCGAAATTAGGTTTCTTTTAATCCCTATGGGTCGGGGTCGTAGCAACAGGAGTCAGTGCCGCTGAAGTTGGCCAATGCGAAGGCGCCAGAGTCGCCCGTTACGCAGCTACCTGCAACGAAAAAAAGTTTAGTTTTATGTTCTCGTTGAAATTATTTCTTCCTTGCCTGGCTCCCCGCACTTGAGGTTTGTCACGCAGTCTTCGTCTATGTCGCAGTCGCCCTCTCCCTGGTAGCAAGGGTTGGACATGGAGCAGCAGTCGTTGTCGCCCAGGCAGGCGTCGCGGGCGAAAGCTAGGGAAAAAGTTGTTAAATTCACGTCCCGTGAAGGGTGTATCTATTCCTCACTCTGCTTGAACATCTCTAGCCTCTGCAGGGGGGTGAGGAAGGCTGCCTCGACGTTCCACACCTCGATGGGGTGGCCGATGATGTTGCCGGCTCCGTTGTTGCTGCTGCCGGCGGCTTCGGCCAACAGGGTCGCCGACAGGGTGTAGAGGAAAAGGTTGAACTTCATCTTGCTGCTGCTGTTCTCTTTTGGAAGTTGTGTTTCCTCGTTCGGAGGGTGAATGCGATAGAGAGATTGTGCAGTGAACGTGGAAGTTACATTCTGTCTATCATTCCCTTTCCTTCATCTTTTTGGTTGAGAGAAGGATATGTGATGCCGCAGTTGCTGTCGTCCTTGACAGTCCAAATGTGGACCAAAGAAGGAAGGGAAATGACCGCAAGTAGGGCCTGTTCCGGTTACCTCTACGTTACTACGTACCTTCAACACTCATAGCCATTTTTACATTTCGCTAGAGCAAAATAAGGCTTTCCCGATGAGGTACGGTTGTCTGATTTGTTTATTATTTTTTTATCATTCTTGCACATATGGTAGTACACATGTAGTACAGTTCAACTTTCAATCATTTACCCGAAGAAATCGGTGACGGCGTCCCATCCCTTCTCTACCCCCTCTTTGGCCCTCCCTACTCCCCTACTCCCCCCCTCCCTGGCGCGGCCCCACCCCATCTCCACCGAGCCGGCCGCCCCCTCCACCCACTCCCTCGTGTCCTCCGCCGCGCCCTCCAGCCCCGGCCGCGCCTCGCGGTCGAACCAGCCGCGCGCGTCCGCAGCCGCGCCCTCCAGGGAGTTGCCCACGGAATCGAAGACGTTCTCCGGATCTGCCTCGGCCGCCGGGAGGGGGGCGGAGCGAGACTGATAGACCAGCGCCGCCGTAGCAAAGACGAGGAGCAGGATCTTCATGGTGGGGCGATTGTGGGCCTTTTCCTTCCAATGTCTGGCCTAGAATGGGGTTTAGGCCGATCAGAGTCGCGAATTATTAGTCCACCGCCGCCGCCCACCCTGTTTTTGGAACGGATGTGTTTTCGAGTTGTGCGATAATACGCAGGCGGTGGTATCGCAACTGAAACCAGTTTGTTTTTTCTGATATTTCCCGAATAAATGAGCAATGAAATTATGCATTCCTTTCTTTTTACAGGGATGACGTGGTGGTCCTGTGCGCCTCGGGCACCGCCGCCATCGGCGACCTCCACCAGATGCTTGACCTCGACTCTGCCGGCAGCCTCTTCGGGCCGCCCTTCCTCAACAACGCGCTCAATCCGGGACTCAACCAGCAGCAGCAGCTACAACAGCAACAGCCTCAGGACGTCCGCATGGACTGCTCCGCCGTCCACATACCCTACTCCGAATTCAGCCTCCCCTACACGTGCAAGACCACAAAGTGCGGAGTCTGCGGGAAGGTAGAAAAACATCTAATTGGGGTGGGAGAGTAACTATATGCTTATATTCAACTTTTCCCAATTTCCTAGGGTCGTGTTTCTGACGTCTTGTTTACCACCATCGAGCCGCCCGAGCACCTGGACATTGCCGGGCGCGGCTGCCTACTTCAGGCCAAGGTGCTCAGGCTCAAAAAGGACTTGAAGGTAATCATTCTTGCGGAATTTTCGGGAAATAACGTTCTTCTTAACTTCTTTTTTTTAAAAAAAAAACACTCTCAGGGCGAGAACAACGCCAAGGAGATCTCTGACGCTCTGCCCTTCATCGAGTACGAGGTCCACCGTCAGCTCATCAACAAGCTCAAGACGAAGGGGATGAACGCGCTCTTCGGGCTTCAGATGAAGGTCTCCCTCGGCGACCGCACCCTCATCGGCACGGCCACCGCCACCGCATGCTTCCTCTCCGCACTGCCGGCGCCAGCCAGGCCAAGGCTCCTCTGCTCGCCAGCGTGGCAGGTGCGGGAAGAGACAACAATTTTCAAATGGAAGCTTCTCACTTTCTTTTCTATAAACAAAGGTCTTATTTTTTCCTCCTATAGACCGACCCCGGTTATCTGCAGCGGGCGCAGCAGAGGCTTGAAGAGAGGATCGCCGAGAACCTTGCTCACTACGGTATCGAGAGGAACAACAAGGGGGCGGAGGAGGACGATTCGCAGCAGGAGTCGGGGGCAGAAGATCAGGCCGCCGCCGCCGCCGGGGATATCGGGGGCGGTGGAGACGCGGGGGGAGCAGAGGCGGAGGCGGACTTTGGCGCGGGAAATAAGGACACTTGCGTCTTGGAGGTGAGATGGATATTCAGAGATAAAAGGTTTTTTATTCCACATCTGCGAATTTGTCTCCGGCGGAATTCTAAAAAATGCGACGTAACAGGGCCTGGATTGAGCCGGGGTTGTAGTAGTTGTAGCTAATCAGCGAGGCTGCAGCCAAGGCGAGCTGGAACTCCCACTTGCGACCTGTCACCTTGTGCGCGCAGAAGACCATGGCCAGTAGTATTCCCGGCCACCCGCCGGCCAACGCCAGTGCCAGCAGCCACACCTCCGGGACGCGGTAGAGTCCCCCCACGGCCAGCAACTTGTCCCGGGCCATGACTAGAAAGCCCGCCAAAGCCAGCCAGTGCCAGATTTTTACTTCCATGCCGCCGCCGCCGGCCCACTTCGCTGTGAAGATGCAGCCTTTGCAGATTATATCAGCCACTAGCGCTGTTACGCAGCTACAGCGAGATTGACTCCTTATCTCGCCCACCGTAGACCTTTACATGATCCCGCCGCCTTCCTTCCTCTCCTTCCGTTCTGTTCTGTGTCTGCATTCTGCAAATCTTTCGCTGCTGGCCCCCTTAGCCTTAGACATCTCTAAACAGCTCTGCACTTTTTGTGTTGCTATAAACTCTTTTTCCGGTGAAACACGGGCTTTCGCTTTTTACTGTTTGGTGGACAATTATCTTGCGTAACAAGTCACCAAGTGCTGTGGTAGCACAAAGGAACGAAAAATTTTGTAACCACAACAGGCAATCATTGTTTGTGACTGGTCCTTTATTCCGTAAAGGGGGGAATGTTTGCCTGATTCAAAGCAGTTTCCCGAAGTGCACGCTCTCCACATCAAACTCGTACAGCAGCAGCAAGTGGAGGGCGGGGGCGGCGGCGTACCTCGCCAGGAAGACGCGCTTGGACGTCTTGTGCGAGAGGAGCAGCATGGCCAACACTCCGCCGGGCCAGCCGCCCAAAGCCGCGGCAAGGTGGACACCCGCCGCTCGCCGCCGCCCTCCTCGGCCAGGAATTTGTCGTACGCCACCAGGGCGAAGTGGGCGAGGCTGGCGGCAACGAGGAATTCGCCAGACATTTGTGGGGGTGTCCGTTGAGATCGGAGAAGACTAACTGTTTGTTCGTAGTTGTTGCATCTAGAGGCAGCTATCTTTGCACGCAGGTGTAGGAATCAATTAATGGCGAGTACGACCCTCCTCCGCCCGTTGCCCTCTTTGTTGCTGCGGACGTGAGCGTTTCGCCATGCCCCTTTCATGCATGAGTCATGGTTTCGTGCATACTTACCCGTCTCCGCTCCCTCTCCTTTCGGGCAAGAGCCTCGGTGGCTCAGGTACTCCGTTTCGCCTGTACGAGAGGAAAGTCAAACCAAAAGCAAGGAGGAGCAACAAAAACCAAACTGGCCGGTGGCGGATGTCTGATGTGAGTTCGAATCCCATATGGAGTTATGGATTCGGAAGCCGAAGCAAGAGTTTCAGCGGAAGAAACCCTCTGATGAAGTGTGTGTGTGCAGAATGAGCAGTCCAGTGCATACCCCACAATATGTATTGAACTGTTGCAACCAGCAACACGACAATTCCACGCTCCCTCCTAACCTGGCCGCGCCATCTCTAGAGCCCAACCTTTTGGTTAGAAGTGTCTTGTAGCATAGTATCTCCAACACTGCGAACCAATCCCTTTTTTTGAAATGCGCTGGCTGTCCCTTCTAGGTTCTTCATGGTTTAGCTTTGCACGGCATTTCTGATGTTGATTTTTCACCGCACATTTTTCAAGCTTAAGATTCAAATTCAATTATCAGCATTGTTTCCGAATTCAAGAACGGGCATATTTTATGAAATTGTGTTTCAAAAATATGCTTCGCCGATCTGGGCCCCTTCTCTCGCCCAAGCTTCGTTTTTCGTCGCATAGATGTCGTCGCGTGCGATAATGACTCATTCATGTGGGGAGAAAAAGAAAGGTAGGCGGGCAAAGGCATATACAGTAGAGGAACGACACATTTTTCGGGTGAGGCCCGCTTTCAGAGCTTCAGAAGATAATTTATCGATTGTCTGTCGGTGGCTTCCTTTCTGTTTGGGCGGTCGTTTCGAAACTGCGTTTTTGGTCCACTTTTCCTACGCTTTAATTTTCAGATTGACGACGCGGAAGACGTTGACATCCTCGACAGCCTCATGGATCCCTTTCCGCCGCCTTTCATACAGGTAAATTTTGGCAGTTTTTCTAACTTTGCCAAGTAAATCACTTTCCTTTTTTATGACAGGTGTTTTCCACGGAGCACCTGGTTGGACTCCCCAAGGGCCTGGTCGTCAGGTGCTCGCAGACATTCTCGCAGGTGACAAAAATAAATGGAACAATTTGCGAGAAGCAAAGTGCGGGGAGATCAAAGGACATTTTTCTTGACGACGTCAACAAATTTATTTTTGGTATGGCGAAACGGAAGAGCGAAGCGAAACATGAAGAAACTTTTCTTGCGAAGGGAGACTGCAATAAGGGAGGATTCGTTTCTGGCGCTGGCAGTACACAGCAAAACGCTCGTTGGTCCCGAATGGCAGGGAGGGGGCGGGAGGAAGACATTTCAAACTCCTTGCTTTCAAACCGGCTTTTTTCCCTCTGCGGCTTCATCCGAAATTCGCCAACGTCTGTTTCCCGAGCATTTGTCAACCAGCGCCTCCGGAACTGTTTGGCAAAGTCGGATAGGAAAGTTTTTGGCAGCCTGAAAAAGATTTTTTTTCCCTCTCTCCTCCCCACTCCTGTTTATTCCAACTTTCTCCCGCCCCCTCCCTGCTCTTTCCACCTCTGGACTGGAAGCGAAAAGGGAACCCCGCTCCCCTCCGCCCTCGCTTGAACTTTCTGAAGTGTCAGCGGGAATTAATAGTATGATCGCAGGGCGGTTCCTTGGGCTTGGAATAAAGGGGCTTTAGAGAGAAGTTATTAGAAATGTGTTGCTTTGCCCCTCCAGGTCTGGCGCGGTCGCATCCAGCCCTCCTCCCGTGACCTCTCCTCCGCCTGCCAGCGGACACTCTCAGCCATCTACTTCAAGCTTAGGAGACTCAGGCCATGCATACTCGCCGACCTGCACTTCCAGGTGCAAAAGATGATCACCAAATGAGACCTCATTTTCACTCAAATTTTGTGCGCTTTTTACGTTCCTCGCAGGCTGAGCTTGACGAGGAGAACGAGCTGCAATTGTGCATCTACGGTGAGGAAAAGGGAAAAGTGTCTCTTTTAAAGAGCTTTTTTACGTAGCGTAATGTACCTGTACTACTACGTGGGCTTAACACCTTTTTTTACCTCCTGCGTACGCGTAGGGACGGCAATTTCTCTGAGTGGCGGCTCCAAGGCGGCGGTGGTGACCCCAGCGGCGGCGAGCAAAGGTGAGGACAGTTTAGAAAGGCAGTACTCGCTTCAATTTCCTTAAGTGGGAGTTTCCCTTCTTCTGGCACAGATTCGGCTGAGAAACCGGAAGCGGTGAACGGCGGCGCCGAGAACGGATCTAACGGGGAGCATCACGAAAACGGGGAGGACGGACAACAACAGGAAGAAGAGGAACAGCGCCAGTTTTACGTCAGAAAGCCTTTCATTTTAGCTTTTTGTTCTTGAGTGAATAATGTTTTCGTAACTTTTCCAGATGGACCCCTCCGTACCGCCCCCTTCCTCCTCCGGCCTGACGGTGACTCCGCTCTCGCACATCCCAGGAGCGCGCATCGAGCAGTACCTAGGAAACCTGAACTTCTTCCTCATCCGGGAGACCTCAGGGCTCAGGGAGTTCGGAGGACTCAACAGCTTCATACAGGCGTTCATCTCAGAGGTCTTCTCAATAGTCAGGTAAAATCACTAGGAAATGACTCTGGTTACCTACATTATTTAATAAACAACTTTTTTGTTTTCTAGATCCCACGTGAGCGCCCTGGGCGGCAACGCCTTGGTCGGGTACTTCATGTCAGAATTCGCCGTCACCCACAGCCCGCACAAGAACCAGGTAATTATTCTTGTGGGACTGATTTTTGAACACTCGTGATTGGCAAACGTTTTCCGCTGTTTTAGGGCCAGTGCCTAGTCCACGTCGGCGGAGACGTCGTCAGGGTCGCTCACGTGACCCAGCAGCAACAGCAGCAGCAGGAGACTGAAGCAAATACAGCGGCAAATTCGTGACATCGCGCAAAGAGACTAGACTTTTAGCTTGCCAAACGTACGAAAATATACTAATCATGCAAATCATGGAGTCACTTCTAATGTTTGTTTTTGGTTCATTGTTTTATTCTCTTCATCGAATCTTTCTTTTATTTTCCCATCATCATGTATCAATCATCGTCATCACTGTTTTTTATGCATTGGCTCTTTTTTCAATTCATCTTCCTTCTTTTTAGAATCATGTCTCCTCATTTCTGCTTCTTGTAAATCGCGGTCGGAGGACTTTTATCATGTCCTGCACTTTCTTCATGTAATGGGCGAGAGACGAATCATATCGCGGCGCGTCGGCGGAATCATGGGGGGAAGAAAATGGAAATCGCGCGGTAGACTTGGGATATCGAAAAAAGTGGGGGAGAGTCAACAACAATGTGGATATGCGCTGTGGGTTTTTTGAAGCGGACAGTGTGGGTAGTTTTCAAGTGTGAATCGGGCGGGGCTTTCTTGGACTTTTTTGTTTTTTGGCACATTTTAGACTTTGTGGGGGGTGGTTGGGGAATTCTTATATCACGCAGCAGCGGGGACAACTTTGGAAAATCCCACCTCCTCTTCTTCGTTTCTGCATTGCACCATGTGATTTTTTTTCGATAGGGGAAAAAAGGAACCTTCTGTTGATCCTTCAAGCTTTTTTATAGAGTGCTTAAATGTGCAACGTGAGGTAGGAAAGAGTGTGTCTTGCGGAAATTGGAAAGAAAGTTAAAAACGTTACCAACAGGCTTGGAGATGGGGCAGGGAAACTATCCGAACTAAAGTCGACAAAAATAACGCATCTTGTAAATGGAGGAACAGGAATGAAGTATCTTATTTACAATTTGGGGAGGGAGGGAGGGAGGTAGCAGGAAATACGTAACTTTGACTCCAGTATGGCTGTTGAAATTGCTGCAGAGAGGCCCCATCACTTTCCATTTTTCTGGGGAGGGGAACCATGCAAGCGTGGTCTAACCAGGGGTATAAAATTCATACCTCTTTTCCTTCTTTTCTTCAGCTAGGCAAACTAGAATATACTCGCTTTGAAGACAAGACGATAGCAAAGGAAACAAGGTTAGGGGTTCCCTAACTTCTTCCAAACCACACATTGCCAAAGAACATGGGTGAACTATCCAACAGGATTCTTTTTGCGCTGAGACTAGAATTGCAACATCAGTAGAAGAAAAGATAGCTTTTCCTTAGGTTTAAAAAAATCGTGTAAGGAATTTTTTTGGATGGAATTATTCATGTCCTCTTTCGCCTTGTTTGATACTAATGCCCTCTATGTTTCCGTGATTTTTTTTTGGGAGGGGGGGCATGGGAAAGACATCCTTGGTTTCTTTTCCTTTCTTTCTGTAGTAACTGGGACGAATTTCCGAGACAGCAGCAGCAGCGTGGTGCACGAAAAAAAAACATTTCCAAAAACCCGTCCAAAAACCCGGCGACGCGACTATTACAACGAGGACAGCACATGATGGTGGTAGGGGGGGAGAAGGATCACTCTGGTACTTCGGACTGTGTGTAGTAGTACGGTACGAATTGTAAGGGACTGCGCTTGCGTTATATTTTGTCGTTGTGTGGTAGCAGCACTGGTTGTTGAGTTCCTCTGTGGTCGGTGCCCCTGCTGCTGCGGAAGTGGTGCGCCCAAGTTCCTGTTGTTGCTGCTGCTGCTCCTGTTGCTGCTGGTGGTCTCTTTTTAGCGTGGACGATAGCACACATCTACAGAGGATGAGGGAAAAAGACAGGAAGCAAAAAAGAAAAAAAACAGGGTTGGTTTAGTAAGTAAGGGGAAAGTATGACGAGAAAGACGGCAGTACAAGTACAGTACACGCGTACGCAGTTTTGCCCAGACGAAAAAGACACAACAAAACTATGGAAAAGGTTTTTTTGACTCTGTTGCTCGCGTACATATAACCAATAGACAAGGTCATGGTAATAATGCCACTCATAACAGGAAAAAGGACTGATTCTCGGCATCACGAAATTGCTGCCGTGTTTAAGTACACCCATGTACAGGTAGATACGCCAAGACGCAGGACATATTATACGCATACGTGTACATATGGAACGGACTTAATGCACTAAACGGGAAACTGGTAGGTACGTAGTACTATGCCCCCGTCGCCTAATTTGTTACAATAACACCCAGCTGTTTTTCCGTGTCCTTTAGAGCAAAAAGAACGAGTGAACACAGAAATGCTGAAAGATCCCTACTAAAGTCTAGAGGACCTCTGGCTACATAGGGTCACAAGAAGCGGGGAACAAGACTCTGGTGTTTCTTTGGACTGCACTAAAAAGGTTAAAACACAATGTGCTGCTGCTCAAACACACTTCTTTTTTTTGGGTGGGGGGGGTAGGGCGGACGGATGGTAGTGATGGATTGGATACTTCTTTTCAAGGGTCAAGGAGCATTTTTGGATAAGATGTCTCCCATTTCTGCCATTACTACCTGCGCGATCACAGCCAGTTTTGTTGGACTTGATTCCAGTGGTTGGTTGATGCTGTTTTTGGGAGGGTGGTGCTAAGAGCGACTTGAAACAGTTTGTTTTGGAAGAGGTGGGGTTTGTTACTGATGCTGCCGCCATCTGCTGAAATCAACGCCGAACAATCACGATATATAGCTGCATGGATTTTTTTTCCCACGGAGTATTTCCGTTAGTTGCGACACAGAAAAAGATGCAGTATTTTCTCTCACTCTAGGGGGAGGTTCGTTACGTTGTTGAACGGTGGTCAAAATGACTAGCCTTTCTCCTTTCTCGGGCGGGTGGCGGAAGGGCGAAAATGTTGCATATCGTCCTTACTACTACTATGCCAGTTTCCTTTCGTCACCCTATACCACATGTGTAGTGACTTTTTGAGGTGGTTGTTTTGGAGGCGTTTCTCTCCCTCTCTCTCTTTTGTTTTTACATCACAGCTCTTACTTTTCTCTCCTCTCTCTGCGGCGGCGTGAGTCCTCCCCTCGTGTTGATCAGTAGGGCTTCCCGGCGTCTTTGGACCTCTTGAGTTGGACCTTGAGTCGCTTTGCGCCAACCTGGAAACCGTTCATGGCCTGGATGGCTGCCACCGCACTCACTGGGTTCTCGTAGGACACGAAGCCTGAGGATGCAAAAAAGAATGAATGAAAAATAAATAGGCGAGATAATTTAGGGTCCAAGGCTCTCGGACTCCCAATTTTCCATCGGGGTCCATCAGCACATACTTTATAGCTCGAGGGAGGGGAGGGGAAGAAGGGACACGCGGCTAACAAGCAAACAAACACAAATAAGTTTGCCTCCTCTTTTCCTTCCCTGCTATCTCCCCGGCACGTCCTCAAAAGTTCCCTCGCCACTCTCTCTATCTCTCTACCCCCCTCCTGCCTTGTTTGTTTTCTGTGTGGCGCCTCATCGGCCGTTGGGCGTTCCCCTCGTCGGAAGGGAAGGGGCTCTCTCTATCTCTAGCGTAGCTCACTTTTTCACTTCCATTCTCCTTTGCTAGGAGGATTTCGTCACAAAAATCTCGTTTATTTAAACTTTTTTCTCCCTCTGCTTTGCGGATGGTTCGGTGTCTTTTAAGGACGAGGCTTTTCTTACCCCAAAAAACTATGTGGTGAGACGGGATTAACTTTGGGTTTCTGTCTCAAAAAAAAAGTCTCTTTCCCCACATTTTTACGGCCATGTTTTCGGTCACGCCTGGCATCACTCAAACCCCCCACTCCCTTCCGTCCTCTCTCTCTCTTCATTGCAGCCCTTCCTCTTGGCTTTTTGGTGGGGAATGGAGAGGAAGGGGGCAGAGAGGGGCTGTAAAGGCGATAATTAAGTTTGAGCCCGGGGGAGAAGAGGAAGAGTGTAAAAGTGTGAAAGGACAGAGTGCATGGGAGGGTGGCGAGGGGCTAAACATGTGTTCGTCCGATTTAAAGACCTGTTTTGAAAGGATGGTTGCTGGAGGCGCTTTTCTGCTCGCCGACTCCGGAGATTGGCTTCTGGCGCTGCGGGGAAATATGGGCACTTGTTTATGGTCTGCCCAATTTCACGCCGCTCGTGGTAGTGACCCCCCTCTGGCGGCAACACTTTTAGGGGTCGGAAGGGGAGCAAAGTTTGGCGCTTTGCGCTTCGAGGTGAGCGCGGCGAGTGAGAGTGGTAACTGTGCGATTCCCAGCGGGCGATAAAAAAGTTTTCTCGTCACCATCCCATTTTGAGGGGAGGGGGAACGACCTACTACAGTGGATACCGCCTACTAGGTATCGTAAGGATGCCGCAAGCTCTCTCACCGAAGCACTTGGAGAGGTTTGTCTGCTTGTCGATGAAGACCTTGGCGGAGATGATCTGCCCGAAGGGGGTGAAGGTCTGGAGGAGGTCGGCGTCGGTGAACTCCTGAGGGAGGTGGTAGAT
>JAAUYJ010010511.1_pt1 | contig 15700 bp, 19 predicted proteins | sample 7278031 | NCBI WGS metagenome assembly JAAUYJ01 (sample SAMN14350222, study PRJNA611818) | marine sediment metagenome | isolation source: surface marine sediment (1.8m) | place: French Polynesia: Moorea | collected 2018-08 | reverse complement strand
TAACCCCCCCCCCCAGAATTATTACTAATGCCGTGGTTACAATGGCGTTATAAACTGAATATCGAATCCCTTGATTGGGTTGGGTTTTTATCTCTAATTCCCCCTGTTTCAGCCCGTAAATCAGCCCGACAATCAGCCCGACAATCAGCCCGTAAATCAGCCCGTAAATCAGCCCGACAATCAGCCCGTAAATCAGCCCGACAATCAGCCCGAAAATGCGTCTTTGCCTATTATTGGCTAAGTCTGTTGGTTGTAACTTCTCAATTAGGAAAATAGTTTGATTATTCCTATCTAACTGTCTAGCTAACCACTGTAAATAGTGACGAGTTTGCTGTGGTTTCCTCACATATTGCAAATAACTTTTTAAGCTTTGCTGTCTCCTTTGGGGAGAATTCCTAATTTTCTGTTCATACTTACTTTGCCAATATCCTACATTATCTAATCTTTCTTCTAAATAAACTTCCATTAGATAAAATATTTTTTCCCTTTGTGTTGTTAATCCTTTTTGACTTTCCCTTGAAAGCTTATCATTAGCTAATACCATAATATCTAAAAATAAGGGAATTTTTGCCAAGTCTCGCCACTCTTCATCCCCTTGTATCAATTGCTGAATGGTTAATGCTTTTGTTTCCTGTAAATATTCATTAATTTGTTCATCACTTAAAGGTTGTAAAATAACTGAGCCATTTAAACCAATGCGAGTATTTAATAACTCAAATTCTTTGAGGCGACTACACACCACTAAAGGATTTTTCCAATGACGAGGAAGTAAAAACTTATTAATAGCATCCACACAAACAGCTTGTCTATCACTTCTTAATTCATCTAAACCATCTAATAAAGGAATAATTAACTGCTCCTCTAAATATTCTTGTGCCAGTTTTTTATTAAAACCATGTTGTACATTCAACTCATCAATTAACCAATCTTTTATAGTTGTATAATTATTTGTCCAAGAAGACAAATTAAATAACAAAGGAATGGGATGATTAATATCATTTTCTGCTCGTATAGCCAAGATTTCTGCTAACTGATACAAAGCAGTTGATTTCCCCGCTCCTGGATCACCTAAAATAAGTAAACGCCCTTGAATATCTTTTGCTCTATCATAGACATTAATAATAGAAGTTCCTGATGGTAAAAACTCCACTTTTTGCTCACCCCGTTTCAACTGCATCGCAGGAATAACTTTAGTTTCATCAACTTGTTTATCGAGGGTAATATAAACTTGATTACGTAATGATTGAGATAATAATCTTGTTGCTGTATTCTTGCTATATTGGATTAAATTACGTTGATTTTCATCTCGTTTGCTTTGGGGTTTGTTATAATAAAAGTTCTGAGTATTCTTATTAGTAATATTTTCATGATAATCTCTCCCTGCAAACCCACCGCCAACATTCGCATCAGAAAAATCATTGCTGGTTTGTTCATTTTTATCTCTACCAATATTATCGCCACTTACTGAGTCGTTTTGTTTCATTACCTCAATTAAATTAATATTGTGCTTTCATGATACAACATTTTCCGAGATTAGCAGAATATCGACAGAAGTTTAATATAATCATCAATAATGATAGGTGAGAAATGACAAGTTAAATCTTATTGCTATAAACAAATAATCAACAATAATTATGACCATAGAAATAACAGTAGAAAAAGAAGGCGATCGCTTGGATCTTTGGCTATCAAATTATCTCAAAGATTTCTCTCGTTCCCGTTTACAAAAACTGATTGAACAAGGAAATATTACTCTTAATAATGAAATTTGTACCAATAAAAAAATAAAAGTAAAAATCGGCGATCGCCTACAAATTAACTTACCTGCTCCGAAACCGTTAGAATTAGAACCAGAAGCCATTCCCTTAGATATTCTCTACGAAGATGAGCAGCTAATTATTATTAATAAACCAGCAGGTTTAGTGGTTCATCCAGCACCGGGACACGAAACTGGAACCTTAGTTCACGCCCTATTATATCACTGTTCCAATTTAGCAGGAATTGGGGGGGTACAAAGACCAGGAATTGTTCATCGTTTAGATAAAGATACCACAGGTGCAATAGTAGTGGCAAAAACAGATTTTGCTCATCAAAACTTACAAGAACAAATCAAAAATAAGACAGCAAAAAGAGAATATTTAGGGATTATTTATGGCGTTATAAACAACAAAAAATATGGGAATAAAAACAATAATAAAGGGATAATTAATTTACCCATTGGTCGTCATCCTGTCGATAGAAAAAAAATGGCAATTGTCCCAATAGAAAAAAGAGGAAGAGAAGCAGTTACTCATTGGGAAATAATAGAAAGATTAGGCAATTATAGTTTAGTTAAATTTCGCTTAGAAACAGGAAGAACTCATCAAATAAGAGTCCATAGTAGTTATATGGGTAATCCCATTTTAGGTGATCCCTTATATAGTTCTAACCGTTCCTTAAAAATGAAGTTATCCGGACAAGCATTACACGCTTACCAATTAACATTAACCCATCCCATAACTTTAGAAAAAATAGAAGCGATCGCCCCTTTACCTAACGAATTTACTAAATTATTGAATTATCTAAGAAAAAATTAATTCTAAATTCTAAATTCTAAATTCTAAATTCTAAATTCTCCATTCTCTTAGCCGTAATTAAGTTTAAAAGAACGACGATGATGAAAACAAGGACCATATTGTTGCAAAGCATGACGATGTTTTTTAGTGCCATATCCCTTATTATTTTCTAAATCATAATGAGGGTATTTAGTAGCCAAACGGATGATTAATTGATCGCGCCAAACCTTAGCTAAAATACTAGCAGCAGAGATCAGAGGAGAAGAGCTATCGCCGCCAACAATTGTTTTTTGAGGAATGGTAAGATTGGGTATTTTTTGGTTTCCATCCACCAAACAAAGTTGAGGAGTTACAGATAGTTTAGTAATCGAGCGTTGCATGGCTAATAAAGAAGCTTTTAAAATGTTAAGGCGATCAATTTCTTGAGAGGAAGCATAACTAATATGATAAGAAATAGCCAGATTTTTAATCTCTTTAGCCAATATTTGACGACGTTTCTCAGATAATTGTTTACTATCCTTGACTCCTATTTCTTCAAAGGTAGCGATCGCATTTTCTTCCAAGACGACGGAAGCAGCAACCACAGGACCAAATAAACAACCCCGCCCCACTTCATCAACTCCAGCCATTAAGATTTGTGAATGAGAAAATAATTGAGTAGACATGAGAGTAATTTGATATAATTGAAATATATGGATAAATTTTAGAAATTTCACTATGGCATTTTTTCGTCAATATATCGCTCCATTGCTAATTGTTTTAATCTTTGTGATTGCTTTAGTGGCAGTAACTGCACGGGCTTTCTTACCATCAGATTTATCCGCACCAGCCCCTGTCAATGATATTAGCTTATCTTCAGGCATTTCTTAAGAAACGATAATCAAACCATCCGCTTCTAATCTTGCCTTTTATTATGGTAAGATGCGTGTTAAAACTAGCCGGAATTTTTTATCTTAAGTAATTAGTTTTATTATCAATGAAAACAGAGATTAAAGTATATCAACCTTCTGGTATTCTTGATGGCACTAAATCCCATCAGTTTCGTCAAAACATCCAGAAATTAATAGAGGCAAAACCAAGTGTGGTGGTGATTGATTTTAAGGATGTTAGCTTTATGGATAGCTCAGGTTTAGGAGCTTTAGTGTTGTCCTTAAAAACAGTTAGAGCGGCTGGTTGTAAGCTATTTCTTTGTTCCCTTAATGAACAAGTTACGATGTTGTTAGAATTAACAGATATGGACAAGGTATTCAAAATTTTTGAGAGTCGAGAGGAATTAGAAAAAGAGATTAGTAACTATTAAAATATCATGTTTTACCACTTTCTCTACTAAATTAATTAAAGTCGTTAAAACCTTGTTTTAATGAACATTTTCCCTGACTTTTTTCTATATCAAGATGTGAGAAAAAGTTAATAAAGAAAAGGAATCTGACCATTAAATACTATCAATAAAACTAACCTCAATAATGGATAAATCGTCATCAAATTTGTCCTTAAAATGGTGTAACTTAAGACAACCAATAAGATCATCTAAATTGTCTGAATGCTTTTTATTATAATCTTTGACCAAAGATAAAAACTTTTTTAACCCCAGAAGTTTACCATCTTCTTGCTCAATCTCATAAATTCCATCGCTAAAAATATATAATTTAGACAACTCGTTAATAAATAAATGTTCATTGACATAACTGGCATCGGGAAACATTCCCACAGGAAGTCCAGGGGTTTTAAGCTGTCTTATGATCTGTTCTTCTTCTGAGTTAGATGATAAGAGAATGCCAGGAGGATGACCTGCACTAGCATAAATTAGTTGACGATTTTGACAATTATAAACTCCATACCAAATAGTAAAATATTTATCATTGGTATCAGTCATTTGAAAGGTTTGATTGAGTCCTGTTAAAACCTCATCAGGATGATAATAATCAACAAAACTTAAATTTTGAGAACGTAACAAATTAATCACGGCCAAAGCTGGTAAAGCAGCCCGTAAACCATGACCCGAAACATCTAAAAGATAAAGAGCTAAATGATGATCATCTAACCAAAAATAATCAAACCCATCCCCTCCCAGTTGACTAGAGGGAATAAAGCGAGAGTTGATCGACAGACAAGGATGTTGTAGAGGTTCAGGTAAAATAGAGCTAACGTATTCTGCCGCCTCTGCCAACTCTGTTTCTAAAAGTAGCTTTTGTTCAGTTAAATCTTGACTCAACTGATGTAATCTCAATCCTGAACGGATTCTAGCAATAAATTCATTCATTTCAATGGGTTTACACAGGAAGTCATCAGCCCCTGCATCTAGCCCTTTGACTCGATCATCAACAGATCCCAAAGAGGTAAGTAAAATAAAAAAAGTGGTCGCCAATTCAGGAATACTTTTAACCTGACGGCACACCTCTAAACCAGTCATTCCTGGCATCACCCAATCACAAATAATAATAGCAGGATGTAATTCTTTAGCCTTGCTTAACCCTTCCTCCCCTTCTCCAGCGCAAATAACATCGTAACCCTGACGTTTGAGGGTTCTTTCTAGTAATAAACGAATCGTTTGGTCATCATCGATTAAGAGAATTTGAGGCATAATGTAGTCGACCTTGATCCAGCCTTGTATATGGGGGGATTCTCAATGGGAAAGCTAAATGGAAACCTAACTATTATTCTAAAAGTGTTGGGTGACAAAACCCAAAAATTACCAAGACTGTTACGACAATGGGGAAAGAAAAACGCTTTCAAAAGCATATTAATCATAAAAAATCTCGTCAGTTAGTTAATAATGCCGTAACTAACAAACAATCTATCGCTATAGAGGATTTAAATGGTATTAGAGAGCGGACTAACAAAAACCCTAGAAGCAGAAGAGATAAGCGATTAGGTAAAAATATTCAGGCATTGGGGGCGATTATAAACCGCCCTGGAGGTTCGGGCTTGTCTTGTAAGTTAAAGACTGAAGTACAATATATTCAGCTTAACTTATTCGATAGTCTAGGGCTACTAAAAACGTCTACTTCAGCGTAGCGAGGAGGCGTAGTTTATCTGTCGTTGATTCTAGAGGCTTTACATCATTGAGCGTCCTTCAACAGATTTCGTTCAAAGTAAACAGTGACCTAAAAGCACTAGACGAAGTTTTAGGTTACTTCGATGATATCAATCAACCTTGGATTCCCAAGAAAGATTGGTTACAGTGTCAGTTAGCCTTAGCAGAAGGCTTTACCAATGCAGTCCGTCATGCCCATAAAGATATCCCCCCCGACATTTTAGTGGAAATTGAGCTTAAGCTCACAAACCATAGTTTGGAAATACGCATTTGGGACTCTGGTCCCTATTTTGATTTGGAAGGGTTTCTCAAAACGAATGCTAATCAGGATACTCGTTTTGCGGGTCATGGCCAAGGGCTGCCTATCCTACAAAAAATTGCTGCTCAATTGAGTTATATTCGTAGCGAGGATGAACGGAACTGTTTACTGATTATCAAAAATTTTTCCCTTCCCTAAGCGGATCGGTCTAAAATATTTATATGTCTAACCTTCATTCTATTATTTCGAGCGAATGGCTCAATAGCCAACTACCTAACTCTAATCTTATTATTATTGACTGTCGCTTCCGTTTGGGCGATCCTGACTGGGGATATCAACAATACCTTAACAGTCATATTCCAGGAGCTTATTATTTAGATTTAGACAAGGATTTATCTTCTCCCGTCAAGAATCATGGGGGCCGTCATCCCCTTCCAGATCCTTTTGTGTTTGCTGCCAAGTTAGAAGAAATAGGCATTGTACAGGGAGAAACTTGTGTCATTGTTTACGATGACCTACGTTTTGCCTTTGCTGCCCGTTTATGGTGGTTATTGCGTTACTTTGGCCATGAAAATGTGGCTGTGTTAGATGGGGGTTGGCAAGGTTGGCAACGCCAAGGACATACCGTAGACAATGTGATTCCCCCAGCTAAATCAGGGCGTTTTGTTCCTCAACCTCATCATGATTGGATTATAGATATTGAGGCTCTTAAGCAGCGTAAAGACAAATCAGATGTCGTTTTAATCGATTCACGGGACAGCGATCGCTATCGAGGAGAAAGAGAACCCATTGACCCTATTGCGGGACACATTCAGGGGGCAGTTAATTCCCCGTGGAAGCTCGTTAGTACAGAAGAATTTGGGCTACTACCTGAAGAGGAACAACGCGCATTATGGAGCGATTTTCAGGGGTCTGAGGAGATGATAGTTTATTGCGGTTCGGGAGTAACGGCTTGCGTCAATCTTTTGTCCATGGAATTAGTGGGGATCAAAGGGGCGAAATTATATCCTGGGGGTTGGAGTGACTGGTGTTCCTACCTAGTTAACACTTAGCTCGTTGGATTTACTCAAATTTAATCCATTCTACAAACTGGTTAACTTTTAAGGTAAAATTTTAGTTAAGTAACCTAACTAAAATTCTACATTAAGCTACTTAATCTATTTCTTTATTATTATTTATACTTAGGTCTTAAAGTTTATGGATGCTACGAATACTTGTATGTGTCAGAAAGAGCGTCTTTCTATATTTGTCGATGGCAATAATATGTTTTATGCTCAGCAAAAGAATGGGTGGTTCTTCGATCCTCGCCGTGTTTTAGACTATTTTACTAACGATCCTCATGTTTCTTTAATTAACGCTTTTTGGTACACCGGATTAAAAGATTCTCAAGATCAAAGAGGCTTTAGAGATGCCCTAATTAGTTTGGGTTATACGGTAAGAACTAAAATATTAAAAGAGTATTACGATGATACATCTGGCAGGTATTCTCAAAAGGCTAATCTGGATATTGAAATCGTTGTTGATATGTTTAATACCGTTGATCAGTACGATCGGGTGATCTTATTTAGTGGTGATGGAGATTTCGAGAGGGCAATTGAGCTATTAAGGTCTAAAAATACCCACATTACAGTTGTTTCTACAGAAGGAATGATTGCTAGGGAATTAAGAAACGCCACTGACCGCTATATTGACTTAAATGATATCAAAGATAGTATAGAAAAGCAAGATTACTGAGTGACCGAATCATTATGGAATCTCCCAACAAAAGACGTAGACGATCCTTAGCCACAAGAGTCGATGATGAAATGGAAAAAATCATCTATAAGGTTATGACTAATGAGGGACTCGAACAAACCATTGCTAGGGCAGTTATTAAGGGTTTGTTAGCCTTAGTAAAACGTTACTTTTTCCTCATTGTAGCAGGAATTTTGTTACTGTTGGTTTTACAAGCAATTTTAATCAGTGTTTCCCTAAAAGTAATTTTAGCATTTAATTAGGATCACAACGAATTTCTAACATAAAACCATCAGGATCGTAGAAATAGATTCCTTGTCCTGTGGGACGACTAACTGGTCCATGATCAATCATAACCTGATTTTTTTTTAATACTTCAACAGCTTCATCAAACAAATTAGCAGCAATATGAAAAGCTAAATGATTGGCACGAGTATATTGTTGTTTGGGATCACTATTAGGGGGTAATAAGTTCGGTTCCCCAAATAAGTCTATAACCAGTCCATCAGGGGTTATAAAATTGGCAACTTTTCCCGCAGCAACTAAATCTTTTAAAGTCGTGGGAACCTCATCCCCCCTCAATTCATGAAGTCCTAAAATTTCTCCATAAAAATGACGAGAAGCAGCCATATCTTTAACATTTAAAGCAAAATGATGAACTCTTTCTAAACAGTTTTTAGGAAGTCCTTGAGCCTTTTTTTTCAGTTCCATAGTTATAACTCTTGATAATTTTCAACAATATTCCTATGATACAATAACCTAGCCTTACAGTCTGTATTCTCAATTCTCAATTCTCAATTCTCAATTCTCAATTCTCAATATCTGACTCTCGGATCAAGCAATCCATAGGTTAAATCAGCCACGAGATTAAAAATAACAATTAAAATGCCCGAAATAAAAGTAATAGCCATAACAACAGGAGTATCACTACGGTAGATTGAATCAATTAATAATGCACCAATTCCGGGCACCCTAAAAACCTGTTCCGTAACTAATGCTCCCGTAAAAATGGTGGGAATGTCTAGAGCAATTAAGGTTACAACAGGTATCAAAGCATTGCGAATAATATGGTCTTTTAGAATGGCAAAATTGTTTAATCCTTTCGCTTGTGCAGTGCGAACATAATCATGGGTTAATTCATCTAAAATAGCAGAACGAATAAAGCGCATTAAAACAGCAGATTGATATAAAGCTAACACAGAAATAGGCATTATCGACTGTTTTATTTGTTCTATAAATGTCGAAAAACTTGTTATTTTCAGGGTGCTATTGTAAATAAAAGGGAGCCAGTTTAATTGAACACTAAAAACAATAATAAATAACAAACCTGTTAAAAATGTAGGTAAAGAATAACCTAGAAATGAAAAAGTTGTTACAATTTGATCAATCCAAGAATAGCGTTTGATAGCAGAAGTGACACCCAAAGGAAAGGCAATCAATACACTGAAAATGTAAGCTATGCCCACCACCCATAATGTAGTAGGAAGTCGTTGTAAAATAAGGTCTGAAACAGGGCTACGGCTGGTATAAGAATAGCCCAAATCTCCCTTAATAAAAGCAAAAAACCATTTAACATAACGAATATGAATCGGTTTATCAAGTCCCAATGTTTTGCGAATATTTTCTCTAACTTCTTCTGTAATAGAAGGATTAGAAGCGAATTCTCCGAGGGGATCTCCTGGAGCTAATGCTAGGATAGTAAAGAGAACTAAACTAATAGCAATTAAGGTCGGAATAGCGATTAATAGACGTTTAGTTAGGTATTGAATCATTCTGTATAAGAGTCAGGAATCAGTGCCAGTCTGCTTTAATTTTGAACGAAAAAAAAGGGTTTCAAGCCTCCTCTTTCAAAGGGATGAAAAACGATCGAGGGATGGGGAAGTTTCCTCGTCAGATTCAATCGACCAAGAGAAGAAAAATTTTCCTTGTTTCAAGCCTCCAACTTGAGGGGTTGGAAACTCCAAATTCTACATTCTAAATTCTACATTCTAAATTCTAACTAATTGTTGCCCTTAACATTGAAACAGAAAAGGCATCAACAACGTCTATACAACCCATGACCTTATAGTGTGAGTCCAAAAACCCCGATCATTTTAGGCATCATCATCGAAAATTAATCATCTAACTATATATAAAATTATGTGTGGAATTGTAGGCTATATTGGTACAAAAACAGCAACCGAAGTATTAATCGACGGTTTAGAACGCTTAGAATACAGAGGCTATGACTCAGCCGGTATTGCTACAGTTTTAGAGGGCGATATCCACTGCACCAGAGCAAAAGGCAAACTCTACAACCTCAGAGAAAAATTAGAACGGGAAGTCAACCCCTCTCAAATGGGGATTGGTCACACTCGTTGGGCTACTCACGGCAAACCCGAAGAACATAATGCCCACCCTCATAGAGATAATAGCAAACGAGTAGCCGTTGTGCAGAATGGCATTATCGAAAATCATCAAGAATTAAGAGAAGAATTGATCAGTAACGGGTGTGAATTTGCTTCAGAAACAGATACCGAAGTAATCCCCCATTTAATTGCTCAATATCTCCCGGAAACCATTGATTATGATGGCTTATTAGAAGCAGTACAAAAAGCGATTCATCGTCTCAATGGTTCTTTTGCGATCGCTGTTATTTGTGCAGATTACCCTGATGAGATCATTGTCGCACGACATCAAGCTCCCTTAATTATCGGCTTTGGACAAGGGGAATTTTTCTGCGCCTCCGATGTCACTGCAGTGGTGCCTCATACCCATGCAGTTTTGTCCCTGGAAAACGGCGAAATTGCCCGTTTAACCGCTCTCGGCGTAGAAGTTTATGATTTTGCTCTAAAACGTCTGAGAAAGTTACCTAGAACTCTCGACTGGAATATTACCACCGTTGAAAAACAAGGCTTTCGTCACTTCATGCTCAAAGAAATTTATGAGCAGCCTTCTGTGGTGAGAAGTTGTTTAGAAACCTATTTAGATCCCAGTTGGAGTGTTGAAAAGGGAGAGGAAAAAAGCCCCATTAATTTAGGGTTAGCGGCTGAACTTTGTGACAATGTAGATTATATTCAAATTGTTGCTTGTGGCACCAGTTGGAACGCAAGTATGGTAGGTAAATATTTGCTAGAACAATTAGCAGGTATTCCCACAATGGTGCAATATGCGTCGGAGTTTCGTTATTCTCCTGCACCCATGTTAAGAAATACTTTAACAATTGGAGTTACACAGTCAGGAGAAACCGCCGATACTTTGGCTGCATTAGAGATGGAAAAACAGCGCAGAATGGGGTTAGAATTTCCTTATGATGCCCGCATTTTAGGTATTACCAACCGTCCCGAAAGTACCCTGGCTCACATGGTAGATAGGATTATTAATACCCAGGCAGGGATCGAGATCGGAGTGGCTGCAACTAAGAGTTTTATTGCACAATTAATGGGCTTTTATTGCTTGGGTATAGAATTAGCCTATCGTCGTAAGAATTTGACTTTAGATAAGTTTGAAAGTTTAGTTAAAGGGTTAAGAGAATTGCCCAATCAAATCGAACTAATTTTAAGTCAACAAGAAAAACAAATCGAAGAATTAGCACACGAATTTATCGACACTCAGGACTTTATTTTCTTAGGAAGAGGTATTAATTTTCCTATCGCTTTAGAAGGGGCATTAAAGTTAAAAGAAATCAGTTATATTCATGCAGAAGGTTATCCCGCAGGAGAAATGAAACATGGTCCCATTGCTTTATTAGATGCTAAAGTTCCTGTGGTTGCCATTGCTATGCCAGGGGATGTTCATGATAAAGTATTATCCAATGCTCAAGAAGCAAAAGCGAGGGATGCGCGGTTAATTGGGGTAACTCCTATTGATGATAATGAAGCGCGAGCAACCTTTGATGATTTGTTATTTGTTCCCCATGTGGATGAACTTTTATCTCCTATTATCGCCGTTATTCCCTTACAATTATTAGCCTATCATATTGCAGCCAGAAGAGGGTTAGATGTGGATCAACCTCGTAATTTAGCTAAGTCTGTTACAGTAGAATAAGATTAATAATATTAGGAGGATTATTACTGTTAATCCTCTTAATATTAGGTTTGAAAATATAATAAATAACAGTAAAAGCCAAAAGGTTTGTGCCATACTTGTAGATTTATAGCAACCGTCAGTTGCTTAGGACATCCTAAACTGTTGTTTCAAGGGAACAGGGAAGAGGAAAATATCCTAACCGTTTTAGCGACTGCTATAATAGTTCTTTGATTTGAACAGTTATGGGTATAAAAACATGAAATTGAACTGGAAAATTATTACCTTCTTTTTGATAGCAATCTTACTAACAATAGCTAATCCTGTCTTTTCACTCTCTAAAATCCCCATTTTTAATAATCATAACTCCCCAATTTATAGCTTTACTATAGCGCAAGTCGGACGAGATGATTCTACCTTTCCTTGGTATAATTGTTCAACAAGGGAAGCTTGGAGTCCTGCTAAAAAAGAATGGTGTCGAAAAGTAAAAAAACTTCAGAATATGACTTATATCTTTCCTGATAGATTAGAAGAAGGGGATATAGAAAGAAGCTCTATTACTTTAACAAATGGTGCTTATTACAGACAAAGAACAGCGCAAGCAAATGCCTTTCGTGTTGAGTTATTCTATAACAGAAAAGAGCAGGATCGTTCCTATCCTAGTCCAGAAAATAACATCATCTTTGCTGATTTAAATAGAGATGGCATAGACGAAGCAATTGTTTTAGTGGGTTTTTGGGGTGGTGGATCAGGATACTGGACACATATATCTGTTGTTACTCAAATGAATAGCACTCCTATAAACATAGATTCTATTAATTTAGGTGATCGAACAGTCACTAAATCTTGGAAAGTGATTGATGGCAAAATTCAGGTAAACTTAATTACACACGCACCTGATGATGGTCTTTGTTGTCCAACTGTACCTGTGACTTGGACTTATCAGTTACAAGGGAATAAACTAATCAAAATTTCTTGAACTTCTTCTAAACCAAACATACAACCAAACCAAAACTAACCTAGTGCGATCGCTGATCCTGTGGGGTGCATTAATGAAATGTAATGCACCTTCATTAATTCTAAACACAACATATTCAATCATCAAAGTTAAATAAGATATGACTAAGCCTGATAAATTGCAGGACGATAATTCGGTTTAGGAATAGGTTTTCCTTGAGTTTCAGCAGTTTCTAACCATATTTTCTTAGCAATTTGTACTTCTCGGACTGCTTCTTCGGGGGTTTCCCCAAATGCAGAACAATATTTAAGATCAGGAATATCAGTGCGATCGCCGATCTTGTAGGGTGCATTAACGCAGTATAATGCACCTTAACTTTCCTCATCATTTGAAAAAAGATAATCTAAATCGCGGTATCCACTAACAACCCTAACAACTTCAATTTCTTCACCCTTCACCTGATATAAAATGATATAACTATCAAGAGGAGCACCCCGTAAACCAGGGATAATTTCAGAATAACTGCCTCCCATACTAGGAAAGTTAATTAAATTTCTACACTTATCAGCAAACCGTTTAACAAAGCGTTCTCCTGCTTCTATACTAACCTTAGCAAAATAACTAGAAATCTCATCCAAATCATGAATTGCTTCTTGAGAAAGACTATACTTACTCATTAAAGTTTTCCTCTCTCATACGCTGAAATTTGGCTTCTAATTGAGCAATAACAACTTCACCATCAACCTTATCTCCCTTTTCTAATTGTTCTAAACCCACCTTAACTTTTTTGCGAGTTTCATCCAGCCATTGTTCATAATTTTGGTCTTGTTTTTCTAACAATTTTAAAGCAGAATCAATCACCTCCTGAATATTTGTATATTTTCCCCTCGCAATTTGGGATTGAATAAACTGTTCTTGTTCTCGACTTAACGTGATATTCATTGGTTAAATAACATCCTGATTTTTAATCGTTTTATTCTTTCTGATTATAGCTGTTCTCTCATCAAAGTTAGTGCGATCGCTGACGAGTGTGGGTTGGACCTGGTTATCGCTATCCAATTGATGTATAGTAGCAGGTGGACTGAGTATCATTTTCGTGTATCAATTTTAATTTGTGCTGCATTGGGTTGCAGGTTAATATCAATTACCCCCATGAAATCGGTGATTATAGCAGTTAAGATAATAAGGCTTATAAATGAGATCGCACTGACACTAATTACGGTTAAGTTGGGGACTTTTGAAAATAAACGGGTCTTGTTGGGGTCACACATAATGTTATCCTCTACTAAGATATTTCATTTAATTGCTTATTTTTGTTATAGATGATTTTGACATAGGTTCGTGTTGAATTAAGTAGAAAAATAAATAATAAATTATGAACTATTAACTATACATCCTCTATCTTTCATACCCTCGTAGAATAAAGTAGAATTGAGTAGAATGGTTATTGACGAAATAAATTATGCTAGTTAGCCTAAAAATAGTTAACAGTTATTGATTCTTTTTAGGAGAAAATTAACTTATGGATAAAGATGATGAAAAAGCGTTCCTTAATGCTATGGTTATAGAATTTCATTTTTCAGGTAAGACGGAATTAGCGTTTATTGAACGGTTATTATTTGATAATTCTGACCTTAATAATAAACAGTTAGCAGAGGTGTTAGAACGTCAGTTAACGGATAATGGTAAGCTAAAATCAACACCTGAAGTTATTTTCAGAGACAGTTGGTCTAAGAGTATTTTCCCCAAGCTTAAAGCGGAGGGTTATCAAGGGGAAAATAAATGGCAAGAAGCTAGACAATGGTTGATTAATACTAAGTATCCTATCTGGAAAGATAAACAAGTTTCGTCTTTAAATTTATTAGATTCTTGGCAATGGTTACGAGAAAAAGCAGAGAATAGGAGGGTAATTAATCCTATTATTTTGCAACAACCTCCCCTAAGTGAGTTAGCTATTGGGGGATGGGAAAAAAAGGAAACCTCTATTAAGCAAATTCCCCTTAATAGTTTGATTCACTATCAAATTCAGTTACCTCAAGGGGGTTATTTACTATTGTTAGAAAAGTTTAGTAACAGTACGGATATATATTGTTTATGTCCGTCTTGTGTTAGTCCATCGTTTAAGTTTGATACAGGGGAGGTTATTCTACCTCAGAAAACAAAGTATTATTCTAAAGATCATTTTACCATTCAAGGGTCAATCGGTATTGAAGAGGTTTTAGCGGTTATTAGTCCGGTTAAACCTAAGTTAGACTGGTTACCAAATTTACAAGATAAACCCTTGTCTTTGACGGAGAAGCATTTACAAAGTTTGATAACAATGGTGACTATGCAATCGGAAACACAGGTTTTCTGGACAAGATATCAAATTGTTTGACCTGATTAGTCTACTGACTCTTAACACTATTCCATCACCAATCAATTAGAATAACTGATAACTGTTCACTGTTCACTGTTCACTGATTAACAACATCCCTATGAACGAACAACAATTTAATCAATACATCCAACTTCTCGATATTTTTCTCTCCTGTACCAATGAGGAAGAAGTTGTTAAAACCATGCAAGATAATGCTGCAATTATTGATGGGCAGTTTATCACCTTTCTGGAAAACTGTGCTAAATTATTGGCTGAACAAGGACAAGGGAATAATGCGAATAAAGTGACTCAATTAGTCCAATTCTTACAGCAAAAGTTAACCGTTACTCCCTACGTTAACCTGATTGAGATGCTGCTTAATTGTTCCAACCAAGAGGAGTTGATGGAAACGCTAAAAAATAATCAATCTCTGGTGGATGAGACCTTAATCACAGTGATGAAACAATATGCTGAGTTTTTACAACAACAAGGACAAGGAGACAAAGCAGACTTTTTATCCGGATTATTGCAACAACTCCAACAAGCATTTACTAACCCTTGGGAAACATTAAACCAAACAGTTATCACTTTATATCGACAGGGAAAATATGCGGAAGCAATACCCATAGCAAAAAAAGCGTTACAGGGAGCAATAGAATTATACGGAGAGGAAGATAATAATGTCGCTACCAGTTTAAATAACTTAGCAGGACTTTATGAGTCCCAAGGAAGATACACAGAAGCAGAACCCTTATACAAAGATGCTTTAGCTTTAAGTAAGAAATTGTTAGGGGAT
>JAAUYJ010019679.1_pt1 | contig 15716 bp, 13 predicted proteins | sample 7278031 | NCBI WGS metagenome assembly JAAUYJ01 (sample SAMN14350222, study PRJNA611818) | marine sediment metagenome | isolation source: surface marine sediment (1.8m) | place: French Polynesia: Moorea | collected 2018-08 | reverse complement strand
GTGAGAATTTTACTAGCTTTTAGAGATTGGTGGATAGAACCTTTAATCCTTGAAAAGGCAGATTTTCGTTAATACACAAAAAGTCATAAATTAGAACGAAATAGCCCTGACTATGCACCACCACCATTTTGTGTACCTACTTACAAGTATTGATATTCTTAAAAAAAGTCAAGTAGTCAAGGAAATACGATTTATTTGAAATAAAGAATTTTAGGCACTTTTTTTCCTTATTTCCCATTAAGCGTTCCCTAAATCTAGCCTAAGTTTATATAAATCATCTCAACTAAAGGATATTCTAAAATTCCATTTTATCTCACATCTTCGACTAAAGTAATAATTACAAAAACCTCGCAGAAAAATTTTTCTTTGGTAGTTATGCCTCCTCTTTTAAGAAGATAAAAAAAGCAGATTTATTATGTAAAGCGTCTTACTTCAGTAGCAGCTACTGATAACTACTCGAAAAAATTGGGTGGTCGTGACTAATCTTTTAAGAGGATAAAAAAAGCAGATTTATTATGTAAAGCCTCTTGCTTCTGAAGCAGCTACTGATAAATGTTAACTGATAACTCCCCGAAAAAATTGGTTAGTTATGCTTCCTATTTTAAGAAGATAAAAAAAGAAGATTCCTTATGTAAAGTGTCTTGCTCCAAAAGCAGGTACTAATAACTGTTAACCGATAACTGAAATGACATAACTAAATATTAAATTTTTCCCTGCTATTGATATAGGAAGTGCCGAAGAAGTCTTTATTTATCAGCCACAACAGATGAACTTAATCATATACAAATTATTGGGGCCAATACAATACCTTTGCTAATCTCCGGTTCCCTCTTTATAATTGCTGAATTCACATTTAAACTAATCTGAAGAATTTATTTATATTGCACCCGTGTCTGAATCACAAAAATCTTCTCGTTCTCTCGCAGGAATAGCTGGCATTGTAGCAGTGGCTACATTAATCAGTAAAGTCTTTGGGTTGGTACGTCAACAAGCGATCGCTGCTGCTTTTGGAGTGGGTGCTGCAGTGGATGCCTACAATTACGCCTATGTCATCCCTGGGTTTTTGTTGGTATTACTAGGAGGCATCAACGGGCCTTTTCATAGCGCCATTGTCAGTGTTTTGGCAAAACGGGACAAATCTGAGGCCGCCCCACTGGTAGAGACAATCACAACTTTAGTCGGTGGGGTGTTGTTCTTCGTGACTGTTGGCCTAATTATTTTTGCTGACCCTTTGATTGACTTAGTGGCACCGGGATTAAGCCAAACGCCAAAGGGACTAGAAATTCGGGCGATCGCTATCCAACAATTCCAAATTATGGCCCCAATGGCTTTATTGGCTGGACTAATAGGTATCGGTTTTGGAGCGCTTAATGCTGCGGATATGTATTGGTTGCCTTCTATTAGCCCTTTATTTTCTAGTGTGGCTCTCATTGGTGGAATTTTTATTTTAGCCTTGCAATTAGGGGAAAAAATTATTCAACCGGAATATGCTATGATTGGAGGTTTAGTTTTAGCTTGGGGTACTCTTGCTGGAGCAATATTGCAATGGTTAATTCAAGTTCCTGCTTTGTGGCGAGCAGGTTTGGGCAGGTTACGGTTAAGATTTAATTTTGGACGACCAGGAGTACAAGAAGTTACTAAAGTAATGATACCTGCTACTTTGTCTTCTGGAATGTTACATATTAATGTTTATACTGATTTATTTTTTGCTTCTTATATTCCCCAAGCGGCAGCTTCATTAGCTTATTCTGGTTTATTAGTACAGACTCCTTTAGGAATTATTTCTAATGTAATTTTAGTACCATTTTTACCGATATTTTCTCGATTAGCAGCACCGGAAAATAGGGATGAATTGAAATATCGAATTCGGCAAGCATTGATATTAACTGGAATTACAATGTTGCCTTTAAGTGCAATTATGGTGACATTGGCTTTACCTATTGTGAGGGTAGTTTATGAACGTTATGCTTTTGATTTATCAGCATCAAAATTTGTCGCTTCTGTGTTGATGGCTTATGCAGTAGGAATGTTTGTTTATTTGGGAAGAGATGTTTTGGTTAGGGTTTTTTATGCTTTGGGAGATGGGGAAACTCCTTTTAAAATTAGCGTAATTAATATTTTTCTGAATGTGCTGTTAGATTATCTATTAATCAATGCTTTTGGTGCGCCTGGTTTAGTATTGGCAACTGTAGGGGTAAATTTAATTTCGATGGTGGTATTTTTATGGTTATTAGATCGAAAACTTGGAGGGTTGCCTTGGGGAGAATGGTTAATGCCTTTTGCTGGTTTGATTGGTGGAACTTTCGCCACTGCTTTAGTTTGTTTTGTTGTGCTTTTGGGTTGTCAGTTAGTGTGGGGAAATGAGGGATTTTTTGTGCAGTTATTAGAGCTTGGTTTGGCAACTTTTTCTGGGTTAGTTATATTTGGTTTAATAGTAATGAAAATGAATTTACCAGAAGTAGATATTTTTGCAGCGCGAATCAAGAAGAAATTGGGAATGTAAATATTAGGATTAAGTCAGGAATAGAAATAAGACTATTTAGTAATCTAAACCAAATAAGAAAGAGAAAATTTCCTGGAAAAAATGAACGAGAATAGAGAAAATCATCGAAATCCAGAGAATAAAATTTTCAGGTCATGTCAAAGCAATAATCTTAATCAAAGGGTAGTCCTGTATAGAACCCATTTGGGATCTTTTATTGAAATACAAAGCCTTCAGGAAAGCCGTTTTCAAGACCCTAACAACTATAAGGGTTCAGGAGACCGAAAAATTCGGAAAAATGACTGCCAGAATCATAAAACCCAGATGGATCTAACTCTTGTAGCAATCAAGTCATAAACTATATTTTTAGAACTAAAGTCTCTACCAGAAAGCTTTCATTCCCCAAGAAACATCTTCAGAAAGGTCAGTTAAACTACCTTCAAAACCAACACTTTTCAGTTTTAAAAAAGTCTTTTCTTCCCTATAAAATTCCCAACCCCATAACCCATTATCCCCACGTCGGAAACATTTAACTCGTTGACGTTTAGTATTAATTAAAACTTACTCTTGTAAACTTCCCAAATTTTGATTAATCAGCAAATTTATCTCCCCGATCAAAAGCTTCTGTAGAGTCGGAAAGAACTTCCACAATTAAACAAGGAAAACTTTTATAATTAGCAGTTTCTGCGTCTCGTCGATCACAAATTACTATTACATCAGGATCATAAAACCGATTCTTAGTTTCAATTCTGGCTTTCATATCAGAAATATAAACCCGACAACCACGACCTCTAATGTGACTACGGAATACGCTCGCTAAGTAAGAGATATTGTCACAAAAGTTGAAAAAGCTGACTTTTAAAACATTCATTTTAAGCCAGCTTGATTGAGAGGCTGTTGATACTTAATCCTGTAGATTATTGTGCTAAAAATATTTTTTCAAATTTATAGTATTATCATATAGTAAATAAATAAAATATCCTATACAAATCTTAGAATAGCAATGAAAGTAGCATATATTACCGCTCACAACCCCCACAATCCCTTCTCTTGGTCTGGGACTAATTATTATATGTTTAAATCTCTACAAGCTCAGGGATTAGATGTTACTCATGTGGGAAAATCTTTATGGCCTTGGAGTAGGCACTTACCGAAACCCTTTCAAGGAATTGCTCGTCGTTTTGATCGCCAGAATAACTCCTCAGATGACTTCATGGCAGCAGCCAGTAAATCTGCAAAACTTTTGGAAAAAGAGTTGCAGTCTAAACCCTACGATATTATCTTTACTCCAGTATCTTCAGTAGAATGCGGCTCATTAAATACTAGCTTGCCCATGGTCTATCTTTCCGATGGTACTTTTCGCTTACTGAAGGACTACTATTCCTATATGATGCAGCAGCCAGAAAAAGTCCGTGAGCATAAAGACTTTTTGGAAGCTAAAATTATCGAAAGAGCTGATAGCTTGGTTTTCTCCTCACAATGGGCTGCTAATTCTGCCATCCAAGATTATCATACCCCTCCAGAAAAGGTTCATATAGTTCCTTTTGGTCCAAATATTGAGCGAGTAGAAGACTTGAACACTATCCTCGAACAACGCCAAATGGATGAAATACGGCTACTGTTTGTCGGGGGAGATTGGGAACGCAAAGGTGGGCCAATAGCTTTTGAAACGGTGCGAGCTTTAAATGAAATGGGGATTAAAGCTCAGTTAATTGTATGTGGTGCTACCCCACCAGAAAAACATCAAGCAGAGTATGTCTCTAGTCGTGGATATTTACAAAAGCATCAGCCTCAACAATTGGAGGAATTAATTAGTCTACTTTGTTCTTGCCATTTTATGTTTGTGCCGTCAAGAGCAGATTGTACGCCAATAGTTTTTTGTGAAGCTAGTGCTTATGCTTTACCAGTTATTTCTACTCAAACTGGTGGAATTTCTAGTGTTGTATTTGAAGGGGAAAATGGCTATCTGTTACCACTTGAAGCGACTGGTGAAGATTTTGCCAAACTAATAGCTAATATTTTTCAGGATCGGGAAAAATATTTACAATTAGCAATGTCTACCAGGAAAACTTATGAAGATAAGTTAAACTGGAACCAATGGGGTAGCAAAGTTAGGCAACTTTTAGAATCTTTAGTTTAGTTGGTTAAATAATTTTGGTTAGAGACATTTTTTTAACTACTGATATTTAATAGACTTGTTGGTAAATAAGGTAAATGCTAAAAAAACTAATTAAGGACATAGCCTATCCGATTCTTAAATCACCTCCTGATTTCCTGATTATCGGAGCCCAGAAGCCAGGTACTACTTCCCTTTATAACTATTTGATACAGCACCCTCAAATTCTCAAAAATAATAGTTTCAAGGAAGTACATTATTTTAATGTTCCTGAAAATTATAGTCAAGGTTTAAGCTGGTACTTAGGTCATTTTCCAAACAGATTTCGTAAAGGAGACAAACTTACCTTAGATGCCACTCCTAATTATCTTGAGCTTCCGCATATCCCCCAATTAATTAAACAACACTTGGGCAATATTAAAATGATTGCTGTGTTAAGGAATCCAGTGGATAGGGCTTACTCAGCCTGGAAAATGTGTCATAGCTTTGGAACTAATCCTAATGTGGCTGAAAATCTGAAAAAAAAAGCTGACAGGAGAACTTTTAGTGAAGCTATCGAACAAGAATTAACTAATCAGTGGGAGCCAGACATATATCCCTATGGTTATGTTAATAAAGGTAAATATGCCGAACAGCTAGAAAATTACTACAAATATTTTGAGAGAGATACCATATTAGTCTTGAACTTTGATAACTTGAAGGATGACCTGGCATCAACACTCAATCTAACTTGTGATTTTTTAAACATTGACCCTTTTTCTGAATCATCTCTGAAATCTCTTCTAGAGAAAAAATATAATGTAGGAAAAAAACAAGAAATATCTCCTAGCGAACAAGAAGTATTAGATAGGTTAAAAAACTATTTTGAACCTTTTAACCAGAAACTGTATGAGCTATTAGGCTATAGCTTCAATTGGTAAAGTTACATTGAAGCTATATTTACGCATCTTTAAGTTTAGTTAGTCAAATAATTTTTCCTAGAAACAATGAAGACAAAAAGTGAATTCTATCAATACATGGAAAGCTTAGGCCAACCTAAGATTTTTTTCGACCCCTTGAAGGGCAATCATGGCGATCGCTTAATTAGGGTTGGTGCTGAATATGTTCTGCAAAAACTAGGTGTTACCCTGACGGAGAAATTTCAAGAAGCTGAATATATTGTGATTAATGGCGGGGGCTATTTTAATAAATTCTGGGGTGGCGGTAACAAAACTCTTCGCCCCTATCGCCAAGCAGCACCAGAAGTACCAATAATTATGGGGCCACAAACATATAAGTTCACAGATGCGATCGAAGCAGATTTTCGAGAAATCTGTCAACTTAGTTCAGCCCCAATCATTCTCTTTGCTCGCGAGCGTATTAGCTACAATTATTTATGCCAGATGGGTCTACCAAAAAACGTAGAAATTAAAATTAGCCCAGATTTTGCCTTTGAACTTGAAGATAGCCCATTTATTCAAGAGCATCAGCAAAATTCTAGAAATGACTATATCCTTGTTTGTATGCGACTTGACCGTGAATCTAGTTCCTTGTGGATACGACGTTTGTCTGAATGGAAGCAAGCTCTCAAAAAATTAGGAAAATCAAACTTACTGAGCCGTGTTTTGGGCAAAACCCAACGGTTATCTCGTCCTTGGATTTGGCGTTCGGTTTGCAATGATATATGTAATAGGTATAACCTTAACAATCTGCCACATATTTACAAAGATGTTTCTCTGGAAGAAACAGATTTTGAAAGCTTTTGTAATCAAATAGAAAAGGCTGCTTTTATTATCACTGAGCGTCTCCATGTAGGGGTTTTAGGTTATTTGCTGAACAAGCCAGTAGTGCTTGTGCCTAATCCCAATTACCATAAAGTTCATGCTATTTATGAATATAGCATGAAAAATTCCAATCGAAATGTGTCTCTGTACGAATTGCCTGGAGAACAATTATAAATATCCTTAATAGTAGTTATGAATTTACAGCTCTAATTTGTGGGGCTGTTTTTTATCAGTTAAAATACTGTAGGTTGGGTTTCTTTCCTCATCCTAAGTTACGCCTGTTCCCTATTCCCTATTCCCTATTATTATGAACTTTGCAACTAGAATGAATGGCTTAGGTGGCGATGCGGCTATCGAAGTTTTTACGAAGGCAAAAGAGTTAGAATCTCAAGGTCGAAATATTATTCACTTAGAAATAGGTCAACCTGATTTTAAAACTCCTCAAAATATTCGTGAAGTTGCTTTTCAAGCAATGAATGATGGTTATACAACTTATACTCCAGCAGCAGGTTTATTGGAGTTACGGGAAGTAATAGCAGAACATATTTCTCAGACTAGAAATATATCAGTTAATCCTGAAGAAGTTGTGGTAATGCCAGGTGCAAAACCAGTCATATTTTTTACTCTTTTAGCATTAATAAATCCAGGAGATGAGGTGATTTATCCTAACCCTGGATTTCCTGTTTATGAATCAGTCATTAATCTAGTGGGAGGTAAACCTATACCGTTACCTTTGTTGGAAGAATTAGACTTTCAATTTAGTATCGATCATCTGATTGATTCTATTTGTGAACGGACGAAATTATTAATTCTCAATTCTCCTCAAAACCCTACTGGCAGTGTCTTAACTCCTGAATATTTAGAAACTATAGCTAAACTGGCAGTTAAACATGATTTTTATATCCTTTCTGACGAGATTTACTCCCACTTAATCTACGATTCAAAATTTACTAGTATCATCAGTTTTCCTGAGATGAAAGAGCGGACAATTTTATTAGATGGGCACTCAAAAACCTACGCCATGACTGGGTGGCGTTTGGGCTATTCTGTTTCTCCTAAAGCAATAGCTGAAAAGTTAGACCAGTTGATGTTGAATTCTAATTCCTGCGCTTGTTCATTTACTCAAATAGCTGGTGTAGAAGCTATCAAAAATTCTCAGGAGTTTGTCAAAGAAATGTTCGCCGAATTTAAACAAAGACGTGATGTTATTGTTGATGGTTTAAATTCTATTCCAGGTATTAAATGTCAAAAACCAGCAGGAGCTTTTTATGCTTTCCCCAATGTCAAACAAATGTCGATAAGTTGTGAGAAACTAGCAGATTATTTATTAGCTGAAGCTGGGGTTGCTTTGTTACCAGGAACTGCTTATGGAAAATTTGGCGATGGATATTTAAGGTTGTCTTATGCTAATTCCATTGAAAATATTCAGGAAGGTATTAGTAGGATAAAAACAGCGATCGCCAAGCTTTGAATAAGGAAGATAGCTATTTAATTAGTAGATTCTATCTTTCAACTTCCTTTTTCCATCTTTGTCTTTCCTTCTGCTATTGAAGTTGGATGAAGTAAAGATGCTGCAGCTTTTTGAGCTATAGTTTCATCGATGTAAATTTGTTTCAGAGTAACTAAACCATCCTGAATAAATAAATCCCTTAAAGCTGCCTTTTCTCCAGTATTAAAAGCTGTCTCATAAAACACCTCTTTAATACCAGCAGAAATTATCAATTTCAAACAAGAAAGACAAGGTTCTAAAGTCACATAAATAATCGCTCCATTAGTAGAAATACCATATCTAGCAGCTTGAGCGATCGCATTAGCTTCCGCATGAATAGAACGAGATGGTAAAACCTTACTAGCATCACAACTACTTAATTCTGGATAACAAAAACCCTGACTAGTGCAATGTACCGAACCAGAGGGAGAACCATTATAACCAGTTGCCAAAACTTGTTTATTTTTAACTATTACCGCCCCCACAGCAAAAGCTAAACAAGTCGAGCGAGTAGCTGCCAATTTAGCTATCATTAAAAAGTATTCATCCCAGGTTGGTCTTTGATATAATTCTTCTGTCATATTACTTTAGTAAGTTTAAATAGACTTTTAATCAACACAATTAGATCATGATTTACGCAAGGACAATATAGTTCCTACTAATTTATGCAGGACTACCAGTCAGAAGTAATGCCTTAATTCACACTACTGCAAATCCTGTAAATTGTCGAATATAAGGCGCTCGAAATCCCAAAACAATATCTGATGAGGGTACTCCCAATTCTAGCAACTGATGAGCTAATCCTTCTTCTGTAAAATCCCTTTGAATCCAAATTTTTCCATCCTTAATATCGATATGAATTGGGCATCCATATATTCGCTCTTCATCACGCCATCCTACATACAACAATAAATAGCGATCGCGTTCTAAGTCGAAAACTATTTCAGTTGTTTCCATATCTTCCTCAGAATGTTCGTGAGCATGTTGATTGATAATTTTCTGAACTAATTCGCGATCATCTAGTTTTTCCATAAAATTATCTCCTCCTTTTGAATATGAAAAACCAACAATTTTATTTGATATCTTTCTAGCACAGTTTGTACAAACGAATCTGAAAAAAAATCTTGATAAATATCTGTAGGTATAGCTAAATAAAGCACTCGTTCTGAAGCAAATTTTTCTAATGCTAAACGATAGTTAAGAAATTGACCGACAGCTAGATGGAATTCAGAAACTACAGACCTGCCAACAAAGCTTTTTATTTCTACTGCTATTTTTTGAGTAGCTTTTTCAGCCACAATAAACTTTTCTGCTTCGGGGTCTATATTAATCTTAAATTGTTTAGTTAGCTTAATAAATAGAGGATCGTTAGTAATTGTCCATCCATCTTTTTCTAAAGCGTTTCGGACTGTATCGTGAAAGATATCTTTTGCTGACATAATTCATATATCTGATATATCAAAAAACCGTTTATTTGATGTCAAAGCATTACTCTCTAAACTTTTAACCAGATGTTTAACCTATTTTTGGTGCTTAGTCATGGTAATAGACGATCGCTCTTTTATAGTCGAAGAGGCGATCGCCTTTGATTATTTATTCACTGGTATGGAAAATACCTAAGCAAGCAAAAGAAAAATTTCTTGTGCTAGTAAATCAATGATTTTTTGACTCCACTTGATTTGATTACCAGTCCATTTGCTTTGTCGAGACTCTACTTGATAAACCCTGGCATATTTTTTGCCCATTTCAGTTAATTCCCACTGCCATTTACCGCGTTTGCTTTTCAACTTTTGTTGCAAACCTAGTTTTTCCAGGACTTGATTTACTTTGCGAGCAGAAGTTTTTTCTCCCACTTTCTCAGTTAGCTCCTGAGCAATTTGAGTAGGAGTTAGATCGATGTTGTCCAATAAAACTGGACTTTTCGTTTCTCTTGTCATATTATGTAATTGAAATAAATTTGTTCCGAGCCAGATACCCACAACTGCAATCGATGGGCCTGGCTTTTTTTGTTGGAAAGATACAACAGATGAGGCCATCCTCTGTCTATTTTGTTTTCCAGATCCATTCTAACTACTCTAGGATAAAATGACAACAATTATTTAAAAAAAAATATAAATATATGGCTACATCTTATACATAGTACTTTTTAGACAAATAAAAAATTAATTTTGCAAATAAATCTTACAACAAATATTTTTTGCAGAATGACGCTATGGCCATAATTTCTGTAGATGTGTGACTTGTGTAGGTATTTGGCCACATCAGGTTGGATTTTAGACATTAAAAGTGGCCATTCACTTGAGCGATCGCTACTTTTCCCCACGCTTTCTTAGCTCTGCAATTAGGGATTTAATCTCATCCTGTACTTCTTGACTCAACTTGTCGCGAGCAAAAGTTGCTGCTTCGTGGGCGTGGTAAATAACATTTGGAATCAGAATAGGTAAACCACCTGCACCATTTCCAGTATCAAATGCTGATTGGGTATGACTGCCATCGCGTTCCCAATTTTCTGCTACTAACCAAGAGAGCATTTTATCCAAGTTTTTTTCATACATAGAAGTATTTTGCTGACCCTCGACATCTATCGCAACTTCCAACCGAGGAATTAAAAAGTGAGCTGCTCCACCAGATTCACTCTGAACTATAGATTGATATGCAGATGCTGGAGCGGCATAACACATCAGCACTCCTACTTTTGCACAAGCATAAATAAAAGGATCGTAGTCACTGATGTCAAGAATATTTTCTTCGTAATTTTCTTTCTTTTTCTGGATACGTTGGCAAATAAACTCAGACCAATCATCTGATTTCTCTTCTGCTACCAATTCTAGTTTGTCATCTTTTAAAATCACTGCTGGTAGGGAAGTATCAACCAGAGCAATATCGGAGAAACGACGTATAACTGAGCAAGTCGTCAAAAGTCGCTCTGGATCGAATTTTTTTGACTGCTTGGCTACACCAACAAAGAGAAGATGGGATACTGCGGTATCTGCAAAAGGAACTCTATACACCTGCTCAACATTAACAGTTTTTTCCCCTGCAACGGGATGAGTATGCAAATACCAAAATACTATGGGAGCTAACCAAGAAAGCTCAGGATTTTTAACAGCAGCTGCATAAGTTATTTCACCCCTTGGAGTTGAACGAGTATTGTGAATAACATCAGTAAACTTCTCAATTTGATTTCTAACAATTTTTCCGTACAATGTATCTGCTTCATAAAAATTTAAGCGATGCACTACAGGAAATACACGACCATCACGGAACATTAGAGTAGGTTTAGCCTGGGAATCTCCTGGTAAAGTTCCTAGAGGACGCCAATTAACGTTTTTGGTACAAATTCGGAAGTCTTCATCATATTGACGGAGTTCCATTGCTGCCATTCGAGAATGCTTAAAGTCTGCTGCACCTGACGGACGCATTAGCTCTGGAGATAGCAATAAACCGTTGACAGCAGCATCATAGTCCTCATATCCTCTGAGTTGATCGGGAAAAATGTCAAAATCTAGGTATTGCTCTGGGATGCCATTGTTATTATTAACCACCATTGCTGCTGCTGAACTTGTTACTATTACTGGGTCTGGTGGAATAAAGCTGCCTGGATTATGAGCAATAAAAAGGTCTGCTACAGAAGCATCTGTGCCGGCTGCCGCTTTGTGCTGATTAGCTGGTGGTACTCGTTCCGAAATAAATTTGTTTCCTACAATTTTCTCCTTTAACCTTTCTTCTACTTTTTGTTCATCTAAGGTAGCACGTTCTCCATTCCGATAAAAGTATCTAGCTTGTGCTGGTAAATCTAGAATACCAGCAATTTCATCTACCGAGCGATCGAGACGCCAGAATCGCTGAAAATAACTTCTTGTCCACAGTAGTCGCTCTTCCAACCTCGCTGATAGTATCTTTACGTTTTCAGTTTGCCCTAGTTGCAACCTACGCTCAATATCATCTCCTAGTTGATTTAGGTCTTTGACTACCCACTTAGCCATTTCTAATACCAAGTTGACAGGATTTTCTTCTTTCAACTTAGGTGCAATATTAATGATTGCCGATGCGTGACTTTCAGAACTTATATGACTTTGAGCAATCCTTTCTAAAACAGAACGTGCTTCATCCTGACGTTTCCTTTCTGCTGGATCGAGTTGCTCCTCATCAACTTTTGCTCTGGAAGTAACCTTAGACCTTTCACTATCAATCCCAGGAATATCCTTAAATAGATCGAGTTGTCGAGGTACTTTCTCTGGGTGAAGGTAAACATAAGGTGGTGCCCCTCTTCCTTTGGTTCGACGCTTTTTTTCTTTGAAAAGTTTGCCCTCCTTCACCATTTGATTGAGAAGATTGCGTACACCTCTTTTAGATAGCAGAGCATTCCCACGATCTAGATGCTCAAAAACTTCTGCAAATTCTAGACCATCTGGTTTTTTTGCCAGTAAATTTAGAATATCTGATTCTGTTCCTGCCATTTATTCACCTCCTCCGCTAAATTAGGTGTTGGCGCACCATGTGTAATTTTTTGATGACGACGAATTTTGATTAATGCGGGGTGACGCATAATATCGGTTGCTGATGAAATAATGGCTGTTCCTTTTGCTAGTTTAGGAATGCGCGATACTGTTTCTTCCGCAATATCTCCCATCGTGCCAGATACTAATCTCAAGTCATCAGGATCTAGGGCAAAAACCACCCGTGTGTTGCAAGTTAAAATTACCTGCTTATCCATTGAGGAAGGACTTTGAGTAATTAAGATAACGCCAATTGCATCATGACGCGCCGTGCGAATTAGTTCCCGGATCACAAAGGTTGAGGGGGTTGTTTCTCCTCCTGCAGGTAAAAAAAAGTGAGCCTCATCAAGAATAAATACGAAAGGTGGAACTCGATCGCGTTTTCGGAGTGTTTGTAGCATTCGCGCTGTTCCTCCCACGATTAAATTCCGAGAATTTTGACCTAAATGACCAACAAAAATATTTAATATCGGTCTGTCTGCTAACTCATCTAACCAGCTTTCTGTTTTTGTTGTTAACAAGGGGTTACGCTTAAATGCAGCTTCTACCTTTTTTGCTGCCCTAGTTCCCACTGCTTTTTGACCAAAGTCACCCGCTACCTTTTGAATTTCTTCTATAATTTCATTGATACTGATATCGACTTTTCCAGTTTCCTCCAAGCTTTTAAGAGCTTTGCTGAAAACTACATCATAAGCAAAAGAAACTATCTCAGATTGATCTAATGTTAGGTTAGGCACAAATCCCATAAATTCACTTAATCCAATTACAGAGTAAGGAATCCGAAAATCTTTACCAGCTCGAAAGTTCAGTCCGCCAAGTTTTTCTGTCGCGTTGATTGTGTCTCCTAGTACATCAAAGGCAACTATTGGTATTTGATGCCGTTCCAATTCTTCAATACAAACTCCCACACAATAACTTTTACCTACCCCTGTTTTACCGACTATTGCTATGTGTCGAGCGATCGCTTCCATTGGCAAGATAAATTCAACTGAGCTATTGCCTGATTCAACTCGCCCTATATAAAAACCTCCATCTGGTGAATCTGGAATGTTGAGTATCTCCGGAATCCTATCTGCTGGAAGTTCATAGACACCTTTACCTGTTTGTGCTAACTGATTCGGTTCTTTTATTTCTAAACTTTCACTATTAGTTAAGTGTATTTCACCTAGTAGCTCTGTCGCCATTACCCTTGTAACGTGGGGAGAGCGATCGTTTGGTCTAGAATCTCTTTTACCTACCTGATAAGCAAGATTTTGTTGTAGAGAAGAGGGATTTGCCCTGGGATTATCTTCTGTACCTTTGATAATACGTCCATAATGAACAAAGTCTTCTGTGTCACGCTCAATTATCACATAAGTTCCTAAAGATGGCCTCTGTCCCGTATCAACATGAAATGGTACTTCGTCAAAAGTTGGGGAACCTAGATAGGGGTCTGAAGAAACTGTCCCTATTCGCGATTCCTTTGTTAAGACAAGTCTGGCCTTAATACTTGTATCTGCTTTTTGAGCCAACTGCATAAATTATTTTTTGTAATTAATTATGAATTATTTATAGCAATTTTTGGGAATTCTGACAATAACAAACAAGAAAAATAAATAGACTTGACCAGAGAAAGGATTTTTAGAAGAAAATTATGAATCTAGCTTAATCTTGAATTGAAGACCCACTTATACTAAAAAAAATATTTGTTAAATATTCTCTTGACAAATAGTTTTTAATTTTAGCTATAGCTAAGAAGTCTGAAACGATATCTCTATAATATATGTCTCAAACAGCAGAACAAATTCGCATCTATGGCACTGTGCAAGGTGTCGGTTTTCGCCCTACTGTCTACCGCATTGCTAAAACATTAGGTTTGCGCGGTGAAGTCAGTAATGACGGACAAGGTGTCTTAATTAAAGTTGTGGGCGATCGCTCTACTATCGACCAATTTATCGAAAAAATTCATTCTGAACGCTCTCCACTTGCCCACATCGAAACTATTACGCGCCACCCCCTGGAAAACGCAAATTTCCCAGATTTTATCATCGCCTCCAGCACCAGTAACACCGTTCGTACCCAAATAGCCCCGGATGCTGCCACCTGCTCCAACTGCAAAAGTGAAATATTCGACCCTTTGAGTCGGTGGTATCGTTACCCATTCACCAATTGTACCCACTGCGGACCTCGCCTCAGTATCATCAAAAAATTACCTTATGACCGCAAAAATACAACTATGGCAGATTTTAACCTTTGCCAAGAATGTCAGCAAGACTATTCCGATCCCCTCAACCGTCGCTTCCACGCTCAACCTACTGCTTGTCATGTTTGCGGACCGAAAGCTTGGTTAGAAAGAGCGGATGGTAAACCAGTCAGTGCCGATATGTTCTCAATGTTGGATGATGTGGATGCGGTTTGCACTCTGATCCAACGAGGAATGATAGTTGCTATCAAAGGGTTAGGGGGTTTTCATCTTGCCTGCGATGCCACAAATGAGGAAGCGGTGCAAAAATTACGTCATCGCAAACGTCGCCCAGATAAACCTCTGGCTTTGATGGCGCGTGATATTGAGATGATTTCTGAATATTGCAGTATTAGTGAGACGGAACGGAAGTTACTTGAAAGTGTAGCTGCTCCTATTGTTTTGTTGGAACCAACTATTGGACAACAGTTAGCACCTAGTGTTGCACCCGGACAAAATACTTTGGGTTTCATGTTGCCGTATACGCCATTGCATCATTTAGCGTTGCGCCGTTTGAATGTTCCCATAGTGTTAACAAGTGGCAATTTTTCTGATGAACCTCAGTGTATTGACAATGAAGAAACGCGGGAGAAACTATCAGAAATTGCCGATTATTTTCTAATACATAATCGCCCAATTTTTAATCGGGTTGATGATTCTGTGGTGCGAGTTATTAAAGAAGTTCCTCAAGTATTACGTCGCGCTCGTGGTTATGCTCCTGCCCCGATTAATTTGCCTCCTGGATTTGCAGATATTCCTCCTATTTTGGCAATGGGAAGTGAGTTAAAAAATACTTTTTGTTTATTGCGTGATGGGCAGGCTATTTTATCTCAACATATTGGGGATTTGGAAAATAGTTTAGCTGCCAAAGCTTATGAAAAAACTTTGAATCTTTTTTTGGGTTTATTGGAGGCGAAACCGAGTGTAATTGTTGTGGATAAACACCCAGAATATTTATCAACAAAACTGGGGAAAGATTTGGCGAATGCTAATAATTTGAAAATAATTGAAGTGCAGCATCATCATGGTCATATTGCAGCTTGTATGGCAGAAAATGGATTAGATATTGATTGTCAGCCAGTTTTAGGAATTGCTTTAGATGGCTTGGGTTATGGGGAAGATGGAACTATTTGGGGTGGTGAATTT
>JAAUYJ010093417.1_pt1 | contig 15721 bp, 19 predicted proteins | sample 7278031 | NCBI WGS metagenome assembly JAAUYJ01 (sample SAMN14350222, study PRJNA611818) | marine sediment metagenome | isolation source: surface marine sediment (1.8m) | place: French Polynesia: Moorea | collected 2018-08 | reverse complement strand
TTAATAAAGAGGATAGAAAATGGAACCTATAGAAATTGTAGTAGCGATCGCCGTTCCTTTTTTAACTAAATATGCGGAAAAGACAGGGGAAAGTTTAGGGGAAAAAACTTTGAAGCAGGTGGATAAGTTTTGGCAACTTATACAACGAAAACCTGTGGAAACTTTACCTACTTTTAAATCTGCTGAAACAGAAGCTTTGCCTATAGATTTTGAGAGGGCTATACAAGAATTGCAAACTGCTGCTAATGAAGACCCGGAAATTAAGCAAGCTGTTATTGATGTGGTTAATGTTGCAAAACAGGAAAGTTCAGAATATGTTAAAAATATTGAATCAGAAGTTGAGAAAATTAAGTTTCAAGGAATAACTGCTGAGAAAATTAATACTGTGCTTCAAGCACAAACTATTAGTGGGAAATTTATAGGAAATAGTGGAGAATCTATAGGAGATACTGGGGTATTTGAAAATAATACTATTCATGGTGGTATAACCATTTGAATAGAGTCGTCGGGAGAGTCACGACAAAGGAAAGTATCCTACCCTCAAAAAACTATTCCTGATAATTTTAGTTATCGGACTGTAGCTAATAAATTTGGTAGTCGGGATGAAATAATAGAGAGCCTAAATCAACAGTTTAAATTACAGCCAATTATGTTTCTTTTTCTAGGTTTGGGAGTAATTATTACGTTGATTTTTCCAAGATTAATAAACCTAGTTTTTTCGGAAGATAAATCTACAGAAATATCACCTGTTAAAACACCTTCTCTATTATTAGATACTCCTATATTATATACTCCTATTACAGAGCTAAAGGAATATACTGACTTAACCCATCTTTTGGCACTTAAAAAATGGAGAGAAGCAGATTTAAAAACAGGAGAACTTATACTAATAAGAGCAAATCGCCAAAGAGAAGGGTTTCTAAATCATAAGTCGGTTAGAAATTTTTCTTGTGACGATTTACGAGTTATTGATAATCTTTGGAAAAACTCTAGCGATGAACGTTTTGGATTCAGTATACAAAAACAAATTTGGGAGGATATTGCCAAAAATCCTGAAAGTTTTGACCTCGAAACTTATCAAAAATTTCTCGAATATATAGGCAGAGACCAAACGGCAAATTACAATAACCTTGTGTTTGACAGTAAATCTCCGCGAGGACATCTTCCCCATACTGGTATGACTGTTATTTGGGCAGTAGGAGAAGATGCAATTAGTCTTTTGCTAAAGTGTAATTTTAACTAAAAATGAAGACCTTTTCAAGATGAATAAAAATATTCTTTTTTTTATCTAAATATGAGTTAGAAGCAAAGTAAGTTGTTTCGATCCCCCCTAACCCCCCTTGAAAAGGGGGGAACTGGAAGTCCCCCTTGATAAGGGGGATTTAGGGGGATCATTGATGTACCTCACTAGGATGAAAATTGCTATATAGGAAGTATAAATGAGTTATAAAGTTAAAGGAACCTAAAACCGTTTTTATAATCAAGTTGCTTATTCAAAAATAAAATGGTTTTGCTATATTTATAGATAAAAAATACTTAGGAGGAAGTATGAAATTTTCTAGATTACTTACCATTGGATTTCTAAGTTTAATTTTAACTGCATTAGGGATAAAAATTACACAAGCACAACGTTCAACACTTCCAGATACCAAAGATGCAAGTACCGTTGTCTCTTTATTGTCAAAATTAAAAGAATGTCGTAGTAACGGATCGGTATATTGGAGTTATACAAATAAAAATATTTCTATCGGAAGACAACTTTATTCTTCTATTGCTTCTGTGAGTTTTAGGAGTTCAAATTATACCCTAATTTGTAAGATTAATCCTAAAGGAACAACAAAACCTTTTGGAACTTTTAGATTTACTTTTGGAATTGACGAATTTGCTAGTGATGGACCAATTGAGGTTAAAGTTTATTTAGATGGAAAGTATTATGCTGGTCATACTGTAAGTCGTGGCGAAATAAAAACTTTGTTATTAGATGTTTCTAATACCGAGAACATCGCTATAGAATTTCAAGCCAGAAATAAAAGTGTTCTTGGAATTCCACTGAATTCTTATACAGATTTGTATATTTTTGATGATACTCTTCAACCATTGTAATTATTATGTTAAACCGGCGCAAGTTTACAAAATTAGCTATCTTAGGTGGTACTTCTCTAGCAGCTAGCTCTGGAATATTCTTTCCAAGACCTACTGAAGCTCAATCCTTTGATTTCTTATTAAAAGACGAAAATATTAAGAATATATTTTTTGATCTTGTTAGAGCTATTGCTGCTAAATTAAATCCAGAATTAGTTTCTGATATTGAGTCTGCTGTGAAAGCTGTCAATACAAAATTTTTCCAGCACGGATATACACAAAATCAAACTCCCTTTGCTCAAATAGGTGGTGGTAGTAGAAATAATAATCCACTTTGGGGTTACGATAAAAATGAGACAATCGCTCCCAATTTTGTATTAGCTAATGTTGATAGGTCAGGCAAAGAAGTTATATTGACAAGTCCGACTCTTGTAGGAATAAAATTAGCTGCTGATTACTTGGCTGCTGAAGGACTTTCTCCTGATGAAATTTATGGTTCTCTTATACCTTCGCGTTCTAGATTTCAAGATTGGACTACTTGGCGAGGAGATAACGATCCAACCATTGGACCAAATCCAGGAACAGGACTAACTCAGTATGAAACACGGTTAGGATTAGTCACTCGTCGTTATGATGCACTAGATCCTAGTAGTGGTAAGATAGGTAAAATTAAAATGACTATTGAGGCAGTAAATCAACCTCCCCGAGTAATTACTACATACGTCTCAGTTTAGGATATATAACAGTTATCAAAATCTGTAGCCGAATAGCTGTTAATAAATCCTATTTGTTAATGGTTTATATTGTTTTTTGAAAATATGATTTATAAATTTAATCCAACAATTATTTACAAGTGAAAATAATCATATTAATTTAAAACTCTGCAACTATTTTCATAGTAATTTATATTAATCTCTAATAGTGGTTACTGCAATATTTTTATTTTGTAAATAATTTTATTTCTTTTGAATGACACAATTAAACTCAGTTACAATTTCACCCAACGTAGAAATACCAACAGGTCTGATAGTTGCTTTACATGGTTGGGGTTCTAATGCCAATGACTTAACAACCTTTGTACCAGAATTGAATCTCCCTGATTATTGGTTTGAATTTCCAGACGCCCCACTACCTCATCCTCAAGTTCCTGGAGGAAAAATGTGGTACGACCTTTCCAACCAAGAATACCAAGGTTTAGTAGAAAGTCGTCAATTATTAATTGATTGGTTGCTGTCTCTAGAGAATAAAACTGGAATACCTCTATCCAAAACTATTCTATGTGGTTTCTCTCAGGGTGGGGCAATGACTATGGATGTGGGAGTAAATTTTCCTTTGGTAGGTTTAATAGTTTTGAGTGGTTATTTACATTCTCCACTTCAACCATCTGTAAAAAATTTAGCTCCAATTTTGATAGTACATGGTAAACAAGACCCCATTGTACCAATAGATGCTGCCAGGAAATCTCGTGAGACTTTTACAAATTTAGGAGCAAAAGTTCAATATCAAGAATTTAACATGGGACATGAAATTCGCCTAGAAATTGTGAAGTTAATGCGAAGTTTTGTTATAGATGCTATAGCAAAAGCTTAGAAGGACTATTATAGTTTAAGTTGGAGATATAAATAACACTCCAATTTAATTCATGCTTTGAGCAGATGCCATTTCAGGGAGGTTGGTTTTGATGCAAACTATAACCCGTTCCTCATACGACGAGGTTTCTAGTCTAACTATAGAGGATGTAGGTAAGTTGGCTTTACGTTTGGAAGAGGATGATTATACAAATCCTTTTGACGGGTTGAATGATTGGCACCTGCTACGAGCGATCGCCTTTCAACGTCCGGAATTAATTGAACCTTATATCCATTTATTGGATTTAGAGGCTTGTGATGAAGCTTAACACAAATATCGGGAACGCAATCTAATTTTAGCTAATTTTTTTTGACTTTGGGGTGTTGATTTATTCAGAATTTAACCAGGATAAAAAATCTCCAGGATATTTCTTTATTTAACACCCCTATTTATACTAAGTCTTAAAAGTTTGGCTAGGTCTTTTTCAAGGGCGATCGCCAGTGGGGTGTCGGGTGTATGGTGTTGGGTTTTGGGTTTAGGGTGTGGTGAAAAGCTACTACAAACAACAATTAAACATACTTTAAATTTTCCCAAATTAAATAATCTCTAGTAGTTTAGTTCATGGTTAAAATTAGCATTAATATAGCATTAAGGCGTGGCGAGAAATAGTATTATCTTTAAATAAACTTAGAGCGGTTTTTACATATATAAACTACAGCGGTCAAACAATTTTCCTACTCTATACTACCCTGCAAAACCCTACTACAAAACCCAAAATAGTTTTGTACTCTGCCTAAATTAAAAGTGCTTTCAGCAATTAACAATTAACAATTAATAATTAATAATTGAAAAGAGACTCTCTCCCAAGCTATACTAACTCAATTATTAATTATTCGGGAAATAACTAGAAATTAGAGGTCATTTATACTGTTAAAATTTAAGCTAAATGTAGGGGATAAAAACAATCTACAATTAACTAAAAAAAACGATTGAAAGTAGGCTTAGATATTCCTATGGGCAGAAGAGTTTTAATTAGTATCTGTGGTGGTATTGCAGCTTATAAAGTATGCGAAGTAGTTTCTACTTTAGCAAAAGCTGGAGTGGAAGTACGAGTAATTCTTACAGAGTCGGCAGAAAAGTTTATTACACCTTTAACTTTGGCTACTCTCTGTCGTCATCCCGCATATACAGACCGAGATTTTTGGCAACCTACCCACGGTCGTCCCCTACATATTCAGTTAGGGGAGTGGGCGGAAATCATGGTTATTGCTCCTCTTACTGCTAATACTTTGGCAAAGTTAGCCCACGGTTTTGCTGATAATTTGCTGACTAATACTCTATTGGCTTCTCGTTGCCCCATTTTGTTAGCCCCCGCAATGAATACTGATATGTGGGAACAACTGACAGTCCAACGAAATTGGAAAAAAGTCTTGACAGATAGACGATACTATGGTATAAATCCTGGTGGAGGTGTATTGGCTTGCGATCGCATCGGTCAAGGGCGAATGGCCGAACCGAGGGAAATAGTCAGAAATATAGAATCTTTATTAAATACTACAGGCAAAAAAGATTTAGCAGGTAAGCGAATATTAATTAGCGCTGGTGGCACGCGGGAACATTTAGACCCAGTGCGGTTTATTGGTAATCCCTCTACAGGAAAAATGGGAATAGCATTAGCTGAAGCTGCTCTCCATCGCGGAGCAAATGTGACTTTGGTGCATAGTATTGTAGGGGAGTTGTCATTGGGTGGGATAAAAGAAGTTGCCGTAGTGAGTGCGACTGAAATGCAAAAGGCAATGTTAGAGAACTTTCCAGAAGCAGATATAGTTGTGATGGCAGCAGCAGTAGCGGATGTTAAACCTGCTGAATATAGTCCCCAGAAATTACCCAAGCGATCGCTACCAAATTCATTACCGTTAGCACCCGTGCCAGATATTGTGGCTGAGTTAGGAAAACTCAAACAACCGCATCAACGTTTAATTGGTTTTGCTGCTCAAACTGGGGATATTGTCACTCCTGCTTTAGAGAAGTTAGGGGCGAAAAAATTAGATATTATTGTTGCCAACCCTATAGATAAAGCGGGAGCTGGTTTTGGTAGCGATATGAATGAGGCAGTTTTTCTGGATGCTGAGGGGCGACGGTTAGAAATTGAGTCTTGTAGTAAATTAGAAATGGCTCATCGTTTGTGGGATTTTTTGTTAAGAGTTGAAGCTTGAAAGTAGAAAAAGTAATGGCTGCCAAAGACTTATTCCATAATGCTGTAAAACAAGGACTCCTAAAAGATGATTGGGTTATCACAGCAGATCCCCTAAAAATCAAAATTGAGGGAGTTAAGCTTGAGGTAGACTTAGCAGCAGAGAAAATTATAGCAGCTCAAAAAGCAGAACGTAAAATAGCAGTTGAAATAAAAAGTTTTCTTAATACTTCAGCAATTACAGATTTTCATATTGCACTAGGTCAATTTTTAAATTATCGCCTAGCATTGCAAATGAGTGAATCAGACAGAACACTTTATCTAGCAGTTCCTGTTGATACATTTGAATCCTTCTTTCAGGAAAAATTCACTCAAGAAGCAGTCAAATTTTATCAAGTCAAATTGCTCATCTACGACCCTACTGAGGAGGTAATTATCGAATGGAAAAATTAGAAAAGTATCGATTACTAATCCGCCAACTATTGAATAATCATACCAGTCTAGAAGTGAATAATTCTGATTCAGAAATTGAGTATCAACTTATTTTTGATACAGAAAATGACCATTATCAACTGCTAGAAATAGGCTGGAATAGACTAAAACGAATTTATAACTGTTTTATCCATTTAGATATTAAAGATGGCAAAATTTGGATTCAGAGAAATATGACAGAAGTCGATCTAGCACAAGATTTGGTGGAGATGGGGATACCAAAAGAGGATATTATTATCGGTTTACATCCAACTTATAAACGTCCTTATACGGGCTATGGAATAGCTCAGTAGTAGATATCATAAACAATATAAGCAGAGACAAAATAGATCGCCCAATGGTGGGTGGGGATTAACTTTTGGATCATTATTTTCATCTCATTTGTTACAATTTGACTCAGATATAGTCAATAATAAAAGCTAATTTGAGTGGGACTAAGTTGAAATTAGATTTTCTTTATAAATCATATTAAATCCGCTTAATTCGGTATAAAAAAATCTTTCATCTTCATCTAAATTCTCTTCCCTCCTGACTCCTGACTCCTGACTCCTGAGTCGTAAAAACAAACACACTTTAGCGATATTTTATGAAATTAGTATAACTTTTCTTTTCCCCGTTCCCTATTCCCTTTTCCCTACCAAAAAAAACCACCAAACAAGATAAAAATCCTGTAAAGTGGCTTGCTAATAAGGAGTAACTATGGAAAAAAAAACTTTAGTCGTCGTCTTCTAACCGCTTCGCATCTATTGTCAGAGGTAACTTTTCTGGTTGGTCTTTAGGAATAGATAACCGCCAACCATTTGTTAAAGTTAAAATCTTACTTTCTCCATCAATTTCTTGAGAAACAACGACCTCTTCTAAATCTTTTTTAGCAACATAAACTTCCAACTTTCCGTCAGCATTGTTGCGTAGTATTACTTTCATTAATTTTCCTCTACAAGTTCTATTTCATTTCGACGACAACCGACAATCTTTCCTTCTTTAATAAAATGCACAGAGTAAATATAAAATTTCTGTAAGAAAGTGCCAATTCCACAAATGTAACCGACTTCTCCCCCTTTCAAAATAATATCACCTCTATTCATTCCTGGGAAGGTACCATCATTACGAACCACTTTGCGAACCCTGACTTTTTCTTCCAGTTCAAATGCAGGGGGTCCGTCTAATTCTATGATTTCATCTACTTTCATGTAATTCCCTCTCTCTTATCAACTAAATCTAGTAATTCTTCTACAGTTAAACTGAGCTTTATTTGTACTGTCATCAATTTTGATTTGACTTCAGTAATAGAATACCAACTTCTAAAGTTTTACACAAAAATTTGGTGAAAAAATGAAGCGATCGCTACTTTATTTTATATAGTAAAACCTGTATCTGTTACCAGTTCACTATCTCGGAGTTTTATCTGATTTATTTTAATTTTTTTCATTTCTATACTCTTTTTTCTATACCTATTTTTATTTAGATAAATACTTGAATATTAACAAGATTGAGTTTATATAAAATGGAAGTTGGAAGCAAAGTTATAAGATTTTTTTCAATTCACTTCCCAGTTAAATAATTAATTAACTTAATCAATCAATAAATGTAAATGCAGCCCTAAAATATTCCTACATTTTTGATAATGTAGATATTAATTAAGTAAAATAACCTGTTGATTTAATCTGTATTTTAGCCAAAATGTACTTAAATTAATACTTAAGTATTTGCCACTATTAAAGTTTAGTTTGACAAGAAGTCAGTATTTTTTTAGATAAATTTTATAATTCACCTTTTTAGCTAGCCGACTTATTGTAGCAGAGAGTGCTGTGGTTATAAGACTCTAACCAATCAAAAATTTGCTGAAGTTGGTTCAGAGAAATCATGCCAAACTGCCAAAGAATCATAGGTAAAGGGCCACAATTAGCCTCACTGTGTTTCCGTGCTACAGAAATTGAAGCGGCAGAAATAGCTAATTCTTCCTGTAAAAAATTCAGAAATTGTTTATTTTTCTGATCGCCATCCATAGTCATAATCTTTTTACCATAAACTACGAATAATAGGTAAGGAAGGAAATTTTCCCTTACCTATTACCAATTGGAATTACTCATCTAATCAACAATTATTTTTAGTAAAAACTTCCGTTTGCCAGCATCTTTCTAGCCAGTCCACTAACTCTTCACGAGGAGCGACAAGTTGCTTAACAGTGCTGCGGAGAAGAATAGCATCAATGCAACTATTGATTTTTACTAATAATTCACCGGTAGTAGGACACCAACTGTTAATCATTAGCTCTTGTAAGCGGCTATGAATTAACCAACGATCAATTCTGGAAACACTTACAAATGTGATAAAATCTTGGGGGTCAGGAGTATTATTGGTAAACATCGTTGCCTTTCCTTGTGCCTTCTGCCATAAAAGTTTGCAATTGTTGTTCGAGCTGCTCAATTCTGTCGATTAAAGCGCGAGTTACAGCAGCTTGTGTATCTGGTAACTGTCCATGTTCAAGTGGCCCGACTCGTTCACCAGATTTAGAAACAATGCGACCTGGTATTCCTACAACAGTGCAGTCAGCAGGTACGTGACGTAATACTATAGAACCAGCACCGATGCGAACATTATCACCGATATTGATATTCCCTAGTACCTTGGCTCCAGCACCAACTACAACACTTTTGCCAATAGTGGGATGACGCTTACCAATTTCTTTTCCTGTACCACCAAGGGTGACACCTTGATAGATTAATGAATAGTCTCCGACAATTGCTGTTTCACCAATAACCACTCCCATGCCGTGGTCAATGAATACTCCCTGTCCAATTTTAGCGCCGGGATGAATGTCTATACCTGTCAAAAAGCGTCCAAAATTAGAAATCAAACGCGGAATTAAAGGAACTCCATGACGATGCAACCAATGAGCAAGACGATGTAAAACTAAAGCGTGTAAACCAGGATAACAACAGAGTACCTCTATCCAATTACGAGCTGCTGGGTCTCGCTCAAAAATCATCTTAAAGTCTGTTGAGATTGCTTTTAGTTCAGGAAGAGCAAAATATCTATACCAAAATCTATAAATACGAGTTGAAGATAGGTATTTCTCAGACTCTATTTGGATATTTTGCTGAGAAACTCTAGTATCTGCGTGTAATTTAACTTCCCCTACGAAATTGTTTTGGGATTGTTTAATTTTAGCAGTATGAGTTGTTTTAGGTAACTTGCAAGTATTGCCAGTAAGAAAAGTGGTCATGGGTCAAAATAGGGCTCAGTATTTGACAAGTATGTTTGCTTTTAAATGTTTATATCAAGCGGCTTGCAAACTACTTTTTTAACTACGGCCGTCAGTGTTTATTAGATATATTAAATTTGTACTCAAGAGCCTGAACCCATGACCTGGTTAGACTTGAAAGATACTTTGGGGTATAGGTACTAGTATTTTTTAAGTATGGTACGAGTATTTACGGAACAAGGCACTAGCATTTATGTACTCAAGACCTATTGTACTGTTTCAGCAGGTTAGAAGATTTTTAGTCCGGTTTTTTCTCAAATTGAAACTTGTACTCAACAATAGTTTAACTTATAACTATTGTGAAAAAGTTAAAGAAAAAATTAAAAGTTATCTACTTAATACAGAAAAAACTGCTAAATTAGCTACATAAGACAAATATTTGAATCGATCAAATTCTTAAGCAAATTAGTGATCTTTAAACCCATACCTCTAGTTTAGATTACTTTATGGTTTAGTTTGTTCCGCTAAAAGACTTAAAGCTCTTACTTATAGTTACTTATAGAGAAAATGCTGAAAAATAAAAAAAATATATACCCCCCTTGCAAAAAACAGCTACATTGGATACAGTATTTAAAGATTGATTTATTAGAGCGAATAAGTGGTGTATGAGTACAGGATTAAAAGACTAAAAAAACACAGTTGAAAAACGCTATAATCAATAGCTATATTAGATTAGAGGATGAGTACGTAATTTCCCGGACTCTCACCCTATAAATACTTGTACCCCACTTAAGAAATACAAGTACCTATACCCCTAAAAAAAAATTTAGATGCCCTAATAGCATAAGATAGCAGCATTTGAGTACAAAAGTAATAATCATAATAAATACTGATCGCATAGGCTGAAAATAGCAGTTAAATGGCCACTGATATAAAGACTATAACGCCGGACACCTAATCCGCAGACAAAACAAAGCCAATGTTCATCTCAGGAATAAAGTGCATCGACGCGATAAAATCCGTCACCCACGGCGATAGCTAGTACAACAATAGTGGAAATTTAGATGTTACAGCCAACAGAACTATCTTCCCAAGCAACAGACAGCTTCGCAAACACAACGGCGAGTGCAGAAAAGAAAAAAGGAGGCTGCGTTTCAAAGGGTTGCGGAACGACTACTACCGACCAGGAACTCGCCCCTAGTATCCAAGAGCGTATTGCCAACCATCCTTGCTATAGCCAAGAAGCACATCATCATTATGCTAGGATGCACGCTCCGGTTGCACCAGCTTGCAATATTCAATGTAATTACTGTAACCGTAAATACGATTGTGCCAACGAAAGTCGTCCAGGCGTAGTTAGTGAACTGCTAACTCCTGAAGAAGCAGCTCATAAGGCCCTAGTAATTGCCGGAAAAATTCCTCAAATGACAGTAATGGGAATTGCTGGACCAGGAGACCCATTAGCGAACCCAGAGAAAACATTCCGCACATTTGAGCTTGTAGCCGAAAAAGCACCAGATATCAAGCTTTGCCTGTCAACTAATGGTCTAGCTTTACCCGATCATATAGATCGGCTCAAAGCACTCAACATTGACCACGTTACCATAACGATTAATATGGTTGACCCTGAAATCGGGGTAAAGATTTATCCTTGGGTTCATTATCAGAGGAAGCGTTATCGGGGAATTGAAGGAGTCAAAATTCTGCATCAAAGACAAATGGAGTCTTTGGACTTGCTCAGAGAAGCTGATATTCTCTGCAAAGTTAACTCAGTGATGATTCCAGGAATTAACGACGAACACTTAGAAGAAGTCAACAGAGTAGTTCGTTCTAAGGGCGCATTCATTCACAATATTATGCCCCTGATTTCTTCACCAGAACATGGTACTCACTTTGGATTAACTGGTCAACGTGGGCCTACTACTGAAGAATTAAAAACATTGCAGGACAAATGTGATGTTGGTGGTATGAAAATGATGCGCCACTGTCGTCAATGTCGTGCAGATGCAGTTGGCCTCTTAGGTGAAGACCGGAGTAAGGAATTCACAAAAGATGCCATCATGCAGATGACACCAGAATATGACCTCGAAAAGCGTAAAGAATTCCATGCTGGTATTGAAGGTTTCCGCAATAATTTAGCAAAAGCTAAGGCTGAAACTCAGAAAGCAGAAAAAGTTGCTGAAGCTGGACCTCCTATACTACTAGCAGTCGCAAGTAAGGGTAATGGATTAGTGAATCAACACTTCGGTCATGCTAAAGAATTCATGATTTATGAAGTGAATGGTGTTACAGCTCGGTTTATTGCTCACCGCAAAATCGATCACTATTGTCAAGGTGGTTATGGTGAAGAAGGAAGTCTAGAGAATATTATCAAAGCAATTTCTGATTGCAAGGCTGTCTTGGTTTCTAAAATAGGTGATAGTCCTAAAGAAAAGGTACTCAACGCAGGACTAGAGGTAATAGAAGCCTACGACGTAATTGAAACAGTTGCTTTAGAGTATTACAAACAACTCGTAGAAGAATTACAAGGAGTATAGACAATGAGTTACACCATTACTAGCAAATGTATTTCCTGCCATCAATGCGTTTCCCAATGCCCCACTGGTGCAATTAGTTGGAACGGAGCAAGCTATGAAATTAATCAAAATCTTTGTAACAACTGTGTTGGTTTCTATAGCGTTCCTCAATGTGCAGCAAGTTGTCCAACTAATTACGCTTTGCAACAAATAGCACCGACAGATTATTGGGATTCATGGTTTGTTACTTATAACAAGTTGGTCTCTCAAATGAATGAGGCCAAGCAGGGAAGTTACTGGCTAAAATGGTTTGAACTCTACTCCCAGAAATTGTCAAAGCAACTTCAAGCTTCAATTTGCAACACATAGAAGCTAGTACAGCTAGGCGGAAGTTACAAACTAAAAGTTTAATAGTTAGAACTTGGTTGATTTATGCCGTGCTATCTGTACTGGTTATTACCTAAAATGTCACCTCAAGTATTTCGTTAGTTATGCAACAGACCATTTATCTCGATAATAATGCTACCACTAAAGTGGATGACGCAGTTCTAGAGGAAATGCTGCCTTACCTGAGTCAGTTTTATGGTAATCCTTCTAGTATGCACACTTTCGGTGGACAAGTCGGTAAAGCTGTAAGAAAGGCGCGATCGCAAGTTGCTGCTTTACTAGGTGCTGAAGATACGGAAATTATTTTTACCAGTTGTGGGACTGAGGGTGATAATGCTGCCATTCGGGCCGCCCTCACAGCTCAACCAAATAAACGGCATATTATTACTACTCAGGTTGAACATCCTGCCGTCTTGAATTTGTGCAAGCATTTGGAAAAGCAGGGTTATACAGTTACTTATCTGTCTGTAGATAGCCAGGGAATGCTTGATTTAGTCGAACTTGAGGCTGCTTTAACAGGTGATACTGCCCTAGTTTCGATTATGTACGCCAATAATGAAACAGGTGTAGTTTTCCCAATTGAGGAAATTGGGAAAATGGCTAAAGAATATGGTGCGCTGTTCCATGTGGATGCAGTACAAGTAGCAGGGAAAATACCCCTGGATATGAAGACTAGCACTGTAGATATGCTGGCTATTTCCGGTCACAAGTTGCACGCGCCCAAGGGTATTGGTGCTTTATATGTGCGCCGTGGTACTCGGTTCCGTCCATTATTAGTTGGGGGACATCAAGAACGGGGTCGCCGTGGTGGTACGGAAAATGTACCTGGTATTATTGCTCTGGGTAAAGCTTGTGAATTGGCGAAGGAGCATTTAGCAGATATTGACCAGGAAAGAGAACTGCGGGATTATTTGGAAAATAGTATTTTGGCTGCTATCCCTGATTGTGCTGTTAATGGTCATCCGACTCAAAGATTGCCAAATACTACTAATATTGGCTTCAAGTATATTGAGGGAGAAGCGATATTGCTGCATTTGAACCATTATGGTATTTGTGCTTCTTCTGGTTCTGCTTGTACCTCTGGTTCTCTGGAACCGTCTCATGTTTTACGAGCAATGGGTCTGCCTTACACTATTTTGCATGGTTCGATTCGTTTCTCTTTATCACGTTACACAACTCGCCAAGAAGTTGAGGAAGTGTTAGCAGTAATGCCGACTGTTGTGGAACGTCTGCGGGCGTTATCACCTTTCAAGAATGATCAAGCTAATTGGTTGCAAGAACGACAAGAAGCAACTGCGCAATCTTAAAGTTCACAATGTTTTAAGGATTGGTACACGTTTGTTTACGCTGCATTTTGTAGCGAAAATAACAGAAAGACTCAGTTAATTCCGCCACAATAATTATATAGGTTCAAGAGAGGCATACTTCACGCTGATAACTTAAACAATTGTAGCAGGATTAACAGAAAAAAATCTCCAACCTAGAATATAAAAAAATATGATTTCTAGGGGAAGGTGAATATTTGTAAAAGCCAATTACTTGAAAGTTGAAAATTGAAGAAAAAAAGGGTTGCTTGATTATCAAAAATGTGTAATACTAATAATATCAAGTTTACCCCACCTCTTCAAATTAGCAAGTTATTGCTCTACTAACTGGGTAGTAACAGTCAAGAAAAATATCGTATTTTTCATCAGCAAAAACTAGGGTGTTCTAAACAATAACGGCTATGTGGGAATATACTGAAAAAGTAATGGACTTGTTCTACAACCCCGAAAATCAAGGAACCATTACAGATCAAAAAGAAGGGGAAAAGGTAGTTAGCGGAGAGGTAGGAAGTATAGCGTGTGGAGATGCTCTAAGCCTACACCTCAAAGTAAATGAAGCCTCCGGTAAAATCTTAGATGCAAAATTTCAAACCTTTGGCTGTGCTAGTGCGATAGCTTCATCTTCTGCCCTAACAGCAATGCTCAAAGGCAAAACCATAGACGAAGCCATGAATATTAAAAACCAGGACATCGCTGCATACCTGGGAGGGCTGCCAGAAGAAAAAATGCACTGTTCAGTGATGGGTGAGGAAGCATTAGAAGCAGCAATATTCAAATACAAAGGTATTGAAGTAGAAGTTCACGAAGAAGACCACGAAGGAGCATTAGTTTGTAGTTGTTTCGCGATTACTGAAAATAAGATTAAGCGAGTAATCAGGGAAAACAACTTAAAAACTGCAGAAGAAGTAACAAACTATGTAAAAGCAGGTGGCGGTTGCGGTTCTTGTTTAGCAGATATTGACGATTTAATCGCATCAGTAGTTTATGAAACACCAACAGCTACAGAACAAGAAGTATCTACAACAACCAAGCCAACTGGTAAACTAACAACTCTACAAAAAATCACATTAATTCAACAAGTATTAGAACAAGAAGTGAGACCAGTTCTCGCGGAAGATGGAGGAGATGTTGAGCTGTACGACGTAGATGGAGATCGCGTGCAAGTGCAACTCAAGGGAGCGTGCGGTTCTTGCAGCAGCGTATTAGTAACGCTAAAAGGTGCGATTGAAGCTACTTTGAAAGAGCGCGTGAGTGAAAGCATTGTAGTAGAAGCTGTATAAGTATCTACTAAATCATCTACTAATTTTAGACAAAGACAAATAACAACGGGTGCATTAATGAAAATTATATACAAGCAGGTCATACCTGCTCAACGGTTAGGGCGAGCGCCTCCGGGCACTCAATGTTGCTGCTAAATACACACTGTTCTTACATGAACAAAACTAATGAGTGTGATGCTGTAAAGCAAAAAGCCCTAGACGATAGCAGCTAGAACTCAAACACAAACTCTAAGGAAAGCCTTACAGCATAAATATTGCATTCATTCACATTCTAGTCAAACACTAACAAAACGGAGAAAATCTATCATGCGTCAGATTGCATTTTACGGAAAAGGCGGTATCGGTAAGTCCACTACTTCCCAGAATACTCTAGCTGCAATGGCTAACCGTCACGGTCAAAGAATCATGATCGTAGGTTGTGACCCTAAAGCTGACTCTACTCGTTTAATCTTAAACGCTAAAGCTCAAACTACTGTACTTCACGTTGCTGCAGAGCGCGGAGCAGTTGAAGACGTAGAACTAGACGAAGTATTGAAAGATGGTTTCGCAGGCATCCGTTGCGTTGAGTCTGGTGGTCCTGAGCCTGGAGTTGGTTGTGCAGGTCGTGGTATTATCACTGCTATCAACTTCCTAGAAGAAGAAGGTGCTTATACCGATCTAGATTTCGTAAG
>JAAUYJ010111139.1_pt1 | contig 15745 bp, 14 predicted proteins | sample 7278031 | NCBI WGS metagenome assembly JAAUYJ01 (sample SAMN14350222, study PRJNA611818) | marine sediment metagenome | isolation source: surface marine sediment (1.8m) | place: French Polynesia: Moorea | collected 2018-08 | reverse complement strand
TTATTAAATAGGAGTTCTAAGCTATGTATCGCCAGATAATTGGTGATTTTCGAGGCATCGAACCTCGAAAATCACACGCTCTACCTCCCCACTCCGCAAGCTGAGAGTGGGTACTCCCGCTTATTCCGTTGAATGGGAGGAAAACAAATTTTTGATAGTGAGATTCGAGAAATCAGTATCGGGGCAATCCAAGGAGTTGTCATTATCACTGTCGCACATACCGAAAGAAACGGCAAAATTCGCTTAATTTCCGCTCGAAAAGCCACCCCCAAAGAAAGGAGACAATTTTATGAGTATCTCACCCAAACGACTTAAAGAAATTGAAAATATTAGTGACGATGCCATTGATACCTCAGACATTCCTGAATTAGATGACAGTTTTTGGTCAAAAGCTGAAGTAGTCAAACCGTTAACCAAAACAGCCATTTCTATTCGTTTAGATAATGATTTGACTTCTTCTCCCCTTAAAAAAAGCGAGGATTCTAAACGTTAAGCCTTGACTGCCTGAAACTCCGTCTGGGCTTGTTTATAATATGATTAATGAGTATGTTATTTGGGAACACATTCTCAACGAATAACCCTAGTGAAGCAGGTTTTTGTTGAGAAATGAGGCGAACGCTTTTCCCTCAGAAGTTGGATAACATCCTCAACGAATAACCCTAGTGAAGCAGGTTTTTGTTGAGAAATGAGGCGATCGCTTATCACTCTAGTGAGTCTGATGTGAAACCAAGATCAACCTTGAATCTTGCGACTTTTACGCCAAGCTTGCCAACCAACATATCCTAATAAGACAGTTGCAGCGATCGCAAACCCCCAACCACTGGGAATATTAGACAGTCCTAAAGCAATACTACCCACCCATAAAGTCAAAGCATAAATAAACAATACTGTGAGACGATGAGAAATACCAGCTTGAATCAAACGATGATGTAAATGTCGTTTATCTGCAATAAAGGGAGATTTTCCTTGACTGATACGAGAAATAATCACCACAGACATATCTAAAATAGGGACAGCTAAAACCACAAAGGGTAATAAAACCGCCGTTACTGCTACAGTGGCTACAGTGGCTACCTTCACCAAGCCAATAACCCCAACCCCTGCTAAGGTAAACCCCATAAAATAAGCTCCACCATCTCCCATAAAGATTTGAGCCGGATTAAAGTTGTAGCGTAGAAAGCCTAAAGCGGCACCGGCCAAAGCAGCCGCAATTAAAGCAGCAGCAGGTTGTTCCATGAATAAGGCCAACACCATCATCACCACTGCAGAAATACCACATCCCCCTGCGGCTAACCCATCTAAGCCATCAATCCAATTAATAGCATTAGCCATGCCTACGAGCCAAATAACCGTAATAGGAAGGCTAAATAAACCAATCTGAATTAAATTACTAAAGGGGACTGATAAGAAGTCGATGCGTACTCCGACACCCCATGCTGCACTGGCCACAACGGTTTGTAACACCAGACGAGTCATGGGACTTAAATTATAGAGATCATCTGCTAACCCAATCAGGAAAAAGGCCACACCTCCGATGGTAACACCCCATATCTCCCATTCCTTATTAGGGGGTAGCCAACCAAAACCGCCAAAAATCCAGACCAATAATAAAGCTATAACGGTTCCTGCAAAAATAGAAACCCCTCCCAAGCGAACCATTGGCCGTTGGTGCATTTTGCGATTATTAGCATCATTTTTTGGGTTATCAACAAGACCCTTCTTTTGACCAAACTCGTTGATGATGGGGGTACTCCACCAAACCACCATCAGCGCGATGATAAAAGCAACGAGATGATATAGTTCTGTTGGCATTGACATGGGTTTGGTTTGTCCCTTGAGTCGTGTGTAACAAGATTTACCCTAAGTTACTGCTACATAAAACTGATACAACGCGACATAATATGACACATTGAGGTTTACTTCCTGCTTCATCCAGAACCGTCGGCGGCACTCTGTCCACAGGCTAACACGGTATAGCCTACCGCTTGATTGGCTAACACTTTGGCTGCATTTAAGTCTCTATCTATTTCTAATCCGCACTCACAACGATAAATGCGCTCTGATAGAGACAAATCGGTCTTAATTGAACCGCAGCTAGAGCAAGTTTTAGAACTAGGGAACCATCTGTCAACTATGGTCAACTTTGAACCATAAAGCTCACATTTGTATTCTAGCTGTCTCCTAAATTCATAAAAGCCTAGTTCCGAGATGGCTTTAGCTAACTTGTGATTAGCTAACATCCCTTTAACATTAAGGTCTTCTATGACAACTTCTGAGAAATTTTTGGCTAAATAACTGGTTATTTTATGGAGATAATCTCTCCTTAAATTAGCCACTTTCTCATGTTGAGATGCTAGTTTAATTCTCTGTTTCTGACGATTTTTTGCCCCTTTGACTTTACGGCTGAGATTTCTGTGAAGTCTGCTTAATTTTTTGGCAGCTTTCCTATAGGGTTTTAGGTTAGGAAATACTTCCCCATTACTTAAAGTGGCTAAGGAAATAATTCCTAAATCTACTCCCACTATCCCTCCTTTAGTCTGGGTGATTAATCTTTCTTGCTCGTAAGCAAAAGATATAACCCAATCTTTTCCCACCCTAGTCAAAGTCACTTTTTTCACCTGACAATGGGGTAGAGCCTCATAGGTTGACACTGTTCCTATAAAGGGTAACTTGATTCTCGTTGACCCTAACTCTATCCATTTTCCACAATTATCTAAAGTAAAGCTATCATTAATTCCTTTCTTTTTAAACTTAGGATAACCCGTTCCTTTTCTTTTAAAGAAACGTTGAAAAGCCTTATCTAAATCTACAAAGGCATATTGATAAACCCTTGAGGATAATTGTGATTGCCACGGATAATCTGGTTTGACATAATTAGTATAGAACTTTTTAAGTTTATTCGCTGTGGGTTTTAATCCTGCTTGATAGGTAATGCTCCAAGCTTTTAGTCCCCAATTAAACACCCAACGGCCATAACCTGCGTGGCGAGCCATGATAGTTTTTTGTTGATTATTGAGTTTTAGCTTAGTTCTAAAACCTAGTAGCATCTCTTAAAAAGTTTCAGGTAGTTCGATTATAACAGACTCAAGGTAAATAGTATTTTTGGTGATCGTTTTACCTCATTGTTCCATTTTGTTACAAAAACAAGGGACTAGGGGAATGCTCTATTTTGGCCAACACTGTAAACTGAAATTGTGTTACCACCATTAGAGCAACCATCATGCACGGTTTTATCCCTCCTCAGCGTTTTTTTCCCTATCTCTCTTGGACTGATATTGACGCAATGGAAGATAAGGAAAATGTTGTGATTGTGCAACCCATTGGGGCGATCGAACAACATGGGCCTCATTTACCTATTGCAGTCGATTCTGCTATTAGTTTAGGGGTTTTGGGTAAGGCATTAGAAAAGTTACCTTCAGAGATTCCGGCTTATGCCCTACCTTGTCTTTATTATGGCAAATCCAATGAGCATTGGGGCTTCCCTGGAACCATTACCCTGAGTGCAACAACTTTATTATCTGTTATTACAGAAGTGGCCGAAAGTGTTTATCGTTCTGGGTTTCGTAAGTTGGTGTTGATGAACTCTCATGGGGGACAACCCCAAATTATGGAAATTGCTGCTAGGGATATTCATCAAAAATATCAGGATTTTTCGGTGTTTCCTTTGTTTACTTGGCGCGTTCCTCATATTGCTAAAGAATTATTGACCCCTCAAGAGTTAGAATATGGTATCCATGCTGGAGATGCAGAAACCAGCATTATTCTTTCTTTATTACCCCATCAGGTGAAAATGTCCCAAGCAGTTAAGGAATATCCTCAAGGGTTACCAGAGAATAGTTTATTGAGTATGGAGGGGAAACTTCCTTTTGCTTGGTTGACCAAAGAGTTAAGCCAAAGTGGGGTCATGGGAGATGCAACCACAGCAACTAAGGAGAAAGGCGATCGCCTCTTAGCTTCGGTTTCTGATGGTTGGGTAGAAGTCATTAAAAATATCTATCAGTTTAAGCAACCCTATTCGGGAATGGAGAATGGATAATGGAGAATGGAGAATGAAGAATGGATAATGGATAATTGATAATTAAACTTTCTTGATTATGTCTCTTTATTGTCTTAACCCTGCTTGTTCTTTTCCTGATAATGCAAATAATCATAAGTTTTGTCATGGATGTGGTCAACCTTTAGCTGATACGACTCAAGGTTATTTATTCCGTGATCGGTATTTAATTAAACAAATCTTAGGGGAGGGAAACTTTGGCAGAACTTATTTAGTTGAAGACCAAAATTTTAATCATCGAAAACGAGTTTTAAAGAAGTTTATTGCAGCATTTCAAGGAGCAATTTTAGAAACAGCAAAAACATTATTTAAACGAGAGGCTGAAATTTTAGACACTCTCAAGCATGAGCAAATTCCAGCAATTTATGATCATTTTGAAGAAGAAAATTCTCTTTACTTAGTTGAAGAATATATCGAAGGAGAAGACTTGATTACAGAATTTAATCGAGAGGGAAAATTTAGTCAAAAAAAGATAAAATACTTGTTAGAAGACTTATTACCTGTTTTAGATTATCTTCATCAAAAAAACTTATTACATCGAGATATTAAACCCGATAATATTATGCGTCGTCGTCATGATAGTAAGTTGATTTTAATTGATTTTGGAGGCGTTAAAGAAGTTTCTAAAACCCGTGGTACTTTGATTTATACCCCTGGTTATGGCTCCATAGAACAAATGACTGGTAATCCTCAAACTGCTAGTGATATTTATAGTTTAGGGGCAACCTGTGTCCGTTTAATGACAGGATATTTTCCCTCTGAAAATAATGAAAATGATCCGATTTATGACAGTAATACAGCAACTTGGTTATGGAAAGATTATTTACACAATCAAGGAGTAGAAATTGAACAAATCTTAAGCAATATTTTAGATAAAATGTTAGCTCATTTTCCTCAAGATCGTTATCAAAATAGTCAGGAAATTTTATTAGAATTAAATCCCCCTGTTTCTTGTGCAAAACCATTAGATATTACTGAGGATTTATCTGAATCTGAAAGCAAGCTCATTAATCAATCTTCTTTCAAAGAGTTAACTAAAAAAGAAAATATTTTAATTTACACAACTGTAGTTATTAGTATTATTATCATTATTTTTATCGTTAGATTTTTAGCTGCTCAATCATCCCTTAATGTAGGGACGTTTGTCGGTGCTTTTTTGATATGTTTATGTCTTGCCAATCTAGTATTTATTTTATTTAAAAATATCAAAAAAAGACGTATAAAAATAAAGTATTCACAAAACTCTATTATTCATAATAAACTTGCTCAACCAACCACTTTACAAGTAAATTCTGCTAATCCTTCTACTGTTGCCCCTAATACCTCAATTACTTCATCTTCTACCCCAACTAAACAACCAAATAAAAATTTAATTAGTTCCCTTAAATCCTTTCAATTTGAAGTTATCACTGTTAATACAAAAGGGGAAATTATTAAGCGTGAAAATAGAGAGAATGAATATTTTACAGTTAAATTAAGTCAAGATATTAACCTAGAAATGGTTGTTATTCCAGGGGGTAATTTTTGGATGGGAACATCGAAAAAAGAAGGAAAAAATAGCCAACAAGAAAAACCTCAACATCGAGTTAATTTATCTTCTTTTTGTATGGCAAAATATCCCATTACTCAAGGACAATGGAAACAGATAATGGAACAGAATCCTGCTTATTTTAAAGGAGATAATAGACCGGTAGAAAATGTGTCATTATATGACTGTTTAGACTTTTGTAAAAAACTATCTGAACTGGTTGGAATTCAGTTAACCTTACCCAGTGAAGCACAATGGGAATATGCTTGTAGAGGGGTGATAAATTCTAATCAATACAAACAACTAGACGGAACACAAATTTATCAACCATTTCATTTTGGAGCCACAATTACAGAACAATTAGCTAATTATAATTGTAGCCGAACTTATCAACAAGAACCTATCGGTATTTATTTTCCGAAAACCATAGATGTTGGTTCTTTTTATCCCAATAATTTTGGTTTATATGATCTACACGGAAATGTATGGGAATGGTGTGGTGACACTTGGCATGAAAATTATCAAAATGCTCCACAAGATGGTAAAATTTGGTTGAACGGCAACGATAAATATTCTCCAATGCGTGGGGGATCTTGGGCAGCTTTTCCCTTTTACTGTCGTTGTGCAATTCGTAATAAAGTTCAACGAAATAATCGCAGTTATGATCATGGTTTTCGAGTTGTTTATAATTTTAAAAAGTAATTAATCTATATGAATCATCACGACTTATCCAAAAAATTACAAGAACTCGATGGAAGAAGTTACAAAGCATATAAAGATATTAAAGGAAAATATGAATTCCCTAAATTTACCTTAATCATAGAACATATTCAAGGAGATCCCTTTGCTTCTCCTAGTAGAGTAATTATAAAACTTGCTCATAACATAGCCAATTTTCCTAGTGAATTATATAAAAATCAAAGTAGGAAAATTGCTTTAGAAGACTATTTAATTCGTCAATTTAGCCAAGTATGTCAGCAACTAAGTCAGCATCGAGGAACAGGAAAAAGTGGAGTTATTAGTATTATTAAAATTGGACAAGAAATACTAAAACGAACGGCTGTAAATGTCAATAAAAATGATATAGAAATTCGTTTTTATGTAGGACTTCCTGCCAGGGGAAGAACTATTTTAGGCCATCAAGCAGCACAAATGTTATGCGAGGATATCCCCCATATTGTTGAAGAAACATTACTATATAAATCCTTAGATTCTCAAGCAATTAAAAAACAAGTTGAAACCGCAGAAGACGCAGACTTTATCCGTCAAAAACTATGGGAAAATAACTTAGTTGCTTTTGTTGCTAATGGTTCTATTTTACCGAGAAAAAGTGGCGTTGATCCTAGGCCTTTAGAAATAGATGCTATTGCTTTTAAATCCCCAGAATCATTAGAAATTAAGTTTGAAACACCCAATCAAGGTTTGATCAAAGGGTTAGGCATTCCCCAAGGAATTACTTTAATTGTTGGGGGAGGTTATCATGGAAAATCTACTTTATTGCGGGCTATAGAATTAGGAATTTATAATCATATTCCTGGAGATGGTAGAGAATTTGTTATCAGCCATCCATCAGCCGTAAAAATTAGAGCAGAAGACGGTAGAAGTATTGTAGGGGTAGATATTTCTTCCTTTATTAATCAATTACCTCAACAACGATCAACTAATAATTTTACAACCACTAATGCCAGTGGAAGTACCTCCCAAGCAGCTAATATTATTGAAGCATTAGAAGCAGGAAGTAAAGTTTTATTGGTGGATGAAGATACAGCCGCAACTAACTTTATGATCCGCGATCGCAGGATGCAACAATTAATCGCAAAAAATAAAGAACCCATCACTCCATTTATTGATAAAATCAAACAATTATACACAGATTACGCTGTATCAACCGTATTAGTTATGGGGGGAAGTGGAGACTATTTTGATGTAGCCAATCAAGTGATTGCAATGGACAATTTTTATCCCTACGATGTCACAGAAAAAGCTCAAAAAATTGCGCAAGCAAATCCCAATCAACGTATCAGAGAAGGAGGTGATAATTTTGGTCAGATAACCCCAAGAATCCCCTTGGCGAAAAGTATTGATCCTAGTCGAGGAAAACGGGATGTTAAAGTTAAAGTTAGAGATGTGTATCAAGTGGTTTTTGGAACAGAAGATATTGATTTAACAGCGATTGAACAATTAATAGAATCCGGACAATTAAGATCAATTTCTGCGGCTATAATTTACGCTAAACAGCATTATATGAATCATGAAAATACTTTAACCTATATTTTGGATAAAGTGATGGAGGATATTAATAGTAAAGGCTTAGATATTTTAAGTCATTTTACCCAAGGAGACTTAGTGAGTTTTCGTCGTTTTGAATTAGCTGCTGCTATTAATCGTTTGCGATCGCTACAAGTTCAATAACTAATAACTAATATCTGTATCCGCAACTGATTTTTTATTTAATTGTTCTTCACCTCCTAGTAACAATAACCAACTAACAACAATTAACCAATGAATCACCACAGGGGGCCAAATAGAAGCTGTTATTTCATAGCTAATGGTACAAGTAATCCCTAATAATCCAGCGAACAAAAGAAATATAGGGTTGGAAAATAACCCTTTACCTTGAGGATAAAATAAAATAGCATTTAAAGGATGATAAACAATAAATAATACTAGACTTAAAATTATCCAAAATAATCCTTGAAAATGATTTATGTTTTTCAAGGAATGAGGTAATAAAATAACCCGAAAAATTAATTCTTCTATAAAAGCTGGAATTACAAAAAGTTGAGGAATTTTCCCAAAATGCTGCCATGAAAAATTAGGTAATTTACAGCTTAAGAAACCGATTTTAAATCCCAGTGGTAAAACAATTAAACCATAACTCAATAAAATCCCTAAACTTAGATAGCAATCTTGAAACGAGACAGGAGATAAAAAAGCATCAATGATTCGAGTTAATTCCATCCCATCCTCTTTGAAAAATGACTATGGTTGTAGTTGCCAAACTTTAATAATTTTATCCTCTGCACCACTATAAAGATACTTACCATCAGGACTAAACTCAAGACATAAAACCCATCCCTGATGTCCTTGTAAGGTGTTTATTTGTCGTCCTGTCACTAAATCAAATAACATAATAGTCCCTTCCTTATTCGCAGTTGCAACGGTACGATTATCAGGAGAAATAGCAATCATATTAATATCTAATCTAGGACCTTTTATTGATCTGATTTCCTGTAATGTACTTAAATCCCAACTTTTAACAAAATTTCGCACTGCAGCGACTAATTGTGTCCCATCATTACTAATTTTCAAATCATGAATAAATCCAGGTTGTTGAGGAGACGTATTTAACAACTCAAACGTCTTTGCATCCCAAAACTTAAACGTGCGATCGCTTCCAATCGCACCTGTAATAAACATAGTCCCATCTGGAGTATATTGTACACTGGTAGTCGGTCCAATATTCGCCCCAATGGTTTGAATTAGTTCTCCAGAGTCGAGATCCCAAATTCTAATCGTGCGATCATCCCCACTAACACTAACAAGATGTTTTCCATGAGGACTAATCGCAACATCACTAACTTTTCCGGTATGTTTTCTCAGAAAACGTAATTTTCGACCATTAGATACACTCAAGATAATCACTGTTTTATCATCAGCAACTGCAAAAATATCTTTTTCTAAATTAAAAGCAATGGAAGAATAATTATTAACTAAAACTGCTTTATCGTAGAGAAGTTCTTTGTTTTCTAAATCAATCGCACTAATTAAACCATCTCCTGTTCCTACTAATAATAGTTTACCATCAGAACTAATGGCTAAAGATTTAATAACCCCATTAAATCCCTGTAAATCTCTAACTGTTATATTAGCTTGTGCAAGATATTCATTTGATTGATAATCAGTAATTTGTGCAGATACCCTAGACTCAATAATTGAATAATTTAGGGTTAAACTTAGACCAAAAACAGTTAAAAAAGTGGGTAATAACTTTATATATTTGCTTGGTTTTCTCATGATTTATAAAAATATAGTAACTTGAACAGCTTAGACAATTTTTTAAAAGATAATAAGGAATCAGTTGATAGTTAATTCTGAGTTATGAGAAACATCCATAATCATGTAATCAAGCATTCAGTTGACTAGAATAATCAAGATTCATGAACAGCAGAATGACTCAATTGTGCGAGATAAATTCCTGTTAAAATAATAACAAATCCCATCCAAGTTGTTGAATTTAATGCTTCTGCAAAAATAACCCAAGCTAACATAGCACTAATAATAGGTTCTAATAATAGGAACATCGCAATAAAACTAGAGGATAATTTATCTAAACAATCTGCCAATAATCTTTGTCCTAAACCCTCTGAGATAATTCCTAATCCTATGACTGCTAACCAAGTTTGCCAAGTATTAGGAAATAACTTTTCTTCAGTTAATAAAACTAAAGGAATCAATAAACAACTACCAATTCCACATCGCCAAAGTAAAATAGTTGTAGCAGAAAAACGAGTTCTTAACTGTTCAACTATTAAAAAATAAATGCCCAAAAAAACGGCTGACAAAATAGCATAAAAATCACCAATTAAATGACCACTACTACCTTGTAAATCTTCTAACCCCAAAAAAACTGCTCCCGATAAAGCAATAATCATACCGATAATAAATTTAGCATCAAAGCGTTTTCCTAAAAACAAAAAAGCACCCAAACTGGTAAAAATTGGAGTCAAATTATTCAGCAACATACACTTAGCAACGCTGGTATATTCTAAAGAAATGGCCCAAAGTCCTAAGGAGATAATTGAAACAACCCCAACGAATAATAAAAGAATCCAATGTTTACGGGTTAAGGGGGATGTTAAAGTAACTTCTTCTGGCCCATTATATCTTCTTGTAATGGTTTGCATGAATCCAAAAACCACTACAAAAATAAATAAACGGTTAAAAACTGTCCCATTTGCTCCTAATTCTATTTCACTAAATCGGATAAAAATAGGAGCAAAAGCAATACAAATTAAAGCAATACAAAGGGTTAAAAATGTAACAATTTTGGCTGAGGAATTATCTTGAGAAGCCAGTTTTATTTCTAGCATTTTACAATAATATTCATTCTATTATTTTGACAAATTTATCCTGTTTTAAGTAACCAGCAATAAGTAATAAGTAATAAGTTATAGATCAGAAATATCAAACAGATAATTAATAATAAATTTAGAGAAATCAACTATCAATCCTAGCCTTATCTACTAACAAACTTAATACTTACTGCTAATTACTGTTCACCTATTACAGAATGATTAACTAGGTTGTAGGAAAGAGACTTGCTTGCTGTTGTTGAGCTAAAAACCTTTGATTAACAACTTCTTGAAATGCGTTTAAATCATTTTGCCAAGTATCAATTCCCTGCTTCAACTTAGCAATCATTTCTTGAGGATTTTCTGATGCTAAATTGTAATTAAAATTACCAGCAAATAACAACGCAGGAATAGCAGATTTATCAGGCATTTGGATTTTAGCCTCATTAATACTTAAACTAAATTGACACCGATCAAGCTGATAAAGTAAGTTTAAACCAGCTTGTAGTGGTGCATTGCCGTATTGCTGCCAAGCTCCAGGAGACAATAATGTTTTGGTAATAAAGTTTCTTGCCCCTTCATTATTGTCGGGAAAAGGAACTAAACTTTTTGGCGTAATGGATAAACTTTGATATTCTGCATTAGATAGTTTTTCCACATATTGACGCGCAACATTAGCAAGATTGAGTTCATCGGGTTTTTTGCTTCCCAAAGATTCCATGAAAGTAATGGTTCGCGGTTGCGCAACAATACTGAGCCCATTTTGAAAAGTCACTTGTGAAAGATTTTGTCCCAAAACAGGTTGTTTTCCCAGTTCCCAGTCGCTCGGTACAATACCAGTTTGCTTCAGAAACTCTTGAGACAACATGGTGGGATTGAGACTTTTTGCAGAGATAGCGATCGCCAATTCCTGAATTTCTTTAATTTCTAGGGGCTTTTTTTGTGTTTGATCCGATGGAGTTGCCATGATGTTTCCTTAAATGGTTTCTAAGTGCGCCACCAAATATATGGCCATCCTTAGTTTACGGGTTAAGCGGCCCCTCCATCTTTTTTATTTAAGAAAAGTTACCCTAAATTTCGGCCACAGCCCGTTCAATTAACCGTCTGGCTAAGGTTTGAGTTCCGGTATGTTCATAATAATTAGTCGTCATATCTAAAAAGGCTGCGAGATAGTCTAATTTATCCTCCGAATATTCGATAAACCTTCCAAAGCGACTAAAAAGTTGCTCTGGGTTAACATTCTTCTCTTGCACAAATCCCGACATCCAACCTTTAACAGAGTCAAAACTTTCACCGATAAAATCCAATTGACTACTGGTTTGATTGCCAGGGATGGCTTCTTTTAGATTTTTAAAGGTGCCGTTATTGTCTAATTCTTTAGGAGAAAGATTATTGAGACTCGATTCCACCTTGAGAATAAAATCAGGTCCTAAGGGAATTAATCCATCTAAACAGACCAAAGCTGCCATTCTCATCAAAGATTCTCCACTATAATCTCCCAAAGAGCCGACAAAATCCCCAATACTGTCCCCAGGAATGCCATTAATCTGACAAAAAGCCACTAACTCTGTTACTAATTTTAAACATAAATCAATAGCTTGGGCTTTATCCGGGTTGGGAGTAATACGGTTTAAAAATCCAAGAAATGAGACTTTTTCGCCAATTTTATTGGCTAATGCCGCCGCACCTAACGCACTGTCACTACTATCAACGGTTTGATATAACCATAATGCAGTTTGATAGCCTTGGGATTTATCATTGAAAAGGTAAACCGCGCGATCGCCAATTGCTTGGATCATCTCCTCGTCTGTTTCTCCTGTGACAGTACGAATGGTATTCTCGAACCCAACTAAGTTATCCCATTCTCCAGGAACCACAAAATCAAGGGTTTTCAAGACTTTTACTGTCATGTTATCGGCAGGTAATTCGTCTACAATTTCAAAAATGGGTTTACTCATAGCACTTTTTAGCAACAATTTAACCTATGACACAACTTTATCTTATCCGTCATTAAGAGAGAATTAAAGCTGAATAACAACTCTCTTCTTAAAAAATAGGCTGTGTAGTTGCACCAACAGTAAAACCATCGTTAAACACTAAGGTTTTAGCTGAAGACAGAATTAACATCATTCACAAGTAACATTGATCATATTTACCTTATTATTATAATTAAACCCAACCCCCAAAAATAGCTAATCCAAAAAATCGCCACGGATTAGCAACCGTCTTAAATCCTGCTGAAGACAACATACTTAAATGGGTTTCTAAGCTGGCTAAACGATCTTGTCCTGAATAACCTTGAGGTTCACTATTACCTATGTTTGAACGAACATCATCAATAGTTTTGCCTTGATTAATTGTCCATTGTTCTCTTAATTTTAAGTAAGTGTCTTGTAATTGTGGAGATTCTTGTAAAATTGGATCAGCATTCCAAAAACATCCGCCCTCTACTAAATTCTTACTGATACAAGTTAATAACTTCTGTTTCATTTCATCAGTGAGATGATGAATTGCTAAAGAAGAAACACTGGCATCAAAATTAGTTCCTATTTCCTCTTTTATTTCCCCATTTCCCCATGCTCCAAAATCTGCTTGAATGAAGGTAACACGATCATTAAGTTGAGCTTGTTGTAATTTAGCGATCGCATACTCAATCATTCTAGGAGAATAATCAACGGCCACCACTTTAGCCTCAGGACAATGTTTAAGTAATTTGAGACTTAGTTCTCCTGTACCACAACCTAAATCTAAAAGACGATGAGCATTTTTAGGAACACAAGCAATAAGGGTATCAAGCATGAGATCATAATGAGGGATTAATTGACGAATCCCTGTATCAAAAACTTGAGTGTCTGCAAAAACTTCCCCTGGATAAATGGTCGTTGATTGACTCATATTTAGTTCTTTTTACACATCTTCTTGATTATACATCAGGACTTGATCATACATGGCGATCGCCTTTTCCTCAGACAAAACAATGTTACGGAACTAAGCCTCTGCAGCAAAGTTATCAACAGTGTAATTATCATTAGAGGTCTTCTCAAAGGATAAAATCTATCTTGAAGTGGGGGAGTTTTTAAGAGATAATAGAGTCATATCCTCTCAATTCCCTCCATTAAATTGAGTAGCACCACTGCTTTTTGAAATAAAAAATTAAACACAAAGAGATGGAAAAAAATGATGATGTAAAACGACGGATTGGCCTAGAACAAGAATATTTTTTAGTCGACGAAAGGGGCAAATTAGGCAATTGGGCTGACGAATTTTTGCAAACTTGTCAAACTTTAGCCGAAGATAAAGGCTATGACCGACACTATTTCGTGCCGGAATTTGTGAAGAATATGGTGGAAATAAACACACCCCCCTGCTATTCTAGTCAAGAACTAGGTAAAGTTTATTTACAAAATCTCCAGTTAGCTATCACTGCAAGTCATCAGATGGGGTTGCGACTCTATCCCCTATCTAGCTATCCCCTTCATATTATGCCAGTGATGAGAGATAAACCAAACTATCATATTCAAGCGCGAACTGTTGGTTATGAGCGGTTTCTACACGCAGGAAAATGTACCGGAACCCACGTCCATCTAGAAGTACCCAAAGGAGTCATTAATCGAAGATTGGGGGTAACTTATGAGTCTTCATCAGAAGATAGAGAAGAATTACTTAATATCTATAATCTAGCCACTGCCTTAGATTCGGCTTTGATAGCCTTGGGAAGAGCTTGCCCTTATTATGAAGGGGAATCGATGGGAGTTGCATCCCATACTATCCGTTACCGAGGCAGTGAAAAGTTTGGATGGGAAGGGGTTTATACCCATTTGCCAGCAGTGGGGGGGTTAATGCCCTATGCCGATTCTGTGGAAACTTTGGTAGAAAATCAATTTAATCGTTTTCACACTTGGTTACAAGCAATGGAAAAAGTAGGGATTAACCGTCAACAGTTTCTTGAGGCTGGGGGCAGCTTTCTTAAGTCTTCTTGGAATCCTATTCGTCTCAATGGGTTGGGGACTGTAGAAATAAGATGTCTTGATAGTAACTTACCTTCGGTGATTTTAGCCATGATTGCCTTAATCGAAAAAATCAGCCATCGGGTAAGAAATGAAGAATTAAAAGTTCGTCCAGTATTGGGATTACAGGTGTTTCAACAAGAGGGAGAAACCTTATTGGTTCCTAGTTTCGACTATTTGAATGGGGACTTACTCTATGCTGCGGCCACAGAAGGAGTCAAACATCCTCATGTTAAAGCTTATGTAGATTCCATTTTAGAATTGGCGATCTCTGAGGGAGGGGAAGGAACCCAATATTTAAGCCAACTCAGACAAGAATTAGATCGTTATCAAGGTATTGAGGGAGAAATCTTACAAACGTTTAATTCAACTACAGCCCATTTATCACAGGAAGAGGGGTTAAACCTTGTCCTTCATTATTGCGATATCTTAGAGTCTCAAGTATCCTACTTAAATACTGATTATCCCTTGAAAAAGTTGGATGAAATTGAAACCTTTTCCGCCAACCCTAACTAATTTTTGTATCATCAAGAGAATTGCACGCTCCCTGCTCAACTCATTCTTATAGCGGTTTTCAATTGGATAGATTCCAGTAAGGAAAACTAGAAAATATTTGACGGGATGACAAGAGTTGGGACAAACAGGGCCAAAAACGCACTCAAGATAACAGCAAAGAATATACAGAGTTCACATTTTTTGACACTCCCCGACCTAAAGGTACGGGGATTCTTCAATCAACGACCGGTCTTGCTGATGCAGGATTGCTCCAACAAAAGTAGAGGACAAATCTCAGTCACGCGTTCGGATCTAAGATCCAGGTTCCTGTATGCCCTACAGTACCCAAGGCTCGATTAAGAATATTTATGGCTGCGTTTTCATCCCGATCTAATCGACATCCACAAGCACAAACATGAGTCCTTGTAGACAAGGATTTTTTAACGACAGCACCACAGTTAGAACAAATTTGGCTTGTATAAGCAGGATTAACTGCAACAGTTGCTTTGCCCATTTTTTGCCCAAAATACTCTAACCATTTTCTAAATTGATACCAACCTGCATCATTAATCGACTTAGCTAAACA
>JAAUYJ010017952.1_pt1 | contig 15752 bp, 16 predicted proteins | sample 7278031 | NCBI WGS metagenome assembly JAAUYJ01 (sample SAMN14350222, study PRJNA611818) | marine sediment metagenome | isolation source: surface marine sediment (1.8m) | place: French Polynesia: Moorea | collected 2018-08 | reverse complement strand
TCCAATCATTAACTTGAAATCGCCCCTTCCGCGACCAAAACTAATCTTGTATTGGTAGAGGCATCGGCAGGAAACAGGAAGCCCGCGATTTATCGCAGGGTACTTCACATGTATCGAACTTGATTTTCCATTTCATCTGCTGTTACACGATTCAAGATAACTAGAAGTCTTTTAGCAATTTCCTGGGGTGGACGGCGAACAGCTAAAATTACTCCATAATGCTTTTGTTCTGTAGCAAAATAAGTTTGAACAAGCTCTTCAAAATCACTACGGTTGTGTGTAACCAAAGCTCTTTGTTGAGTAATAGCATAAGCAAGTTGTTCTGCATCACTTGCTTGAAGTCTTCCTGCATCTCTTACAGTCAGAGCATCAAAGCCTCTAGCATTAAGTAAATCCGCTACCAACACATTAACATCTTCATCTAGGTAGAGACGAATAAACAAACTACTCATAGATCGCGTACCAACGGATCGATTAAATCGTCGGGAATTCGATTTTGCTCGATATAGGCGTTAATCTCATCTTGATAATCGCTGTAATAACTTAACGCATCGAATACTTGTGCTAGCGTTAGATGTGGCAAGCCATTACAAATCTCTTCTGGAGGAATTCCCATCCGCCAAGTTTCCACAATCGCTCTAACAGATGTACGAGTTCCTTTGATAATTGGTTCACCGTTTAAAATATTTTCATCTCTAACTATATAAAGGTGTTCTGTAGATTGAACCATAATTAATTATTCGTTGTAATTCAACTTTTCACCTAATTTTAGCTACTTCGCTAACGCTTTAAACAATTATTAACGAATAAAAACGCGATCTCGCATAGCGAGTCACTTCGTGAGCGCACTCCCCGCCATAATCAAGATAAACATCTATTGAGTATCATTTGTCGTAAAACAATCTTCTCGCACATCAAACATAAACTTTTTACCAGATAGATTGCTTTTCCAACCTGCTTGAATAGCTTTAAGAATGCACAGTGCAATTTCAGATGGTAAAACTGGTTTTCTTAATTCTGGTTCTGAATAAGCACCGCTCATGTGATATCGATTAAAGTTTAGAGCTAATATTGAACCATTCTCATAATCTAACTGCTGAACGATTACTATAATACCTGGATAAGCATCTTCATGATTTTGGTTCGGTTTTGGTGGATATCTCCAGCGATAAATAATTCCATCTACTGTAATTTGACGAGAAAATTTTTAAATTAATCCCATAAATATTTATCAATATCAAGAAGTTATAGTAGTCGAACTATAGATTAAGATAGTAGATTTAACGTATCCCGTTTTTTGCGAAAATTTCTTACAAGGTTTATGGGTTTCAACCTTTGCTTTGACTGCTATAAAATTTAATTTTACTCAGATTTTTTAATTCATGATTTCCTTGTTCAAAATTTTTACATTAAACCAATTTAAGCCAAAAAAATCGGGATTTTGGCTTATCCCGAACTTAAATTAATTGATTTGATGATTTTTAATTTGCGTCCACGCAGTGCCAGGCGGAGCCTGTCCGCGCAGTGCTGCCAAAAGTAGATCGCGTTAATTAAATTTTCTAACTTTTATCCTTCACTAATGCCATAGATTCTTGCTGTTCAAAATCTTGCTCTTTAATATTTCTTCTAGGTTGAAAATCCTGTAATAGTCCCATCAAAGCAGGAATTACAGTAGGAGTTAAAAAAGTAGAGAGAGCCAAACCGCCTGTGAGAGCGATACCCAAACCTTGATAGAGTTCTGCGCCTTTCCCTGGAATGACAGCAAGGGGTAACATACCCAGTACACTAGTTCCTGCTGACATAAAAATTGGACGTAAGCGATCGCCTACGGCATAATAAAGAGAAGCATTGTATTCCATACCTTCATCTTGGAGTTGCAGGGCGCGATCGACTAGTAGAATAGCATTGTTAACTACTACTCCTGTAAGAATTACAAAACCCAAACCTGTAATCATATCCAGAGGGACAACCATACCAGGAATAGAATTAGCAATTACCAGACTTAATAATGCGCCAGTCATACCCATGGGTACTGTTGCCATAATTAATATCGGATAGACAAAAGAGCGATACAAAGCAACTAACAGCAGATAGGTAATTACTAGAGAAAGAAGGAAAGTAGCACCTAACTGGAATAGGGTTTCGGATAAAACGTCTGCGGATCCTGCTAACTCAACTCTGACACCAGGGGGTAAGTTTTGGCGTAGAGGTTCGAGGATTTCTTGTTCAGTGCGATCGATTAATGCACCTAAAGGAGCTTCCCTGGATACACTAGCAGTTAAGGTAATAGACCTTTCTAAATCGACGTGGTTAATAGCATCGGGACCTGTAGTTTCTAGTACTTCGGCAACATCAGATAGTTGTACCCTTTGACCAGAACCATTATAGATAGCTAGTTGGCGTAGTTGTTCGGGGGTTTGGACAAAGGTATCTTGTAATTCGACGGTGACATCTAATTCTCGTTTACCATCGACAAATTCAGAAGCTCTTAAACCACCCAAAGCAGCCTGTATCATATCACCTATTTCTGATTCTGATAATCCTGCTTCTGCTAGACGTTCGCGGTTGGGTATTACCTGTAATTCTGGCGCACCTGTCACAAAATTGGAACGGACATTTTGAATTCCTGATAATTCTGTTATTTGTTGGGTAACTTGTTGTTGCAGTCGGTTTAATTCTTCTAAGTCTTCGCCAATAATCTGCACCTCAAATTCTTTACCAGGGTCGCGGAAAATAGAGACACGCCTAGGTACAAGAAAACGATAACCAGGGAAATTACTACTTGCTTCCCGCAGACGGTTAACAATATCGTCTAAATTATTACCTGTGGATAATTCTGGTTCAACAAAACCTGCAACGGCTCTTAAACCAGGACGAGATACATAAATAGTACGCATTATTTCTGGTTGAGAGCTAATAAAATCTCTTGGTGCTTGAGAAAGTTCTATCCCTTCGGGAATACTTGTACCTGGGAAGGGTTCAGCTAGCCATAAAATTAGGTTGCGGTTTCCTTCTGGTAGATAGTCGGCAGGGGGTAATAGTTGCAAACTGGCGAATAAGAAAACGATGGGGAGTGCTAAGACAAATAAACGACGTTTTAATTTACCTCTTCCTATTGACCAACCCACAGTTTTTAAAAGAAATTGCTCTAGTTTACTCTGTCCGAAGCGGAAAATAGCCGAAATTTGATAGACAGCACGCTCTAACCAATTACCACCTCTATATTCTCCTCCTGTTAACATCTGTTCTGCTTCTGTCCGTTTGAGAAACAGTCCCGCTAACATGGGAATTAGAGTTAGTGCAGCAAACAGAGAAAACATTACGGAAGCGGAGAGGGCGATACCAATATCAAAGAATAACTGTCCTGCTTCCCCTGTAACTAATACTATAGGCGCAAACACAGCAACAGTAGTTAAGGTGGAAGCCAGCATAGCACCGCCTACTTCCTGCGTACCATCGATCGCAGCTTTCATGGGAGTCTTACCTTTTTGCATATGGGTAAAGACGTTTTCTAACACCACAATGGCGTTATCTACTACCATCCCTACAGCAAAGGCTAACCCCGCTAAACTAATTACATTCAGGGTACGACCTAATATATAGAAAACAATAAAGACTGTAATCAAAGTAGTGGGAATAGCGATCGCAATTACCCCTACTGTCCTTAATGAACCCAAGAATAACAGTAATACTAAAGCTGCTAAAATCGCACCGATCATTAGATTACCCTGGACAAAAGAAATCGATTCATTGATATAGTCATTCTCGTCATAGGGAATATCAAAAGCTATACCTTCTCCCTCGCGGTCAAATCTGGCTTCTAATTCGACTAATGCTTCTCTAATTCCTGCCGATATTTCGGGTACATTGCCTCCTACCTGACGAATAATCCCTACAGCTACCGCAGGTTCGTTATTTCTAATTAATGCTCGGTCTTGAATAGCGCGACCCATGCGAGCTTCTGCTACATCTCCGAGATAAACCGTCCCCGACTCATCCCGACGCAGCACAAAGTCTTCTAATTGTTGAACATCATTAATACGACTAACAGTCCTAACTCGATACTCTCTTCGTCCTAATACTAAAGGACCACCGCGAATATCTCGGTTATTATTGCGAAGAGTACTCGCTACATCTCCAATGGTAAGATTGCGATCTGCTAAAGCTTTAGGATCCACAACTACTTCAACTTCCCTTTCTCTACCCCCAGATACCAAAAACTGTCCTACACCCTGTACTCGTCGGAAGCGAGGAACAACTACATCATCAACTAAATCCCGATAGTGATAGTCATCCGCAGTAAAACCCTCTTTCGGTGTCAAAATTACCCACATCATCGGACTGCTGCTACCGCTTACTACTTCCACATCCGACTCATCCGCTTCTGTTGGTAGTGCTTCAACTTGCTGTAATTTATTGAGGACATCGACAAGAGAGCGATCAATATTGCTATCCCAGTCAAACTCCACATTAATAGTACTAATACCAGCCCTACTGGTACTAGTAATTTCTTGTACTCCCTGTACCTCTTCTAGTCTTTCTTCAATGGGACGAGTTACTAAATCTTCCACTTCAGTAGGAGAAGCCCCCAGATAGGGAGTAGTAATACTGATTTCAGGGCGATCGCCTCCTGGCTGTAATTCCAGAGGTAATTGGAATAATGCCAAGATACCGAATAATGCCAATAGACAAAATAAAACTCCTGTACCGTGTCGCCAACGAACGGCGGTTCTAATTAAACTCATTGTTTTTGTTAGTTGTTAGTTGTTAGTTGTTAGTAGTTAGTGGTTAGTAGTTAGTGATTAGTTGTTACTTCTTGTGGGCGTTGTGTTTTTTCCGTAGAATCATCAATACTCAATGCACCAGCACCAGCATAGATAGTCATTAATAATCCACCAATCAACCCAATATTTTTGAGAAAAGAATTGATTTCATTAGGATCTGCAAGAGGATTGTGAAACACTAAAGTTGCGGGAATTAAAAACAGTATTAATAAGATCGATCCGATTTTAACTTTGTACCCAAAAAGTAAAGAAAGTCCCCCCAGTAATTGAAAAGCAATAGTAAAGATTAATAAAACATCAGGAATAGGTAAACCATTGTTTGCCATCATTTCAGCAGTACCGCTAAAACCTAAAATCTTCTTAACTCCTGAGTTAATAAAGATTAAACAAAGACAAATACGAGCAGCTAAAGCAGTATATTTCATTTTGCGATAGACTCCTATTTACAATATGATGATTTTAAAAATTCACTAGATGGTAGGGTAGGCACATCTAAGAGTATAAATCAAAGAATTTAGCCGAAATTTAACCGATGCACTACCTTACTTAAGACAAGATTTTTTTTAGATAATAGACAGTATGACCTTCAGGAAAATCATCAAATTTTCCATAAACTGTATAACCAAGCTTTTCATAAAAGGGCAAACCTTGAAAATCAAATGTATAAAGTCTGGATCGTTTTATGCCTTTATTTTTAGCTTTTTGTTGGGCAGATGTAACTAAATATTGCCCTATTCCTTGTTTTCTGTAGTCTGCATCTACCCAGATTGTATCTATGTATAGCCACCGACCCCAATCAATATAGCTAATTAAACCGCCAACTAATTTTTGTGGTTTTACTTCTGCATAAATTTCGATAAAAGTAGGTGTATCGGTTTTTAATAGATCGCATTGTAATACTTTTCTAGATTGAGCTTGATTAAATTCAAATAGTTTCTTCGTAATTAATTCCCTTCTTTCTTTGCTGTTAGCATCGTTGAAAATAATCTTATTTTTCTCTGATTTTATCAACATTTTCATTATCTTGCTTAACTTCACTATATAAAGTTTTTTTGCGATTTACTTGTTTTTATTTCAACTATCAATTGGCTTTTGTATTATTATAAATTTCTAGAATTATCTTGTTTGTTATTCATTAGCTAGATAGAGAGATAATCTGTTTCTATTAAAATTAAATTTTGAATGTCTTGTTTATTCTGAATTATGAATTGTTTGCTGGTACTAAGTCTATAGTTAATGAGCGATAATTGTTATTACTTTCACCTTTAAGTTCTTCAGCAACTCCATTAATATTAATCTCGATTAATCCTGGTAATAAAAGGGAGGTTTCATAATCTGGGTAACGCCTTTCTATCTCATTAGATATATCGCGCTTTTCCTCCTCGTCAACTACTTCATCATTCTTCAGTGCTTGACTTACCAGGTTGCGGAATGTTTGAATGTAATCTATCTGAGCGGGAATGAGTATATTGGGGTTATCAGGTTGGGTATGACCTGGATAAACTCGGTGAAGATCGGGGAATCTCTGCTGAATTGCTTTTAGGGTGTTAAGCCAATTGCTAGTATTGCCTTCAAACAAGCCAGGGGTTTTCTCTCCATTGACTAAGTCTCCAACAAACATTACTCGTTGTTCTGGGAGATAATAAGTTGTAGTAGTATCAGATTCATTAATTGGGAAGTCGTAGGCAATGATGCTAACACCACCAATAGTGAGATTTTGTCCGTCTTCCACAATAGAATTAGGTATAGGAATCTCCTCTGAATCTGGGAAATCTTGTCCTAGTTGCCGATTACGATTCTCAATGTAACCGTGTTTGTCACTCTTGATGCTGTCAAAAGTAATTTGAGAAGCATAAATGGGAACATTTCTACCCGCAGCTTCAACAAATACTGGTAATCCACCAAAATGATCTGTATGGGGATGAGTAATAAGAATTGCCAAAATAGACTTGTTAAACTGCTGTAAATTCTCAAGGGTGTATCTGGCTTGTGACAGCAATCTTCCTGTATCAATCAGGATTAAACCTTCCTCTGTCTCTATTGCGTAGTAGTAAATTTCTTCAAACGGTGGAGAAGTATAGTAATTATGAATTGTTATATTCTCGCCCTCTCCTTCAGTTTGTGCCACAGTCGGTTGGGAGTGAATGGGAAGGTGATTAAGTGGTGGAGATAGACTTAGCATAATTGTTCCAACCAAACTCATAATTAAGAGCATTGTTTTTGTCAGAAAAAAATCAAAGTATGATCTTTTCATAGTTCTGATTTTAATAGTTATCTTGCCAAGGTAAACTTTTTATTATTAGCTGGAACGCTTTTGCTGATAGTAGATATTTACTCACTACTTGCTACTCGCTACTTAGAAACGCGCTCACTTATTGACTCGCTTTGCGAGATCCCGTCTATGTCTCAACCAAGCATCTATAGAAATTCGGTCAAAACTAACTCCTGCTAAAAGAATAAATAAGACAATGTTATAAATCAGTTGACTGCTAGCAACATTCCAGTTTTGAATAATAGTGACACCATACATCAAGACAATCATCAATACAAAACAGGCAATCAAAGCACGCCGAGTAAATAAACCAACAGTTATCAGCGCACCTACTATTAATTCCACTGGGGTAACTAAAGCTGCATTAATTCTGACCAAAAATTCAGGAATCCAAGAATCCTGCATAGTATTGACCATTGCATCCATAAAGCCAGGTATATTAAAAATTCTGGTAGCCCCATGATTGAAGTAATTAATTCCCACTACAATTCGCAGTAGGGTATATGCTGCAACAATATCTCTTGTTCTTAAACCTAGATTAGTTTGATTTTTGGTGTGGGGTTTGTTTTCAAGCATGATTTATACCTGCTAGAGTCACTAAATCGCGCACTAGATATTTTTTCGTCATTATATTAGTACAAAAATATCTTGCGATAGCGTTTTAGTACAAAAATATCTTGCGATATAGTTCTAGTACAAAAATATCTTGCGATAGCGTTCTAGTACAAAAATATCTTGCGATAGCGTATTAGATAGAAACAAAAATCCGAAACTTTGGAAGAAACCTCATTATTTCAGGATCTGTTCACCAAAGCTGAGAGTATCTGATTAGATGAAGCAGTTGATTATAAACTATCCGCCAAAGAATTAACTACGTTCACCGCAGCACTGTCTCTAAGTCCATCTCCGCCTCTAACTACAATACTTTGCCCTTCTTCTAATTCGGGATTAGCAATAACTACATCAGTACCCAAATCCGCTAACATTTCTACAGCTACCTGTTCTGCCTGATTATCATTTACACTAAACAACAGCCATTCATTTCCCCGTCTGGTTAAAGCATCCCGAGGCACAATAAAAGTATCTGCATTCTCTACTGGTATAGCTAAATTTGCCTGAATTGCCATTCCTGGTAATAATCCTTGGGGTGGATTATCTAAAGTGACTCTTACTAACTGTCGGCGAGAAGCAGTGTCAGCCGTGGGTACTACCGCCGTAATTCCTGTTGTCTGTTGCCAATTAGGTAAAGCGCGGGCGGTTAAGTTTACTGTCATTCCTGGTGCGACTTGTCCGCTTAGAGCTTCGGGAATTTCTAAAAAGACATCAAATTCGCGATCGCTTACTACGGTTAAAACAGGATCGTTGACTTCTACATAATCACCAGCATCGGCATCTCGCGATTGAACTATCCCAGAAAAAGCAGCTTTGATTTGGGTGCGCTCCATTCCTAACTCTGCTTGTTCTACGGCTGCAACAGCAGCAGCTACTAAACCTCTTTGTGCATCTATTTCTTCTCTGGTGGGTCCTGCTTGTGCTTCTGCTAAAAGGGCTTCTACACGGAATTTTTCGCTAGTTGCTGTATCCACTGCTGTTCTAGCTTCTACTAATGCTCTTCGTGATAATGCACCTTCTTCGGTTAAACTAGCAACTCTTTCTAGATTATCTTGTGCTTCTAATTCTCTAGCTATAGCTGCATTCAACTCGGCTCGTCTTTGGGCAATAATCTCGGGGCGAGTACCCACTAGCAACCGCGCTAAATTACTTCTTTCTTGTGCTAGTCTCGCTCTTGCTTCAGCTAAAGCCAATCTGGGGTCAGCATCATCTAGAATAGCTACCGTCATCCCTGGTGTAACGCGATCGCCTTCTCTGACTAAAACTCTCTGTACTGTAGCATCTATTTGAGGACTTAAAGTCGCTCTTTCCCCTGCTTCTACTTGTCCTAATAACCTAACCAGGCGACTACCTGTACCAGGAGTTAAAGCGATGGTTTCCACTGGTCTGGGGGGTGGTGCTTGGGTGCTGGTTTGAGCCGTTGGTACTGATGAAGGGGTAAATACTTGCCATAAAGCCGTGCCTCCTCCTAAAATCAGGACTGCTAGTAACCATCCAGGTAATGTACTCTTGCTACTGTCAGTAGAAAGCGTTTCTTTCTGCTCTTGCTCTTCAAACTGGAGTTTCGATGCTGGTAATTGGTTTGGGGGATTTTCAATAGATTTCATGACTTCTCTTAATATTAAGTTTTATTGCGATGCTAGCAAATTTAATTATTTTTTTATGATTCTAGTCGCCAAATGTGACACAGAAATGTCAACGGGAGCGACGGCTGTAAGCTATGGGGTGTGGGGCTTAGGGATTAATTTTGTTCATACTGCTTAGTAAGAAATTATCGACCGGTCGCGCCAGAATTTACCTGTTTTATCCCGTGAAGCTTCTGTTGCTAACCAAATTGCGGTATCTGCACCCTGTTCGGGTGTTCTTGGTGCAGATGCGCCACCCATATCAGTTTTTACCCAACCAGGACACATAGAATTGACGATAATCCCTTTAGACTCTAAAGCATCAGCAAGCATAATTGTTGCGCCGTTTAGTGCTAGTTTTAATAAGCAGTAACTTGGAACATCCGCAGACAGTCCGTTAATTTCTCCATAACCACTAGAAACATTAATTACTCTTGCATCCTGGGATTTTTCCAAGAGTGGTAACAATGCCTGTACCATCCGAATTGCACCAAAAGTATTGGTATTAAAAGTTAAATTTAATAACTCGCGATCAATAGTAAGAATGTTGACACCTTCATCGGGATAAATACCAGCATTATTAATTAAGACATCCAGGTGATCGATTTTTTTGTTTAAGTTTTCTACTGCTTCTTCTATAGAGCGATCGCTACTTACATCTAATTCAATAGGAATTACATTTCCTTGAAATTTCTCTCCAGCTTGTTTGGCTTTATCTAAAGAACGTGCAGTAATAATTACTTGATATCCTTTGGCTAGTAATCCTTGAGCGATGGCATATCCAATACCGCGATTACCACCTGTGACTAATGCTGTTTTACTTTGTCTATTTTCCATTGTTTTTAACTTCTTCTGTTTAACCAACAGTTAAATGTTCGTGTACCAGTCGCCATTCACCGTTAAGACGTTTCCAGGTATGAGTACCATACTGTCTGGTGTTTACTTCTTGTCCATCTTTGGTTTTTCCGCCACCAACCCAGGAAAATGTAGTTACAGCTAAATTTCCTTCAATTGAAATTTCTAAATTGTCTTCTAACTCGATTTCCCAGTAACTAAAGTTCTGCATTACAGGTATCCATGTATCGAGATATTCTTGGAGACTATGCAACACCACAACGCCATTATCGAAATTGTCAAAAACTAAGATTTCATTTTTTCCTGTAGCAAAGATGTTCTCGAAGCCTTCTCCTGTAAAGGGTTTATCTTGGGGACTCCAGATACTTCTCCATTGTTCTGTTAGTTGACGAATTTTGGTTTCATCTGTTTTTGCTGGCAATTTTATGTTTGTAGTCATTTGCTTAATTTCCTAATTGAATTTAAAATTAATAAGCGTTACGTTGCGTAAAATATATGGGCAAAAAAAATCTGATTCTCAATCTATTTCAACCAATCGCGAAACAATTTCATCAACATTGGCATTACCCAATAAGTCATTAGATAGACTAAAGTCCCTGTTAAAACCAAGGTGCGAATCGGTAAAGGTAATAAAGCTAGAAATTCGCCTAAAAAATGCAAAATAGTAGTGATTAGGGGATAAATTCCCAACCACGTCAGCAGAAATAACTTATAACGTGGTGGACGTTTGTTAGCGGAAAATCTATTTAACGATTTGGTTTGATGATAGGTAGTCATGTTGACATCACATCTTTAATATTTCATCATTAAGGTTAGACTTAAAATAGTAACGTTACGCTACGTAAATTAATTTACCAAAAGCGAAACAGATATGTCAACCTCTAAAACAAAAAAAGCCAAAACTCCTGTAAAGTCTGGACGGGGGAGACCGCGATCGCCTGAAACCAGGGAAAAAATCCTCAAAGCAGCTTATGAAATGCTCAACGAAGTGGGATTTATGGATTTAACTATGGAAGGAGTCGCAGCAAGAGCGGGAGTAGGGAAACCAACTGTATATCGACGTTGGAAGAGTAAAACAGCATTAGCGATGGATGCGTTTCTAGAATCTGTAACCCCTGAGATTGCTTTTCCTGATACTGGCGCAGTAAAAGAAGACTTTAGAGAGCAAATGCAAAAGTTAGTTCAAGTCATGAACAGTCGCAGAGGAGAAGTTTTAGCTAATGTAATTGGTTGTGGACAATCTAATAGTGAATTGATAGCGGAATTTCGTGACAATTGGCTCATTCCCAGAAGAGAGGATGCGAAACGAATATTTCAGAGGGGAGTGGAAAGAGGGGAATTAAGAAAAGATATAGATGTAGAAGTTGCGATCGATGCTTTATATAGCCCACTATTTTATCGTTTGTTACTCAAACACCAACCACTAACTAATGAATTTGTTGATGAGTTGATTGATGTTGTCATCCGAGGACTAGAAAATTGAACTATAGCAGTGGAAGTAAAGCGCGACGGACGAGCTTGATAATACGATCCGATCCCCCCTTGATCCCCCCAATCCCCCCTTAATAAGGGGGATTGGGGGGTAGCGCAGAGGAATTAAGAGATGTCCTTATCTATCATTCGATTGCTATAATAGTCTGGAAAAATGTCAACAAAGTCTCCTAGTATATTAGAGATTGAGATGATTTATACTGAGGAATTTGATAAAGTTCGGATAGCAAAATCTGGACCAAATAAGCTATTTGAAATAGATTATGATACTCGCCAAGCAATGGATAATAAAGAGTTAATAAATCTATTTGATAGGGTTTCAAATGTATTATATGATTGCACAAAAAGGGCTGAAATCATCTCAAAAGAAGAAGTAGACCGCAGATTACTGGATAAGTATCATAGTTATGTAGACCCAGAACAGGAACATCGAAGTTTTCATTACCTTAAGGCTGAGTTTATAGTTCAATTAAAAAAAGTTGGCAGTAATCAATACAAATTGACTCAATTATGGCGAGTTGCATCTTCTGATAATCATCCAAAGACCTTGTTTATTAATTTTGACAATATTGAAGAACCCAAACAATTTGAGATTTTAGCGAATAGCTTAGGATTTGAGGATGAAAAATTAGGTCTTCAACTGATACGTAATTTCATGAAGTTACATCCAAATTATTACCCTATCGACAGTGATACAAACTAATAAATCTCTTAGAGGGTATTATCTAAAAAAGATTGCTTATCAAGTTATTATTATTCTTGTTCTGATTGTTCTGACTCTACTGTATCTCTAATCCCAACAGCATATTTTTGAGTTTTGATAGTTAGAAGAAATGGAAATAGTAAAGTATTGAAGTCAGAATAATAACGATAGAGATAACTCTAGCTCTGAATAAATTTAGCAAGTGTATCTTGTTAAATACCTGAACTATAAACAATTACTATTTCTATCGGTTTAGGATTCCCAGGTTGTTGTTTGCGGTTATCTAAACGAGACTATTGTACTGATTTTTAATTTTTTATTTTCCAAGCGATCGCGACTTCTGCATCATAATCATAAGTAAGTTGACTTTCTCAGCTAGAAAAAAATGCAAACACTACAGTTACCATCCAAAAGAGAGATTCCCATACTTGGACAAGGAACATGGCGGATGGGAGAAAAAGCCAGCCAAAAACAGGCTGAAATTAATGCTTTATGTTTGGGAATAGATTTGGGTATGACTCTGATTGATACTGCGGAAATGTATGGTGAAGGTGGTGCAGAAAAGGTAGTTGCAGAAGTAATTTCAGGTCGTAGAGAAGAAGTATTTTTGGTCAGTAAGGTGTATCCTTTTAATGCTAGTTACCAAGGTGTAATAGCAGCTTGCGAGCGCAGTTTATCCAGACTTAAAACAGATTATCTAGATTTATATTTACCACACTGGCGCGGAGGGATTCCTCTATCGGAAACTCTAAAAGGATTGCAGTATCTAAAGCAAGCAGGAAAAATACTAGACTACGGCGTAAGTAACTTTGATGTGGATGATATGGAAGAAGCAATATCTTTACCAGGGGGAGATGGTATTGCTACTAATCAGGTGCTATACAATCTGATGCGTCGCGGTATTGAATGGGATTTACTACCTTGGTGCAAACAGCGCAATATTCCTATAATGGCTTATTCTCCTGTAGAACAAAGAGCATTTATCAATCATTCTCATCTTAAAGCGATCACGCAGTGCCTCAGCGAAGCTGAGATCGCATCACGACACAAGGCTACAAGTACACAAATCGCTCTTAACTGGTTGTTGCGACAGAATAATATTATATCTATTCCCAAAGCTACTAATCCTAATCACGTTAGGGAAAACCGCGCTGCTTTGGATATTAACCTTACCGAAGAAGATATTAAAGAAATAGATCGCGCCTTTAAGCCTCCGTCTCGTAAGATGTCCCTAGCAATCAGATAACTTAGGCTTTGATTTGAGGTTGAGTGCTACAGAATAAACGTAAAGTCGAAAAGAGTCGAAGGTACTCCTCCGTAAAATGACGAAAGCCCGCTTCGGCTTCGTGAATTTCTGCCACAAAATCTAAAATTGTTGACTAAATACGTTTAATGTGAAATGACATAGAGTTACAATTCACGAAGTCTAAGCAAGCTCCGCCGTCAGAAGGCGGAGTCCCTTGGATCAATTACCGTCTTTACCCAAAATTAATCATTGCAACATGGTTCAATTAAATCCCAGTTCTAGTTTTAGTTTAACTATCAATATTGAAATCCCGAACCGCCCTGGGGCTTTGGCTTCTGTGATGAGTACGATCGCATCTGCTGGAGGAAGTTTAGGAGATATTTCTCTATTGCAACACAATCTTAAATTTACCCAACGAGAACTTACAGTTGATGCTTCTAGTACTGAACACGCAGAAGATATTGTAAATAAGATTGAAACTTTACCAAGTGTGAAAGTTTTAAGTTATAGCGATCGCACTTTTGCTTTGCATAAGGGAGGGAAAATCCGTCTTGGGAGTAAGTTACCCCTCAAGTCTCAATCGGATCTCTCCATGGCTTATACTCCTGGGGTGGGGCGCATTTGTCGAGCGATCGCAGAAGACCCCGAACAAGTTTATAATCTTACTGTCAAAAGCAATATGGTGGCGGTTGTAACTGATGGTAGTGCTGTATTGGGTTTAGGCAATTTGGGTGGAGAAGCTGCTTTACCAGTGATGGAAGGGAAAGCCTTGTTATTTAAAGAGTTTGCAGGAGTTGATGCGTTTCCCATTTGTCTAGATACTCAAGATACAGAAGAGATTATTAAAACGGTAAAACATATTGCTCCTGTATTTGGCGGAATCAATTTAGAAGATATTGCTGCGCCTCGCTGTTTTGAAATTGAACAGAGACTCAGACAAGAATTAGATATACCTGTCTTTCATGACGATCAGCATGGTACAGCCATTGTAGTTTTAGCAGCCTTATATAATGCCCTAAAATTAGTCGGTAAAGACATAGAATCGGTAAAAATCGTGATTAATGGGGCTGGTGCTGCTGGAGTTGCTATTGCTACCCTACTACAAAAAGCTGGAGTAAACACCATTGTATTATGTGATTCTAAAGGGATTATTTCTGAGAGTCGCACCGATCTTAATCCCCAGAAACAACTATTTGCAGTTAAAACTAAAGGAACTTTAGCAGATGCTATGCAAGATGCTGATGTCTTCTTAGGAGTCAGCGCACCAGGAGTACTTACCCCTGATATGGTGTATTCTATGGCACCCCAAGCTATTGTTTTTGCGATGGCAAATCCCATACCCGAAATTCAACCAGAACTAGTCTATGATGATGTAGCAGTGATGGCAACAGGGCGTAGTGACTATCCCAATCAAATTAATAACGTTTTAGCTTTTCCTGGGGTATTTCGCGGTGCTTTAGATTGTCGAGCTTCTGCTATTACTACTAATATGTACTTGGAAGCTGCTAAAGCGATCGCAGCCTTAGTCAGTTCTGAGGATTTGGATCGGGAACATATTATCCCTTCTGTCTTCGATCCTAGAGTATCTCAAGCTGTTAAGAATGCAGTTTGCCAAGCAGCAGCACAAGATGGAGTTGCTAGAAAGTAGCCACGCTCGGAAGCTCTCAGGCTAATGGCTGTTGGCGAATACTAACCACTAACCACCAACCACTTCTATGATTGATGATATTCCAGAAGCCATAAGAGAAACCACAGAAATACCCCAAAAATCATCCCTCCCTGTGCTAATTCCCGCAACTTTAGCCTTGGGAGGACTTGCGATCGCTGTGGGATTTTTTCTGTTTTTTTTCTTCAGTTATTCTCCCCCCAAATCTTCTCCCCAAGCTTCCACCAATACAGTTGAGACTAAAGCTGAAGCTAGTTCTGGAATACAAGAAAATTCTGAACCTGAGATAAGTGATTCTCCAACAGCAGAAATAATACCATTAGTGGAATCTGTCGAGAATGTTTTAGGACATTTACCCTATGAACAAGCACCCACTTCAGAATTAACCCCTATTACCGCCGATGGCTCGATCCAGTTGCGAAAATCCGCAGCTACAGAGTTTTTAAAAATGCAAGCTGCTGCTAGAGCTGAAGGGATTATTCTCTCTGCTATTTCGGG
>JAAUYJ010168760.1_pt1 | contig 15760 bp, 22 predicted proteins | sample 7278031 | NCBI WGS metagenome assembly JAAUYJ01 (sample SAMN14350222, study PRJNA611818) | marine sediment metagenome | isolation source: surface marine sediment (1.8m) | place: French Polynesia: Moorea | collected 2018-08 | reverse complement strand
TCCATCAGTAAAAACTTTTTACTCCCCCTGGATCAACCTTTTATTGGCCATGCGTTTTATGAACTCTCACAAAATCAACGGGAAAAGTTTTTGGCAATGCGTTAACAGAAAAGTCATAAGGGAGATTCGCCAAGCAGATCCTTATCAGTTTTGGGTCAGTAGTGAAGATATAGGCTGGCTCGTCAACAGTATCAAAGATAGTCGTTTCTTACCTATTTAAGAGGAAATAAGATGAGCAAATTATTGGGAAAAATCGAGCAAATAGCCGATCGTCTTTCTACTTCTCAAATAGATGAAGCGATCGCTATTCTTAACAGCAAAAAGGAATCTTCCGACGAGCAAGAGGGATTGCCAGTAAGTGCCACAGAGACGGGACTATCCGCTTCTTGGATTGAAGAAAAAGAAATTAACGGTCACGGTCCTTACAAATATAAAAGATGGCAAGAGAAGGTCAAGGGGCCAACACCCGAACAGTCTAGAATGGTCACTCGCAGTAAATATTTAGGAAAAGCTTAGTTAGGAATTAGGGAGATAATCTCCCTAACTGTTTAGAAATATGTCCACTCCCTACTCCCCAAACGGAATTATTTTCCCAGCACAACTATACCAGCACTACCGCAATCCTCTAGCATTGTGGTTATATGCCAGATATTTAGACGAAAAAGGCAGCGGTAGAGTTGAGCTTGACTTGGGCGATGTTGAGCGATCGCTAAACATCAAAATATCTACATTGAGAAAGTGGCTGTGCTGGGGAGCGAAGAAGGGAATGTGGAGGTACTACCAAACCAAAACCAACCAATTAACTATTTACTACACCTCATCCCACCGTTTAGCAGATTTGGCGGGAATTAAAAACTTTACAGGTGGTGTAGCTGAAATAGGTATTGAAGATTTTTCTAACCACCGACTATCAATTCTAGCTACAGAAATAGAGTTACAAGAACTCCAGAACAAATCTAGATTTGCTGCTCATTGCGAAGCAGTAGCCAAGCTTTCAGACAAACACAAAATATCTAAGGCTAAGAAGCTAGCCAAAAAACCTCTAACTCCAGAAGAACTAACTACCATCCCTGCGACAAAAATGGCGCGGGTACTTTGGCGTGCTGGTATCAAACTAGGAGTATCTGAGGGTTTTGTTAGCTTCGGAGCCTCTCAAAAGGGAGTAGCTGACCGTCGGGGGGTTTCTCCTATGACGGTCAGCCGACATCTCTCTAATAAGTATAGGTGTAGCTTCTCCCCTATTAAAGAATTTCGTGGCTGCAGTCCAATAGAAGGGGTCGTGATTAACCAGCGTTTAAGCAGGCCTGAAGGGCTATGCTACGACAGGGCGCAAGCGTCAGGTCTTGGCTTTGACCCTGAAATATGCCCTGAGATGGCGGAAGGCAAAGTCTGGAGGAACAGAGAGGGGCGATGGTTTGAGAGTAAATGCAAGATATACCAACCCACCGTTAACTTGAGAAAGGCTCGGTTTAGACGATCAAGAGTTAATTCGGAGTGGTTTGTACCTCACGCATTAAGAAAGCATCGAGGATGGATAAAAGACAAGCACGAATACTGGATTGATAAGAAAAAATTATTGATTGAAAAAATCGAGCCGGAAAATTTTAGCTATTAGTTTTCCTTATAGATTAAGTTTAACCTTCTCTGCTTTAAAAAAAGTTAGCAGATAAAAACTAAGAAATTAATTTTTAATTCAAGAGAAAAGATTAGTCTGAAACAAAAACTCCAACCAACCAGGGGTATCTATAACAAAAAAGAAATTTCCTTTAACAGCAGAATTTGCTAGCTTTGCGGAAATACTTTTACAATGGGTACATGATGCACCCTGATAGATTAGGTCGCCCACCCCTACTTGGGCGATCGCTTCTTTTGTCAGTTAGGGTGATAACCTCCCTAACTCCGAGGCAAAAATGTGGTTTATAAATGAAACGTGTTTTGAGAATATCCGAAGTGCTGGAAACTGGTAAGCTAAAATATTTTCAATGAAGTGTACTTGATGAGAATTTTCCAGTTAGGGTGACTACCTCCCTAATTACTGTTCGGGCTTAAATTGACATGAGAAGGATTGGATATGCCAGAGTTAGTTCAGAATCCCAAAACCTAAACCTCCAATTAGAGGCGTTAAAAGATTGTGACAAAATATTCACAGACAAACAGTCCGGGAAAAATAACGATCGCCCTCAACTTAAAAAATGCTTGAAGTTCTTGCAGCCAGGAGATACCTTGGAGATATGGAAACTTAGTAGATTGGGAAGGTCAGCTGCTGGGTTACTAGAGCTACTCCAAAATTTTAGAGATAGAAGTATTAAGCTCAAATCCCATACAGAAGGAATAGATACAGAGTCAGCAATGGGTCGATTGATATATGGTATTTTAGGAAGTATCGCTGAATTTGAGAGAGAAATTATCAGAGAAAACCAAACAGCCGGGATAGCAGCAGCCAGGGCTACTGGGAAGAAGTGGGGAGGGAAGAAACCAATTGTTGATGATAAGTTATTGGCTGTCGCTCACTTTATTGATGATGGGAAAAGCGCAAAAGAAGCCTGTGCATTAATGGGAATAAGTTTGGCTAGTTGGTACAGACATAAAAAAAGAATTGAAGCATTAAAAACACCTAAACAATAATAAGCGATTTTTAGAATAAAACAATTATTATCTATTAGAGCATAGGCTGTAGTCAATTACAGAGTATCGAATGATGTGTCTAGTGGGTACTATACACACTACTAGACAGACGCAAAATAAATTATTTAATATGCCGAAGAATGTCTTCAGTCAGGGAGATTATCTCCCTAGTTTTCACCAGAAGAGCGATCGCCACCCAAACCCAAAACCCAGTAACTGAAAAAAAACAGGAGTTAGGGAGATTCTCCCCTAACTCCTAAAATCAAAATTCAGTCAATGGTCAAATCTAGATAATTTCAGCCAAGACATGCTCTGGATAAGTATTAATCGTTCCCAACCGAGGATCGTTGACTTTCTCAGGTGCAATACCCATTTGCTTACAAAGAGCTGTAGCTTTTCGCCCTAATGCTGCTGCCTGTTTGGTCGAGCAAGTTCTTGTCCCGTGTTTTTCCATATAACCGACAATTGAATACCAGTAACCATGCCCGTTTTTGAACCGCTGCAATTCATTAGCATTAGCTTCAGCCAACATTGTTGTACTTTCGATGACTTCTTGTTGTTCTGCTAAACGTTGCTTTATCTCGACGTTATCCTCTTCAATAACTGACAAGCGCTGCTCGTGTTGTCGGTAGGCTGTTACCATTGATTGGAGAACTTCTCCAATTGTTGGGGGTTTTTGCTCTTGCTTATTCTGAAGTCGCCCAGAACTCCACTCAACAAACCAACGGTTGACCATTATCCGAAATTCAACTGAAACCCACTTTCCAACATCAATCGCTACTTCTGGATGCCCCCAGGTTGATTGTTCTCCGCGAGCTTCAGTGTAGACAATTAGTGCTTTGCTTCCGTCTGTTGACGATATAGGAATTCCTATATCGCTAGACAATGCTGCTAGATAGGCTTTGGTGGATTTCATCTGATTCCAATTGGCTAATTTTTTTCCACCAGCTTCACATAATTTGCTTAAATTGATGTAGCCATCTACTTGACGTTGAGGAACAATGCAGCCATTTAACTCACGTCGAATTATTGATTTTTCTTCTTGCATAAGTTATATTTCGTGAAAGGTTTCGCAGAGTTGCCAGGGGAATTAAATTCCCCTGATTGTCAAAATCTTAACGGATAAAACAGGCAGCAACAACTTCTAGACAAAGCCAATAGTTAGGGAGATAGTACCTCCCTAACTATTCAGGCGATCGCCACCCAAAGTTACAGCCTAGTTAATTGAAATTCTTGGTAATAATCTGGAGACGGACTTATCTCATCTTCCCAGTCTGAACATAGTAAACGACCCTGCTTTTCCCAAAAACCAGGGGAGTCCATAAACAGATCGAGCTTATACTGCCACCAACCCTCAGTCTGACTTCGGACGAAAATCATACCGACATTTCTCCATCGTCTCCCTCGTCGGTGTGAACTAAATCTCCTAAATTGAATCGTGGTTTAGGGAATTTCGTAGGTACATTCAACCGATAAAAATTAGCACGTCCCTCTTGACGCGCTTGTTCTAAGCGTGTTAGCATTTGTATTATCCTTTTGGGTTGGTTAGCACAACTTAAAGGGCCAGAGTTAGGAAGGTATTGCTAGTACCTTCCTAACTCGCTAATAAAAAGCCTTTATGTTGATATGACCAACCTAGCAGCTTGAATCGAGACTGTCAACCCCCTCAATTTTCAGAGTCACGATTAAAGATTTGCTCAATAGATATTTCCTCTACTGAACCATCAGGTTTGTTTATAGTCAGGGTAGACCCTTTATTCATCTCACCCTTGATATGTCCGAAGAAGTGAATTATTTTATTAATAACCTCACTCCTGCTCATATCTACAGGTATCCTTTGGTCGTCAACTAAATCCAAAGCCCCTTTAGTTGAAGCTATTGAAAATTTATGCTTATCAGACGAAAATATACTAGATTCAGAATTACTCATTAGTCCTCCCTTTGTAACTTTTAAATCATCCTAAAAACCAATCAAGAAATATTCTTGCACTTTTATGTTTTTTTTCACTGTATATAAGCTGCACTCTAATCTTTTTCCTCCATTTAATTAATTTTACGACGCCCTATAACACTTGCTTAATTTCCGCCAACAATTGCTTACCTTGCTGATAGTAATTACCTTGGCAAAGCAACACATCCTTAATGATGGAACTGTCAGAACCGTTATAACTTCGCAAAAAATCAACTAGCTGAATTAATTCTACCTGTTCCAACTGTTCCAAACGTTATACTCGTTTAGACAGCTTAAAACTGCCTGGTTCTGAGCCAACTCCCAACGGTTGCGTTAGAGCCTCCAGAAGTTCGCCTCCATCTGTAACAGCTCCTAAAGAAAGTATTTGCTTGGCTTCTTCATTAAAAGCCTGCTCACGGCTGTACAGGATAGCTGCTGTTTCACTGTCAAAATCTGCCTGTTCAGCTCTCCTAATCACTTGTATTAAAGTATCGAATTGAGCTGAAGTTTTGCTAATCATCCAACCCAAAAGGCTATGCCCCACCGACCAGGCAACCGCAAAATAAAGCAGTTCTTTATTACGAGAAATAACCGCATAAATACCAAAAAATGATTGGCCTAATAGATAAAATTTAACCACATCATGCAGTTCATTGAGATGGCTATTTAATTGCTTCAATTTTACTTATTGAGTTCTTTTCCATTAACAGTTCCTGTCAATTGCTGTGGGTGCAATTCGTTAAACAATAAGGTTTCCATGTCTGGTAATTTAGCGGGTGCGTTTTGTGCTTGTTTATTGCTAATTAATAACCGAGCCTGCTCTTTGTATTCTTCATACTTGATTTGATAATTTTTAGCCCATTGAATAGCATCAAAATAAGCAGTCTTATCAGAATCCTCTAGTATTTCAGATTGATTAATTCTGTCGGCTTTAACATCAGTTGATTGTTTTGCATTCGACTTCAATTGTTGAATAATTGCTCCGTTGTTGTTGGTCATAATTTAAGATAATCTCCATTAATTCTGGCAAATGTAATACTGCTTGACCTCTCCCCCTGCGAGTAGCTAGCCAACGAAAAATCACGATCGCCATCGAAGAAGTTCGATCGAAACCTCTGTCTCCTTTGAAATGGTTAAACCCCAAGATTTTACATTCCTTCAAAAGATCCACATCTTTGTATAGCTGTGGGTAGCTTATGGGGAGTTTAGCAAAGCTTAAGCCGTCCAATAACTCTCTCCTGGTTAGCCAATCGCTCAACCCAATGGCTAAATCTACAGCACGGGATATTTTGGATATGGTCTGGTTGCTAAAATTCTTACTCGTTGTGTAATCCTCCATGAAATAGAATTGAGTGTAGGTAAGTGTAAATAAGTGTAGGCAAGTGTGGTCAAAGAATGGTCTCGCGCTTATCCTTTGTCAATACCTCACTTATAAAAAGGCTATACACACTTACTCATAAGTTGTCAAGCCGACGAGGAAAATATCAGTATGAGACAGGTGTCTATATCAATTTCAGATTTGTCATTCAAAATACTTATTTACTTGACCGAAATTTCAGGTAAAAGTCAAAGCGCCATATGCGCCCCTTATATAGAGAAAGGTTTAGCCAATGAAATGAGGGAATTAAAACTCCAGCTTGATTTACTCGAAGAGATCAAGGGAGGTAGCGAAGATAATTCAGGAAAAACAAAAACTCAAAAATAGAGTTTTTTTTCATGGTTGAGATATAATTCCAGCCAGCTCAGGAGATAAAAAAAAAGGTGGCTACCAGCCACCAAGTAATTGATTTAAACAATATTATCGGGCATATCCTCCTTTTCCGGAGCCTGATAATTATATTTGTCTTTTAAAAATCCTGATATGTGGTTGATTTGCCTACAGTGAGATGCAGTATGCCGGAGTAACAATCGATCAGAATTTCTTGATTTTCGGGCGACATTGTTCAAGTCACTTTCGATCAAGGATATCTTCTCTAGAAAACGCCCTTTTTCTTCCTTTTCTACTAAACGAAGTTCACTAATTTCTGCGAAACGAGAAGAAAGAGACTCCACACGGTGTCGTAGGTCATCCACCTCTTTTATTGGTTCAAGATATAGATGAACTAAGTTAACAGTGGTTCTAGCAATCAAGTAAGCAAACAATACAACTGCTGCCAATATCCCCCCCGTCAGGGGGATGTCTTTTATCACCTCAATAATTTTTTCCATACAGAAATAACAATTGTTTGCCGATAATTGTTATTTTAATAAATAAACAAGGCGATTGTCGGCAATATAGTTCGTCCTCTTGAAAGCTCCCTAATCCCTGTCAGAATTCAGCGTTTTTTCTATTTTTTCCAACCTTTTATTTATCTCCTGAACAGCTCCAACTAACCATGCACTTAATTGTGCATAATTTAATCCTATTTCATTCTCCTCTTTGTATGTAATTCCTAATGATAGCGGTACTTCTTCTGCAATGAATCCGGGATGTACTCTCTTTGTGCGATCGGCTTTAAGGTAATAAAAAATAGGGTTAAGTTTCCCGATCTCTTCTATACAGTTTTTTAGTCTCCTCTTGACTACTTTATTCTTTCCAGAGGAACTATTAACTAAAGTGCCAGCGACATAAGCTCCGGTTGAAGTAGTGTTGAATCTTAGTGCGCCATTGTAGTATAGATTGACTCCTGATTCAGGGTGCATATAACATAAAGCTCTGTTTGTCCCGCCAGAATCTTCAGACTGGAAATAAAAATTCCCTCCGTGGGAAAGGTTTTTGAAATAAGAACTTCCTACATGAGTTTGGAGAATACTATGATTAGTATCATGCAAAAAGCTTACACCATCAACACCCCCTAATTTTAATGTGCCGACTTGAATTGCTGCATTCCCCTTGCCTCTATAAGTGGTATTAGAGCATAAATGCCAAGTGTTTGTAGAGTCATCGTGCCAGATGTGATCCACGTTAGGATCTACTGGGGAATTGATGGAGCAATTGGTAATAATTGCTCCACTGTTTGTATAAATGCTACCACCTACCCTTAATTTGATGTCCTGGTAATCTTTTGCGATGGGATCACCGATATCTACGATGCCTAGATGATTTAAAGTAAGGGTTTCGGGAACATTATGCCTTCCTAATTTTAAAATCCCATCATTTACCTGAATTTTAAATAAATTCCCACCGAAATCACTTTCAGCAAGGTTGAGGAGTGGGTTTGCTCCAGTAAGTGTTACAGTGGGAAAAGTAGGAGTCGAGTCAGTTCTGACAGCCTGGTTTAAATATAGCTCACGAGACCATCCCTGCCAAAGATCAGAATCCATCCCAGTCCCTATCCCTTGGTATCCTTTGTGCCATAGAGGATAGGCATTGACTCCCATACTCCAACCACCAATTTTTAACTGATTGTCTGTATCCAAGCCAAAATAGGCAGCAAATCCAGGTCTGTGAAAAGCCATAAATGCTGCATTGTTCGTGGTAAAATCACTAGCACGGACTTCAATGCCTCCCAAGTGTCCGGCCGTGTTGCTCGCTATAGATCCCACCTGAGATCCCACGCAAGCTATTCGAGAATTGGCAGTATCAGGAATATCAGACCGTAGAAACTGGCTACTACCTAAATTATCTAATAAACTAGAGTTGACGGCAGTACCCTCTACTGGCAAGTAGTTGGTAGAGTCCAATCCCATCAGTTTATTTTTTTCTATCAGTGTGAATTTCTCCGTGTAACCAGTAATCGCTTCCCTTACCCTCAAGGAAGTCCAAGCTCTTCGAGTAGTCCCTGTGCCCGCCTGAGCTTCCACAGCATCAACCGTCAGAGCTGACCATTCCCTACTATCACTTAGTCTAGGATCATTACCCTCAGCTATCGTGTCTTCTACGACGCCAAAAGGAACTACTTGATAATTTCCATTGTTGTCAAGAAAGACAGCCCCATCAGCAGCGGATAAGTCTATCAATCTTTGAATACGAGCAGGAATATCCTTTAAATTCCCCCATACATTTTTAATCGGCTCAAAAAACATTGTTACTCAAATACTCCTACTAATACTTGCCCGACATCACCTTCACTCCATCCAAAAACCGCTAACCGGCATGTGATCAACTCGCTGAAAGAACGTTGTGTTGGCTCTAAGAATAAGGGAGTCCTCACATCTAGTTCCCAGACAGCAGCAGTCCCTCCAAAGAATAACTTAACGCGAGAGATCCCAGTGTTCAAAAGGTAGTATTTCCGATCAGCTACTGTACTCGCTAATAACTGAATTACACTGTCGGCATTTACCGATCCTTCACTACCGCCATCGGGTAAGTCGATTGGGATGGGTACGGTAAAACCTAGAAATGAAGGTGGTGTGTAGGATTCAGGTATATTCACAGGTGGCTGGACAGTGGGATCAAAAAACATAATCTTAATATCCTCCCAGAGTGAATGTGTTCGTCGTCTTGTCAAAGTTAGTAATAACTGCACCCTGCCAACCCATAGACAAGGTTTTTACGGAAAAATGCAGTAAGTTTTGGAAATTACCGGGTGTGATGGTAAATTCACCGCCTGTAGAAGAAAGACCTGCAATAAAAGTGTCTTTGTTCTTGACTTGCCCCATTATTTTTTTTACCTCCTCCTTTAGGGCGTCATAAGCTAATCCTCTCATTATTGCGATCACAGTATCTTTTAGAAAACTAACTTCATCAAAGTATAACAAATGTATTCGGAGAGGGAAACTTGGGTTTGGATTATTGAAAGTATTATCCCAGTCGATATCACTATTTTCAGCCAAGACTACATTCATTGAATAAGTATACCCTGGTTGATAAGATTTGAGTCTAGCGATCTTGAATCCGTCGATAATACCCCGATTGCTTTGGATTGTATCATAAGCAATTTGATGCCAGTCTGAATTTACAGCTAATAAATTTGCTAAAGGTGTATCTCTTCTGGCGTGTGCCCCCGTTTCGACATTCAAGCCTATTTTTAATGGTATCGGCATATTTTCCTTGTCTGGATTTGGTTTATCTGAGTGAATAGTAATGATTATATCACCACCTTTCTCTGATATTCCCCACAGCGTGCAACCATGACACTCACAAGACTTGCCGTGTTTGGGATAGACGAATAAAGCGCTGTTATTGTATGCAAGATAATCGCCCCCATCCTCTCCCAGGTAAATATTGGTGCTGTACTCAGAATCATTGTAAATAATAATTTCATAATTATTCTCCTCCGGCAAACTAAGAATCTGAGTAGGGGTATTAGGGGTGAGTGAAAGCCTAAAATTATCCCATGTGTGTTTGTACTCAATTTTCTTTTGGCTTTCGTTCCAGTCAAGCCTTAGCTGATTAATGACCTCTATTAAAAGACTCCAGTCCTGAATTGGAACTCCTTCCATACCTCCCCCTTTTTTTTTAGCGCAAAAATAATTTCTGTAAGTGATAGTGAAAAACACATTTAATCTCCCAATGTCCCTTGCAAGTACTCCCCGCCTCTAATGTTGATAGAATCTCCGCCATTATCTCTCACGGTAGGCAGCCCTGAAATAGTAAAAGTGATGGTAGCATTATTCCCGCCAGTTTCGGGCGACTCCCTAGGAATAAATACTGGAGTCATTGTAATATACTTGCTTTGTGTGGGATTATTGGCTACACTTTGTTCCCCCAGCCACTGGGCAAAAACTGACTCGAAGAAAGCTGCAACAATATTCTCGGTAATCTGGTAGGGGTTGATTATAGTCGGCACAAGAAGACCATTGCTTAAACTCATGTGAAAAGGTATAATGATAGACGCAGTTATAGCTCCGGTCTGTTCATCTCGTTCGCTATTTACATTGTCCAAGGTGTTTGGGTTTTTGCTTTCGTCGGATTCTATGTCATTTAATTCTTGCAAAAGTCTATAAGTCCGAACCTCGACAATATTTGTCGTGATGCCGAGAAGAGTGTGTGTGGGGGTAAATTGCATTTTTAGTATTTAAGTTAAAAATTCAAAAAAAAAATCTACAGCATCAATAACAGCATCAATAGCTGAGATTGGTAGAAAACAACAATAATTATAGCCAAATAATGCGATTATTAACTCAAAGTGGGACAACAAATTTAAAATTAGATACAAATTCTTTGTCCGGAGAATTATTAAATACTGGCGATATTATACAGCCTTTTACTTCCAGTTTTACCAATTGGCAAGTTGGCGTGATTTTTGCCTTGGTAGATATCAGGCTAGAAGTCAAACTACAAAATACATTGGCTATAGGAGATATCCCAGCAATCAATATAGAGGACAGCACAGCAATCAAACTAGAAAAATCTGTAACCTCAAAAAACAACAGCGAGCTAATCGGATTGAAGTTTGCCTTAAATAATAAAGATTTAAGTATTGTTGAACTAAAAAACTATGGAATTATCTATAATATTTCTGTCTTAGGGAGATTTGGCAAAAGAGCTAAGATGTTGGGTGACAACAGCCTTTTGTCTTGTGAATTGGTTAACCTAGGGAAAGGCGTCGAATTAGCTGTTTCAGACTACATTAACATCAGTATTGATTACCTATTTGAGGTCAGCGGGACCCAGCCACAAGACGAATTACTTATGAGGTTTTAGCAGGTTCCACTAGGGTCGCTAGAGACAACATAGACCCAAGTCAATCAGTGCTTTTACAACTAAAATTGACAAATACAAGAATTCAAATATTGACAGCACCTTATTTTTTCCAAAGCTCAAGCGATGACAAAACGTAGACGGAAAAGAGAAAAAAGAGAAGAAATGGAAGAGATGATAGAAGATGCTGAAGATTTAGCATACTCATTTCAAGAAGAAGGAGCAAAGAAGGCAATAGACGATTTGATCGGGGAAAAAATTAGAGATGCAGTACAAAAAGCAGCGACCAGGAAGTTTGGGAACCATCCAGCATTAATAATGCTCCCAGAATTTATCGAAGCTCAGAAAGGGTACGGGCCTAGCTTTTATGAAGATAATTCAAACGATCTAAGAAAGGAATTAGGATTAGAGGCAACTGAACCGACACTAGAAGATTTAGAGCAAATATTTGAAGAATCAGAACTTTTAGAAGATATTATTGCTGATGAAATCGAAGAAATTGAGGAAATCATAGAACAAATAAGTGATGAAGATTTAGATAATATCTCTAATGATTTAGGCGAGAAAATTCCAGGCAATGAAGAGCTAGAAACTAGCGAGACTATTTACTCGTTTAATTTCAATCAAACTGATGAAGATATTAACAAAGAGATAGAATCAACAATTAATGCTTTATACGGTCCAACTGGTGAATATATTGGGCAACAGGTTGCGGGGGTATTGGTGGGGGGCTTGTTTAATCCTCCCAAAGTACAGATAAATATTAGGGCGCTGAGATTAGCTTGGGATATTAATCCAGAAATCCGAGACGATTTACTCAACAATACTTCAACGCTGGCACATTTAGGTCTCACAGCATTTAGAACTATTGCTATCAAGCAGGCATTTATGAAAGGCAGACAAGGGATAAAGGATTTCTGGAAAAATTTACCGGATGGGGTTAAGGGGAAATTTCCAAATATTAACAAAGCGATTACTAACTGGGGAGCCAAGGGAAGTAAACCTTGGTCTATTCAGGGAGTGGTGGAGAAGCGAATTGAAGAGTTAGATGATCAAAGACTGGAGGATCTGGCTGAAGGATTGACAGAAGGGTTTTGGGAGCAGTTCCGTCAATCGGTTGAATATGTTTATTATTGATTTTGGTTAAATGGCTACAGGAATTCCGAAAAGTTACACGCGCTCTACCCTCCAGAAAATACAAGAGGGAAGAGCTAAGTTGAAATTACAACAAGGATTGGCTAGTGATGACAACCCTGATGAATTACCTAACTTTGAAGTCTGGAAGTATACAAGTAGCGAACGCTTAGATGAAGCATATGGAAATCACCCTCGATATTTATCGGGAACAGCTCAACTTGTCGCGGTGCAAGCTTCGGCAATAAAAGCTTTGCATGATGAATTGGCGTTAAGGATGGGTTACGGCTTTACTTTTGAGGAGTGGTTCGAGGAGTGGCAAAAAGGATTTAGCAATTTGATTAACAGGCCGGGGAGTCAATCTTCATTAATCACAAACTACCCTATCAGGGATACTGGCAATCGCACTGGTTGGAGGGCTGACCCTGAATCACGCCCACAGTATTTAGAGTGGAAATCACCTAAAAGTAATAGAAAGTTTAGAGTGATTGAGTATTTCCCGGAAGGCTTATCTAATCCTACCAATTCTATTGTCTGTAGCGGTAGTGATTCTCAGATTATTAATCAAATCGTTAGTTATGAGTGGGGTGGAAAAGAAAAGCATGAATTTACCTCGACAAGCGAAACCCCCATATTAGGAGGTCATCCCCAAATCTCATTACATTTTTCAGCACGCACTAGGTTAGTCGGCCATGTTCATCCAACCAGAATGAGAATTAGTTGGCGATTAATTAACAAGATTGAACATGCTGACTACGCATACAGGAACGAGTCAGTTTTGACAGTCAATGAGGTTGAAGAACTTAAAAACAAGATTGTTACGAAGTTCAAAGGCTATACTGTCCAGCGCGGAGATACTGTGTTTTCCTATACGTTTAAGCAATTAGGCTACAGTTTCTGGCAGCCATTAAGAGACAGGTCTGAAGCAATCAGATTCTATTCAGATATATTAGCAATACAAGGTCATTCTTTACGGGAAGATTTAATAAAGGACGGAAAGAAAAGAGTCAAGTCAGCTACCACACCACCCAAAAAGAAAAGTATTTTAGGGCAGGAAGTGACTATTCACACTGCCTTTACTAAGGAGGAGCTTTATTTTAGGTATGCCGTCCTAAAATTGCCAATCTCTCGTAAGTCTCAAACCCTCTATGTGGCTTAACAAAATTTAATGCCTTGAATAGTTTAAGCCCGTTTTTCTAACGACGAAACATATAGTGTTTTGTAAAATTTATCTACCTCTTTTTAGTATTTTGTTATGAGCTATCTATCACTAACCAATCAGCGATTTATTGTGTTATTAATTAATAATTAGACAAATAAATAAGGAGGAAACTATGGGAAGACCTTATTCATTAATTCAAAAAGCTGATGAACTGAAAGCAGCTAAGGACAATTATGACAACTGGAAGAAAAAAACCAAGGCGGAAAAGAAAGTTGCTTATCAAGATAAAATTAAGGAAACAGGAAATCTAAGGACAGCAAGAATAGGAATTAAGGCTTATTTGATCCCCTTCGGGATCGAACAATCCAAGAAGATTTGGATAGTCGGGGAGACGGTAGATTCAGATACTCCAGGGCCGGGGGAAGAGTCTGCAGCCACGATAGTCACGAAACTAAAAACAGTTATCAATCCTGAAGGAGAAACTGGCTATGTCGATCTTGATGCTCCAACCGAAACAGGGAGTATCATAATAGCTACCATTCCTCTCTCCCGGATGGCTAAAATTACCCTAACTGAAGTTGATAATGGTTCTGTTTCAGATGCAGCACAAGTCTCACGAATCACGGAACTGCCTTATAGTTACAGAAAAAGGAACAGTGTCAGCAGCAGATTTGGGCAAAAAAGCGGATTAGCGCAGCAGGACTATGAAACCGCTAGAGTTGACATAAAAAGTTCCTTGGCTTTATCCGCAGATCAAAAAGTCTATTTTGTCGCTCAGAAAACAATTGAGTTGGCTATGGTATGATGGATGTTGACGAAATTTTTTATGTAGCAACGGGAAAGGAAGACGTCGATGAACTAGGAAATACAGTCAATGATACTACTCAAATGTGGCTCGACGGCAGTATTTACACTGACTATTATTTGGATTTTTTAGTTCAAGAATGGGAAGATCAGGCAGTTGTTCTTGCAGAATATGAAACTGCTTTAAAAGCGATGATTGATAAGTATGGTAAATCTCTCTAGCGAAGAAAATTGGCAAATCATTTATCAAGAGTCACGAGAAGTATCAGGAGATCCCGGTTACAATAACCGGATCTCTAATATACTAATTCCTATCCCTTTCTTGTCTGAATATTTTAAAATTTTTGCTAATACTACAAAAGGGAAAACTACCTGGAATTGGGCTGGTCGATTGTATCTATATATAGGCAGCATTTCAAATCCCGTACCAGAGTATTACTCAAGTACGGGAATAATACTTAATGAGTGGAAAATCGTTAACTTCCCTGGTATCAAATTAACCCAAGAGTCGCATCTAAGCTTTAAAGCTCCTTATTGGATGCCTGATATTAACATAACAATACTGCAATACCAGGAAACCATCTGAACATTCCCAGACAAACTATAAATAGGCAGTCCCAGAACCAATAAGCGGTAGTAAAACTTCATCTCTATTCATAGCAAATCCTCCTGATCTTTTTTTAATGATTTAATGATTCATTCAACTATTGTCCAATAGTTAGGAGAGGAAATGGACAAGGTAGCGATCGCCCGATTATTCTGTTTTGAGCATCAATTTAACTATTGTCCAATAGTCTTGCTCGGAAACTGACAAGGTAGCGATCGCCTCATGATTCAGTTTTGATAATTAATTTACAGCAGTTTTCATTTGAGTAGACTACAGTAGGGACGTTCCATGGAACGTCCCTACAAGGTTTTGGTTGTGACAATGTAGTTTATTCATCTGAAAAGCGCTGTAACTATTGTCCAATAGTCTTAAGAGCAAACTGGCAAAGTAATGAACTACTTAGGCGTGTCATACCACTTACGCTATTATGACTAGATAGTATTGAGATTACTATCAACTTTTAACTTATTATGTTAACTCCCGGACAAATTTTAAAAGAACGTTACCAACTACAAAAACAATTAGGTAACACCGTAGCAGGTCGCAAAACTTGGCTAGCATTTGACTCCCAACTGCAAGAACAAGTAACTATCAAAATGTTAGCTTATAGCCCCGAAATATTAGGGCAAGAATTAAATTTATTTGAGACAGAAGCCAAAACTTTACAAGCTCTAAATCATCCCCATATCCCTCGTTATCGCGATTACTTTTCCTTAGAAAAAGAAGCAAATTCTGGTTTGCCTTGGTTTGCATTAGTGCAAGATTATATTCCCGGTTTTTCCCTCCAAGAATTATTGGATAGAGAGAAACACTTCACAGAAGAAGATGTGGAAAAAATTGCTAAAGAAGTATTAGAAATTCTGATTTATCTCCACGAACTAGAGCCTCCCGTTTTGCATCGAGATATTAAAC
>JAAUYJ010134183.1_pt1 | contig 15760 bp, 23 predicted proteins | sample 7278031 | NCBI WGS metagenome assembly JAAUYJ01 (sample SAMN14350222, study PRJNA611818) | marine sediment metagenome | isolation source: surface marine sediment (1.8m) | place: French Polynesia: Moorea | collected 2018-08 | reverse complement strand
GAAGCAGGAGGCGAGAGGCAGGTGGGGGATCCGGATCTCAGATGGGACAATCGCCGGCAATTTTTCGGATCTCTTTTATATCTTTCTTTCCTGTCTAGCTCTTTAATTTAATTATCGTTTTTGCAGGTGCTTTGCTTTGCTTTATTTACTTTGGCGTCGCTCTTGCCACCAACATCACAAAACCTCTATTTACACACTCGCACGCAAATTCAGCTGAGTCCATCAGTCTACCGAGGGTTAACGTCTTTGGAAAGAATGGCAGATATTTCAACAATGATAAACGCCACACGTGTCTCATAATTAAAGCAGTAAAAGCAGTACTTAAAAACTATCTTTTTAAATATTATCCACAATCCGCAGAAATATTGGCTGACATGACAAAAAGTCAAAAACTGAATTGTTCTTACAATCTGTCAGCTCTGTCTTCAAGAGTTTAGTTTGTGTTTTTTTTCCCGACTACTGCTTGGACTTGCTCAAGTCGTCCAGGGGATTCTAGGTCAAGGTCATCGCGATGGGCGTCCCCTCCGAGGTGACCTCGCTGCGGGCAAAGTTCAAGAAGAGCCCCAAGAGCCGCGAGTACAACCCGCACAACTCCAAGGTGCACTCGGTCGACTGGAACTGCGACGGGAGGAGGCTCGCCTCCGGATCCTTCGACAAGACAGTCTGCCTATTCAACCTATCCTCGGACAGGCTGTCAAAGTGAGTTAGAGCTGCTTGTACCTTTGGACACTCAGTGACAATCCTTTTCTACTTCTTCTCCAGGGAGACGACGTACAAGGGCCACTCCGACAGCGTGGACCAGCTGTGCTGGCACCCGACCAACCCCGACCTCCTGGCCACGGCCTCCCCCGACCGCAGCGTGAGAATATGGGACGCCCGCGCCTCCAAGTGCGTGGCCTCCGTCTCCACCCGGGGCGAGAACATCAACATCGACTGGTCTCCGGACGGGAAGACCATCGCCGTGGGCAACAAGGAGGACCTCGTCTCCTTCATTGACGCCAAGACGCACAAAGTAGGATAGGAATATCCCGTAATGTTTTTTTCGATGGAGACGTCACAAATTTCTCTTCGTCTTGATAGGTTCGGAGCGAGGAGCAGTTCAAGTTCGAGGTGAACGAGATCTCCTGGAACAAGACTAGCGACCTGTTCTTCCTGACGAACGGTCAGGGCCTGATCCACGTGCACGCCTATCCCTCGATGCAGCTGGCGGCTGTGCTGCAGGCGCACCCGGGAAACTGCATCTGCATCGAGTTTGACCCCACCGGGAGGTACTTCGCCGTCGGCAGCGCAGACGCCCTGGTCTCTCTCTGGGACGTCGACGAGCTCGCCTGCGTCAGAACGTTCGCCAGGCTCGAGTGGCCAGTCAGGTGAGCAAAAAGGACATACTTTTTTTACACCACTCGATTTACCTCCCTTTTGAACAAAAAAAATAGTAAAAAATGCTTTAGTCTGCAGCAAAGTTTCATTAACTATTCCAGGGCCATCTCGTTCAGCCACGACGGCAAGCTGCTGGCGTCCGCGTCGGAGGACACGGTGATCGACATCGGCCACGTCGAGACCGGCGAGAAGATCACTGACGTGTCCGTCTCCTCCCCGACCTTCACCGTTGCCTGGCACCCGAAGCGGTACCTCCTGGCCTACGCCTGCGACGACAAGGACAAGTACGACCGGGACAGGGACACCGGCTCGCTCAAGGTCTGGGGGTTCTCGCCCGATGACTGAAGATCTATCTTGTGGGGTAGAGAAAGTATTATAGTTTGTTCGATTTTGGTGTTTTCTTTGTCTGTATTTCTACGAATTACACTCGGAAGTCTTTTTTTTGCAAACGCATTTCTTTCCTACATTAATTAGGTATCTACTGTGTATAGTGATTTATTTGGAGCAAGTCCACGTCCAGTCGCAGTTGGGGCACTCGCCCCCGCAGTTTGACGAGGTGACGCAGCCCTCCCCGCAGAACCTGCTGCAGTGCTTGGGCACCAGCGGCAGGTACTTGTAGGCGCAGTAGTCTCCGTCTGCCGCCGCGGAGGAGACGCAGTCGGCGTCCGAAGAGCACTCCGAGCACCGGCCCAGGATGCACGAGTGGAGGCACTGGGAAGAGCTGGAAATGGAATTGATCCGGCGCTTTAAGTAACGCACTTTCTTTTTTTTTCACAAATGGGGCATTGGGGTGGAAGGAGGTGGTGGAGCTTTTAGGGCAGCGGCGCGGAAGTAACGTAACTTGCTAGGGCTTCAAAATATCTACTCGTTATTATGACAAGAATCACCCGCAAAAAAATCTGTGGAAATATTCCATTAGCTCCAAGGCTAGGAGATAGAAAACTGGCGTATCTTACTAGTTTTTGTATCTTCATAATTTGCTACAGTGGCAACTAGGACCTGACTTTTAGAAGCTGGTTGGGTTACGTTACGCTACTATGCAAAGTCGGAAAATGAGTTTGGTGGGAGAGTAGCGGGGGAAGAAGACGCTCGCATGCTTTCTCCAAAATCCAATTTCCCAAATGGACGGGGGCTGGGAAAGAAATTGCAAGATGCCACGATACCGCGTGCAAGAATCCCCCAAGTTTTGCAGAGAAAATTATGTTTACGATGGCAATTTCGCCTTAGGGAGGAGGATGGCTGTTTCTTTCCGCCTCACGCACCTGATGCAGAGTGACCCGTCGGACATGAGCGTCCTGCACTGCCCGCCGAAGAGGTAGGACTCGCAGAACTCGTTGAAGCCGCAGTCGGAGTCGGAGGAGCAGCTCTGCCGCCAGTCGGCGTAAGGGGAGCACTTGTACATCTTCTTGACCTAAGAATTTAACATTTATTCATTTAACATTTACTTCGAGTTTTGAGCATCTGTACTTTTCTAATGTCCGCCTCCGACAGGTTCCCCCTCCTGCCCAGGTCGTCGGCGGAGACGCCCGTGCGGTGGTTCCCGTCCTCCCTGGGCACTATAGTCAGCAGCTTGGGGTTGTTAGGGTGCTTAGAGAAGGCCTTGGAGGAGTAGTGCATGATGGAGGCGTAGTCGTACTCCTCGCCGTATGCAGATGTCCAACTGTTTTTCGAAGATAATTTATGTAATAATGGCCTTGTTTTGAAATAACCTCGAATAAATTTTCACCGGAATGTGTCGAACTGGTCCTTCCTCCCGTCCCTGATGTTATTCCAGTTGATCTTGACGAACATGTCACGGTCAGATCTGAAAAATTGGAATTTAAAACAGATAACCGAAGGGCATCATCTTCTTGGCAAACTTGCCTCGAGTGCTCGTGGTAGAACCCGAGCGTGTGCATCATCTCGTGCTTGATGTGCCCCACGTAGTCCGCGCACCGCCCCAGGTAGATGGCCTGCGGGAGAGGGAAGGGCCAGTACGCGCGGCCGATCTTGGAGTAGCACCCGCCGCTGTTGACGAACTCCACGTACACGGGCTGCGACGACCGAGAAGTGGAGAGAAATAAAAGTTTGCGCGGTCGGCCGGAGAGTGGAAAAAAGTTTCTCTTGTGTGTGTGGTCTTTTCCAGCCATCTCCAAATTTTGCCCGGAACTTTTTTTTTGGAAAGGGAGATGCATTTTTTCCCGCCGGCACTCTCGTCTTTTCTCGAAAAGGGGTGCCGAGACAGTCGGCGTGGGGAGAAGTGAAAGTCATCCCCGCTTTTCTCATGGTCGGTTTCTCACCCTTTAAAGATTTTTGGGCCGCATTATTGACGCGTCGACGATTCCGTGCAAAACGAAGAAAGTAGCAATATTTTCCGCCTTGAGCGCCCTTTAAGCTTTAACCCTTCCCTTCTATCCTTCGCTCCTACGTAACGAGTAAAGATGTAGCTGGATGAAAAGTTTTGGATGTGAGGCAAAAAGTTCTTAGCAATTAGGAAACCGTTGCTAACGAGCCTGCAAATTCGGGAGGAGGACCGAAAATGGGGGCAAACGAGGAACTATGGTGAAATGGCAAAGAAAGCCAAGTCAAGTGCTTCTTTCCAAAAAAGAAACTCTCCACTTCTAGACTTGGAAAGATGGGGGAGGAAGAAAAGGACGGAGAAACGCGGCGCCGCGTATAATTGAATTACGTTGGTCAAATGGGGGGACCCGAAAAAGGGTTGGAGGACGAGCAGAATTTTCCCCCTTCTGCTTTCCACTTTGGCGCTGGTCCGCCATGCAGTCCCAAAGCGTCCCCCACTTTGTCACTACATTGTGTGTTTTTTTCCTTGGTTCGTGCGCTGGAAGCCAAATCTCGTTTGCCGTTTCCAGCGAAAAAGACTGAAGTGGGAACTTGGTGACAAGCTTTTTCCAAATATAAGTACACAAAAAAGGTTTTTAGACGCCAGAAAAGCTCATTTTCTCCGAAAAAGTTCTCTTTGGATTCACCCAAAAATACGGACACGCTTCCGGCGAATCCACTCACCTCTATCCCGCTCCTCTCCGTCCACTGCACGCACCCGTCGAACACCCTGTTGTACTCTGCCACCGCCTCCCGTATGAGCCCGACCTGGCTCTCGGTGAAGCCGGACCCGATCAGGTAGGGCACGCGACCCTCGGGCCAGATGTAGAAGGAGTTGTCGCCAAGGCCGTTTCTGCGAGGGCGCACAAAGTGGGCAATTGTTGGAAATTGTCTTAATTTACATGTTCAAACTACCAAAACATGTTCATGTTGAACAGTTGTAGGTATGCGTGGCCAAGGGGGACGGATGAGGGGAGAATTCAAATCAACCCACCCCAAGCACCCCTTTCTTATTTAGTAAAGTACGAAATTTTTTAGACCCTTATTTACTGCGGTCCCTTTCCAAGCCCTCAACATCATGGCCATGTATGATGGTTGTAGGTGTATGGATATGGGTATTGAATCTATTGTATTTGGGGTTGCTGAGGTTGTTGCAGAATCATGAACGCTGGCTCCCATGCATACCTAGTGAGTGAGTCGACGTGCGTCTCGCAGGCCACCTCCTCCGCGTCTCTGTAGGCGGCCTCCTTCCCCTTCTTGCTCTTCCTCCCCTCCGCCGCCACCTCGGCGCTGGCGAACAACGACGGGGAGGAGGAGGAAGATGCGACCAGCAGGATGACTGCTGCGACGGCGACGGCCACCGCGGCTGACAGGGACACCAGGGCGAGACCCTTCAACCTTCTTTTGTGTTCTCTCATGTTTCACTTCGGCGTGTCCTTTGGAGACCCTCGAAAAAAGGGCCGCCGGTCATCGCTCAAATTATACTAGCTATTTTGTTTGTCTTCTTTGTTTCACTATCACTCATGTTCGTAGCTAGCTACCTACAGTTGTCTGTTCGTCGCAAAATTACTGCAATTGCAAGAAAACTGACTCACACTTCTACGTAGGCTCTCTCAAACCGAAGAAAAACACCTGATACGACTGTGGATTTCCTCACTCGACTGACATGTTAATACTTTGTTCCTGCGACAGAATCTTGGTTGGGAACATGACACAAAATCACCTGTTCGAAGGCGGGCGACGTCATAGAGTCGCCGGTTGCAACTGAATGCGAAGCGGCGTCGAGAAATTTCAGGCGACCATTCCAGTTCTGTAGCGCACGGTCGGTGGTGGAGGGCAGGGAAAATTTCAAGGGCGCCACCGTGCTTAAGAGGAGGAGCGAGAAATTTCCGTTTCAATAACGGTTCAAGGGAAGGAGGGAGGAGGAGGAGGAAGGAAGTGGTATGATCGTTTTCCCCTCCCCCTTTTTCTTGGCGGTCAGGCACCACCGGATTTCAAGGACCAGCCAAGCTCCTTTTTCTTGGAAATGCCACCAGTTCCTGTTGCGTACAGCACTCTACTGAACTAGAAAATCATTTTGGTGCTCTCGTATATTTGTTTCATTAGAAAATACTGTACTTTTAACAAAGTGACATCAGTCATTGCTGTTGGCTTGTCCCGCTTATTGATGTATTTAATATGTGCTACACCTTACGTACACGCATTTCAAGTACACTCGCTGTGCTTACGATCTGTTAATGGATCGATTGCAATTAGTTGGCCTGATGAACAAATGGGGATATTAGATTTTGTGCGAGAGTCGCTGGGCCTGCAAAGAGAAGAATATTTTATGGGAAATCCTATTCAATCTCGCTCTCACCTCGAATACGACCTTCATCCTGGACCTGTACCTCTTGACGTTCATGGCGTCTCCGTAGTTGACGCTGGCGGTGGCCATGCACTGCTCGGGGCGCTTGCGCAGATGGGCGGCGCACTCCTCCAGCAGGGAGCGGATAGACTCCTGGACCTACAATGCCCGATACAGCAATTAATTACGCAGGGCAGATAATCAATCCCATTTTTTTGATACGGGAACATGTACTCTACCTCGGGATCGATCTCCGCCCTCTTCCTCATCGGCTCCGTCTCCTCCTCTCCTCCCTCCTCGACCTTGTCCTCCGCTCCCTCCTCTTCTCCGATCTGGTGTCCCTTCTTGGTCTCCTCGTCGAGCGAGTCCAGGGTGCTCGCGATGGTCTCCACGATCTCTCCTAGTCCGGGCTTCTCGGCTTCGCCCTCGGCGACGGGCTCCTCAGCCTTTTCGACTTCTTCCTCAGCGGGCGCAGCAGGAACGGCAACTTCTTCTACTTCGGTTTCCTTTTTCGGTTCGTCGGCCTTTTCGATTTTGGCGGCCTCTTCCTCCTGCTGCGCCTGCTTCTTCTTCTTCGCTCCAACCAAAGACTTCTTTTGTTTCTTTGCAGGAGGAGGGGCCTTCGTTTGTTCCGGCTTAAAAATCAAGACAAATGAAATCACTAAAGTTTTGTCTACTTTTTGCCATTGCTAACTTGAGAAATTCTTTACCTCCTTTTCCTTCACTTTCTCCTCTTGTTTTTCTTGCTGTTGCTTCTCTTTTCCCTCCTCCAAATTAGCGACTCCTCCTCCCTCCTCCTTGACCGCTTCGGCGGCGGCGGCGGCCTGCGTCTCCGCGGTGCCATCAGTTTTCCCCTCCTCCTTCTCTTCTTTCGCCTCGCAATTAGCGCTTCCCCCTTCTTCTCCCTTATCCCCTGGGCCTCCATCCTCGCGCCTTTCCTCCTGGTGGCAGAAAACAAATTTGCCGACATCTTAAACGGAGACTTCACAAAACATACTCGTACAATGGAACAAAGAAATGCAATCAGCTTAGACAAATTTTCAGGCATGCACAAAGCAAGACTTCCATGAAAAATTGGCCATCATTTCACCTGACTCATCTTTCCTCCAGAAGCTGCCTCCCCTTCTTTCCCCTTCTTTTGCTCTTCTTCCGATTTTTCTCCAAGAGAGGAGGCCCTTTCCTTTTCCTCCTCTTTCTGCGACTCCCCCTTCTCTCCATTAGCGTTCCCTCCCTTTCCTCCCGCATCATCAATATTAATCTTCTCCTCTCCCTTCTTCTCCGCCTCCGGAGGAGGAGGGGCGGGGAGATCCCCCTGTTGCGGAGAGGCCTCTTCCGCTTTGGCCTCGCTGCTTCCGCCGGCTGCAAACAAATCTCAAATTTACAAGCTTTCTTATTCATGGGAAAGCTTTATTTGCCTTTTGATTCCTCCTCTTTCTTATTGGGCGAGTCCTCCGCCGGTCCCTCATCCGCCGTTGGCGCTGTCTCCGCCTGAGGCTGGGATTCCCCCTCTCCTCCACTTTTATTCCCGTCCATCTTCGTCTCCTCTTTCGTCACCGCCTCCTCTTCTCCCTTTGGCGGATCCCCTGTCTTCGGATCCCGTTCCTCTTGAGCTTTGGCCTGCTCGGTCAGGAAATTAAACAATGGAGACAACAAAAAACAAAATTAGTAAAAACAAATGTTGAATAGAAAGTTGTCGCCATTGGAAAGGACTCAGAGTGCGTTGAATCCCGTACCTGATCTTTCTCCTTCTCCCCTTCCTTCTCCTTCTGCTGATCCGTCTTGGTATTCATGGACGATTTTCCAGCCTCGTCTTTCCCCTCTCCAGACTTCGATTCCTCCTCCTCCTCCTTCTGTCCCTGCATTTTTATGTTCGTCGGGAGAGGTCTTATCGCAAGGGCTCTTTTCACGTCCCCCCCCCCTCGTATGGTCCCTCTCCAACCTCCCCGCCCCCCATTTCCATAGCAAAGGATAGGGAAGGGAGGAAACGGAAAAGACGGATTGGATCGGCCTATGGGAACAGCTACGTCGGCCACTACGACGTATTACAAAGATCTCGCAATTGCGTCAGAGAAAGGAGCGTCGGGCGTCTTAAGGTCCCTCCCATAAAAACCGGGTGTAAGGCTATAAATATTAGGCGTCTCTTATACGACCTTTTGTACTTTCTCGTTTGGCGGCGGAGGCGTTGGTTCTTTCGGAGGCGGCGGAGTTGGTTCCTTGGGAGGAGGCTGAGTCGTAGGTGATGGCTCCTCCTTTGGCTGAGCCTTAAGAACTTTTACTTTGGTCCCGACCAGGTTCTGGCAGTTGTCCTCGGTGACGACGACTGTCTTCCCAGCCTCCATCGCCTCTCTCTGGAACCTCTAAGACAGACAGTCTCCCAAAGGGGAAAGAGGAGAAGAAGAAAAGGAAGGAGAAGAAGAAGGGAGTGACTCTTCTCACTTTTCCTGTCCCGAGAGAGGGCAAAAAGTAGAAGAAGAAAGAGGAGGTGGAAGGCAAGAGGGGAGGGGTTAAGTGCTTGTCTCCTTTGTGGGAGAATTCCTTGGCAAGTTGGGACAACCCAGACAAAAGCGTGCAGGGAGGGAGGGAGGCAGCGATGAGGAGGAAAGGGGAAAAAGATCAGTCTCACCTTCTGAGTTCTCTCTCAGCAAACTTTTTTTCCTGGGATTGCCCCTTGGGCCATGCACGGCGAGGTGAAAGTGTAGGGAAACAGAAAGAAACCAAGGTCGTTCAAGCAAGGATGGACATTGATGGCTTTTTCGGTTCTCATTTCCACTTATTACTGTATCCCTTCAATGGCACCTAAAGTACGCAGCATCGCACAGACTGCAACAAGAGAATACATCCAGTGCATTCGATACATCCAGTGCAAGAGGACGCCTTTCAGACGTCAAACTTTGTTCCTGGAGGTGTTGGTATGGAAACTAGCCCGCCCACCTATGAACGACTACGGACAATGCTCGTGCACACAATCAGGGCCATCGCCCACCCATTTTTTCTCTCCCGCGCGCGTTTGGGGGTCCAACTCCCCCCTCCCGTCCCCTCCCCCACTTTGTTTACGTTATCTCCTCAGTGAACGAGAGAGGATGAGGGCTGTCAGTTCTCCCCGCCCTTTATGTCAGTACTTCCATTGAGAATGAGGATAACTCTCTCTCCCGGGGTTAATAAGCTGTGAAATTTGGGGAGGAAAAGCTGCATGAGAACTCCAACGTGTGCGCTGTGGCGATGTTTTGGAAGCCTCATCATCCTTTAATACTAGTGCGGTAATGAGAGGGCAGAACAATAGTCACAGCATTTCCTGTCTCTGCTCCCTTCGCAGCAGTTGAACAAAAAGTTTTTTCTCTGGACATTCATTGAAGCAATGATGATGTATTATTGTCTGCCTGATTGATTGATTTTCTTTACGACTGAGACCTTCCTTCCTTGATGAAGCTCGGAGGCTGCAGTCTCCTCCGCGGAGGTGTTTCGCTCTGTCATCTTTTGCGAACGTGCGATGTTCAACAAAACAATGAAACTACAAAAGCTAGTCTACCCACTTTTATGCACGCTCTGGACTAGTCCGGAGAATTTTTTTAGATGAAGGTGGCTACAAGCGGCCGAGATCTTGTTGAGAGTTGGAGTGACTGGAAGTCATACGTGTGCGTGGGGGAGGGGGAGGATGGAATTAGCGGTGAAAGGAATTGCTCTCCTTTGAAATTTCACATGGAAATAACCACAGTACATGTTGCTTGCGCTTTTCCCTTAGCCTGCTTGATGTATTTTTTTGCCCGCAAAATCGAAATACAACAGAATTGGATCATCGCGCGAAACTGCCTACAAGTTTGCAAGTTTTTTGTGGGGCGGCCGTAACTAGTTTTTTATGGGGACTCTGCACCATAAAAATGTTGGGAGGGACCTTTTTCTCGAGGCAACCGCAGAATTTCGGTGGGTGCATCGTACGTGCACAAACCCGTTTGGTTTTGCTGCATTGTTTTGCATAAGCCTAATTAGCCAAGGCGTCGTGAAAAAAACATTGGACACTATACATAGGCTTTTTTACGGTGCCACTTTTAAGAAAAGCATACCTACGATTATCGGCGGGGAGAAAAGCGCACGTGCGACGCAAAGAGTCGTCATTTTTGGGAAAAGTCTAAATATACTGTTTGCAGGATTTTGTAGCTGTGAAATGAAGACGGGCGACTAGGACTCTCGGCTTGCAAAAGGATAACACAGACGAGTGTTTGAGTGTTTTGCATGTCGCGGTCTTTCGGTGGTTTTGTCTTTTTCGGCTTTTTTTGTCTACATAGAATATCATACCAGCCTATTGAAAATGGAAATGTCTACTGCATATCGGTACGCAAATCGTGTTGGTGCTTAAATATTCACTTAGCGTATGTACGTACATATTATGTCTCATACAGGTACTGTATAGTTGTATACATTCAAATTGACCTCAAATGAAAGGAGAGTCGGATTTTTATAAGAAGACAGTTTCCCTAGACTTGCATTGAAACAATTATGTTTTATGGTCGGCTTTGCTTCATCCAAGTTACCTAATACCATTGTACGTGCAAGACTGCCCAACGTTTTCAAGCACTTGATTCCCCCCTCTTCCTTTTGGCTTCCCTCACCTCCACCATCATGTAACCTGCCATTCCAAGACCGAGACATCCTACAAGGATCCACATTTTTGTGCTGACGCACAGCTAAAGGTTTGAACAATTACAATAACATACTATTTTGACAACATCATTTCTGGGACATTTTTAAACAAAAATTTTCATACCACATTTTGGACACCATAAGCGGACGCGAATCCGATGGATCTCCACAGAGACATGTTGGAGAAACCAGCTTCCTCCTTTTCTTTAAATAGAGCTCCATACATGGCTTGAAAATATATTGGCGTTTATGACTGAAGCAACTCTGCAGAAAAAGCAAAACCCGTCTTACAACTGATTTGTGTTTGCCATACAGCATCTGCCATTCCCCACAATCCAGTCAAAATGAAAAATAGGTATCTCTGGTCCGGTTTTGGGTCCCATGAAAATAGAACAGCTATAACAATGAAGTTGATAATGGCTCCAAATATGACTATGGGCATTCTCCCTGTGTGGGAATTTGCCCTACCAGAGACAAAACAGAACAAAGCATCGCAAATTCCAAAAGTGATGAAGACAAGACCAACATTTTGAACACCATAGACACAAGTGACATAACCCTACAATTTTCAATGTAATTAAATTTTAAGCAAATAAGGCTATTTTTCACCGCTGTAAAATCTGCTCCAAGAAATCCTTGCTCTAATCCAGGCCATATGGAAATGGGAACCAAAAGAATCTGGTTTGGGTCTCTCAGATTTTCCCAGGTGGCCAACACAAGGTTGCAACCACTCATCTTGCTTTTCTCCTCTTCTGAAAGCTGGAACCTACGTTTTTGAACAAAAGAGCAGGAAGACAAAAGTTTTCATTACTACAAGAGTACCAACTTACTTTGTGCTTGAATCTACCAGAAGGAAAACTATTGCTGGTGCCACTAAAGATATTGCTAAATATACACCAATGAGGATCAGCCTTATTTCGTGGTCCGTTTCAAAGTTGCCATTTCTCTTGTTTGGTGTGTCCTCCATATCTGGCGGACCTTGAAACAACTAAATAAGAAAAACAGACTTTGACTGAGTGGTTTCAAAATATAATGCTCAATTGACAAAGTATTTTTAGCAACGAGAAAAACCTTTTGCAGTGACATAAAACAGATGCACTGTACCGGTATATAAATATTATACTCCTTTTTTACCGGTACCGCCGTGTAGTTGTCCAGAGTTTGCAGAAGTGAAGTTGTCTCATAAGAACAATAGTTCACTCCACACTTTGCCATCTCCCCTCTTGTAAGGGAAGATATGTTTTTTGTGTCTGATCCTGATCCTAAGACTACTTTTTGCAACAGCGCAATTAGAGTCTAGTTTGTGTAGTGAATTTTTTAGCATATTTAATATCTTACCTGAAGAACTAATGATGCTGCCCCAGATTGTGCTCGCCTGATAAATTAGAAAGAAGACGCCGAAGAGTTGTGGAATAGTCTCTTCAGGCTGCTTGTTCTGAAGCCTTGCATAATATCTGGCTGCCTGTGGCATAAGTACCTGGCTATTAAAGTGTAAATCTTTGCTGTACAATCATTTCATTGTTTACCTTAGACAGGTAGGTGCACTTTGCATTCCAAAGAGGAGCAGCACAAAGTCCAACAATTGCTGCTGCTGGCATTAGTGTTATAAAGGCAGGAAAAAATTGGGCAGTAATATATGCAGAGTAGCCCAGCATGGACAGGACTATTGTCCACTTGGTTCCCACCTTCAGGTTACAGTTGTTCAAAATGTCAACATTTTGGGTTATTGAAACTGAAATTTCTCTACCTTCTGGATGACAGGACTGGGGACAAACATTGCTGAAACGATGGCACTGATGTAAATCACTGATACGGAGTAGGTACCCAACCCATATTCCTGCAAGTGTGCAAGAAACCGAAGTGAAGCAGATCCATTACTTTAACAAACGCATATTAATATATGTTCTAGTAGACATGTATCGGTATTATGTAAGAAATTGAGGGAGGAGCAATAGTTCCGCATTTTGCTTTACATAGTTCGTAAACAGGTATTTCTTCATCTTTCGTCCTATGTACGAATTTGTGAGTCTGTCTTTACTTCAACTTTTTGTGCAAAAGCAGGTGATATTTTGGGAAGGACCTGGAACCTACCTTGCAATTATCAACAAACACAAATCTTTATCAACTTACCCTGTTGATAGAGGATTGCAGGGCAGACATGGAATTGAAAGCAGTGAACTGAAAGAGAATGTGACGGAACGTCGTATTATCATGGCTCAAATACGTGCTGTAAAGTGATCTCGGTACTGTGTTGAACTACTGTATGATACGTCGCATATTCTAAAACGTGTCCCAAACCTGAAGCATGAAAGCCATCGAAATGGCGACGACGCTCTTCAAAACAGAAAAGCCACTTGCCCTTTCGTGCTCAGCTACAGATTCCTCCATGCCTTAATTCAACGAGGCCAACTTTTCTCAAAGTGGTTTTTTTTGTAAAAGTATTTTTGGTGGTTTTCCTCCTTGGTTGGCGAAAGAAGATCGACTGAGGGGTGCGACTATTTTGGCCAAGCTCGCAAAACTCGTTGGGAAAACAGCACACACGAATTGAGCTGTGCAAAAACTAGTGTGGTTAGAACAGTGCTCTGACATGGGCAAGAGTGTAAACTTGGTTAACTTGCTACTTAACTCATGTGGTCAAACCTTATGTTGACTGACACGCACTATAAACAATTTGGGCTTGAGACCCCATCATGTGGGTTTAAAATTGACTTTTCGCCCATGTGTGGCAGCTCGGGACTTTTTTTCAGTCCTTCCTTTTCTTGTTCCTTTAAAACCCAATCACTTGTCTCCCTTCGGCGAGAAATGGTCCTGTTGCAAATCTGCACCTTTGAGAGGGGGCGAACAAGTTTTCCTTTTGTCGTCGTAAACCATTAGCGGTTTTATAAACAGACTAGAATTCGAAGCGGACGTACTGTAGCCGTACACAGGCAATTTCTAGGTATGTCTCTGCGTTGTTGTTTTGCATCTCTTCACCGCATCTATAGTGGAGACTAACCTAAGTAGACGCCTAGCTCTACTACACCGTCTTGCGGTTTGCCATCTCCTCACAAACGTACGAAGCATTTGTACCTTTGAAGACGTTTTCATTCGTATGACAGAAGTCTCGAGTTATAGGGCGAAGGACGACTCAATCGAGGATGAGGAAGACAATTAATATTTTTTGGTCGCCCAATTGAGTGCAAAGACAATTTAATTGACTGCCTCGTTTAAATCAACACTGCATGGTTTCCTCTCTCAGGTGTTTCATCGCACACCTTGTCACGAAAGACTATTTTTTTCCGCATCATAGTACCAGCCTACCAATTACTTCATACTGCCGGTGTTTTTAATGAATTTTGTAATCTCGAAAGCGTTTTGTAAGTTCGCACTGTATGTGTATAGTTAAGTATTGTTTTCAGATACGTCAAAAAATACAAATGAGCAATGACCGGTATACCAAAGTCTTCTTTTCAGGCACTCGCTCCCTCTCCCTTCTTCCTCCTGGTCTCCCTCGCCTCCACCACCAGATATCCACCCATTCCAACCACCAGGAAGACGACCAGGAACCAGAGCTTGAAGTCGATGCAGAACTGAAAAAAAGGCGAATCCATTTGATTCCATTAGTAGTCTTCATATTCTCATAGTTTTTCTTACGTTGTTCTGAAGCATGTAGGCAATCATGAATCCAATGGACTCCCACATCCTGTAGTTGGAGAAGCCTGCTTCCTCCTTACCCTCAAAGAGGGATCCGTACAAGGCTTCATTTAAACAAGAAAACACGAAAATTATCCAGAAGCAATTAAATACGTTTTTCTTGAGCATGTTACCATTAATTTGTGTCTGCCACACAGCATCTGCCACTCCCCATAGGCCAGCCATGACAAAGAAGACATATCCCTGGTCAGGATTTGGTGGCCAAGTGAAGAGGACAGCCATATTAGCAAAGTTAATAGCAGCCCCAAGGAGGAAGATGGGCATCCTCCCAACATAGTTGATGGCATGTCCAAAGGCTGATGAGAAGAAGGCATCACAGATCCCGTAAGTGATGAGGACAACTCCCACATTCTCCACTCCATAGGCACATGTCACGAAACCCTGGAATTACATAGTTTTTGTAATTTATTAAGTGGTCTACCTCACTGCATTCCTAGCATGTCAATTATTACTGCAGTGAAGTCTCCTCCGAAGAATCCCTGCTCCAGGCCTGACCAGATGGTGATCGGGATGATGAGGATCTGGTTGAAGGACTTGAGATTGCGAAGAGTGGCCATCAGCAGCTTCCATCCGCTCAGCTTCTCCCTCTCGTCTCGCGCTATGTTGAATCTTTTTCCGGGGAGGAAATGGGGAGAAAAAGAGCTCTGTTTATGGAAATTCGCCTGAGCTGAATAGCATTGTGTTTCCTCCCCTTTCGCCCCTCCCCCCTCTTCTTCCCTCCAAAGAGACTGATGCTCAGAAATGCGGAAGAGGCGGAGGAACGAAGAGGACGAGGAGGCAGCAGACTGGAAAGCAATCTTCCTCGTCTTCGTTGCTCTTCAAATTCTGGCCCCGTCCCTCCCTCCCTCTGCAGGATGCGGAGGCCTTCGACGTCCCCCTTTTTCACACGCGCCCAACCTAATGGGACGCGAAAGAGGCAATTTTCGTTCCCCTTCTCAAGCTCGGCTTGGGGCAGGACGGGAAAACTTGTCGAGGGAGAGCGTCGATGGCCCCTCCTTTGTGACCCGAGGCAGCGGGGCCATCACTCAGCATTGGAGGCTCGTTACAATGAGAGGAGGAAAACGAAGAAGGGAAGGGACACTTGTCGCTAGATAGGACTGGTTCTTCGTTGGGACATCTTACGAGCCCAAGGAATAAATGTGCATACAAACATCGTGCGCTGCTTTGCAAATGGAAGAAAGAGGCCAAGCATGCAACGAACCGTTACATTATTTTTGGCAAAACCAATTTTTTTAGTGTTGTACGCAGCGCTGCATGCGATAAGAGGAACATTTCGCTCGTTTCAACAATTACAGTATCCTTGCCTCCATATTCCCTACCCCTCCGTCCCCTCCCACAAACAAACATAACAGTGGAAATGCGGGGCAAGCCGGGAGAGGAGGGGGAGGG
>JAAUYJ010042785.1_pt1 | contig 15763 bp, 9 predicted proteins | sample 7278031 | NCBI WGS metagenome assembly JAAUYJ01 (sample SAMN14350222, study PRJNA611818) | marine sediment metagenome | isolation source: surface marine sediment (1.8m) | place: French Polynesia: Moorea | collected 2018-08 | reverse complement strand
TTGTTTTTCATTAATAAAACTATCCAAGGGAGTGTCATCCTCCAGAATCATATTACTGGTGTCTGGATATTCATGGGGCAGAAGAGTCAATTTTTCTGACATAGTTACCTCGAGATTAGTTTGGTAATTATTTAATAATATTACACCAAGGGAAAAGCGATAATGATTTTATATTCTAATTTGAACATTTGTTTTTGGATAAATACGCTCGTGAATTTATAGATAATTGACTTAAGGTTTTTTATACTCATAAATTATTTTTTTTTTTGGTTCTAGGCGATGGATAGTAAAGGAGCAAAAAAGTACGCTAAGAATAATTCAATATTTCAAAATATCTGATTTATCAAATAATTTTTTAGTAAAGATTTAAGTCTGAGCGTACAAAATATTTATGTTACTCTCGAATTGCTAACTAAACTATTTAACACCTCAAACTTAAGCTTTCAAAATTTCATCATCAACTGAAAAATCTATCTCTTTTTTGTCACGACCGGAGGCGAGAAAATCATTTTCAAATGAATCTTTTAACCCAGAAATTAACTCAAATTCTGGTTGCCAATTTAGTTCGCTCATGGCTTTATTTACACTCGCAAAGAAATGTTGAGTGCGTAATGGAAAAGCTTTCTTTTTACCAAACTCGAAATCTTTGGGATTATAATGTACTAATTTAATAGAATCAGGAGATTTTCCAGCAGCTTCAGCACAACCTCTAGCTAAACCATCAAAAGTGACAAAACGCTCTCCAGAAATATTATAAATTTGCCCAATTGCTTTTTCATTTCCTAAAACATTTGCCATTGCCATTGCTAAATCTTTGACATGACCTAATTGAGTAATATGAACTCCATTACCAGGAATCGGAATTGGGCGATCGCGTACAATTCTGTCAAAAAACCATGCTTCTAAATCATTATAATTTTGTGGTCCGTAAATATAAGTAGGGCGAATTGAAGTCCAGGGTAAACCTTGATTTGCTAATTCTGTTTCTGTTTCATATTTCCCTAAATGACGACTTTTTGGATCTGTAGCATCTCCCTCAATATGAGGCATCTGCTCAGACTTTAAATAAACTCCAGCAGAACTCATATAAACGAAATGTTTGACTTGACTTTTAAAGATTTCTGCCAGAGGTTTTGTATCAGTTAATTTTCGTCCGTTATTGTCAAAAACAGCATCAAATTTTTCCGATGCTAATTTTTCTTTGAGTTGGCTAGCATCGGTTCTATCACCATGAATTTCTGTTATTCCTTCTACGGGCGTTGGTTTATTACCACGGTTAAACAATACGACTTCATGTCCTTTTTCTACTAGAATTTTAGTTAAATAAACTCCAATAAATCTAGTCCCACCCATGATTAATATTCGCATTTTGTTTCCTCTTTACTCTCAAAGTTAACTATTTTTATCATACATAAGTACCAAGTCATACCGTTTCACGGAAGTCACAAGTCAGAAGTCAGAAGTCAGAAGTAAAATTTTATCGGCTTAAAACCTCGATGCTACAGTAATTTTAGGTTATTATTTCACATCATCAATTTTCAACTCTTTGTGACATCTTTAAAGTGAATTGGTCTCAGTAGGAGCGATTAGCTAATCGCCCGTACAGAAATCAAAAGTGATATTTTATCAGCTTAAAACTTCCATGATAGAGTAATTTTAGGTTATTATTTCACATCATTAGTTGTCAACTATTTGTGAAATATTTAAAGTGAATTAGTATCACAAGTCAAAAGTCTATTCTCTTGCAAAGGAAGAGCAGCAATCTCAAAATCATCAGGTTATATTCTATAAATAAGTCTAGGAATGGAAAAGTGAGCATTCCGTATTTAATTATGGTGTTTTATAATCTACTTTTTCTGGTGAAAGGTGTTTAAATCAAATACAAAATAATCCGTTTAAATGAGTTTATTGATATCATATTTCAGCCTCAAAGTCAAGCACATAACTATACTATAGCAATCACCGAATCAAATGTGAGAATTGAGGTGTTGGTTAAAAATGTAGAATCTAGCAGTTATCATATTCATTTTTATACATTTTTTGCTGATTCTCTGTTCCCTGTTCCCTGTTCCCTATTACCTAAAAGTTTCTAATATTTTACAACTTAAATCATATTGCTATAGTTTAATAGAAAACTTGTTATGGTAAAGTAGAGTATTTTTGAATCTGATTTTTTGGTTTTACCAAACATGAGATTAACTGTATTCTCAAATCAATAAATATTATTTCAGGATGGGTATACCAATGTCAACTAAACCTGTAAATTACCCTACTTCTAAATTTGCCAAAAAAACTTCTCTCAGAACAGTATTTGTAGTGCCAATAGTGCTGCAAATTATAGTAGCTGTAAGTTTAACAGGATGGCTATCATTACGCAATGGACAAAAAGCAGTTAATAGTGTTGCCAGTCAACTACTTACTGAAGTAACTACCCGCATTGATGAACATCTCCAAAACTATTTAGAAACTCCTCCGATTATTAATCAAATTAATCGAGATGCTATCCGTTTAAATAACCTAGAATTAGATAACTTAATTGGTTGGCGACCATACTTATTTCAACAAATACAATTATTTAATCAAATCAGTACAATTGGATTTGGCAGTGAAAACGGAGAATTAATCTGGTTATTTAGGGATAATCAAGGCTTAGAACTAGCCATTAGGGATAATTTCAGTCAAGGAAATTTAGAAAAATATGCCCTCAATAGTCGAGGTAATATTACCACATCAGCTACAGAAAATTATCAATTCAATCCCCAAAATATACCTTGGTATCAAGCTGTTGTTAAAGCTGGTAATCCCACCTGGAGTAAAATCTATCCAAGGCTTAATAGTGATGGTTCTAATCGCAGTTTTGGTATTGCTCATGCTCTGCCATATTATGATCAAAGAGGTATTCGTCAAGGTGTCTTATTTGTGAATTTAACACTTAATAATATTGGTCAATTTCTCAGTCAATTAAAGATAGGTAAATCGGGAAAAGTTTTTATTGTCGAACGTTCGGGATTGATAGTAGCTACATCGGCTTCTGAAGAGTCATTTATTAATCAAGTTAATGGCAAACAAGTCAAAAGAATGAAGGCTTCAGAAAGTAATGTAGAGTTGATTCAATCAGCAGCTAAATATTTACATGAAAGATTTCTTGGTTTGACAAAAATCAATCAAAGTCAACAACTTAGTTTTGAATTTAATCAGCAGCGACATTTCCTAGAAATTAAGCCCATAAAATATGGTCTTGGTATTGACTGGATTATTGTTGTAGTAGTTCCAGAAGCGGATTTTATGGAGGAAATTAAAACCCAAAGACAGAATACAATTTTATTATGTTTAGGAGCTTTAGGATTAGCTATAGTGGGAGGAATTTTAACTTCTAGGTGGGTAATTGAACCAATTTTCAGTTTAAATAAAGCAGCTAAAGCTTTTTCAGAAGGAAATTGGCAACAAAAAGTGGAAGTTATACATTCCGATGAATTAGGAGAATTAGCCTATTCATTTAATATAATGGCAATACAATTGCAAGAATCATTTGCCTGTTTAGAAGCTAAAAATGCTGATTTGCAGAGATTAGATCAACTTAAAGATGAATTTTTAGCAAATACCTCTCACGAACTTCATACTCCTTTAAATGGAATGATTGGAATTGCTGAGTCAATGATAGATGGAGCTACTGGAAAGCTATCAGAAATTCAGCGAAAAAATTTATTAATGATTGCTCAAAGCGGACATCGACTTACGAATTTAGTTAATGAAATTCTCGATTTTGCTAAACTCAAACATAAAAATCTAGAGTTGCAGTTAAAACCTGTAGGAATTAGAGAAATTACAGAAGTAGTTTTGACTCTTTGTCAATCATTAGTAAGTAAAAAAAATTTACAGTTAGTGAATGAAATACCCTCTGATTTACCAGCAGTTTATGGTGATGAAAATCGGCTGCATCAAATTTTATATAATCTCATTGGTAATGCTATTAAATTTACTACAGAAGGGAGCGTTAAAGTAACCGCAGAAATTATTAATATTAATCAATCCTCCCAATTCAATTATCAAGATTTAATTAGAAAAAATCAACAAATAGCAATTACTATTAATGATACTGGAATTGGTATTGCAGAACATAAATTAGACAGAATATTTGAATCATTTGAACAAGCTGATGGTTCCACAGCTCGTAAATATGGAGGCACAGGTTTAGGTTTAGCAGTTACGAAACAATTAGTAGAGTTACATGGGGGTAAAATTTATGTAAAATCTACAGTTGGGATGGGTTCTAAATTTACTTTTACGATGCCAATATCTACAGAAAAGGCTATTAGCGATCGCTTCAATCAATCTCAAATAAATAAATATAATTATGCCGAAGCAACTGATGAAAAATTAGAGGCAATTGCTCCAGAAGAAAAACCGATAAATTCTGCCCTAGAACTATCAGAAACATCTCCAAAGTTTAAAATTCTGATTGTAGATGATGAACCAGTAAACCTACAAGTATTGGTTAATATTCTGTCAATGCAAAATTATACCGTCGTCCAAGCAACAAATGGTAAAGAAGCTTTAGAAATAATCGCCAAAGGTTTCCAACCAGATTTAATATTATTAGATGTAATGATGCCCCAAATGACTGGTTATGAAGTTACGCAAAAATTACGAGAAAATTTCTTAGCAAATGAATTGCCAATTTTAATGTTAACTGCGAAAAATCAAGTTTATGACCTAGTAGCAGGATTTCATGCAGGAGCTAATGACTATCTGACTAAACCAATATCTAAAAATGAATTAATGGCAAGACTAAAAACTCATTTGAGACTGTCTCAAATTAATAATGCCTATAGTCGATTTGTACCTCATGAATTTTTCTATTTCCTGAATAAAGACTCGATTATTGATGTAGAATTAGGCGACCATGTAAGCAAAGAAATGGCAGTAATGTTCTCCGATATTCGCTCCTTTACTGCTCTTTCAGAAACAATGACACCTCAAGAAAATTTTAACTTTGTCAATTCATATTTAGGTCGTGTGAGTCCAAAAATTCGAGATAATAATGGGTTTATTGTTAAATATTTAGGAGATGGGATGATGGCAGTATTTCCTGATGGAGCAGAGGACGCAGTTAAGGCAGGTATTGCCAAAATTCAGGAAGTTACAGAATACAATATAAACAGAAAAAAGCAAGGTTATAAACCTATTAAAATAGGTATCGGAATTCATGTCGGACAAATGATGGTTGGGATGGTGGGAGAAACGGCTAGAATGCAAGGTGATGCTTTTTCTGATAATGTAAATTTAACTTCTCGTTTAGAAGGATTAACTAAATTTTATGGTGTTTCTTTATTGATTAGTGGCACAGCATTTCATAAGTTGCCAGTTCCTAGTAAATATCACATTAGATTTTTAGATAGAGTTCAAGTAAAAGGCAGAAATTATCCCATTGAAATTTATGAGGTTATGGATGGGGAATCAGAATTTTTACTAAATTTAAAATTGCAAGTTCAGCCAGATTTTGAACAAGGATTATTACATTATCAATCTCAAGATTTTGCCACAGCTAAGGAGTATTTTCAAAAAGTATTAGCTGTAAATTTTCAGGATAAAACTACTCAGATTTATTTGGAAAGGGTGAATCATTTTTTATCGGAAGGTACGCCGACTAATTGGCAAGGAATTACAATATGGAATGAAAAATAATGTTCAGCAATTAACAATTAATTAATAATGACATCTTATTAAAATAAGGGGATTGACTAAAAAGAAATTTTTTTCTGATTTCCCCTTAAAAGGGGAGGCTAATCAAGCTGAATTGTTGAATTAATAATTATTCGGTAAATATTCAGCATTCAGTAGTTAGCTTTCAGCATTCCTCGTTTGTTGCATTTGGAGGAAGAATTAGGGTTTCGGTACTGATAACTAATAACTGAATAGATTTCCCCATCTAACTATTAATCATTGGGAGCAAATATTAAAGTATTTCATATTATTTATGTATAATGAAAAATCAAGTAAAAGAAAGCGATCGCCACTATGCCAAGATCACCACTAAACCCCATATTTTCTCAACCTACACCAAAAATTCCCCTGCGAGCTGTCGTTATTGTCCCATTTGTGGTGCAAATCTTAGCCACAGTGGGGTTGGTCGGATATCTTTCATTTATGAATGGAGAACGAGCCATCAACGACCTGGCCAATCAATTACAAAACGAAATCACGGCCGGTATTCAGCAGAAACTTAACATTTTTTTAGAAACCCCCCATTTGGTGAATCAATTAAATTTTAATGCCATTCGTCTCAATCAACTTAATATTAGAGAAAACGATAATATAGAACGCCATTTATGGCAACAAATTCAGTCTTTTGATTCCATAGGGGTTATTGGTTTGACATCCACATCAGGAAATATGATCGCAGTTAGTCGCCAAAATAACAATAAATTTAATCTAATTATTACAGATGAATCTACAAAAGGAGAGCTACACGAATATAATCTTAATACCCAAGGGTCACGCACTAATCTGACAAATGTTGTCAAAGAATACGATCCTCGCCTCCGACCCTGGTATCAAGATGTGATAGCTGTAGGTAAACCAGTTTGGGGAGAGATGTTTAGGTCAATAATTGATCAAAGATGGGAAATAATGGCAACTCGACCAGTAACTGATGAGACTGGAAATGTAGTAGCCTTAGTAAATTCAACTGTGACTTTATCTCAACTTAATGACTTTTTGGGTGAGTTGAATATTAGTAAATCTGGGGAAGCTTTCATTTTAGACCGCTCTGGACAAGTGATAGCTAGTTCTGCTTCTGCTCAACCTTTTATTCAAAAAAATGGTGACTTAAAATCCCTCCATGCTTCCGACAGCGACGATACTTTACTGCGTTTAGCAATCAAAAATCTTCAAGAAAGCTTTGATAATAATCTTAATCAAATCAAAAATACTAGATTACTTAACTTTGATATTAATGGTCAACAACAATTTGTACAAGTTGTACCTTTTCAAGATGATTATGGTTTAGATTGGTTGATTTTAGTGGTAATTCCCCGCTCAGATTTTATGCAGAGAATTCATGCTAATACTCGCACAACTATCACCCTATCTTTGGTCGCATTAATATTAGCAATTATTTTTGGCTTACTCTGTTCTGAATTAATTATCAGACCAATTAGACGTTTGCAGCAAGCAGCAACTTCTTTATCCGTCGGTCAGTGGCAAGAAAGAGTACAAGAAGTTCCCATTAATGAATTAGCAATCCTAGATCGAGCATTCAATCAAATGGCAGAAGAGTTGCAAAAATCATTTTTGGAATTGGAGAATAAAAATCTTGCTTTACAGGAGGGAGATCGATATAAAGATGAATTTATGAAAAATATTTCCCATGAACTGAGAACTCCACTGAATATTATTATTGCTGCGATAAAACTGATTCTAGATGACTTTGTTGATAGTCGGGAAGAAGAAATTGAATTATTAACAGAGGCTGACATAGCTTCTCTTAATTTACTCAATCTAATTAATCAACTTTTAGACTTAGTACAAATCCAAGAAGGTAAATTACCTGTTGATAAACAGTTAATCAATTTACAGAAATCTTTAGGAGAAATAATTGATTCTGTCAAACCTAGAATCAAACAAAAAAATCTCCAACTATATACACCTGATATGTCTCGCTCAATATTAGTTGACGCAGATGAAAAGAAGCTGAAAAAAGTCTTGATAAATATTATTGATAATGCAATTAAGTTTACAAAAAGTGGTAGTATTACTATTAATATTGAAATTAAACCAGGGTTCCAAACTTATGACATAGATCAAGTTCCTTTAGCAGTAGTAACTATTAAAGATACAGGAATTGGGATTGAACCCAGTGAACAGCATCAACTTTTTAAATCTTTTATGATGTTAGATGGTTCTACTACTCGTGGTTATCGTGGTTGTGGTTTAGGATTAGCAATTTCTCATAGCTTGATGGAATTGATGGGAGGTCATATTACTCTAGAAAGTGCTGGTAAAAATCAAGGTACAACAGTAGCTATCTCTTTACCAATTAGTTTAAAAAATTCCGCCTAAATTGAAACGTGCAAAGTGGGAATCTAATGTAGATAATAGGACTAGTGACTTAAAACTTTTTATTTACTAATTATTTACTAATTAACTAGACTCAATATTAAATATTAATTAAGAATTAACTAAAAATTAAGTGAAAAAACTATTGCTCAATTAATTAATTGTTTGGCAATCATGTATACTTATGTTGTCTGAATCAAAACAAAGGTTATAATATGCCACCAAAGTCTCAAAATCTACCAGCTCAAGATACCCATAAAAGCCAATTTTTTTCTACTATAGGTCAAGCCGAGTTATCCCCCTTGGTCAACAATATATTAATAGCTGCATTAGTAGGCGTAATTACATTTAGTATAGTTAGTTCTCTCATAGTTGCCACCCATCAAAATAATCTTAATCAAAATAATAACCTAGAAACAAAGAAAACTCCCTTGAAAACCAAATTTATTTGACCTATTTCAAGACAAAAAAATCACTTTTCCTCAGCTTGTACCCGTTACCCAAATTTCTAATGAAAAATTTCCTCAGAACTCTCAAGCAGATTTTTCTTCCTGAAAAAGATGATGTTTTTCTCGGATTTCTTGAAAATATAGAGGTTATAGTTTCTAAAGTTTTATCTTTAGCAATGGTTTGTGTCATTATATTCGCCGTATTTGACCTGATTATATTTATATCCCAACAGCTTTTTTTTAAATCTAATCCTTTGTTCAAAGATACCTTATTTGAAATATTCGGGCTATTCTTAAATATTTTAATCGCCCTGGAAATTTTAGAAAATATTACCGCTTATCTCCGGAAGCACGTTTTTCAAGTGGAGCTAGTAATTGCCACTTCTTTAATTGCTGTAGCGCGAAAAATCATTATTTTTGATATAGACAAAAAAACCGGACAAGATTTAATTGGACTGGGATTTGCAATTATTGCTCTGTCGATTAGTTTTTGGATTATTAGGTCTCGCAAAAATAGATGATTTTACTATCATTTCAGTTATCAGTACCTCTGTCATAAGGAGGCTTGAAATTTGAAATATTCTCTTTTTTTATCCCCTTAAAAGGCTATCTCTGATCAGGACTCCTGAAACCTTTTTATGATAGAGAGATGGGGGGTGGGGAGATGGTAAAGTGGGGGGAGAAAAGCCTCTAATTAAATACGTTGACTCTCCCGAAATATCCAGTTAAGGGCAATCACATAACTTCTCTCTAATGTCTACGTTTTATGTTAAGAAAGATGTTTATAAAGCATAGCTTAAAAGGGGAGGCTTTATACCATAATTTTCCGGTAAAAGCATCAGCTCACTTTAACTCTTGAGATTAATTTTTATTGCTGATAGCTGACTGCTAATAGCTTAATGCTTACTTTTAGTTTAATATTTACGTTGAAAATTTTTTGCTAGCCAAATAGACAAACTTTATGACTAACAATTATTTTGAATTTGAGCAAGACTTTGTAGCATCTCTGCGGTGTATTCCCATGATAGTACGCTATAAACTAGATACCTCCGGAGTCAAATTAAAACTATCCCACTGGCATGAATTTAATCATTCAATCCGTCAAGAATTAGTAGACAAACCATGCAGCAAACCAGAAGAAATTCAAACTTACCGAGAATGGTTACATCAGTTAGTAATTGAACAAACAGGTACTCCTGCTAAAGACTTACCTATTGAAACAGATCCAGCTTGGATGGATGAAACAAAAATTCCAGAAACAGTACAAAATAAAGCTACAGAAGTAAATGTGGAAATTACATTAGAAAAATGGGAAAAGTTGACCCCATTGCAACGATTTGTATTAATCAAACTTAGTCGCCCCAGCCATGAAAATCATAATTTTTTACCTGCTGTAAAAGAATTCAATTTACTCTAATTATTTTAGATTTATAGTAAGCCTTCTGGAGGAGTAATTTCAATTCTACCTGCTGCTAAATCAACCACAGGAACAATTTCTTTGACAAACGGAATTAAAATTGTTTGAGTTTTTTTTACTCGACCTTTTTGTTTGTTTTTTTTACCATGTTTTGGCGCTATTTTTTCAGTTTGGTTATTCTCATCAAGCACAGCAGAATTTGTAGGTATTCTTTCAATTTCTAATAAATCATTTCCCGCCGGAATTAAACTCACAACTTTGCCAATAGTTTCCCCAGTTATCTGATTAACTACTGTCAAACCAATTAACTCTGGCACATAAAATTCATCCTCTGCTAGTGTGGGGCGATCGCCAAACTGAATCAATAACTTGCTGTTTCGTAATTCTTCAGCCTGGTCCCGATACTCAACCCCTGCCAACTCTACCACATATAAATCTTTCCCAGGAATATAACGACCTGCCAGTAACTCTATAGACTCAGGTTCTGTTTGGCCCTCTCGCAATAACCATCGTTGTCCCGGTTCTAGAAATCTTTCTGGAAAGTCCGAGTTAGGATATACCCGTAATTCTCCGTTCAAGCCTTGCGGTGCTACAATTCTACCAATTTCAATCCATTCAGACATTTTCGTGCAAGTCAAAATTCAAAAGCTTATCCCCGCCCCCGTCTACGCGAGGGTAGACTCCAGCGGGGGTCAAAAGCAATAAAAATTACTCTATGAGAAATAAATATTATCAGTTTATCTTGATTTTTAGAAGTTATGAAAATTATCAATTTTCCAGGATTTTGCCACAAGCAGATGCTAAACAGTTGTGACTTGAGCTTACCTAAATCAATTTCAACTATTATTTTAACCTTAACTTTATCTGTTAGTGGAGGTTCTGCTTATAGCCAAACTACATCTAAATCTAATATAACCAATAAAATCAATCAATATCCAGCAACAGTTATCGATAGTTTACTAGCACAAAATCAGACAGAAATTCAACAACTTCAACTCAGAGAAGAAATTCGACGGCAAGTGCGAGAAGAGGTAGATTATACATTTCGCCATACCACATCATTACTTAGTATTTTTTTGGTTCTCCTGACTTTATTTCCCACTTTAGCAGCAATTTGGATTTGGTTTTTACAAGCAAAATTAGCCAATAAAATTTCTCACACAGAACAAGAAATTAATAGCCTAAAATATGACACAATTTCCCAACTCAAAGAAATTGTTGCCGAGGCTCAAATAATCTTAGATGAACTGCATCAAGAAAGTGAAAAAGCTGACCAACAAATAGAAAAACTCCAGAGCGATACATTGATTCAATATTCCGCTACTAAAACTGACAATAATCAGCCTTTAATGATGGCAAATGATTATGCCAAACAAGCAGATAAATTTTTCTTTGAAGGTCGCCTCAAAGAAGCAATTAATTCCTATAATCAAGCCTTGAAAATTCATCCAGAAATGGCAGATGTTTGGAATAATCGGGGTGTGGTATTAACAAAAATGAAACTGTATGGAGACGCGATCGCTTCCTATGATCGGGCGCTACAAATTAGAGCAGACTATCCAGATGCTTGGAATAATCGTGGTGTTTCTTTAATAGAATTGCAGCAATATCAAGAAGCAGTAACTTCTTTTGAACAGGCAATAAAAGTTAAATCAGACTATGCTGATGCTTGGAATAATCGCGGTGTTTCTCTGGCAAAATTACAGAAGTTTCAAGAAGCAGTTAAGTCTTATAATCAAGCAATTGCCATTAAAAATGATTATAGTGATGCCTGGAATAATCGGGGCGTAGCCTTGACAAGATTAGGAATTTATGGTGAGGCGATCGCCTGTTATGATAATGCCGCAAAAATTAGACCAGACTTTTTTAGTGCTTGGTATAATCAAGCTCGTTGTTATGCTTTAAACGGTCAAGTTGAACCTGTTTTGAAAACTTTAAAAAAAGCTATTAGTTTGAATCCTGGTAATTGTCAAGAAATGGCAAAAACTGAACCTGATTTTGATGAAATTCGGGATAATGAAATATTTAAAAAATTGATAAATATGTGATATTTAGGGTCTGTTGCAAAAATCTGATAGTCATACCAGGAGTGAAAAAAGCCATACCTTCGCAGGGGCGGGGGAATTTTACAAATAAATTCGATAATTGGATAATTTAAAAACAGGATACAGCTATAAATATCTGATTATACCAAATTGATAAATGTTTGCTACAAATATTATCAATCTTGGGTTTGGGGTGTGGGGTGTAGGGTGTGGTGAAATCAGAGGAAAAACAAAGAAAAGGCTGGCTATAAAAAGGATAAAGTGGAAAAAGTTTATTAATTAGTTAATAGTTGAAGTTGGCTCAAGCATCACATTCTTTTTTTTAATTGGTATTATAGCGCTTTTCAAATTGATGAACCACATCGCCATAAACAAAACCCTATAGGGACGTTGTATGCAAGTCCCTACTCTAATCTACCCTGTAGGAAAACCGCTGTGAGATTTATTCCCTACGCAAAAATTCTCGTCTAAAACCTCGCCCTTTTCAGGCAAAAATTTTCCTTTTAGTCAATCTTCTTCTTTTCCAAAAAAGGTAATTGTTATATCATGTCCGGATAATTAGTGATAAAAAAACTTTCTCCTTTTTATACGGTCTTTCTCCTCTCTTCCCTCCTGAATCCTGAATCCTGAATCCTGACTCCTGACTCCTCCCTCCTTATTTATAACTATTCAAGCGGACATGATATTAATTGTTAATTATTGACTTAGATGGGTCAATTTACTTGCATTTTGCTCCCAATTTTTACCATCAAATAACTCAACATTAACTTTCTTTGGTTGTGGTGATAGACATCGCACATTGACATCAAAACCATCTGGATTTGACCTGGGAATATAGAATGATTTGATTCCACATATTTTACAAAATAAGTGTTTTGCCACCCCACTATTGAAATTATAAGTTGTTATATAATTTTCACCTTTTAACAACTTAAACTTAGATTTTGGCACAATATAGTGCAAAAACCCAGACTTTGAACAAATAGAACAATTGCAATCGAGGCAATCAATTTCTTCAGGTGCCTCTATCTCAAATTCTACTTTGCCACAATGACAACTTCCAATATATTTCATTATTGATAATTCTAGCCAATCTGTAATATAGTTTTAGTGATTATTTCTATATTATCTCAGAAGCAAAAAACAGACTATTGAATGAATCATCAAAAATATTATTACTATTTGTCATAGCTGTTTCTGATAATAAATTGTTCTCAGAAAAAGAGGATGCTGCAAACATCAAATCCTGGTTAATTTCAACTAATTCTAAATTATCAATATTTCCGGCAACAGGAGTAGCGCTAATACTAGAAGCAGAAATAGTTGCTTCTCCCTTTGGTTGTAATGTCAACTGTAAATTATCAATACCAATTTCAGTTGATTCACTACCAATAGCAATGAACTGAGTATCCTCTGGAATCGGAATATTTGTACTATTAAAAATACTAAAATCATTCACCTCACCAGGAGTCCGCTCCAAAGATTCACTAGACCCAAGTTGCCGATTATTTTCATCCAAAAATGTAACACTATGACTTCTGTTAGGTGAAGCATAATCAAACAAAAGACTACCAGATTCAATCTCACCCACCCTATTAATTATTTCACCCAAATTAATTACAATCGCATCACGTCCCGATCGCGGGTCTCGTATATCATAGGCAAGAACAGTATTACTGCCAGTAATACCAGAAAATCTTCCCTGACCACCTTCGTTCAAACTAACTAAAGCTGTACTATTGCCAGAAAATAGAAGGTTGGCAGGACCTTGAGGAGTATTAACTGTTCTAGAGCCAACAGAATTAAAATTGTCAAACTCCTCAAAGGTCAACACCTCAGTGGTAAAAGATTGAGGTTGTATTATATCATCATCAATAATTTCCAAAGTAGCAGTAGCGGGTTGACCAATATTCGCTCCACCATTCACATTAGCTAAACTTAAATTCACAGTTTCTGTATTTTCGACTGAGTTATCATTAACAATAGGAATACTAACAGTTTGTTGAGTCTCGCCATCTGCAAAGAAAATAGTCTCAGGAACAGGGTCGCCAAAATCAATACCTCGATTCGCGGTACCATCAAAAACATTGAGAGTAGCACTTACAACTCCATCGCTTCCACCAGTACGAGTTATTCTCACTGTAGCAGTAGGTTCATTTTCTCTGACGCTAAAATTGGGGTTGCTAAATTGGAGAGTACCTGGGTTGGGAAAACTATAACCCAAGTTAATATTATTGACATTTTGACTAGAAGACAAGGAAACAGGAAACTCTGCTGAAGTTGTGAAAGTAGCGTCAGGTTGGGGAGAAATTGTTCTGACTGTGTAATTATCTGGTAATAAGTCAGGGAAGGTATAGATACCAGACTGGTTGGTAACAACTGCTGGTTCGGTGGGGTCAATAGCATCGTTTTCGTTGCTATCTATAAAAACTGTAACGTTTGGTAATCCTGTTTCTCCTGGTTCGCGGAAACCGTTTCTGTTATTGTCGTTGAATATTGCACCGCTAATACTACCTGGAAATACTGGTTGCGGGTTAACTTCAACGCTGACTGTAGCGCTAGAGTTAGGAGTATTTGGGTTATTATCGCTAATAGTGTAATTGAATGTATCTGTGAAAGGTTCCGTAGTTGTCAACCCTGGAGCGAGACTATAGATAATTTGGTTGTTAATACCATCTATAGTAACGTTATTTCCTGCTTGGCTCAAATTATCAACAGCAATAATCTCTGGTAAGTTCCCTTGATCATTTGCCAAGACATTAATAGTTATAGGTGGGTCCCCTTGAGTTATATTAGCAGTATCGGGGTTAGCTATTGGAGCGAGTGGAACATCAATAATTTCTAAAATTGCAGTAGCAGCTTGACCAAGAGTTGCATCACCAGTAACATTGGTCAAACTCAAATTAACAGTTTTATTTCCATCAATTATAGAATCATCAAAAATTGGAATACTGACAGTCTGTTCTGTTACTCCATCTGCAAAGAAAATAGGGTTAGGAAAAGGGTTGCCAAAATCAACACCTTGAGTTGCCGTATCACTGGAAAGGTTTATATTAGCACTAACTACTCCATCGCTCCCACCAATACGAGTTATTGTAACTGTAGCAGTAGGAGTATTTTCCGCAACGTTAAAAGTTGGTTCACTAAATTGGAGAATACCTGGGTCTGATACATCGTAGGCAAAGTTAATATTGCTAACACTTTCACCAGAAGGAATAGTTACAGCAAATGGAAACTGTTGAAAAGGTAGGTCGGGAGAACGAACTGCTGTCAGTGTATACTGAATATTTGGTGTTAAATTGGAAAAGTTGTAATTACCGTTGGGGTCGGTAACTATTTGTTGGATCGGAATATCGTTTTGAAGGAGACTTACAGTGACATTATTAAGTCCAGTTTCCCCAAATTCGAGGAAATTGTCATTATTGAAATCGTCAAATACTGTACCACTAATGCTGCCAGGAGGTAGAGCAATGACATTAGCATTAACAATATTTGTCGGTACTCCATCTACAAAAAATTGTAGGTTAGGGTCAATACCATCAAGAGTTGCACGGTGAGAAATGTTAAAGTTACCATCATTAACTCCCGTAACTGTTACATTTTGCGGAGTAGTTCCATTTGATTCATTAAATTCTAGGGTGATCGGAAATCCAGGACCGCCACCAAGATTGATTTCTAGAGGCGGGGCGATCGCTATTTCAATAGGAGTTGTGGGATTACTATTTAGTTGTATCGTATAATTGTCAGACCCTCCAGCAGTAAAAACTGTATTTCCATCAGTTTGATTAATCAGG
>JAAUYJ010214562.1_pt1 | contig 15768 bp, 18 predicted proteins | sample 7278031 | NCBI WGS metagenome assembly JAAUYJ01 (sample SAMN14350222, study PRJNA611818) | marine sediment metagenome | isolation source: surface marine sediment (1.8m) | place: French Polynesia: Moorea | collected 2018-08 | reverse complement strand
GGATGCTCTTGTTCCTCCCCCCCCGCTGTCGTCTACCCGATCCTCCCCCTCTTCTTTTCCTTTATGTGCGTCTGGCGCTGTCTGAGCGAGAAGTACTAAAGGCCGATAACCGGTCTCTCTCTTTCGCTTTCGGTGAGTCCCTTTTCTCTCTTTCTCATACGCACATGCACGCAAGCTCTTTTTGGGATTACCGCCGCCGCCCCTTTTCTCCTTATTCTCTCCTTCCCCCAGCGATTGCATTGTGAAATACCGTGCTTTGAGAGGCCCGAGACGGAGATTCCTTCCTTTGCATTTGGCCGCCTGTCTCGCTTTCAACCCTTGCCAAGGGAAGATTGCCGACGGTGAAAGACTATTGGATTCCTAAGAGAAAGGGCCGCCGCTTTCGTGCAATCATGGAATTGGACAAAAGGGGTATAGACAAAAGGGCTAAAAAGTTGCATGCTGAAAAGCCAACAACGCATTTTCGATGTTAGGTTGATGTAATTTGAATTTTCTACCACATAAAGTATCCTTGTCCGTGGCGATATGCTTGGAATGCAGTCATCCCCGCTACTTTCTATCTTCCTGGTGAAAAGGATTTTAGAGACCTACCAGAAAGGGAAAAAAGTCTCCTTTTCTCCTTTTTCATCGGCAGCGGCTGAGTAGATGCCATCTCAAGGGAAGGAAGGCCCTGGCATAGGCTGAGTGAGAAAAAGAAGAAGGAACTTTCTGGTTTCGAAATCTACTTCAGGAGGGGGCACCAGAGATTTTCTTTCACAAACTACGTACGTACATATGACGCGTCGACAGTGCGACCTCCCGACTTCCCCCGCCGACTTTTGTCACGTTTTCTTCTCTCCCTCTGCTTTTTTGGGCTTCAAATTGAGCAAAACTTGTTCAGTGCTTTTCTGGAAGGCCTCTTTCTTCGCTCGTGAACTTTGTGAACTGGACAGAAGGGGCTCCTCCAGCATCAACTCGACTTTCTTTTTCCTATATTTCCCACTCCCTCCTCCAATTCTATCGTCTGCTTCTTTTTTGCGATTTGAGATTCGACAACTTGGACCTCTTTACTTCTGTGTCAGTCGAAAAATATAAGAAAACAACTCAGTGTGCCCCTTAGAGCGAAAGTAGTTAATACTTAGCATTCACGTTATACGAAAAAATCAGGCTTGCTTGCGAGGCTTTGGCGGATTCGATGGCAAAAGGAGGCGCAGAAAATGGAAGTTTTCTCCTCCAAACCTCAACCAACCAACCAAGACGAAGAGGAAAACCTTTTCCACACAAGATCTTCTCCCTTTCCCGCCCCTCTTCTCCCCTAAACTCCGTCCCTTTTTTTCGCCTTTCCCACCTCCTACCTTTCTCGCAAGGCAAAGAAGGGAAGCCTCATCCTAACCAAACTCTTTTTTCCCTCTTATTTTTCCGAGCTTCTTCTGCTCCATTCTTCTCTTCCCTATCCTCCACCGCCATCTCATCAAACCTCGTACGCCTCGAGACAGTTTTTTTCCTCCTTGGTTTTTTTTCATCTTCCACGTTTCCCACTATATTTCTTTTGCTTTCCTTAAAAGGAAGGAGAATGGAAATAGACAGAAATATCAGAAAATTCTGCCAAAATGATTGAGACACACAAGAGAAGGACTTCTTGGAAAGCGACTACTACGGATCCCCCTTTGGGAGGGTAAAGAAGGCACTGCTCTGACGTAAATGTCGAGTGGCAAAGCACGGACAAAAATATTTTAAGCGTTTTGAGAACACGAGTGGAGACACGCACAAGGGGTTTTTAAAGTCGGAGTATGCGTACCCCAAGAAAGATATTCCTCCAAAGGGAGAAAAGCTGGAGAGGACGGCTCCTGTGAGTGGCAGCACCAGACTAAAAGTTTAGAGTGACGCCCCTTCCTCCCCACCACCAGGCCCCCACTTTCCGCATCCAAGGCACCCCGCCCCGCTTTTAAGGGAGCAACCCTTGCGTCACTTTCTAAATGAGCGGATGGTCCGAAGAGAGAAACGAGAGGGGATCTCGCACACTCAGGTAGCAGAACGAGAGAGAGAGAGAGTTTGGGATGGAGAGGAGCCTCAGACAGTTTCCCGCCCTTCCTCCTTCTCCCCCTCCTTCCATTCTCCTCTCCACCCTCTGGTGCCATTCCTCCCCGAAACAAAAGCAGTGGAGGCGAGGTTGGTATCGCCCACGGCTATTTGAAAGTGGGAGAAGGAAAAGGAGGGGAAACAGAAGGAATGGGAAAACAGGGGGGGGGGGGGACGGGGGAGACGACGACGACGTTGGAGGGAGGGAGGGAACGAAAGAAGGGAGCCAACAATAACAACAACAGAACAACACGCAGAGAGAAAAGCGAAGGCGCCTGACTCCAAGCAAGGGAAGGAGGGGAGAAGAAGAAGGCCCAGCACCTTCCCTTAGCTACTAGGTCGGCCTGACGATGTCGATGGCTGCCACCCCCTTGCCCTCACCTAACACCCCTTCCCCCCGCCTCATTCCACACTCTGACACAATGGGGCGGCGGCGTCAAGCAAGTGTGCCCCCTCCCTCCCAGTTTTTGGACCGACGACGGTGGCAAACTTTGGCCTTGAAGAACGGAGGGGGATTGGAGAAGGAGGACTCGGGGATTCTGGTTTGGCCCGTCTCTCTTCCTTTTCCTTCTTCCTTCTACCGTCGCCCCTCCCCCGGTCCCCCTTTCCTCCCCCCTTTTCCCCTTTTCGTCCTTACCCTTCAGGCCCCCTCAGGCCTCTCTTCTCGACCGCCACCGTTGCCCCAACGAAAGTAGTTTCCCCCCTTCTCTGAGAAAGGGGGGAGGGGGAGGAAAGGTGGTGGCGGTGGACGAGGGAGGAAAAGAAGAGGAGGGGGAGGGGCGGTCTAGAGGAAAAGAAAGAGGCCTTCCCTCCCCCCTTCTTTCCCTTTTCTCCTTCCTCTCTCGTCCGTCCTCGTCGGTTCCTCAGTCGTCCTTGTCGACTTGGGGGAGGAAGAGGAGGAAGAGGAGGAGGAGGAGGAGGGCGGAGGCGAAGGTGAGCAAAGACTTGAGGAACAGAAACGACGCAACGAAGAGTGGACGGGGGCAAAAGGGGCGAGGGGCAGAAAGGAGGGGGAGGATCGAGAGGGGGAAAGAAGTGCCCTCAAACCTCTTCTCTTCCCTCCGTTCGTTGCGTGAGGAGGGGTTGGAAGGAACGAGGAGAGAAAAGAACTTTCTTACCCCTCCTTGTTTTGTCTCCTCAGCGGAGTCGAAGGAAAGAGGAAGTGGGCGAAAAGGAGGTGCAGTATTGGACGCGTTTACTGTCGTCAAAGGAGGGCGGACAAATTCTAGGAACCCTTCCAATTCTTTCCCAGCAAGAGGGTCAATTCGTGTCACGAGAAATTGGTCGGAGAAAATTTTCTTTTTTTCTGCCTCCAATTTAATCACCTAGAGGGGGAAAATCCTGGCACTTCTTGGCTCTTCCCTTTTCCCTACAGCATCGTCCTCTCCACGGCCACGGCAGACAAGGGAGGAAGAAGGCCCTTCGTTCGTTCGTTCGACAGTGACAGAGTGTTCCTCCAGCTCTCTCTTTCTCTCTCTCCACCCCCACCCTCCACCCCTGGCTGTGCTCTGCTCTGGCCGCTCCCTCCACTTTTCCTGACGCCCGTTTTTTCTCGCCTCGTCGGTGAAAAATAGCGGGCCTAAGGGCAAGCGGGAGGAAGAGGAAGGGGGAGAAGAGGACTCCCAGCCGCCGTCTCCGCCTCCTATGGTAGCAGTGGCACACCGTGGAAAAGGGGGGGGAGAGAGAGAGGAGAGGCCCCCTCGCTTTGCTGGTGATGAGTTTTCCCAGAGTGGAAAGAGGAGGAGGAGAGGGAAGAGTGGAGAAGAAGTGAGTGTCTGTCCGTCGGATGGTGATAGCGTCGATCACACCCTCGTTCTCGCCACCTCCGGGCAGGCAAGCAAGCCTTCTTCCGCCTTTAAGACTCCCCCATTTGCCGTCGTCGCCCGCGGAGGGAGAGAGAGAGAGAGTGCTGCAATTGCCTGACTGCCCCTCGGTCGATCGTGGGCGGCGGCCTCGTCTGACGGCGACGGCGTGTGAACGGGTTTGCGGTGGCGGCTGTGTACTGGAACATGTGCTAGGGAGGGAGGGAGTCTGGAGAGTTGTGACGTAAGGACAAGAAAGGAGTGGAGGAAGTTGTGGCGGCGGTGCCAGATTGGAAGATCTTTGTGCGTAAGGAACCAACGAGGAGCTAGGATGGTCGGCTGAAAACAAGACGCTGCTTCCGACAAAAATATTTCCCCCTGCCGTCCCTCAACTCACATTAGGAGGGTAGTGATGGGAAGCCTCATTTAGTATAATAATTTAAGGTCTCAGACGTCATAGGCCTCCGTCAGATCAGACGATGAGATAGGCGAGGAGGATGCCAGGCAATGAGGCAGACGAGATTGGTATGAGAGAGGAACGAGGGGAGAAGGAGAAAGAGGGTTGGGGTTATCTAGAAGAAAGCTCATAAGCAAGGGATGCTGAAAGGCGATAGGCCCACCCAACACCCTCGTCATCTTCCTCCGATCGATATAGTCCTTCATAGGGTGACATGTGCCTGCAAGTGTAATGAACACAATCCCCCGGGGGAAATAGGAAAAAAGAAGGGTGGAAAGGGATCGAGAGGAGAGAGGGGAGACGTGCCTTACTCTCTATCCTTTCTCCTGCATCCTCCTCCTCCTCCCGTTCTTTCAATATGATCGGGTCTCTCCAGGTACACATCTTCCTCCCCTCCCCTTGGAACGAGAGTTTGCTCAGCACACTCACGCACGAAGGTGATCGCCAGGGGGAAGGATCGAGGAGGGGAGGAAGAAAAAGGATATTGGTAGGGAGGGACAGGAAATCGCTGTCGAAGCACCGGCGGGGGGAAGGAGGGAGGGAAAATAGGGGGAGGGGGAGGCCTAGTAGGAGAATTGGAAGCAGGAAGAGGACGTTTGTTTCCTATTGTGTGCGCAGCATATACACTAGTAGGGAGGGATGGAGAGGAAGAGGAAAGACCACGCCCGATGACACCGCCCTCTTTGCTCGACAGAACCAAAGGTCCTGGCAGAGAGAGAGGGTTTTAGTTTGCCGTACGATGGTATTGCCGATGGAGATCTTTTTCTTTGGGTCGTCTTTCCCCTATCACTTACCCAGACTGTTCCAATCTCCAGGGCCTGTCCTTGTTTGCCTTCGACCAAGAGAGCCGAAAAAGGAGCTCTATTTTCACCCTTTACTCTCGATTTCCTCCTCCTCCCATCCAAGATTGACGTGCACTCCCTCGGGATTTCCTTATCTCCTCCAGGGCCTCTTCCTTTCCCGCCCCAGCTTAAGAAAAGTAGAAAGAAGAAGTGGTGGTTGATGCTTTCCTCGCCACCGTCCAAATATAGCGCATAACTAACTTTTTTTAGACCTCCTGTTCCTTCAATCCTCTTGTCTAGGGGCCGGCGAAGTGCTTTTTCGAAACACCCTTCCCAAGGGACTTAACTTCCCCTTCCCCGCCGAAGCTTCTTTGGCTGGTTTGACCACCAAGTCGCGTCGGTGCCTTCCAGCCCAAAGTCCTTCTTTCTACTTCCGGAGCTGTGCAAACTCTTTAACGGCCTCCTCCTTTTTCATGCTAGGCGGTCGCCGGTGTTCGGTCTTTAAGCCAGGCTGGCAGCAGTTGAGGAGACCTGGGAAAGCAAAAAAGTGGCGAAAAAACCCTCTTACCCTTTGTCGCAGACAAAGGAGGAGGGGTTGCATTATTTGCTTCTCTCCCTCACTTTTCCGTGTAATGTAGCGACGTTGTCACCCGTTGCCGCGGGCCTTTGGCGCATTGGATTATGAGGAAGGTGACGCGGTGGCGGTGGTCGGCGGCAGGAAAATCTGATCTGAAAGCGGCCCGGCTCCACTTCTTCCATGCTTCCGCCTCTACTCCTCCTCGCTTCCGTCCCCGGTCCGCCCGGGAGGAAATTACTATTCGTGGAAGGGGCAGACGGTACGGTACGGTACACTCTACTACGGTACCACAATACCCTCCCATACAATAATGCCGACAGCAGAGGTTGGCCACCGCCCGTCTGAGCCACCATGGCGCTTCATTGCTGGTCATGCAGCGGGAGAAGAGAAGGCAAACCTACCTGTCGGAGGGCAGGAGCAGAGATTGGGGCCGACAGAGCGAGGTGGCCTTGGATTATTTCCCCCTTTTCCTTTTCATGATATTATTGCAGGGCAAAAAACGTCCTACGGCGCGGAAAAGGAACGAGGAGTAGGACGAAAGAGAGGCCTCCTCTCTGTTCGGAGCTGAAGTCCGTGTTTTTGCTACAGATGCCCCCCCCTTCCCCTTCCTGCTGTATATACGGTAGTCGATCTTCATCACTTTATCATTTAAACGGCCCCGGCTGGCAGGCGAGCGGAAGCCGAAGGAAGCGGAGGGCGCCGGCTCCCGCGACTACGATCTGTCTCCTCTCCCGACTTGGGAGTTTCTATCTGGGAAAGAACAAAGTTTGTTAATTTGGAGACTTGACGTATCTTCCCTTGTCGCCTCATCTGCCGACCAAGCTGCTCTTCTCCCTCTCCTTTTTCATGCGAAACTTTTGTTTGATCCGTGCGGGCATGAACCGCTTCTGAGATTGAAGCCAACTAGCGCACGTCCCTTCCCCCTCCAAAGCCTCGTTATTTGTGACAGGTTTTCGACGCTGGCGCTCTTTCTTTTTGCGGCGGACGGCCAAAGTTGGCGCGGCGGAAAGGAAAGTTCGAACGGCGAAATTTCGCTTTTCCTCCTTGCTCCTTCTCTCCTCGCAAACTTGTTACCGGAGGAAAGGCGGGCGCCGCCGGATCTTTCGCCTGATGACTTTTCGCTGAGAATTTCGTGATCGATGAGTGTGCGAAATGATTGAACAAGCTGGTGATCAAACTTTTGCGAGAGTCTTCTTTGATGCCTGCCGCCGTCCTCTGTTATTGCGACTTTCTCTCCCCACCCTCCCTCGGCTGTGCAGCAAATGTGGACAGCAGAGCAGTGGTAGATGCACTCGGATTATGAAACTTTCATGGGGAATCGGCTTTCCCGAACCGGCGCCGTGCAAAACTCGACTTCGCACCCCATACCACCGACGTTTCTTCGTATCGTGTCGGAATCCCGTTTCCGCGATTTGATTTTTTCTTCTCCGTTCCTTTTCGTGTGAACGAGAGAAGCCAAAACTGAGAGGGAGGCAACAACTGGCGTTCCCGGCCGGCCTGGTGCGGAACGAGGGAGGCGTCGTAGTGAGGAAAGGGGGAAGCAAGCAATTGCTCAAAGAAATTGCCAACAGCACGCGAGGCCCATTAAAGGAGGCGTCTCTGCAGGCTGCCTGCTGCAGAAGGGGGTGGCAACAGAAAAGCCAAAAAAGTACACACAAAAAGGAGGATGAGGCCTCCCTCGCCTTTGCGCCTGCGAGTAATCAATTAGGGTGGGCCGCCCGTCAGGCGAGAGAACGACGGAGGAGGAGGAAGGGGCGAGGAGAATATTTATCATCCTGAATGTCCCCCATTTTCTCCTTTTGTGAGCACTGAAGCGAGATGGAAAGATAAATGCGGGTGGGTCTACACGAGGCATATTTTACTCCCGCTTTTGGGCCAGAGACGCGAGAAGGATACTCTATTGTTGTTGGGGAACCATTGGGGGGGGAGCAGATGAGCCATAAGGGGAGAGGCAGCAATCTGCATTTCATTTATTCCGGCAGCTCTGGCTCTGCACTTGCCTGTCCCTTGACGCTTCTCCCTACGGCTTTCACAGCTTCCAGCCGAGGAGGGGGGAAAGGATCTATCCATCCCCCATCTCTCTTTTCATCCCCAATGCGCCTCCTCCCTTTTTCGGGCGATTGAGGACAACGATGGGGAAAGAGTGGGGCCCAAAACAGACAGCGGCGGCGGGCGAGGAGGTGCCCGCACGGAATAACGAGAGGGAGGGGGAGAAGCCTCATTGCCAAATCCTGAGGCACGCCGACCGACGCCGAAGCCGCCCGCCCACCGTTCTTGCGACTGCCAACGAGGATGAAAGGGAATGGGGGATTTGCCCTCTTCCTTCCTCGTAGGCCCCTTGTCCGTATAGAGAAGGGGCTTTTATTTTTGCCCCTCCTGGCCCAAAAGTATACGTAAGAGAGAGACCTCGATGACTGGCGTCCTACGCTCGTACAGTGCACGCACCAACAACCTGTAATGTACATAGTACACTTACGCATGATTGACGACCATCGATGCCCCCTCCTCTTCCCCTTGCATGGTTGCTGATTGGGCACTGGGGCCTCCCCCTCCCTCCTCTTCCTCCCTGCTCATTCTCCATGATGAATCACGAGGCCCGCCGTTGGATCAAGAGGGGAGGGATGGGGCAGACAGCCATCGATCTAGTTGGAGCACATGTCTTGTGATCGTACGGACTGTAGCAGGTATGTAGATTGAGGAGAAGGCGGGACCCTCATTTCACTAAGGTTAGGTGTCTACTGTGTATTCCTTTCCCTTCCCTCCTTCTATCGTGTTCGGTCCCCGCTCGGCCGCATCACTAATAATGTTTGCCCCGGTAACGAGGAAAGAGAAAGTCCAAAGAGGGAAGGGCCTCAGTGGAAAGATATAATATAAGGGATCGAGAGGAAGGAGGACCCTTTTTTCGGACTTGACTGACTGGCGGGAAAGGAGGGATCTTCCTCCTCGGCCCTGCAAGAAGTTCGTCCCCGTCTCTGCAAAGAGACGAAGGAGGAGAGGATTAATGAGATAAAATCGTTGTAGGAAGGGAAAGAGTGGCCTGAGGGCCAGGGGGGAAGGGAGAGAGCAGAGAGGCGGAAGTTTCCGAAAATGGCCCAAAGGAGCGGAAAGAGAGGAGAGGGCTCGGAAGGAGGAGGACGGAGAAGAGGGGGCCTGATTTGGAGAGGGAAGGAAAGAGGAGACGTCTCTTCTGGTCGATGTCACGTCCGTCGTCCCTACGCCCGCACATACCGACTGTGGAAGCAGAGACAACGGAAGGACGAAGAAGGAAAAGAGGCGGAGGGAGGGAGAGATAACGAAGCAAGCAAGAACTCTTGAACGGTTGGGCGGAAGGAAACGTCTCTCCTAGCTGTACTTTTTTGCGGTGTTTGCAGCTTAGCTGCAACATGATGCACTTTCCGGCATAGCCGTAACGCGAATGCAATCGATCTTCTGTTTGCCTCTGGCCCTGTTTTGTTCTCTCGATTATTCTGTACTTAGGCTCCGGTATATTGTATGTCCTGGTCTCACTGTGGTGGCAGGATGGATACATTGAGATGCAGCCGCCTCTCGCCATCCACCTCTGTGAAGGTACGTGGTGCGTACGTGCGTGTACCGTAGATGTACGTAGGGGAAAGGAGAAGGGAGAAGTAGGGTATTTGTGCTTAAGAGATGGAGATTAGGGCTCCTACTCAGCCGGAGGCAGAAAAAAGTAGGTAGGGGGAGGAAGCCAAGTGAGAAAAGGAGAAATGGGACTATTTTCCCCGCTCTGGCCTGGCTTGCCCCGATGAGCCTGGCGGAGGAATGAGCCAGTTTTCGGCGGCAAGGAAGAAAGTTGGGGAAGGCATTGGCGTTGGTCTCAGCGTCTGCATTCCTGAATCCCCTACTGCACTGTCACGCTAGGTATATGGTAGACTAGGCACTTGCCGAGAAAAGGAAGGGGAAGATTGGGACCGGGATAATGTGGCAGCGCGTGTGGAGGTACCCTTCTCTTCCTTGGTGGGCCTCAGACTAGTAGGAGTGAAGGAGAGAGGGTGTGGGAGAAGGAAGGATTATCCCCCTCCCTCCCTCCTCCTTCGGCCTGTCTACTTCGACGTTCGTTCCTGTGTGGGGCACAAAACCCAAAGGCCTAGTCTATACGCACTCCCATCCTAGCTCCTGGTATTTATTCTTCGGCAACGGTAGTTGCGTTCTCTGGCTGAAAGATACATTACCGGCCTTGGCTCAAGTCCAAGAAGAGGAGGAGGGGAAGCGAAGCTTTGGTTGTCGTCGCGAGTGGAAGAAGCGCGCTCTTGTGCAATTGAGGAAGGCCTTCGATTAAGGCAGTTGTGATGCGGAGAGAGGCGGGCGAGAAGGACGGAGGACTCGGAGGTGGTGGAGGAGGAGGAATAAGGACGATTTCTCCTGCCTCTTCGCCGCCTTGGCCAGCCGCGACCGCCGCCGCGCCCCTGCCGCGGGCATGAGCGGGGACGGCGACACAAGCACCAGCATCCAGCAGCAACATCAACAGGGGTCCCTCAGTGATGACGAGGAGGACAACCTCTCGGTGACGCTGTGCAGCAGCAGCCAGCAGCAGCCACAGCAGCCGGGCCAGCAACAACAGCAGCAGCACTCGGGAGGCATCCTCTCCCCGCTGTCTCTGGAGTCCGCCAACTTCTACCACGAGTTGGGCGGCGTCGGTGTCTTCGGCGGAGGGGACTCTTCTTCCTTCGGCTCGTGCAGCGACGACCGAGGTGGGAACGGCGGCGGCGGCGCTTCCTTCGGCCACCCTACGCCCCTCGCCTTCCGCGCGCCCTGGGCAACCCCGCCCAAGGCTCCCAGCGAGAGCAACAAACTCAGCGTCACCTCCCCGCCGCTCCTGCCCCCCTTCACCGTAGCCACCGTCGTCACCGCCGGCGGCAGCGGCAGCGGCAGCTCCTCACTAGGGGCCGCTCCTCCAGCCAGGAACACCAGCGCCGCCTCCAACAACGGCGGAGGGGGAGTTGAGAGCATCTGCGTCCGCGTGGGCGACGCCCTACAGTTCCACCAGCGCCAGCAGCAGCACCCGAATTCTGCTCGATCTCCCGAGAGCGACTTTGAGCTCCACGACCTCGGGCGCGAGTCCTTCACCTCGACGCCGCCCACGCCACCGCTCAAGTGGGACACGGCCAGGTACTCAACTCAATAGAGAGAAGGCCTTTTTGCGGAAAACCACGAATAAGGGGATGGAGAAGCCGAGGTCCTTTTCCCTGAAACAGAAAAAAAGGAGGCAGTAGCACTCTTCTCGTTTTCACATTGTTTTTAGTTTCGCAATATTTTACCTCAGGGAAAAGGAGTCTACCCCTGCACACTGCTCTTACCTTCTTCTCCTCTTTCCTCCTTCTCTTTCTTTTTGTCTCCCCTCCTCCTTTGGATTTTTCACTTCTCCTCAGAGGCCTCTTTCTTTTTTTTCCACCTTCCTTTCTACCACCGCGCAAACACACAACATCATGCCTTCTCCCTCCTTCCACTCCCACCCCAGGAGATCGAGCAAATAGGGAGGAAGGAGAAGCCATTTCCGTCTCCTCCCCTTTCCTCCTCCCTCCCATCTTGCCGTCACTGTCTGTTGTCAGAGGAAGTGAAAGAGGCCTTCCGCTCCTCTCCCACATAGCCGCTGGCTCCCCCACCTCCTCAAAAGACGAGCAAAACTTTTATATTCTCACTGTGCCTCCTCTCCGACAACTTTTTTCTTTTGCCCGACTTTCCCCCTCTTGGTCTCTTCATCTCTTCACTCTTCCTCTCTTTCTCCCCCTCCCTCGATCCCCCTCTGTAGCTACGTCGGGCAACTTCTCCGCGACGGCGGCGACCTCGACTCAATGGACCGGAGCCTAGTCGACTACCCCGGCGCCGCGGCGGCCGCGGCCGCGTCGCACCAAGGCTCCGCGGCGGCGGCGGCGGTCCGCTCTCCGCCTCCCCCGAGCGAGAACGGGCCCACCTCCAACCGCGGCGGCGGGGCCCTGTCCCCTAAGGGCGTCTCCTCCCCCCTGTCCGCCGCCTCTCCTCCTCCTCCTCCTGCTGCAATCACCTCCCCCGGCTCCTACCGCTCCGACTCCGCCGCCGAGGTCACCATCACCAACGGCGGCGGCGACTCCGGGTCCGCCCCTCCGCCCAAGCACGACCTCATCGTGCGCTACACGGAGCAGAAGAACTCCGTCAAGTCTTCTGTGGTGGACGCGGGGGCGGCCTCCCCTTTGCAGCACCAGCAGCAGGTGGCTTTGGAGTCTGGAGGAGGGGGAGGAGGGGGAGAGAGGGGCGGAGGGGGAGATGTGGTGGCGGTCGGGCGCTCGCCGGAAGGTAAGGAAGAAGGATAATCAAATTTGGCCATCTCCGTTTTTGACGGGGAAGCTAGGAATAAGCTTGGCGAGATTGTTTTCCTAGCATCTGTCTTTTTGGGAGAAGTATGAAGCCTGATTCTTGCTAACGTACCACCCGAAAAAATCATGGAAAATAGTGCGCGAAGTATAGGCCCTGGATGAGAATAAAACAATACGTATACTCTCAATGAACGTACCTCGTCTTTGGAATATAGTCCAATCCCACAAAGCTTCTTTGATGTGTATTATTGAGGGACAGCCCCTGTCAAATTAGTTTCTCTTTTTATCCAAATGTTATCTCAGTGGTATCTTTGATCTGTACAAACATACGTAGACAGAAGCTGTATTTTCCATTGGATATGGGGGGAAAGGCATTTTCTCGAGCGACGAACTGGAAATACGTAGGAAATTATGCATGTTGGGTGAAAACATAGCAGTCCAGAAAAAAAATCGGCTTATGTACATGTACAGTACAGTATGTGGGTGCCTTTTCATCATACATATTTGCTGCATAAGAGTTGGTAGTAGCCATTTGAGATGCTCCAACATTGAACCTATTACTTTTTGCTTGCCGCCGTGGAAAGAGGGCGATTCCCAAGAAACTTTCCTTTCTGACGCGTCGGCACTACTTTCTCCTCCCTAAGGGTGGCGCTGCCTGTCTAAAGGCCGAGCTTTCCTAGCTTTCCCTCCCTTCCTCCCCCGCTTTCGCTTTCTTGAGAGCTGAGGCCACCTTGCGAGAGGAAGAGGCAAAAAAGGAGCTCTGGAAATGTGCGGGAGAGGGAAGGATTAGAGCGGCAGAAAAAACTTTTTCGCCGTTCCTGAAGTAAAGTGTCGGCCTTCCTCCCTCAGGGTGGAAAAGTGGAGAGGGAGGAATGGAACGTGGGATTTCTCACCGCCTCCTCCATGCAAAGAAGGACACTCCCCCCTCCCCTCCCCTCTCTCACTCTATCTTCCTCCTTTCAGCGAAGGGGGATGGAGAAGATTTGGACTTGCGGTGAGCAGAAGATTTTCGCAGAGTGGAGGAGGGAATTAGGGGCAAGTAGAATCAGGGGGAAGGGGTGGCGGCCGAGGGGGTTAGTTTGACTTTCACTTTCCGTCGCTCGTAATCCATTAATCCCCCCTTCGCCCGAAGATTCCAAGTGACTCTTTGCAGAAATCCCCGCTGCTCGCACAGAGCGGGAATCCCTTCGCCTTGGCCGTCCGTTGTAGTCGCTATCTTCATGCCCCGTCTCCTCCTCCTCCGTCCAAATGCCCTTGTGGCATGGACAAACAGAACCATGGCGCTCCTCCTCCTCCTCCCTCCCCCTTCTCCGCTTTCTTGTCCGTACAACGGTACTTGGCCAAAGCCTCTGGAAAGGGACCACAGGAAGGGACGGGAGGGGAGGGGTTGGAACCGATGGAGGCCGGATCGAGAGGAGGGGGGGGGAGGGGAGGGTTGGGCCAGACCGCGAGAGAAAAAGTTCGACCTTGGAAGGCTGGGGAGAGGGAAGGCGTGGGTAGGATCTTTCCTTTTTGGCCGGTCCAGCCGAGCAAAAGAGGGGGAGAGATGATTGCGAGGGGAAGGAGGAGAAGCGGGGAGAGGGGAGGAGATAATGAAGTTCCAAACTCGGTCGGCGAAGGCGGAGGCGGAGGCGGAGGGGAGCTCGATAAAGGGGAGGAGGAGGAGGCTATAGGCGGAAGGGCCCAAGGCGTAAAAAAAGTTGCTGGAATGGAGCCGAAGGAGGAGGAAGGACCAGGAGCGAGATGGCTAGGAAGAGGGAGTATTTCTTCCTACAGTACATGTGCAATATGGTAGCACTACTAATCATCCTTTTTCGATGACAATTTCTGTTTCTACAACGTGCGATAAATGAAAAGACACGATTGTTTTCCCCTCGGACGAAGAAAAGCCTTGATGCTTTCTAGCCGACTTTAAATTTTCGTCCCGATTCTCCTGACAGGAGTAATTGCAATTGATACGGAAAAATGACATCAGATTTCCCAAGGCAAAAGGACCTTTCAAAGTATCGCTTTAGCATCAGAAAGAGGAGCATCGGTTTGGTCGTTCGCTTTGCCTTCTTTCCTTGTGTTTCCCGTTGGCCGTGATCTATGAGGCAACTTGCTCCGTTCGCGTGGGACGGCGCGGAGAAAAGTTCCTTTTTTTTCCCCGCCCCCACTAATTCTTCTTTTCCTCTTCTTCGTTCTCCTTCGCGGGCGAGAAGCGTCTGTCGAGAAGAGAGGAAGAGAAATCGTGGAGGGAGAGGCGGCGGTGAAAGCAAGAAGGGGAAGGAGGGAGAAGCCCTTTTTGGCGCCTAAAGAGGGAGGAGGGAGTGGAGGAAGGAGCCTTATCCTTCCTCCCCTTTCTTTACACTACAGCTTTTGGGCCTTCTTCTCTCCCCCCTTTTAATACAACACGGGTTTATGTTCCTCAAGCTGGCGCTTCTACGGCGTCTCTTCCGCTGGCCCCTAAGGAGGACGAGGAGACTCAGGAGAGGGGGAAAGAGAGACGAAAACTAACAAACTTATGCCTTGAAAGAGACTTGTCCCTGTCTCCCTTTTGTCTCTGAGAAAAAGGAACTTTATTGTCCCTTTCTCTTGCCGCCAACCCAAAAGAGTTGTTTCTTCTCTCGCTCGCTCTCCGCTTTCCCTTTGATTGCGGCGGAAGAAGACATTAATCTTTCCGAGCTGTGCTGCGGGGGAAGATGGGGAGGAGAATTGTAGAGAAGAGAGTGGGGAGAGTGGAATCTCGGGCCTATCTTTTGTTTTCTTTGATTCCGGGTTTTTCCCCTGATGTCGATTGATCGAATTGGCCTCCGTCTCCGCCGCAGTGGCCTCATCTCGAAATTGGACTTTGCCCTTTTTTCACGAATCCCTTTTTCTCGTTTCTCTCCACAAATTCCCTTGTTTTACCAGAGAGGGGAGGTGAATCCGACAGGCGGAGAATGTGTACGTGGGCGGAGGAAGAGGAGAAAAACAAGATACGGCTCTTCTGCCCCTCTCCTGTTTTGCTTTTCCAGGGCAATGCGAAAGACACGCAAGATCCCTGGGAGTCTTTTTTTCGATTTTCCGTCTCTGTCTTCCTTCCGCCTTCGAACTTGATGTGAAATTCAAGCTCTCTCTCGAGTTTAGGTAGACAGCAGACGGGAGAGAAGAAGAAAGCATAGCGAAAAAAGATCATTCTGAACTGTACACTGGGGAAAAGAAAGGCAAGACATGACTGAAAAGGTGAGGAGAACGGATTTTGACACTCGTGATAGCTGATTTTTTCACCCAACTTAAAGTCTCGTCATGACATGACATTACTGCATGCCAAATTAAATGCTTTCATTCCCTTTAAGCGGCTATCATACACTTCATGAAAATTAGTCGACTGTTACTTTTACCAAGGCATTCTTTGAATACTTCATTTTCTGCTCCCCCGCTTCACTATCTGGCAACTATCTGGATCACTCATCCTTAGAGGATAAGAAAATTTCGAACCTGGCATCAGGGCACAATATGCCACCATTTGAGATGCCTCCTTTCCGCTACCTCTTCTTTCTCTCCGGCAGGCGGATGAGAAAAGGGAGAAGAGGGCGGATCCCACGCGACTTTTTTGCCAGCCTCGAGCGAGTCTAATCAATCTTCTTTTCTTTCGATCCTCCTCCTGCCTTTCTCCCTCCTCCGCGGTTTGGGCTGGGACACTCCTTCGCGCGTTCTAGCAAAAAAAGTTGATGTCGACATAGACAGGCCGCCGCCGCCGCCGCCGCCGCCGCCGCCGCCGACAGGTCTGGGAAAAAGGAAGAGACGCCTTTCGAAAAATGCT
>JAAUYJ010004143.1_pt1 | contig 15772 bp, 20 predicted proteins | sample 7278031 | NCBI WGS metagenome assembly JAAUYJ01 (sample SAMN14350222, study PRJNA611818) | marine sediment metagenome | isolation source: surface marine sediment (1.8m) | place: French Polynesia: Moorea | collected 2018-08 | reverse complement strand
GAGATATCATTGTCATCACAAATGCACAGACAGGAGACTTTGCCTGTGTTGATCCTGCTGTCGCCACCTGCCCCCCAGGGGGCGGCTACCGATATGGAACCTACTCATTGGCTCCTACCAGCACATCATCTTCAACCTCGATTATGACTTCCTCGAGTACATCCATTGATGTCACCACAGATTCTACCAGTACCATTTCTACAAGCACGGAAAGTGCACTGTCTTCTGGTTCAACGTCAGCACCAATATCTTCAATGCCAACTTCCAGCAGCACTTTATCATCTAGCTCAAGCACTACCTCAAAATCAGGCTCCAGCACCGATTCAACTCTTAGCACAAGTATCACAAGTGCAAGCACTAGCAGTGCCAATACTAGTACCAGCACTAGTGTCACAAGTGCAAGCACTAGCAGCACGAGCACTAGTACCAGCACTAGTGTCACAAGTGCAAGCACTAGCAGTGCCAGCACTAGTACTAGCACAACCAGTACCAGCACTAGTACCACAAGTACGAGTACTAGCACAACCAGCACACCTACAAGCACAAGTTCAAGCAGTAGTTCCAGCACATCTACTGAAGAAGGTGGCAGCGAGTCCTCCTCCTCCACGCTCTCGTCGACAACATCAGAGGAGGAAGATGATGACGATGATGATGGTGCCACCACGGCGAGGTTAAGCGTTGCGGCATTGTCTCTGGTGGTAACATGGACTTTTCTCTAAAATGGATCTCTCGGGTGCCAAAGGACACTAGTGTGCCAAAGTCACCACAAAAATGTATGGTGGTGAGAGTAAAGTGCAATAAATACATGAACTCAGCGTGTACGCCATCAATGGAACAGTCAAACTCGATTTGGAAAAATCGACACTAGTGCGCGTGATGACGACAATACTTGTCGCTCTGAATCAAGCAAAGAAAGAGATGAAACATTTTACAAGTGAAAGTGAAGCAATAAAATCAATGTACTGGATGAATGCAGTCACACTGGCTCTTTCGACCTTGCCCTTTGCTGCGCCGACAAATTCATTCCCTTGCTTAATTTATTTCCTCGCCAGCCATAAACATCTCGGTAAAATTTACATCGGCGTGCTACGGTATATTATCAGGTTTTCTGGGAGGGGGTGCAGAAAAAGAAGAGCGAAAGAGACTAATAATTACATAATGTACAAACAATGGTATTGTAGTATAGTAGCAGGGTATTATTTAGTTTGCAACTCATTCCATTGTATACAGTAGCGCAAAGAATGCACGGAAATTAGGGAGAGGGCCCATGGGTCTTCGGTGGATACAACAACATAGGTTTTGACTTTGCGGCTGCCATTGTTTCTCCGCTCCGATGGTTTTTGGTCGCTTTTCCCCTCATGCGCCGAGGTCAGACATCACTCCGGAATGGTCTCCGGGATGATTGCGTTGACCCTCCTCATGGGGCTCATGGGCCCGACCCCTCCGTCGTCCGACTCGTCCTCCCCTCCCCCTCCTCCACCTTCGTTTCCGTTTCCATTTCCGGTCCCGCCTCCTCCTCTCCCTTCCCCCTCGCCGTGGTCGTCCTCGCCTCCGCCCCTGCCGCTGCTTCCGTCCGGCGTCAAAGTCTGCTGGGGCCTTTTTTGTTTTTGTTAACAACGGCAATATGGCTGATAGAATTTCGTTTCGTTTCTCACCTCCCGTTCTCCGAGGGCGGCAGTGGCAGGTTGCCCCCAGAGGACATCATCATTTTTGTTGGGCTGCTGGCGCCGCTGCTGCTGTTGCTGTGGTTGTTGGCGGCGTAGTGCTGGTCCCTGTCCCTGTCCCTGTCCCTCTGGTGCCTGATGGAGGGGCGGGTGGGGGAGTGAGCGGTGTAGTCGAACGCGCCGCCGCCACCGCCTTGGTGGTATCGAGAGGGAGACTTGGTGGGGGAGTCGGGGTAGACAAGGCCGTCTGTCATCTGATAAATAAGGAGAGGTGTTTCCATGGAGAAAATGAAAAGTAAAGCAGACAATGACAATGACCTTGAGCAGCAGCAGCAGCAGCAGCAACATTAACCATAACAATGCCAGCAACAACAACAACAAGTTGGGTGTGCAGCTCTTGCCTGGTGCAGTTGCGCCTCCTGCGACTGGCTCTTTTGCAGCCTCCTCCTCCCGCTCGACTTCTTCCTGATGAGCTGCGGGTTGACCGCCCCGTAGTCCCCGCCGTACCCTCCCCCGCCGCCCCCTCCTCCCCCCCCGCTGCTGATGCTGTCGTTGACCAGCTCGACCCGCCCGGTCAGCTCGTTGAACATGAAGCAGTCCTTGTCGGCGTACAGCTTGTCGTACTGCAGGGTCAGCTTGGCGGAAGGGTGGCGCTGACGGTATGACTTCATGAACTTGGTGAGCTCGGCCCTCTGAAACGGAAGAGGAAAGAACAGAGATCAATATTCACCAACTGTTGCGTGTTAAAAAGAAGTTAAATTATCTCACGTGTTCCTTGACCCTCTTTGAGAAGTCCTCCCCCACGTATACGTTGGTCCCCTTGAGCAGCTTGGACTTCCTCATGATTTCGTCCTTGTCGCTCCACTTCTCGAAGCAGACCACCACCGGACGCTGGCCGCGGACCTCGGGACCGTTGAAGCTCCTCTTCACCCGGATAAGGGGGATCTCCCTGAAAAGTATCGAGATAAATAGAAACGAAAGCAAATGTAGGTCCCTCTCTAAGTTCACCTCGATATCTGCATCTTCCTTGCGATAAGCTCCCTGATCTTGTGCTCCGTGACTTCCTGCGGCTCCTCGTACCCGTCCGACTTTAGCCCGTAAAAGACGAGGTTGTTCTGCCAGCTCTTGTCTATCTCGTGCAGCCGCTCCAGGATCTCGTCTACCTCCGTCTCCAGCTCCTTTACCCTGATGTCGGTGCCCTCGCTCCTCCCCTCCAGGTCGTCCACGCCGACCGACATGCGCTCGCGCAGGCGCTCGATCTCCTCCCGCAGGCGGCGGTTGTCCTCAGAGTGCTCGCGCTTTTAGTTTGGGGGTGGAGGGTGTGATACGCGGCCTGCCATTCTGAGGAGAACTTTCCCCTTACGACGTACGTACGTCCCCCTCCCCTCCCGTACACCCCCAAAAAAAGTTAATTGAAAATTTCTCCCGAAAAATGGCTCAGAATGGCAGTGAGGGCGCGAGGCGGCCTTTTTCAGGGTGAGGTTGTGGTCGTTTTGGTGGCGGCGCAGCAAGGAGGATAAAAATTGCTGCATTTTGGCGAAAATATCTTCCCAAACAAATTTCCAAGCAATCTTTCCAAATAGTCTCAATGCTTGCGGTTCCTAAGTACTATTCTGTACCGTGACCATAACGGACCCTTTGTCTAAGGCTATTTCAAGTGCTTCAATCCCGAAAAAAAGTACTAACGAATAGGGCCGGGAAAGGGATATCATAATCGGGCCCTCTCTTGTCCCTCTCTTTGTTCAATGTCCAGGTTGTGTTTTGTGTGGTATGTACCTTGGCCCTGTCGACCAACGCCCTGCTCTCTACCCTTGCGGCCTCGATCCCCCTGGCGGCCTCTACCTCGATCCGCTCCGCCCTCTTCTCCGCCTCTACCTTGGCCTCGGCCGCCGCCCGATCCGACTCTACCTTGGCCGCCCTCAGGGCCTCCTCAGACTCTACCTTGGCGGCCTCCGCCCTCCGCTCCGAATCTACCTTGGCCTCCTCCAGGCTCTTCTCCAGATCTACCTGCTTGGCGCGCATCTCCTCGATCGTCTTGCGCTGCTCCTCCGCTAGCTTCTCCAGCTCGGCTATCTTGCCGTCGTGTGTCTCCACCTTCTCCTGCATGATGGCGTTCTTGTCTGGCTTTGGCTCCCCGCGGCCGGCGCGGGGCACCCGAGGGGGACCCGGGTTCGGCTCCACGTCGCCGCACTGCTGAAGCAGAAGCAGGAGGAGCTGTGAAGAGGAGGACTTTGTCTCGACGGAGAGATCCATGCTACTGCCTCCTCCACCAATGTCATGCTGTGGGGGAGACGGTGGCGGGGAGAGTTCTGCGGTCCTCATCCTGGTGATGGTCTTCTACACGGTCAGCATTGGGATCAATCAAGTGGCTGGAACCGCCACCTCCGCCGTCTCGGCGGGATCCTGGAGAAGGTGGCCTCCTCCTCGTTTCCTGGTCTGAAGCCTGGGGAACTAGCGACTGCCGGCCGTCTCAAGGCGGGAGGAAAAATGAAAAATCAGACGCTCCTTCCAAAGGAAAAGGGTGGAGGATGGATGGATGGTGGTCGCAAGGCCTCAAGGAGGCGAGCGGTGGTGTGGCGGCGGCTTTCTTTTTTCCCTTTTCCTCCGAAGGACAAATAATTTCAGGCGCCTTCTTTTCCTCCCCCCCCTTCTTCCTCGGCCACCTTGGCTCGTTTGGTCGTTTGGTCGACGATGGTTGTTGTCCTTGTAAAAAGTTAATGTTCTTCCTCCTTGGCCGTCGGTCTCGCCTGCGGCCGAAGTGTCTTTATTTCCTTTTTTGCTTGGATTGTGCCTCCAAATGCAAAAAAAGCGGAAAAGTTGCTTCGGTCTCTCCTTTCGCCTTTCCCTTTTCCCTTTCGATCTTCGTCCACCGCCGAAGTTTTGGCCTCTTTTAAGTGCCTTCTTCTTCTATTTTTTGCCACCACCATCTGAGGAGGCTTCTGTGTGAAGTGAAGAGAAAAGGAAAGCGGGTAGGAGGAAGGGGATCGAAAACTTTCGCTGTCTGTCGTCTGTCGTCTTTCCTTTCTTTTATTTTCTCGCCCTGCTGCTTCCTCGATCTTTTGTTGCACCTTGTGGGCCGCAAAAACAACGATACTTGACAATCGCCTTCTCCAGTCAGAGGCTTTTTCACCTCAAAGTCGGTTTTTTTCCTGCGGTTTCTTTGAGGCTCTTCCTGTCCGCCTTGGACACTTTTAGTGCTATGTCCAGATAGGCAAGGTCGGAGGAGGAGGCGGATCAAGGAGGGAGGGAGGGAGGCCAATATTCTTCTCCAGAAGGGGGTAGAGTACTACAGTTCCTTCAGGCTGTCAGGATTGCCGTCATTTTTGCACCGCTTCCCAAAGTTGCCTGGGGTTACGTGTCCAGGGCGGCAGGACGCTTGGTGGTATTGGCGGCTGCCGTGCCTGATCTAGTGCCGACGGCGACTTCTCGTGGCAAAAGTCACTTTTTCGTCGGTCGGTCCCGAGGATACAACGCGGAGAAAAAGGCGGTTGGAAGTGGCGACGAAAGCAGAGTGGAAGGAGGGGGGGAAACGAGAAAGGGGGCGAAGGGGGGGAAGACAAAGAGGAAAAGAGGTCCCATAGACCGTTGGATGTTCGCTTGAATATATGTTTTATTAGGTTCCGTCCTCTGGGGCATAAATGTATGTGTCTACTGTTGCAAATGCAAGTGGCGTCTGAAAATTTTGTAAATTTGACAAGCGTGTGGAGCTCCGTTCTCCCCTTTTTTCCTCTCTGTTCGTCTTCCTGCAATGATTGGTGGCGATGGGCGGCCGCAGCCAGTGGAGAAAAGGGAGGGAGAGCTAGGCTTTTTATGACGGGGAGGGAAGGAGGGGAAAACGCGGTCGCCAAGGCTTCAAATCCTCCTCGGTTCGTTCTGCTTTTTCGGAGACGACGAAAGTGGTATGGCATTCACCATCCAAACAAAGTAAGCACCAAGCAGTAGTCACGTTTCGCAGCAAAGACTTCATTGCAGTAGACAGATGTGCCCATCTATATGTGTTTTCAGATGCCCACTCAAGCAAGCAACGCACTCGAGTAGTTCCAAACCATTCGCCATAGTGGCCTCATGGCTGCATGACGTGACCCGTGTCGAATCGAAATCCGTCCGAGGAGGGAGGGAGGGAGGGATATCGAGCATCAGGCGCGCCCTAGGGAAAGCAAAAGTGGACTAATGTTCCTTGGCAGTTGACGAATGAATCGTGCGTTTCCTACGTTTCTGTACAGTATATTTCGGGCGTGGATTGATGGATCATGGAATGGGCAGTTCCTTTGGAAGTGACGACGCCTTTTTCTTAGCCTTTGCGCACAGAGGCACCATATGCTAGCATGCATGGGGAGGAAAAAGGATTTCCGGTGAGGCCTCGAACGCCTTTTCCTCCTTAACTCCCGACCTTCAAAACGAACCCGGAAGGGTCGACCCTAAAATATATTTTCCGACGCCGTTCGACAACGACAGAGAATGCATTTTTGTGAAACAGGAAGATTCTCAATGCCATTTATTCGCTTTCCTCCCGGTCGTGTCATCGAGGGATTCCTTCGCCGCGCCATCACCTCAGCAAACTTTCTTTTGCCTTCAAGGCTGTTCATCGAAGCACGCCAGAGGCCGACCGGCTGTAAGACAAGAGGGGCGAAGTGGAAACTGGAAATTCCTTTATGGTACCTGGACAGGCCAAGAACACGGGGGAGGAAGAGGAGAATAAAAGTAGAAGGAGGAGAGTTGGCGAAATAAACCGCGTTTCCCCTCCTCTCTTCTTCCGTCCTCCCGTCCTCAGGCCGCAGTTGTCGTAACCAAGCGACGGGGGAAGAAACAAAAGAAGTAGTCTGAAAACTGCCTCTCCTCTCGCTCCCTCTGCCTGAGAGGGACTGGAAAGAGTTCGGCTTCTGTCAATTTTCCTGTACTAATCAATTAAGACCGCATATTGTATTCTGCCTATATATGAAACGTCAACTTTATTTTGATGGTGAATCCCTTTTCGGCACCGAATAAAAAACCTCTCGTGGAAAAAGGGGGGAGAGGGAGGTTAGTCTCCCTCAACGACGGTAGGTCGGTCGGTCGTCGTCGAGCGCGAAGGCTTTTTCCCTCTTCTCCCTTCCTCCCTCCCTCTTTCCACTACTTTTGCTTTTGTTTCTCGCGTGATCTCTCCTCTTCCTTCAACCTCCTCCTTCCACCCCCTCCTTCAGCTCCAAAACTCCTGCTGAGGGGCACAAATACAGGGCGGTCCCCCCTCACCTCACCTTGGAGCAGAAAGGAGAGAAACAGGAGCAGTAAGTCACGGTTTTTCCACCCAAACACTGTACATGTTAGCGCAGTAGCCTGGTAGTCCTGTAAGTGACTTGGCGGGGGGCCTCGTCTTCCCCCAATGCATGCCTCACTTTTTCCAGGTCGACTCGCTGCCGATTCCACTTTTTTATACGGAGAGGAAAGAAGGCTTTTAGCCTGCTTCTTCTTTCCTCCCTCATCATCATCCAAGCTCTGTTCCTCCTCCCGTCCGACATTTTCGGCTCCTCCCACCATTACAACGCGGAGGAGCTGAGAATAGGTGAGGGAGGGGGGAGAGGGGGGCGTGTGTGAAAGCCCTGTTCCACCTCGCCCTCAAATTTACTCATCAGAGGCTGGCAGCGTCGTAAAACAAGCTCCTAAGCAAATGAGAAAAGGCTTTCGTTCCCCAGGTTTCAACACGTAAAAAATACGTGTATGGGGTAGATGTTATGCCCCCCTCTTTCGAATTTCTTCTTCTGTTTTCTCTGGCTGATTCATTGGGCGCCTCGATGCCGCGTTTGAATTGCTGCATGCTCTGACTTCATTCTACATAGCTCGTCCGTCCGTCGTTCCGTTCCGTTCCTTTGTCGGCCTTGGGGCAATTATCCTCACGCGACGGCGGCGTGGCGGGGGAGGGCTGAAGAAAAAGGGGACTATGACGGCCACCGAACGGCCGATCCGCCGTCGCCGACCGAGGCCGTGTGGCCAAGCGACCGTCACAAAAAAGTATCCTGTTTGGCCGCAGTGGCGGCGGCGGAAGAAAACAAAAACTGAATGAGAGGCGGCGTAAAAATGTGTGAAAATACTTAGCTGATGAATATGCGGAGGCTTTTACAATTCCAAATTGTGTCCGCTACCTTTTCTTGCTCAATTTTGGTAGTGTGCGCGTACGAATTAATATCGTGAAGAATGAACATCATCAAACGATTGTCTCTGCTGAACAGATCATGAAATTCTTTTAATATCACCATGGAACATAGTGCAAACATCAAGTACGTAATTTTACACAGCATAATGCTTGCTATGGAATTCTTTGAAATGCATAACCGCTATTTACTGTGCAGGTACGTACGGTACCAGAAAAAGTGAAGAGAACAATCCGCGAAGAAAGTAGAGCAGGATGTGAGGATATGTTGTACGTACGTTCATACGGGACACAGCACATGGATATTGTTGACACAGGTTACGCATGTGATACTTATTTTTATTACCCCCGCCGCTGCATGATGATGCTAGTGGCGCCGCGAAGGTCGTGATTCATCCTCGACTTGGCGGTCGGCGGCATCATGACATTGGGGTTCGATCACAACCTCCTCACGATGAGATTAAAGCTCGATATTCGTCGCCGGACCCCTAATTCTTTCTACTCCGCCCCAAGGCCTCCCCTTTTTAGCAATAAAATTCGATCGTGGCGATTTACGACAGCGTTCCTCGGCCGCTCTCGCTCTGAAGGGGATCTGCAATAAACGGTGGGCGGCGGCGGCGGCGACCTCGCTTCACTTTTGAGTCCCTCCAGAGATCCTCCTGCAAATATGAAAAAAAAATATACGGGTTACGTGCTGGCCTGCGTGCTTCCTTGCGTAAAATAATATGTAGGTATGCATGTAGGCAGAGCAACGCGGGGAGAAAAGATATTCGTTTTTCCGATGCGAGAATACCGAGGACGAAAGATATTTTCTGGGTACGTCAGGTATTTTCCTCTTCAGTGTCCGTTCCAATTCCACGTGCCTCTCAAGCGACGCCGCGTTTTTTTCCATATAGAAATGTTTTGCACGGCATTTATGAAGCACAGCGAAGAAGAGAACCAACCGCCAATGCAGAAGACGTTCGCTTTCCACGTGCTCAAATTCGGAGGCCTGCTCCTCGATCTTTCCCTTAATCGATCCCGACGCCATTGAAAGCCCAAACTTTTTTTTGTACGAGGGTCGCATTTCGCAGCTCCTCGAATTCCGCTTGTCTACGTACCTGATCACGTTGCACCTCTCAGACATTGAGCCTAAGGAGCAGCAGCAGCACCAAGACTTGAGTAGCTTCCCCAGCCTGAAAGATACGCGTGTTTTGTACGATAAGAATTCGCACTAATGTTTCCAACCTGGCCTTGAAGTCCCTCCCGACGCAGCAGTAGACTATGAAGTTGACGCTGGAGTTGCAGACGAGGAAGAGATAGTTGAGGTTGTGGAGGATGAAGGTGTAGAAGGGGACGTGGTGCCTAAGGTATAGCGTGAACTGAATTGGTACTGTGAGGATAAAGGGGGAAATGCCAAGAGAAGGGACGTGGTACATGTAGAAATGGGCGAAATACCTCCGCAAGAGCGATCAACATCAAATATATTTTATGTATACACGACACCCCCTGACATTCAAGTCGATCTTTTGTACCGTACTTCTCCTCCGCCTTTCAGCTCACCTGCCCTGGTTGAAGCAGTACGTGAAAGCCTCCTCGGTGTGAGACGACGGCCGGACCACCTCCCAGAACTTCAAAGCCAGCCTGGAAGAGGGAAATTCGCCGCAGGATAAACATTAAAGAATTCCGAAGCGGGAGGGAAAAAAGCGGCGCCTTGGTTTCCTCTTGCCATTCAAAATTGCGCATTCGCCATGATATTCCTATGGTAGATGTCAAAAGAACCGTATCCGTGTGAAACAGTACGAATACGAATACGTACGTACATACCTGTATGCGTGGCAGCAGAGGAATAGGAGTACGATGGTTAGGAGTATGACGGCGGACCTCTCCCTCTTCTTCTCGAAACTGGTCCTCCTCTTTCCGCCCCCGGCGCCGTTCCCCCTAGTCGTCAGGCGGCGCCTCATCCTAGACAGCACTTCTGCTCCAGTCCCCGCCGGAGCCAGATCCGGAGCCGCTTCTTCAGAGATGTCAGAGGAAGCCTTGGCCTTCAGGGGCTCCTTCTGCAAAGAAAAACTTTCAGATGACAAGAGACTAATGAAAAATATTGGCTTCGAGCAACCTGCTCCAGCAGTGACTCCGCTTTTTCGGCGTCTTTCCCCATCGTTGTCATCTGGTGATCTTTGGCCTCCTGCGGAAGAGAAAGGATCGACGGGAGTTTTTACCTCTTTTTCGACTTTTCGTCTGACGTGTAGAAGATTAAAAGCGTGTCCTCTCGATTTTCCCATTAGAGCGCGAGAGATTAGCTGCCAGAAAAGAAGCTCCAGCGGATTAAGTTGGAAAGGAAAACAGCCGTCAGAAACGGAACGAAAAAGGCGCGACATTATTACATCAACCAATTCTCAGCCAGAAATTTTCCTCGAAAATCTTTTTGTTAGCGAAATTACAGAAACATTGCTTGGTGTCAAACCTCCTTGTTCCTCGTGGCCGACGCCGCGGCGGTCGCCGTGGCCCTCCGTAGGAAGTCCCTCATCCTGGCTGACAGACCGCCGCTGTGTGCGCAGGTCGTCGGAGCAGCGCCGCGGACAGGGACGTCGGAGGAGGGCTCGCAGGCGACGTCGGCGTTGAACACCTCGTCCTCGGAGTAGGAGCCTGCATGAATGAGTACGCATCATTTGATAGAATAGCCGAGCGACTTTGGCTTGCGAATCCCACCGTCTCTCGTCATATCCTTCTCCTCCTCTTCGTCTTCCTCCTCTGGATGTTGGTTGTAGTCCTCGTCGGCCCCATTGATCAGGCGGCGGCTGAGAGCGGGAGACTTCCTACCGAGAGAAGGTGTCGGGGCAGACTCTGCCAAGTTGATGCCCTCCTCCTCATTTTCGCCCTCCAAACTTATTCTAAAATTGAAAGGGCAAGGAGGTGACTTTTAAAAAAATCACTTTCTATTGGGTCCTCATTTGAAAGCTCGTGATTGTTTTTTAAAAGATCAATTTGCAAAGAGACAGGAAATTTGATTTTTCGAAAGAAGAAGGAGATATGATATTAATACCACGTGCTACCCCGCTACCCCGCAAAGGAACTTGGATATTTTGACTTGAAAAACCATGTCCTTGGCGACATCTCAATTTACATTCGCCACATTTTCGTTCAATCTTGCGGGGAGGAAGGAAAGGGGGGGGGGACGCTTGCAAAAAGAAAAGTATCAATTTTCTAACTCAGACCGCAGCGGAGGGACGGTGTCCAATTTCGATGCTGTCAAGAGCTGAAAAAGGCAGCGGTATCCTAGCTTATACTGTAGATGTGCCGAAACGCTATCCCATTTGCACAATGCAACAGTAGAAAAAAATCCTTTCTGTCGAGTCTCTTTCACTTCAAGCGCAGAGCAGAGTACTGTACTCGAGACGGGAAAATGAAGGCCGGAAAAGCCGCAAATTAAGAGCCCCTCCTTAAGTACGGGTGCAAAAGTGTGGAAGATATGGGGGAAAAATATACAATTGTCACAATCACATCGTGAGTTTCTCTTGAGTTTTTTTCCCGCGGCGATAGCCGTCAGGTCAATAAATGGTCCAAGTTGTTGGTGATGTTGTTGTTGGGGGAATGTATTTTTTGAGCAATATAATTTAAATGACCTCATAGCTCAAGTTACAGTAATAACTTGGGTAGATCTTCAAAAGTTAGGACAACTTTGCTTAAATGACCTATTGGAGTGAACAGTAGGTTTAGAGAAAACTATCAAAAAATATAAATCTTAAATCTAAGGTCAAAGGAGTGCTTTGACACGCAATTTGATAACAGATAAAAGATAGCCCACCCCTAAAATATGTTGGGAGGATCAAGTCAAATTTTAATTTTGAGGTCATTTTGAAGGTCAAAAGGGTCAAAAACGCAAAAACGCTCAAATCACTTTATTTTATGGCACTTTTGGGCAAAGGCCTTTAAAACTTTGTCAATCTTATAATCTGTAAATTCTCGCCGCAGGTCGTCGAACTTTGTCTGTTCTTGTTCAGCTTGCCTTCTCCATGTATTGCGCGATATTTGAGGCCCATCTCGCAAAACTATTCCTGTACTTTCTCGCCGTCAGATGTCAAGTTTTGTACCCTTTCTCACCGCTTTTGTCGACCGCCCACGTCCTCCACCTCCTTTCTTCTCGGTTGATCCTCGCCGCCGCCGCCGCCGCCGCCGCCGCCGCCGCCGCCGCCGCCGCCGTCTTTGGTGGGAATGCTGGTGCCGACGGCCATTCGAGCGGACGATGAAGAGGAGGGAGACAGCCGCTGGAAAGTCACAAAAAAGTGCTGGAGATGTGAAGAAAAGAGACTTTTCCCCACGTCATTTCCAAAAATTTCGTTACGCACTGTCCCTCTCAAAAATTCAATGACGGAAATGAACGATCTTGTCGCGTACGTAATACATCTCGAGTGACATCACCATACATATGTCCACCTGTAGTACTAAAATCATCTTCGTACATGGTACAAAAGAGAGCAATTCTTATGCTTGAGCGAGCACCCAAAATCGTGGTGAGTGCATACATTCTCGATCTTAGTACACGAACGAGCTCATTCATCTGAAACAATGAGAGACGAATATTCAATTAGGCACCTGCTCTTTGAAGAGAGAAGAACCCTGTTGCTGTTTGATCGGCGTCAGTACATCCCGTTCCGCCCGCCTGGTCGGAGAAGGGAGAAACGTGGAGTATCCTCCACCCGGAAGCTCTGTGACGGCGGTGGCGCTGGGACAGTCCACCTCAACCACAGAAGGAATCGCGATATCCCTCCTCCTCTTCCTCTTCTTTCCAGGTCTCTTGCTCCTCCTACCCAAGAGCACGGACGGAAGCGGCCTCCACCTCCTTGCTCCAGGTCCCCTCTCTTCCTCCACCGGGGACACGGCGACCGAGGCTCCAGGGCTGCCAGGTTCGCCTAGAACCTTTTCTCCTCGGCGGAGTGATCGGAACCTCGAACCCCCTCCTCCTGCTCCTCCTCCATTTATCCTGAGGCTGTTGGAGCCTCCGTTCCTGTGGAGCGGAGCGCTGGACTTCGACGCGGAGCCTCCATTACCGTCCGACCTCCCCGCGGTGCCGGCAGGCTTGTTCCCAACGAATCGGTACTCGAACTTGGCCGAGGAACGAATCTGCGAAAAAAAGTAGACCTTCAATTCCAGCAATCGAAAGTTAGTTTTGATCTCATTTGCCACTGACCTTCATGTAAATCTTGGCGTTGAAGAAGACGAGGACTGCGAAAGGCAGCGCCCCCGTTGCGACCAGGTCGTGCCAGTAGGAGGAGAACCGGATGTAGTCCGGGTCTTCGTTGAGCGCCGTCGTCCAGTAGTATACGTGCGGGCCGTCGTCCTCAACCAGGCTGAAGTGGAAGAAGCGGGGCAGGTCCAGGCACACGCTCGTAGCCGCAACGGCCAGAACAAGTCTGGAGTGAAGGGGAAATTCGATTACATTTCAAAAAAACAAAAAAGAGCGACTTTCTTTTACTTTGTCGGTGACTGCCTCTTTGATAGCGGGTGGCACACTGCGCGGTACCTCTCTGCGGACACGGCCACCAGCATGAAAATGGTCCCGTTCCTGATCATTGCCCTGGCCGGGTACCAGAAGTACGGGTACGACCTGACGTACCACTGTGGCTCCTGCCCGCCCAGGAAGGACCCGATGACGGCCTTCTGCACCAGCAGGTCCAGGATCATCAGGCTGTCCGCCACCGCCAGGCACATCAGCAGCCGGTTGAACGAAGAGTTGGACGCGATCTGGAGGTAGCAGTTCTCAAATTCAATCACAAGTCCCCATAAAACTGAATTTCTTCTACACCTGTCTGAGTACGATCCATGTGACCGCGTTCCCCACAAGGCCGAAGCACCCCACCGCGGTGACAGCCACTCCCTCCACCCAGAAGCGGAGGGAGACCACGCGGGCGAAACCCCAGTCCTCCAGGGATTCGTAGCACACTAAAGAAAAAACAGAAACGATGTTGTACCAACGCTTTTTAGGGGGTAACACCTTTAAAGGCTCAAAGCTTTAAAACTTTGAGGGTTTGCGATGGAATCAAAACTTTTTCTCCTCTCCTCTTTTCGCCCGGCCATCCGCGGACAGAAAAAGGATAAGAGGAGGGAGAGGAACAAGTTTTTTTCTTCTTTTCACGGGTCCCCAAATACGGATAGGGTCGGGGGTGCCCGGTATATATTGGAAGGAGGGACTCAAGTGGAAAATTGAACGTTCACTGTCGTATTCTCCGTGCCACGTCTTTTCCGTTGATTATTAAAGTCAGCGACAGACAGTTTTGACTTTTGAGCATTATTTTCTTATTATCTTACCGATATACATAAAAGGTGAGTTTTTTCTGTCCCTTCTCTGTACTGTACAGGCATGAAAAAACTATCTACCGTACTGTACCTGGTTCCTCCGTCTCCGGATCCTCCTCGCCTTCCTCCTCTGCCAGGATTGGGACGTCATCCTTTGCCTCGCTCGCCTTCAAACGTTTGAGGAAAACGAGAAGATACAGTACTACATGAGATCTTTGACTGTGCGCGTAGCGTGAGTGTTGGTATATTCACGATTTGCACGTGACTTCTCTCAAAAATGGTGACAAATTTGCAACGCCTCCACAAGGTGAATGAAGGCCTACAAAGCCTTGTATCGTTTCCGGGGGACAAAATTACTTCTCTATCTCACCAGGCATTTGAAGAGGAGGCGCCGGTTTAGGCTCGGAGGAAGGAGCGAAGACTGATGGTTGGAGCCGGAAGCGTTCGAGAAAGAGGCGGAAGTGGGCGGAACAGTAAATTGGATGACGCCCTGCGAAATACACATCGATACACACAACCGCGTGAGAGAAACGAAGTGTCAACGGCAAAGCTATGTTCTATGTTCTGCCTCTACCAAAGCGGATACAAGAGTACAACAAACTTACCTCGGTTTTGTCGCAGAGATGTTTCTTTGCCCACTCCTCCGCCATTTCGATTGAGATGGAACTGCGGGGGAGGGAGGCGGGGAGGAATAAAAAGGCAGCTAGGCTTTAGAAAACAGAAAATCTGACTTTGCAGACAAGACGGATGAGGCAAAAAAGAAACCTGACAAAGTGTCTTTCGCTGTCAGCTTGCCCCCACGTTCTACTCTTATTTCCAGACACCAAATAAATTACTGCCCTAAAGTTCAGGAGGGTGAAATGTCCCAAGGTGGGCAGATAGATACCGTACATCGGAAGAAAATCGAAACCAATCAGTGATCGACGCAATTTGCCTCCGTCGTCTGGATGGCCTTTTTGTGCCTGTACCTGCTTCCGTTTTCCGATGCCATTGCCTCCTCCATGCAACGGACGAGAAGGATTCTGGAGGAATCGCTCTGGAAAATAGCCTAATTTAGTACATGTTCCTGGCTAGACGACAAATTGCCAATTTCTCACCTGGTTGAATCCACCCTCTCCCCCGCACAGCAGTTCCTTAGCGAGGTCGAAGTCCATCTGTTGTTGCTGCTGCTGTTCCTGATGTTGCTGGGGCTGTTGCTGCTGCCTCCCCAGCAGCACCAGAGTCACAATGTTCCCCGGGAGGCAGACCACGGCCCAAACCACCAGGACCTAAATGTTTAAAGAACAGGACAAAAAAATTAGTCTGCTTTCGAGCAGAAAGAAGGGTGCCTTCATACTAAAAGTTTTTTTTTGATTTTTATATCCAAGTTTTTCTCCGCTTGGAATTCAAGCCAAGAATAAGTAAAGGCGTGCGTGGGTGTATGCTTAAGCCTTCCTAAATCTTGGACCATAACTTTTACCGCTTTACTTGCCAAAAAACTTTCCTCAGCTTAGAAGGCCCGTCGTCACGCCCGTTTTTGCCTCTGGCAGAACACGAATTGCTGCCCTTCCCTTTCTACATTCCTTTCAGGCTTCAAAAGAATTAGACGGCAACGAAGTTGTATAAGACGACTCCTTTTTTGCTCGATTTGGCAAGCGAGGCGGCGAATCAACCGTCAGTGGCAGCCCAACAACCATGGAGGAACTGCCAACTTTTATTTCGAGTGATT
>JAAUYJ010138092.1_pt1 | contig 15776 bp, 4 predicted proteins | sample 7278031 | NCBI WGS metagenome assembly JAAUYJ01 (sample SAMN14350222, study PRJNA611818) | marine sediment metagenome | isolation source: surface marine sediment (1.8m) | place: French Polynesia: Moorea | collected 2018-08 | reverse complement strand
CCTGCGAGATGGAGTTGGATAGTGGAATTTTCTGACTATTGCGTATGGAGCAATAATAAATTCATTTTATGAAGCTCCTGCGAGATGGAGTTGGGTAGTGAAATTTTCTGACTATTGCGTATGGAGCAATAATAAATTCATTTTATGAAGCTCCTGCGAGATGGAGTTGGATAGTGGAATTTTCTGACTATTGCGTATGGAGCAATAATAAATTCATTTTATGAAGCTCCTGCGAGATGGAGTTGGGTAGTGAAATTTTCCTTTTATTACCTATCTATATAGAAATAATAGATTCATTTCCTGAAGCGCACGCCGGATGTGGATGGGTAGTGGAATTTTCCTTTTATTACCTATCTATATAGAAATAATAGATTCATTTTCTGAAGACCTGCGAGATGAAGTTGGATAGTGAAATTTTCCTTTTATTGCGTATGGAGTAATAATTGCATTTTCTGAAGCACACGCGGATGTGGATGGGTAACGCACCAACCAAAATATTTGCAATAAAAATATTTAGCAGGGGCGGTGCGTTAGTGAAATGTAACGCACCCTACAAGATAGCTAACAACTTAATCCGTATATCCGTGCCATAATCTCTTTGAGCTTACTAAATTAAAGCTGCCATCTTCACATCATTAGTAGCCAATAACTCCTGCAACTCATCAGAATCAACAGTCTCCTTCTCAACCAACATTTCCGCCAACTTATCCAAAACATGACGGTTGCCTACTAAAACTTCCTTCGCACGACGATAGGCTTGGTCAACCAAATTACGAACCTCATCATCAATAGCAGCAGCAGTCTCCTCAGAAAAATCACGCTCCGCCATAATATCCCGACCCAAGAACATATTGCCATTTTGACGACCAAGAGCAACAGGACCGAGGCGATCGCTCATGCCAAACCGAGTCACCATTTGCCGTGCCACACGAGCTACCTGCTGCAAATCATTAGAAGCGCCAGTAGTTACCTCTTCATCACCAAAAACAATTTCCTCAGCCAGACGACCACCCAAAGCCACAGCCATCTGATTTTGTAAATAAGCACGGGAGTACAAACCAGAATCCATCCGGTCTTCACTGGGAGTAAACCAAGTCAAACCACCAGCACGACCGCGAGGGATAATACTAATCTTCTGCACTGGGTCATAATCAGGCATCAAAGCCCCCACCAAAGCATGACCAGCTTCGTGATAAGCCACTAACTCTTTGCGCTTCTCGCTCATTACCCGGTCTTTCTTCTCTGGACCAGCCAATACCCGGTCAATCGCATCATTAACTTCATCCATAGAGATTTCAGTTAAGTTACGACGGGCAGCTAAAATTGCTGCTTCGTTCAATAGATTGGATAAATCTGCCCCAGTAAATCCAGGAGTCCGACGGGCAATTTTTTCCAAATCCACATCTTTAGAAAGGGTCTTGCCACGAGCGTGAACGTTGAGAATTTCCCGACGACCTGCATAGTCAGGGCGGTCTACCACTACTTGACGGTCAAAACGACCGGGACGGAGTAGGGCAGAGTCCAATACATCGGGACGGTTAGTAGCGGCAATAATAATGATGCCAGTATTCCCTTCAAAACCATCCATTTCGGTGAGTAACTGGTTGAGGGTTTGTTCTCTTTCGTCGTTACCACCGCCTAAACCGGCACCCCGTTGACGACCCACGGCATCAATTTCATCGATAAATACGATGCAGGGGGCGTTGGATTTAGCTTGTTCAAACAGGTCACGGACGCGAGAAGCACCGACACCTACGAACATTTCTACAAATTCTGAACCGGAGATGGAGAAGAATGGTACTCCTGCTTCTCCAGCAACTGCTTTGGCTAATAGGGTTTTACCTGTTCCGGGAGGTCCTACTAATAGTACGCCTTTGGGAATCTTGGCTCCTATTGCTGTGAAGCGATCGGCATTTTTGAGGAAGTCTACTACTTCGGTTAGTTCTAGTTTTGCTTGTTCGATTCCTGCTACATCACCAAAGGTGACTTGGGTTTGTGGTTCCATTTGGACTCTAGCTTTGGATTTACCAAAGTTCATAGCTTGGCTACCAGGCCCACTTTGGGCACGACGTAGTAGGAAGAAAAGTCCCACTAGTAATAATATGGGAAAGAATAAGCTACTTAATGCTCTGACCCAAAAGCCTTCTTCGTTTTGGGGCAGTACGGAAATGTCTACATTGTTTTGAGTTAGGATGTTGATCAGGTCAGGGTCGTTAGATAGGTTGACACGGACTACGCTACCGTCGGCTACTTTGACTCGTGCCACTGCCCGGTCAGCGCTGATACTTACTCTATCTACGTTGTTAGTTTCTACTTGTTGAATGAATTGACTATATTTCCAGGTTTCCCTAGTTTGAGGTTGTTTATCAAAAAATGCTGTTGCTAAAGCTATGACTACGATTGCCAATAGGGCATAAAGACCTGCATTTCTCCACCTTTTATTATTCACCGGGGTCGATCCTCCTAATTTACTATTGTCCCAGGACTATTTATTTTATTTGGATATATTAACTTATGTTAACTTCTCTTTAATATAATATCACAGTCATAACTAAGTCAAAAGTCAAAATTTTAAAGTCAAAAGTTTAAAGTATAGAATTATAGATATATAGCAATCCTATTTTATTCGTGGCACAAATCTTACTGCTTTTTCGGGAACAGGGAACAGGGAACAGGTGGGAGTTTCAACTTTTTTATTTACTTTTTAATTACCCGCAACCTATGGGCGGATTGCTATGGCAATATGATTTAAGTTGTGAGATATTGAACATTTTTAGGTAACAGGGAATGGGGAACAGGGAACAGGGAACAGAAAATCAGAAAAAAATGTATAAAAATGAATATGATAACTGCTATATTCTACACTTTTAAGCAAAACCTCAATTCTTACATCTGATTCCTGATTGTTATGTAGAACCTATTTGAAATCTATTGAATCTAATTTAATAAAGTAGATGGGGAAGTGTGAGAAGTATTTTTCAACATGGAGTGCCTATTTTTTCCCTATATTTTATAACTTGTTATAACTTGTAAGTCGGTCTTCGTGTTTCAGAAGTGAAACAATTTAATGACGGACAAATATACCAAATGGCTTCTATAGCAATCCTATTTAGGTCGTAACATTTTAGTAGTAGTAAAAAATCATAATGCAGAAGCCAGGGTTTAAAATTCACAAGCATTCCTGGTGATATTTATTATTCTTACAATTTGTCACAACCAATTTAGGATTGCTCTATAGAACCTATTTGGGATCTATTTATACAATTTTGATAAATGTTTGCTACAAATGAATAGGGGATTTTTTAGGAGTCAGGAGTCAGGAGTCAGGAGTCGCATGGGAATTCTTTTAAGACCATGTTTTAGGTCGGAAATAATCTTTTTTGTCAAAGGGACATCTTATTAAAAGTCTTTTTATCGCCCTTACCATTCGTAACATTCTTTTTTTTAATTGGTATTAGACATCTTCAAAAATTAGGGAGTAGGGAGAAATAATTGATGAATCAGAGTACAACAATTGATTTTATTTTTGATTATTGGAGATATTTGTCTATCTACTTAATATAGGGAGATAGTCAATATCGGGGTATTTTTCTACCTTTTTGCCCTATTATATTTTTCTCTCTCCTGAGTCCTAACTCCTAATACCATTTCTTTGTAAGGATGCACTTAATAATTTTTGCTCCGACCTGACTGTGGCGGAAAATATCATATTTGATTAAGGGAAACTTCAAAGAGAAATGGTATAACTACTACCAAATTTAATCAAGATTGTTACAGTAAAATCGGGACACGAAAGGATAGGAATATTTACACTTGTTCTCTTTCATTCCTACAACCTAAAACCCAACACCTAACACCAAATTGATAAATGTTTGCTACAAATATTATCAATCTTGGGTTTTGGGTGTGGGGTGTAGGGTGTGGATAAATAATAGGAAAAACAAATAATAAGGCTGGTTATAAAAGGGATAAAATGGAAAAACTTTATTGATTAGTTAATAGTTGAAGTTTGCTCAAGCATCACATTCTTTTTTCACTCATGGTATAACACCTAGAAACCAACCAATGTAGTAATATTTTTTGAAAATGGTATACCACCAGAATATTACAACTAAAATAAGATTGCTATACAGATTATGATACCCATTAAACTCTAGTATTGCTAAGTATAGGCAATCCTTCTTAGGTGGATTTGATTTATACTATTCTTATTTTGACTCATCAATTTGGTAATTGAGTATGGTGGTTGATTCAATCATTTTTTCTGGAATTTCCAATGATACTAATGCTCAAACAATATGAATAATTTGAACTATCTAGAAACTTCAGGGTGGCTCAATTCATTAAAGCTAGGAAAAGTAATAGATTATCAGTGTCGTTCTATTCCTTGGTATTGTTATCCTGCTATAGAATTTATTGAAGATAAATTAAAGAGTAATTTTCGGGTATTTGAATATGGAAGTGGGCAGTCAAGTTTATGGTATGCTCAAAGAGTTGCACAAGTAATTAGTGTGGAACACAATTTTGATTATTTTCAAGAAATGTCGGCTTGTATTCCAAAGAATGTGAAGCTGGTTTTCAGAGAAGATAGTCAAAGATATGTGGATGAAATAAATAATTATAGTGATGGTAATTTTGATGTGATTGTTATTGATGGAATTGAGAGGGTTAAATGTGCGGAAATATGTGGAAAAAAGCTATCGGAATATGGCTGGATAGTTTTTGATAATTCTGATAGGGAGTTAAATGACCAAGCGATAATATTTTTCCATAATCAAGGATTTAAACGTATCGATTTTTATGGTTTAGTGGCTAGTCAAAAATATAAGACTTGTACTTCTATTTTTTTTAAAAAAGATAATTTTTTATCTGAAATAACATTACCTAGCAAAAAGGAATCTTGCCTGGGTATTTCTCTGGGTCAAGCTGAAGCAAGAATTCAAAAAAAGCAGGATAATTTTCTGGATAAGCAGATTAAATCTAAAATTTTATCTTGCTATGAAGAAATTAAGAAAACACCAAATTCGCCAGAGGTATATAAACAATTAGGTGACCTTTTACAAGAGGTTGGTAAAGTTGAAGCTGCGATGCGAGCTTATACAAAAGCTGTTAAGTTAAATCCTGATTTTATAGGGTCAGACTTGCCTTAATAGTTTCTAGATAAATTTGAGTATTTGATTAGGTTTTGAGTTAATTAAAAATGACTAAATTTCAATTAAAAATACCAGTAGTTCTAATTATATTTAATCGACCGGATACAACAGAAAAAGTATTTGAGGCAATTCGTGAGGTTAAACCACCTCAATTATTTGTAATAGCTGATGCTCCTCGCCCTAACAAACCGGGAGAAGCTGAGAAATGTATGGCAGTAAAGACTATTCTTAATCGGGTTAATTGGCAATGTGAAGTTTTGACTAATTATGCTGAAATTAATATGGGTTGTAGAGAGCGGGTTTCTAGTGGATTAAATTGGGTTTTTAGTTTAGTAGAATCAGCAATTATTCTGGAAGATGACTGTGTACCTCATCCCACTTTTTTTCGATTTTGTCAGGAGTTATTAGAAAGATATAGAGATGATGACAGAATCATGGCTATATCTGGGGATAATTTTCAGTTTGGGAATAATCTTACAGAATATAGTTATTATTTTTCTCGCTATTCTCATTGTTGGGGTTGGGCAACTTGGCGAAGAGCATGGAAAAATTATGATAATCAGATGCAGTTATGGTCTAAATTTCGGGATATTAATTGGTTAGATAATATTCTACAAAATAGTCAGGCAGTTAAATATTGGTCGCAGATTTTTCAAGATAATTATCAGGGTTTTAATTCTTGGGCTTATGCTTGGATATTTGCTGCTTGGAGTCAGAATGGTTTAACTATTCTACCTAATGTGAATTTAGTTTCTAATATTGGTTTTGGAGAGGAAGCTACCCACACTTTAAGGATTAATAGATTGGCTAATATATCTGTGCAGAAAATGATTTTTCCTTTAAATCATCCGACTTCTATTGGTCGTAATATTCAAGCCGATGATTTTACAGAAAAAACGATTTTTAGTGGAAGTTTACCTCAGCAATGTAAAGTTTGTGGTGCAGCATCATACTATTTTGATAATGCTAAAATTTTGGATAAATATAATATTAATTATTTTCAATGTTCTAATTGTGGGTTTGTACAAACGGAACATCCCTATTGGTTAGGAGAAGCTTATTCACAACCAATAGCTAGTAGTGATGTCGGTCTAGTAAAAAGAAATATAGAACTTTCACAAATTACAGAAGATATCATTAATACTTTGTTTAGTCGCCAAGATAAATTTCTTGATTATGGTTCAGGTTATGGTTTGTTAGTGCGACTAATGAGAGATTCAGGATTAGATTTTTATGGCTATGATCGCTACTGTGAAAATATTTTTTCTCAAGGTTTTCAAGTAAGTAATATTTCTGACACAAAATATGAGTTAATTACAGCTTTTGAAGTTTTTGAACATTTAGTTAATCCCATTGCAGAAATAGAACAAATACTCAATTTTTCTCAAAATGTTTTGTTCAGCACAAAGCTACTGCCAAAGGAAAATCCTCAACCTCAAGATTGGTGGTATTATGCTCTTGCAGAAGGTCAGCATATTTCTATATATACTTTCAAAAGTTTATCAATACTTGCTGCCCGGTTTAAACTCAAATTATATTCTTATGGAAATTCTCTACATTTGCTGACAAAACAAGAAATCTCACCTCATCTATTTCACCAATTATGTCAGATAGAGCCAACAATAAAAAAACAAAATATCTTGACCGAACAAAAATATTTAAAAATCATGGCATCTCTGCAAAAAACTTCTCAAGAATTAGTTGAGCATCAGTTAAAAATTTTAGTTGATGGGGTTTTCTTTCAACTTAACAATACAGGTATCGCCAGAGTTTGGAAATCTTTATTATCTGCATGGGTAAAAGATGGTTTTGCCCAACATATTTTAGTATTAGACAGAGGTGGAAATGCTCCTAAAATTCCTGGAATTGAATATCGAACAGTTCCTCGCTATGACTACTCTAGAATAGAGAGCGATCGTCAAATTTTACAGGGAATATGTGATGCAGAACAGGCAGATTTATTTATCTCTACTTACTATACAACTCCTATTTCTACACCCTCTGTATTTATGGCTTATGATATGATTCCAGAAGTATTTGGAAAAAACCTAAATCATCCAGAGTGGCAAGAAAAACATCATGGAATTAGTCATGGAGTTTCTTACATTACAATATCTGAAAATACAGCCCGTGACTTAATCAAATATTTCCCAAATATCTCATCAGATTTAGTGACTGTAGCTCATTGTGGAGTTGACGATAATTTTTCCATTGCTAGTACCCAAGAAGTTACTGACTTTAAATTAAAATATAACATCTCTAACCCATATTTTTTGATAGTTGGTGAGAGGATTGGTTGGCAAGGTTATAAAAACACTAGTTTATTTTTTCAATCTTTTTCTCAACTGCCAAATTCCGAAAATTTGGAAATTGTTTGTGTAGGTGGAAAACCTGAATTAGAAACTGAAATTAGAGAATTTATTTCTGAAAGTAAGTTACACCTGTTACAACTAAATGATGATGAACTAAAAATTGCTTATTCTGGAGCTATCGCATTAATTTATCCATCAAAATATGAAGGTTTTGGAATGCCAATAGTTGAGGCAATGGCTTGTGGTTGCCCAGTTATAACTTGCCGAAATGCCTCTATTCCGGAAGTAGCAGGAACGGCAGCTTTATATATAAATGATGGTGATATTAATGGTTTGGTAAATGCTTTATCTGAAGTTCAAAAACTAGAGGTAAGGCAATTATTAATTGAGGCTGGTTTAGCACAAGCTAAAAAGTTTTCTTGGTCGGAAATGGCAAAGATTGTTAGTTCCGTTTTAGAAAAAACTGCAAGTAATATATTGACCTCTCCATCTGAATCTATAAATACAGGGCAACTGGTATTACAACGACAGTTTTGGAATGTTAATTCTCTAGATGAAGCAATGTTTAGGCGGGTATTTACTGACGATAAAATTAACGCTATGTCTCCTCAAGAAAAAATGGAGGCGTGGCAAAATTCAATCTTAAGTTCTACTCACAAAATTCTCCGAGGGATTCCCATAAATAAAGAGTGGAAAGTTTTAGAAATTGGTTGTGGTGTCGGTCGTTTAATTAAACCTTTACGGGAAATATTTGCTGAGGTAGATGGTGTAGATATTTCAGAAAAGATGATTCAATTTGCCAAACAATATTTAGCTGATGGTAAACAAAATGGAGAAGTATATGTGAATAATGGCTGCGACCTAAAACAGTTAACTGACCAAATTTATGACTTTGTTTATTCAATAATCGTTTTTCAACATATTCGTTCTATTTCTATTGTCAAAAGCTATTTTAGAGAAACTTTTCGAGTGTTAAAACCAGGAGGATATTTCCGACTTCAGGTGCATGACCATAGCGCTTCAGATTTAGGAAATTTTGATGAAGAGGGGGCAGAAAATAAGCAGTATTATTTGTATGGCAATGCTTATACTGAAGCACAACTACAAGATTTGCTCGTGACAGAAACTGGTTTTAATTTAGTATCTCTGGAATGTTCAAAACCTTGGATTTGGGCAACGGTTAAACGCCCAGAAAAACTAAAATTTACACCCCAAGTATCAGCCATAGTTTCTACATATAATTCTGAAAAATTTATCCGGGGGTGTCTAGAAGATTTAGTCAATCAAACTCTCTATAAAAAAGGTGAGTTAGAAATTATTATTATTGATAGTGCATCAGAACAAAAAGAAGGAGCGATCGCTCAAGAATTTCAAACTAAATATCCTCACATTATTTATCAACGTACCTCAGAAAGAGAAACTATTTATGCTGCATGGAATCGTGCTATAAAAATTGCTACAGGAAATTATATTACTAATGCTAATACAGATGACCGCCACCGTCCAGATGCTTTAGAAAAAATGGCAAATTATCTAGATAATTATCCTCATACATCTTTGGTTTATGCAGACCAATTAGTTACTACTATTCCTAACGATACTTGGGCAACAACTGAAGCAAATAAACGGTGGAATTGGCCGCAATTTGACTATAGTGAATTGGAGCGTCGTTGTATAATTGGTCCTCAACCAATGTGGAGAAAATCTCTACATCAAAAGTATGGATACTTTCCCTCTGAATTTAGCGTTGCTGGCGACTATGAATTTTGGCTAAGGATTGGCAAAACTGAAAAAATAGAACGTTTGCCAGAAATTTTAGGATTATATTTTGACAATAAACAAGGTTTAGAAAAAGCCGACCAAAAAGCGAAACAAGAAACTGATAATATCTGTAATGAATATGGAATTTTTCAACGTGGCGTTCAACGTAAAATTTCTGTTACTACAGACATTTCAGAATTGGAATTAATTAGTTTACCTTTTCGGGAAAGTCAAAGGTACGAGTCGGTGGAAAAATCTAGAGATTCTGCTGCGGAATTAACCAGTTTATCCGGTACGGGAAGTGAAAAATTATCCGTCAAAAATTTCCCGTCTGAGTCGGTGGAGAAATCTAGAGATTCTGCTGCGGAATTAACCAGTTTATCCAGTACGGGAAGTAAAAAGTTCCTAGCCAAAAATCGGCAGGTATTTTCTGTCTCTACTGATGAATCTCTTGATGCGACATCCGATAATTTTTTGAGTCAATCAGATTTAATTTCAGTAATTATTCTTTGTTATAACCAGGCAGAATATTTAACTGAAGCTGTAGAAAGTATAGTTAACCAAACCTATCAAAATTGGGAATGTCTAATAGTTAATGATGGTAGTTCTGACTCAACAGGTGAAGTCGCCAAAAATTTAGTAGACAAATATCCAGAAAAAAGTCTCCGTTTGCTAGAAAAAGAAAATACTGGCGTACCTGATTCTCGAAATGTGGGAGTAAATCATAGTCGGGGAAAATTTATTTTATTTGTGGATGCAGATGATAAGATTCATCCTAATTTTCTCACAGAAACTTTAGCAGTATTAAAAGCAAATCCACAGGTTGGTTTTGTTTATACAGATATTCATAAATTTGGCTTTGAGGAAAAACTAGAAAGTTTCGGCGATTTTAATGTCAAACGTTTTTTAAGTAAAAATCAAGCCCCAGTTACATCTTTATTTAGAAGAGAAATTTATCAACAAGTGGGCGGGTTTAAAACTGTAATGAAAGATGGTTGGGAAGACTGGGAGTTTTGGATTTCAGCATATCAAAAAAGTTGGCTAGGTTATCGACTGGAAAAACCCTATCTTTATTATAGACAACATTCTGCTGGTTCCCGTCAACAAAAACTGCATCAAAATCAAGTAAATTTGGCAGTTCATAAAGCTATAATTATTTATCTGCATTCTCAGTTGTATAACCAACAGGAAGTAGTTTGGTCAAAACAAATATTGGATAAATATAGAATTTCACTAATGACAGAATTAAATCAACTTAAATCTCAAATAACAATTAAATATCCAAAAATTTTACCAATTTCTGGAGGTAATGATAGACCTTTGTGGTCTGTAATGATTCCTACTTATAATCCCACATCAACTTTAGAAAAAACACTGAAATCTGTTTTGCAACAAGCAGCAAATATGAATCAAATGCAAATAGAAGTAGTTGATGATTGTTCAACTCAGGTTGATGTAGGGGAAGTTGTTAAAAAAATTGGTCAGGGCAGAATTTCCTATTATCGCCAACCGCAAAATTTAGGATTAATTGCTAACTGGAATGATTGTATAAAACGAGCATCTGGTCAGTGGGTTCACATTCTACATCAAGATGATTTAGTATTGCCAGAATTTTATAGTCGTCTGCGAAGTTTATTAGAAAATAACGCCCAGGTGGGAGCTGCTTTTTGTCGTCATTATTATATAGATGAAAATGACAATCAAAAGATGCTTTCCCCACTAGAAAGAGAAACCCCTGGTATTATTTCTAACTGGTTAGAAAAAATTGCCGTAATGCAACGAATTCAATGTGCTTCAATAGTAGTAAAACGTCAGGTTTATGAAGAAATAGGAGGATTTTCTCCAGACGCAAATTCGGCAGCAGATTGGGAAATGTGGAAACGTATTGCTGCTTATTATCAAGTTAGTTATGAACCTCAAACTTTGGCTTGTTATCGTTGGCATTCAAAATCTGAAAGTTCACGATTAATTAAATTTGGAGGTAATATTGCTGATACTCGTAAAGCTATCGAAATTTCTGAGTCTTATCTACCTCCAAAAATAGCGACAAAATTATCTAATCAAGCTAGAGAACATTATGCTATTTCTGCTATTCAAGTAGCAGAAAAAATGCTCAGTGTAGGAAAAGCAGAAGTAGCGATCGCTCAAATTCAAGAAGCTTTAAAATGTAGTCAGTCTTCCCAAGTAAAAGAGGCAATAATTTCTCTGTTTATTACTTCAGATTCAACACCACAAATAAATACCAATCAACTTTTATCTGAAATTGTTAACTATCTAGAGCAGTATCAAAACAATATTTCTAACGAGTCAGTTTTAAATAACTTACGTCAGCTCCGCCAACAAATTGCGAATTACTGGCTAAACCTCCCCACAGAAAAATTAGAAAGTGCCTATTTAACCGAGATTGGTAAAGCACATAAAAAGTTAATCGACAGTAGTCTTAAATATGAACAAATTACAGATAAAGAAAAACTCCTTGTCAGTCAAATAGCAACTCATATTTCTCAAGGACTAAATCAACAAAATTCCATTCAATATCTTCTAGCAGCTACCTTATATTATTACCCACATCAACTCTCAGAAAATTGGTTTGAACAAGCTCCTATTCCCAAATGGTTTGTCAACGACTACATGAAATTTATGATTGATGCTCCTAGCTACTTTCAAGAAATAGGGGAAGCAGACAATTACTATCGTTATACTCTCAACTGGATAAACTATTTACATCAAAGAATATTCAATAACTCCGACTCAAAACTCTGGCAAGATATCGCTTGGTTCCTCACCCAAAAATTCAACTTTATCCCCCTTTACTTTAACTACCAAAATCTCAAAGACATCTATATTAAACGTGCCGAAATAATGGAATTAGCATTGGAAAGTCGAGGCTTTAAACTAGATTATCTCTTTCCAGAACGACCTGCTAACCGAAATAAAATTCGTTTAGGAATTCTCAGCAGTCACTTTATTCCCCAAACAGAAACTTTTTCCACCCTGCCATTTTTTGAACATTTAGATAGAAGCAAATTTGAAATTATTTTATATGCTAAAAGTCTCACTGAATACCCACTAGAAAAATATTGTCAAAGTCTTGCCGACCGACTTGTAAAATTGCCAGATAACTTAATCAATCAAGTAGAAACTATTCGTGCGGACGATTTAGATATTCTCTTAATTGGTACTAACGTTACTGCTATTACTAACTCCATTACCTTACTTGCTTTACACCGAATAGCACGAATTCAACTAACTTCAACTTCTTCTTGCGTCACAACAGGAATGAAACATATTGATTATTATATTTCTGGAAAATTAACAGAACCTCAACAGGAAGCACAGCAGCAATATAGGGAACAATTAATTACCTTAAAAAGAACAGCTCATTGTTTTAATTACTATCCAACTGAACCAGAAAAACCAGTTGTTAAACCAAGTCGTGAAAGTTGGGGAGTAAACGATAAAAATATTGTTTTTGTTTCCGGTGCTAACTTTTATAAAATTATTCCCGAACTGAGAGAAACCTGGGCAAAAATTATTGCTGCTATACCAAATTCGGTTCTAGCATTATATCCTTTTAATCCCAACTGGAGTAATTCTTATCAAGCTAGCACTCATTTTGTTAACGATATCCGCTCTATATTTAGCAAATATGGTATTGATAAAAAACGATTAATTGTAATTAAAACATTGCCTAGTCGTTCGGATGTTAAAGAATGCTTGAAATTATGCGACGTGTATTTAGATTCTTATCCATTTGCGGGGGTAAATTCTTTAATCGAACCTTTAGAAATAGGATTGCCAATAGTTACAAAAGATGGTAATTCATTCCGTTCTTTGATGGGTAGTGCATTATTACGATCGCTCTCTATCCCAGACTTGATTACTAATAGTGAAGCTGACTATATTAACCTCGCGATTAAGCTTGCCAATAACTCCAAATTTCGCCAACAGAAACGGCAACAAATTCAAGCAAAAATGCAGCAAAATCCGTCATTTTTAGACAGTCGTGATTACTCAGCGCAGATAGGAAAATTATTCCAAGAATTATTCCAAAAATGGCAGAATATCCATACACCAAAAACCAGAGAATCTACAAGTAAAAATTCTCTATCTCCTGAATTTATCAATCGTTTACTTGGTTGTGTCAACCTCTATGAAATCGACCCCACTGACCAATCTTTAATCCAAGAATTACGTCAACTTCGCAAACAAATAGCTGACTTTTGGTTAGAAACACCCCCAAAAGAATTAGAAAATATTTATCAAGGAAAAATTAGACAAGCATATCAAGCTTTATTAGCAAGTGGGATTCAAAATGAACCCCAGACCGAAGATGAACAGAAGTTTCTCAAAGAATTAGTAGATATAAGTATAGGATTAACTAATCCTAAAGCGGTTAATGCTTTGTTAGGTGGAATGTTATATTTCCCCCCAGGTAAAATGTTGGTGCGAGATGCTAAAAAACGTTTGCCTAAGTGGTTAATCAATGATTATAAACAAGTATTTGAAAGTCGAGAAGTTGCAGAAAAACTGGAAAATGCTTTTCAATCTAAGTCTCCTCATTTGTCAGAATATTCTATTAGTAGGGGTGTGGAAACTAAACCCCAAGTATCCAAACCTGGTTGGGAAAGCAAACCCCTACAAACTGCTGAATTTTTAACAAAAAATCAGTCAGAAAATTTAGATTCTGCCAACCAAAAGTTTCTGAATCAATTATTAGGTAGTGTGAATCTTTATTACATTGACCCATCTGATGAATCTGTAGTCAAAGAATTGCGCCAAGTTAGAAAACAAATGGCTGATTTTTGGATAAATTTAGAACCTAAAAAACTAGACAATTTTTACTTAGGTGAAATGGGTAAAGGTTATCAAGCATTACTAAATAGTGGGATACAAAATCAATCTTTAATAGAAAGTGAACAGGAATTTTTACAACAGTTAGCTACTCAACTTGCCAAAGGAATAGAAGCGCCGAAAGCAATTAATTATTTGTTGGCTGTAATGTTATATTGTCGTCCAGAACAATTAAGAATAGAAGATATCAGTAAATTGCCTTATTGGTTATTAGAAGATTATCAAAAGTTTATCGGAAATTTATAATTTTTTTGCGATGCAATTATTCTGGTATGCTGAACCAAATACTAACTAAATTGGGCAATTAACTATGAGTGAATATACTGGTATTACTGATTATTACGATCTTTTGATGACTCAAGGCTATTATGATTATCAAGGAATGGCCAATGCAGTTAACACTTTTGTGAAAGATGGCAGGAAAAAAATACTAGAATTAGGTGTAGGAACAGGATTATTAGCGGAAAAATTAAAAGCACTTGCTCCTGAAGCTGAATTTACAGGGGTAGACATTACAGCATCTATGCTCGATATTGCTAGAAAAAGATTGGGAGAATGGGGAAATTTAGTAGAAGCAGATGTCTATGAGATGAACTTACAAGAAACCTTTGATATTGCTGTTTCTAGTGGAGGTGTTTGGGTAATAATAGAACAAGACAACCGAACCGACTTAGGAAATCATACTAAGGATATTAATGAGGATATTAAGGGACTCACTAATCTTGCTAAATATCTAAATCAAAATGGCTTATTACTGTTGGGTGTTCAGGGAGAACATAAAAATTATCAACAAAATCTCCCAACAGGAATTGTTTATTCTCAGGAGATAGAAAAAATTGGGGAAAATGATGAAATTAAATCCATTGAGAAAAGTTATTTTTTCAAGAAAGATGGGAAAATATTAGCTCAACAAACACTTAATCTGAATTTCATTAAGGAATGGAAAAAAGAAGAAATTATGGAACAAGCTGGATTTAGTTTTGTTAGTATTGATGAGAGTCAAAAGTTTCATGTTTATCGCAAAAAGTGAAACTTATAATCAAATAATTGTATCCATATTCAGTCTGATACAAATTATCTCTGAAGTTCATCTAATTTTATCTCCCCTAACCCTCCTTTAGCAGGAACTAATTACTTGCATTATTAAGAATAAACTGGATTCTGCTCTAGAAAATTTGCATTTAGTTTGGGGAGGTTGGCAATATTTACCCGTCCGATGAATCTTTAGTTCAATAGTTGTGTCAAATTCAGAAAAGAAATAACTGGTTTATTGATAATAATTTTATTGAAAAATTATCGTGGTCTAGTTGCTGAAACTTAACTTATTTATTAGGGAGCTTACTTTACTTCTGCAAAATTAACTATGAAGAAATATACCAATATCGCTGATTATTACGATAGTTTTACCGACTATTACGACCTGTTGATGACTCAAGGCAATTATGATTATCAAGGAATGGCTAATGCAGTCTATTCTGTGATGAAAGATAGTCAGAAAAAAATACTAGAATTGGGTGTAGGAACAGGATTATTTGCTGAAAAATTATTAGCACTTGCTCCTGAAGTTGAATTTACAGGAGTAGATATTAGTTCATCAATGCTCAATATTGCCAGAAAAAGATTGGGAGAATGGGGTAAATTAGTCGAAGCAGATATCTATGATATGAACCTCCAAGAAACTTTTGATATTGCTGTT
>JAAUYJ010209775.1_pt1 | contig 15778 bp, 25 predicted proteins | sample 7278031 | NCBI WGS metagenome assembly JAAUYJ01 (sample SAMN14350222, study PRJNA611818) | marine sediment metagenome | isolation source: surface marine sediment (1.8m) | place: French Polynesia: Moorea | collected 2018-08 | reverse complement strand
CACTTTTGTTTTTATAAGTTTTTCTGTATCTTGCATAGATCCGATAATACGAAAGTAGCGCCAACAAGAAGAACAACAACAACAATAACAACAACAACAACAACAACAACAACAACAACAACAACAACAACAACAACAACAACACTGACCATTCCATGGTCTGGGCTTCGCCACAGACAAAAAGGCCTTTTTTAATAGGAATTTTTGCAAGCTGTCTTGTAGAAAGGGAAAAGAGGGGCAGCCTCAATTGAGCGATTTTCGCTAAAGTCCATTAGCATACCGTGCAGGAATCGCAGTTTTAGCATGCATCCATCCATCCGTGCAAATGCACACCAAGGCAAAATCCTTCCCCGTTTCGCCTAAATTAACTTTCCTTGCAGATATACCACGTGGGACGTTTCGTGCTTGCATGGTCTGTTTGTACAGCCTTCTCCCTCTCCTTCTAGGGCTCTCTCTCTCTATATATACACTTTCCACTTTCAGAAAGTTTTCCTTTCCCTCCCCCTCCCCTCCTCCTCTTTCTCTCCAGTCTTTCATTCCCTGGCAAGCAAGGGGCTTTCAACGGCGGCGGAGGGCGGAATATGGGGAGGAAACATAGCGCGGACGAACGACGACTAACTCCCCCTCCAACAAAACTCCCCCTTTTTTTCTCGGTTCCCACAAAGACCGGCGGACCGACCACGCTACGACAAAAAAGTCCCCCCTCCTCCTCTTCTGCTAGGGACAGATATGGGCTGAAAAGAGGAGGAGGAGGAGGGCTCGTTCGTTCGTGCTTTGCATGCTGCGGCCCTAAATGGCGGCCAGTATCCAAAGTGGTACCGACAAAGGTCCCATGCTTGTTGTTCCCTTAGACACACACAGAGGCTTTTTTCTTATTTGTAGAAAAATTTTGAACAGAAAGCACAGTACTTACAGAAACCCACTGAATACGTACCACCATTTTGGGTAAACCAAATGTGTTGTTTGGAGGCATCGGCTTGCCTCCTCCTGCATTTCTCCTGCCTTATCACGTTGGAGAGGAATCTTCATTCCGAGACCAAAAGGGAGGCAGAAAACATCCTTCGCTTCAGAACCAGGTCCGGAGGAGGAGGAGGCACTGCTCAAGAAAGGCTCCCCTCTCCTCCCCGCTGCGATATTTCCGTCGTTGTGGTGGAGGAAAAAGAGGGAGGAGGGGAGGGGAAGGGAGGGAATGGACATTGGCCGAATTTATTGGCCTAGCTGCCCTTTTTTTGCCCGCCGCCGCCAGAGCCAACATCCAGCGCTCCAGCTCTTCCTCGCTCCCCCATCGGGCGAAAAAGAAGGAAGAGAGGGGGCAGTTCCTTTCAAACAACCATGGGGAGGGGGGGGATCGGCGAGGGAGGGAGGCCGCCTGAGTGCTTTTTGTATTGGAAGAAAAAGAAGAAGGAGAGAAAAAGGGAAACGGGCGGCGGCGGACGTCTAGTTGTGTAGTAGTAAAAGGGAAAGGAGAGTGAAGAGGAGGAGAATAGCGACCACAGAAAAACGAGGAAGGACGGAGGAAGAGAGTCCTCTTTCGAACTAGTACAAAGTAAGTCCGATGTTTCGTAGCTTTACCCATTCTTTTGCTGTAAACTTTCCCTTTCGGCCCTAATGTGCGTAGTGTCACATTGTCCTGCGCTTTTTTACATGCAAGACAGAAGAGAAATGTGAGTGGCGAATACTTCGACCGCGGTCTTCTGCCTCCGAAGGGCCGCTGCGGATCGATGGAAGAAGAAGGACGGACTGCCGACGGGCTTTGGTTCCTTACACAAAAGTGGTGATTCATCATCATGTGTGTGTATGTTGTTGTTGCCTTCGCCCCATCACCACCGCACTACATACAGAAGGGGGGGGGATCCATCTTCGCAACCTTACACCACACCACCACACGCGAGGCCGCGGTGGTGGTCACTGACTGTATGTGACCCACAATGCAAGCAAGGGGAGAGAGCATGTGGCCAGCCACCACTAGATGCGTCGTCTTTCCCCCTTTCCTTTTTAAAGGATTCTGCATGGAGCCACCGCCTTACCTTTTCTGCTGAAGTAGTCTAACCCAGCCCAACCAACAGCAAAGAATGTTTTAATGCTTGCGAATAAAAGCGCTTGGAAAATATACAACAGTTATCCCGAAACAAAGTGGGAGTGACGGTGGCTCGGATAAGATGCCCGAGGATTTTTTTGCCTGTTTGTTGAGCCGACAAGGGAAGAAATATCTCGGTCCCTCTGTTTATTTTCTCCACATTCCCGACTCGACTACAAAGAAAGGAATAGCGTGCACAGTAGGTAGTGTAGCGTGGGTATCCTTTTTTCTCCCTTCCCTCTTTCTTGTACGTACACAGCAATATATCGAACTTTTCCTTCTCTCCTCCCTTTTAGCCTTCCTTCCTTCTTCCCTTTTCCTCTTTGTCGAGTTTCGATAAGTGAGATTTACGAGTGGAACCGTCGTCGTCGTCGTCGTCGTCTTCTCCCTTTCCCGCCCTTTCCTATTTCCTTTCTACTACGGCGCTTTTCCGTTTTTTACCACGTCGTCATTACGCGATATCACGGACAAACAAAAGCTCCTTTTCTCTCCTCCTTCTCCCAGGGGGATGCTTAAACGGGCCTCCCACCCATTCCTTTTCTTTCTCGTGCCATTGGGTAAGAATTCGGCTATTACAAAAACTACCTCTATGTAATGGCAGTCTCCTTTTGACCTATAACCACAAGTCAATAAAGAACCCCGCTCCAGAATTCGCCCATTTCCCTTGAGAAGTGAAATATCACAGACGCGTTCTCACATCTTTTGGCGAAAGTTGCTCTGACGTTCCTCCGCAGAACTTTTCCATCTTCTTCTTCGTCCTGTCCAAGAGAACGAGTGTCAGACATATCCCCCGCGCGAACGAACGAACGTTCCCTGCTAGGTAGAGAAAGATCCTCCTGGCATCCATGGGCAGGGGCGAAGAACCCATTCCCCCCCCCAATGCCACCGCCGCACTATTTCCCACCGTGGCCTTTCCCCGGTGGTTGCCCATGTCTGCACGCCAGGAGCTTTTCCCGTCCAGTCTTGTTATGTCGACCTCGTTGCTTTTTCTGGTGTGTCCAAGGAAAAAAAAGGACGTTTTTCCCCTCTCCCTTCCCCGACAAACAAACGGTGAAACTTCTTTTCCCTTTCCTCCTCCTCCGCCCTTTTCACCCCGCGCTGCCGAACGAGACTCTTTTTTGCCGCCGCCTCCTCCTTCGCCCCTGGCTCCTACTCACAGGGCGGGTCGGGTGTGGGAGGGGGGAGGGGGGAGAAAAAGAGAGAAGAGCTGTCCAAAAAAGTGTTATCTGTCTCCCTTCTTCCCCTTTCGTAGCTGTCCCCCCCGCCCCAACCTTGAGAAGGGGCGGTGGCAAAGAGGGAGGACTAGACCGGCGGGTAGTGCGCAAGGAAAGCGGAGAAAAGCCGACAAGTTGAATCCGTCCGTCTCAGTGCAGATCTCCTGTAAAGGATCGCCACAAAAACTCACATACAGTATTTTGACCGGCAAAATTGTAGCTCAAACTATTTTTTACTCGGTTTTTTCTCCTCTGTTAGGCGGCTCGAAAAGAGCATTGTAAATGGCACATTTTGCTGGAAGTGGACGAAACTAGAGTGCGCTGGCAAGTTGTTGCCGTCCTTGCCTCCGCTTCCGCCGCCAACCAGCTCGGCTCGATTTAATTGGGCAGAAGCCTCATTGTGCCCCAGCTGGACTGGGAGGCAGGGGGGGGAGGAGGAGGAGGAGGAGGAGGAGGGATGTTGCAGGCTGGCTTGGCCGTGGCAGTTCTCGCTTTTAAAGCACAGAGAGCCAGAGTGAAAGTGGAGGCGGGTCTACACATCCCCACAATGCTCTCAGCCTTTGGGCTCCTATACACAGAAGTACTTGCAGTACAGAGTCACTGGCGGCACAGTCCTCCATGGTGAAGTAGTACGGAACATTGGTTTGGAGAAGGAGGAGGAGGAGCGATGCCAGTGCGCTCCAACCAAACACGGAGAAGGAGAGGGAAGAGGGAGAACTCGTGCATGCCGGCATTATTGCCTCTTATCATCTGCATAATGTATTTGGGAGACTGAATGTGTGTGTGTTTCTGCTCCTCTCTCCTCCTCCTCCGCATTCACCACCACATTCCTCCTCCTCCTCTTGCGGCACCTCTCCTCCACCTCCTCCTCCTCCTCCGATATAGCTTTGGCTACGTTTGCTGCAGACTTTTCCCTTTACCCTGTACAGTAGTTTTACTCCAGGGAAATACTCTCCCTCATTCTCACGGCGAGCACGTCCTCCTTCCGCCCGTGCCTGCATACGCCGGCGGCGGCGGCAGCCTTACTAGCCCACTTTCGTTCTCTTCCTGACTTCTCGAAGCCACTTTTACGCTCTTCCTGATTCACTTGCTGCGGCTGAGAATTCAGAGCGCCTTGTGCAGAATGGCGCAGAAACGTACGCTCGTATTCAAAATGTTTAACAGTATCATTTTGGAAAGCGATGCGTGCTACTGTGAACTTGACCTCGGCATCTGATGGTGAAACGAGACAGTCGTATTACAGACTTCTCCTGTCTTTATCTCTATCTCTCCCTCTCTTCCCATCTGGCGATGTATTGCCCCTGACACTTTCTGTTCTTTTCGAGAGAGAGAAGCGAAAGAGCCAGCTTTTCCAAAAGGAAGGGTGGGAGGATGGGTGGGAAGCTGGAAAAGAGTGGAGCTGTGTAGTAGCCAGCTAGCGCAGCACCCCTTCTCCTCCTCCTCCTCCTCTTTCCATAGACGAGACTCTAAAAGCGGCCTTAATCCTTCTTCGTCCCTTCTTCTCACCATTTGGGGAAGACGAGAGGGAGGGGGCAAAGCTCTTGGGTCTCTTTTCTGCAGCAAAGGGGGCGGGAGAGGGTTCCGTGGGAAAAGCTGAAGGGACGAAGGGACGGCTCATTCGATGTGGGGGGCGGGAGGACTGGGAGGCCAGCCAAGGAGGACGGCGCTGGAGACGAGAGACGTCTTCTCCCGCCCTTCCAAAAACAGCAGAACGAGGGAGGGAGGAACGTTGCATCCTCAATCGAGGGAGAATGGACGTCGGTGGTGGTGGGATCTCTGGAGAAAGAGGTGGCGGAGGAAGGAAGGTCCGAGCGAGGGAGGGAAGGGCTAAGGGAAAAGGAGGAGGAGGAGCCCTAGGGAAAAGCGGAGGAGGAGGAGAGGGACATTATCGTTTAGCTTAAAGTGGTGAAGGAGGAGGAGGAGGAGGAGGATGGGGGTCGCAAGGAAAAGAAGAAGGAACTGGAGAGAGAAGAGAAGGTGGGATTTGCGCACGCGAGAACGGAGGAGGTTGAAGCAGAGACCCTCTCCATCCATTCCTTCTTTCCATTCTCCTCCGCTTGCTGGAGTGGCCCTTAAACGAGAATTGTTATGCCTGCAAATGCGGCAGCAGCGGAGAAGAAAGAGGACTTGATTTTTGTTTCCCCTCTGCACGCACGGTCTGCACTAACGGTCCCTCGAAAAAAAGGGATAGAAAGGGGCTGCCGGCGCCCCTCCACATAGAGGATGAATCTTTATGCACACATCATCACTCATGTGTGGAAAGGTGACCGCTGGATTATGGTTTGCCCGCAGCCCCTCTCTCACTCTCTTCTCTCCACCCCTCATTCCCTCTTGTTTACCTTTTTGGCCCCTTCGTCGCCCGCCAGCCAACCCGTGATACACGTACTCTACGTCTTACTTTGTACAATGCCGGCCAAGCAAGCTCGCCTGCATTTGGAATTCACCTGTCACTTTGGCCCACGATTTATGGCCTCCCTTTTCTTCTCTTATTCCGTAGCTCCAAGGCAGCATTCAAAGGAGCAGAGATTCTTTCTCTTTCTGCTTTCTACCGACATTGTTTTCGAAATAGAAAGTCTCTCCCTCACTTTGGAAACAGAACCCCCCTCTTCGCTTGACACCATCACACGAACGAACATGTGTGGACTTATTAGTCAGTCACGGCTGCGCCCTTACGGAAACACTCTCCCCCAAACCCCCGTGTTTACTTTGGCCCCAGCCTGGAAGAAGGGAAAAGCGCGAGGGTCTCCCTACCCTCCCAAGAAAGGTGCCGATTGGACAGTTTCTCCCCTGCCGTCATCGAATTTGTCGGAGGGTGACTCACAGAGCCAAATGAAACAAACGTGGAGGTGGCGAAAGAAGATGGGCACTTTCTGTGGCTCGCCGAAAAACCCAATACTTTTCGTACGTAGAGGAGCATACCTCGACCTGGCCAAGAGGACTTTTTGCCTTCCCCCGCCCTCCCCTCGGCCCCTCTCCCGCCAGTTAATGACCAACTACGGCAAACGCCGCCGGGAGGATTGGGTTGCGCAAACACAACCCCTCTCTCCCGCCGTCCGCCGGCGCAAACTTTTGCAAACACACGAGTCCTCTCCTCCCTAGCTCGATCCTATGCCTCATCCGCCATCCTAAACAGAGTAACTCAATGCATACAAGAGGCGACACACACACGGTGGGGGAAGGGGATTGAGAGGTGGGGGTGGGGGTGGGGTGACGATGTTGGGCTGCATAGAGAAGGCAATTGAGGGAATAAGTCAGATGGATCTACGTAGGTGAGGGTGGCGCGTATGTATGGAGCTAGGGGGGAAGGAGAGGCAAAGCAATCACGGCGGGGGGTGGTCGCAAGAAAGAAGCAGGAGGTGGAGGAGGAGGATATGTGGAATGTGAGACGGAGGAGGAAGAAGGTAAGGCTAGATCGAGGAGGAGGCGTGATAATAATATCTGATGCGGACGGACGGACAGGGAAGAGAGGGAGGGAGAGACTGAGCTCGAGGCGGAGGCGGAGGCGTCTTAGACGGAGAAGGCGGAAGATTCGCCAAGGAATATCATTAGAGAGTTAGTTGCAGGCGTTTCCACCGCACCAAATTTTGTGCTGGCCTTCTCTTTTTTTCGAGGGCAAATTCCCTGCATATACGTATGATTTCCTGTTTTTCTTCCCCCCGCCTGGGCAGACTCCTGAGACGGAAGAGGTAGTAGGGAATCTCCTCCTCCTCCTCCTCTTTCCTCTGGCCTCTCCCCAACCTTCCATGGCTTGGGAGAGGAAAGGCGAAGGGCGAGAGCACATACTCAGGATTCAGGAGGACGCGGAGGAGGAGGAGGAGGGGGAGGGGAAGTGGAAATCCCGCTCTTCCTCCTGCACGGTATGTACTACGTGCTCCTCCTCCTCCTCCTCCTTCACGGCCAGAGCCAGCTGCATTCGCCAGCCAGCCTTCAGAGCACGGTCAAGGGGACTCCCGGGGGGAAGCGAGAAGGACTGAGAGAGGAAGGCTTCACCGAGACCCGCATCTTCCACCCACCGATCTCCCCCTGCCCAATCAGCAACCCAAAAAAGAGCAGCCAGCCAAGTGTGAAAAGGTGTACGTTGTTGAGAAGGGCTCGATAATTTCTCCAAACTTTCTCTTTCCCCGCCCTCTCCTCTTATTTCCACTTGGCCGCCTGCTGCCTTCAACGCCGCAAACTCGATAAAGATCAAAGGCGTGTTGCTCCCTTCCGTCTTTTGCGGCGAGAGGAAATAAAATAGCCTCCTCTCCCATGGGGCACCTCCCCCTTCATTTTCTCCCTCATCACGTTCTCAACTGCGTGTCATCATGTTTCGTTTTTCTCCTACTCCTTCCTCACCACTCCTAGCCCCAAGCAGACTGTAGTGCCGAACCTCAGCAACGCACACAGCACACATAGCACTACAACAATCCTCCCGTACTTAGTGGAAAGAGATGGCGGAGGAGGAGGAGGAGAGGAGCGGCAGAATAGGAGAGGGGAGGAGAGAGCTTACTAATGAGATTACCAAGAAGTAGGAAGGGAGTGGAAAAAAAGAAGGGCCTCGCGAACCTGCCTCCTGTTCCTCCTCCCCCGGTACACACACAAAGAAGCGGGGAAAATATATCTGCTGTTTCTTCGTCTTCTCCCTCATCTAGTCTCTGTACGTACAGATCTTTCTTCTCGCACAATGCGAGCGAGGAAGGGAGATAGGGAGGGGGGCGCTGACGAAAGAGACATAAACAGGTGTGGCTGAAGCCAGGATCCGAGGAGGAGGAAGAGAACAATGGCTTCTTTATTGTTTTAAAGAAGACACAGGAGAGAGGACAGAGTTGTCTTTTGCTTCTACGTTGCTGCTCCTTTCGCCAGTGCCCAAGAGAGAGAAGAATGGAAGGGCCGTCTTTTCTCGCCCCTTCCTTCTCCTCCCCCTTTGCAATAGGGGGCTTTCTCCTCCTTTTCCTCCTCTTCTTTTCCTGCGCCACTTGACGCGAAGATGGAAGGAGGGACGCAACAACAACAACAGCTGCTGTTGCCTAAAAAAGGTACTGGGGTCGGGAAAACAAGCAGCAGGAAGACGGGATGTAGTGCCGTAAGAGGAAGTCTTAGGTTGGCGCTTCCTCTACTTTTCCGTCGTCGTCTTCTCAGAATGCCGAGAAAGATAGCATTTCAAATTGAGTGGATCACCGGCAGCATTCAAAAGGAACCCACAACAGGTGCCCCTTCTCTGCGGCAGAACCCCGATTCCTCCGGAAAAGAGCCAAATCCCCTCCACCTCTCTATAACAGGGTTACGTCGTGACTTTTCTCTCTCTTTTCGATTCGGATCGATTTGGAGGAGGGGGAGAGGGAGGAGAGGAGAGGATGGGGGATTCCGCTCACTTTCTTGTGGGATTTTCTAAGCCTGGGGGAGGGGGAAGGAGAGGGGAGGGAAAAAGTCTGCGGGGAAGGAGGCAGAGGGACCAGTGCGCAGCCCACACGAGGAGGGAGGAGGGAAATCGAAGACGCGCGGACGGTTCCACCGACCGACCGACCCACTAGCCTTTGGTTGAGGAACGAAAAGGAGGAGGAGAGAGTCCCCAGGGGAAAAGAGAAGAGAAGGAGAAAGACGAAGAGAAGGGATTTCAGTTTTTTTATCCCGGGGTAGAGAGAGGGGAGAAAAAGAGCAAATCACGAACTTGTGGGGGCTGCTGGAATCGACGGCTGATTCGCACGCACGCGATCCCTTCTTTTCCTCTCTGGTGCATCTGGGTTTACTTGCCTACTCGATCACCCTGATAATTGGAGTAAAACAAATAGCCTTTTCCAAGAGGTTACTTTTGCTCTAACTATATATGATTTTTGCAGTAATAAAGAGCCTGCAATTCTTATGCAAGTATAATAGCGGAAGGGAAGAGAGCCCAGTTGCTCATCTTTGAGCTACCTAGACCGCATCGCTGCCTTGCCATCCCCCCTATGATGATCCTTACTGCGGTGGCGGTGGTAACTAATTGATCCTTCTCTCTTCCTTCTCTAGCTCTCACTGATGAAGGGAAGTGAGAAGGGGGATGGTGCACGCCGCGGAGGAGGTGGCAAACGAAGGCTTCAACAGACGAGGGAAAAGGATGGATGGATGGGGGGAAGGATGGAAAGCCAACAACAGCAGAACTTTGGACATACGGTATCCATATCCCTCCCTACCCATCGTCATCTGCTTCTTCCTCCATGTTTGTTGGGTGCGAACAATCGGGGAATGAGAAAGAGAGGACCAGCCTCCCTCTCCACGGCGAAACGGTGGACACTTACCACGTCGATGAGCTGCGACAGCTTGAGCTTGATCCTGACCGTGAGTCTGTCTGTGGCGTTGACGACCGGGCGCACCAGCTTGTTGTAGTTGGAGAGGAGGTCGTCGTAGAGGCGCTTGGCATCGGGGTTGCCAGCGTTGAGCGGAGAGGCGGACCGCGCCGGCGCCGGCGCCAGCGTCAGCAGCGCCCCCAGCAACAGCGCCATTGTGATGGACCTCGCCACGGCGCAGGCGCCGCCCAGCTCCGGGTGAAGCGCCGAACGCCGGAAGGAAACGACGCGGACCATGGTGGTGGAGGAGGGTCCGGCGTGACTTCAAACACGATCACTCTATCCCGCCGCACCTTGGCGCTGCGCCGACGTCCTCGACTGATGCGCCACCAGCATCGTCGCGCCGTGCGCTGGTGGCGCACCCGCCACCCACCGCCGGCAAAACGGCGCCTTACTCACTTTGGGGCGAACTCAACTCACCAGTGCGCGCGTCACTTTCTCGCGATTTTGTTCACAATCACTCTCTATCCGACCGCCGTATCATTTCTTCTTCTCCGCTTTCTTTTCTTCCTTTATTTTCCGTGTAACCGTGAGATTAGCCCTCAGTACCTACTTTCCTTTCTTCTTCCTTTTCACGCTTCTGTTTCCTTCTCAGCCGAGTAAGCCACTAGAAAGAATAGGTGGGAGGTACGTGGTGACACACTCTGGCACCTCCAAATTGGCCCCCACACATCGAGGAGGGAAGGGAGGGAGGATGCAGCACAGTGATCGCCCTTCGTCCCGGCGGCGAATGAAGCCGCCCATGTGGGCAGTGGGTACCCATGTGCCAGAAGGCCTTCGCTCCTCTTGGCACCACGCATGCACCTCCTCGATCCCTTCTTTTTCTTCCCCCTGCTTTTCGTCCTCCGCCTGCGGCATCTCACTCACTCGCAGTCACATCCACGGGAGGGCGGACGGAGGAAAGCCGATCGCTCGCTCGGTCGACCTTCTCTCTGGATTCCTCCTCCTCCTTCCTTCCTTCTTCCCAGCTCAAATCGCCCCACGCAACTGCCTCCCTCGTCCTCCTCCTCCTCCGCTCAACGTCCTCCTCCTCCTCCTTAGCTCCCTCCCTCCCTTGGGCGAACGGGCGGCGGCCGCGGCCTCCCTTTCTCTTTCCTCCCTCCTCCCTCCCGTCCTCACTCTCGCTCTCTCCTCCTCTCGCGACGACCGAGCTGGTAAAAGGGACGGAGGAGGAGGAGGAGGAGAAGTGAGGCGCCCCCTTCCTCCTCTTTCTCCAGCGCGCCCTTCCTCCCCCCATTCCTTTCCAAGCTTCCTCCTCCCTTCTCACAACAACACACACTCACACTAGGCTCTCCCTCCCTTCCAGGGACGAGGGAGGGAGAGACAGAGAGAGAGAGAGAAAGCGACGGCTTCGTCGGTGGTCACTTTTCTTGGTGGGAAGGGAGGCCTCTCGCTTGGAGTAAGCGGGCGAGCGGGAGGGCGGCCGCGGCTTCGGTCCCTCCTCCCCAGCGGCGGCGTCGAGTCGCGGTCTCCCATCCCTCCCTCCCTCTCTCGCGGCGACGGGGGCGGAGTGAGTCTCCTACTCCTTCGCTGTCGCCATCCCCCTTCCCCTCCACCCTTTCTTCTTCTCCACAGCAAACCTCTTTCGTCCGTCCTCACGAGGAGAAAGGGGGAAGGACGAGCGAGGGGCCCAGTGCGAATGATAGGGGAAGGAGGGTATGGGGGGGAGGAAGGATGCCCCGTCGCTTCCTCGCGGCGGCGGAGGCAGAGGAAGGAAAAACAGGAAAGGATCGCAAACAACCCATTCCTTCTCCTTTCCCTTTTCTTCTCTGAATCATGGGACAAGAAGACCATCATCGTCCGATATGCGATGTGTCCCCCGAGAAAGAAGGCAGGAGGGAAAGTAACTGCTTCAAAGACTCAAAGGGGGATGAAGGTTTTTGCCTAAGGTTTTTTACTCCTTTTCCACAGTCTCGTATTTGTACATCTCAAGTCAGGATTCGGATTCGCGTACGTTTTAAGCAGATACCACGTAGAAGCTGCGAACGACGAAGTGGAGTGAGAAGCCTAGAGAGAAAGCAAGGAAACAGGATAAGGGTGGGGGAAAACCACTGCAACACAAACAACAGTTGGCCTTTTTCAAGTATCTGGCTGAGTAGACTATATTTTACACAGTAGGATCCCAGGTAGAATATTTCCTAGCGTTCGCACTTCTATTTCAACTGTTTTAAAAAGTGAAGGGGTTTCCGAACTCCCTTCGTCCCTCCAAAAAAGAGTTTCCCCGAAAAAAGTTTTTATGTGCGGGAAAGCAGGAAGGAACGGTATAAATGGAGGGAGATGGGGGATATCAGGCAGTTTAATGCCCAAGGAAGGAAAGAGGGACCTGGGAGGGGGGAATTGTGACAAAAGCCAGTCTGTATGTGGTGCCCTCCTCCCTCTTACCTCCCCCCACTCAGTCACTCAGCCCACAGCCCAGAAGGAAGGAGTAGAGGGGCGGAAGAAGAATGCAGGGAAAGATGGGGGGAGGGAAAAGGGCTCCTTTTCGTTCTCCTTTTTTTGCTGGCTGCTGTCGGCGGCGGCTGCCGTGGTAGTAGGGCATACACAGGCCGGCTGCTGCCTCCTCCTTCCTCTTTCGAAAGGAGGGTTGAGGCGATTGTTGCCCCCCTCTCTCCTCATGCTGCTTTCCTTCTTGCGCTTCTCCCCTCCCCCTCCCTCTCTGTGCTGTGTGCCGTCGTCGTCGTTCTGTGCACCCCCGAGAAATTGCTCTCACTCTCTCTTTCCCTCCTTTTGCCCATCCTTCCTCTCTCGCGGAGACGGAGGGAGGAAGGAAGGAAGGGCGTTAGAGTGACACCCAAGGAGGGAGGGAGGGTACGCTGTCAAACATAGGAGGCCCCCATAAAGAGGGGAGGGGAAGGGAGGGGAGACCGGATATGGGGTAGATAAGTCGTTGAGGTACACTATGATGGGCGTAGGAGGATGGGGAAAAAGTTTCCCTGTCCTTTGCAGGAAGTGTCACTCTCGCCCAAAAAGACTTTCCCCGACCAGAGTGTGTAATATCAAGATTTCCATCGTCCTAATTAACAGAAAAGGAAGAGGAGGAGGAGGGCACTTCAAGATCCAGGGTCAGGAAGGAATGGGGGATAAGAAGAAGGGCACCCTCTTGTCTTCCGTTTCTTTCTCTTGTCCCTTTCTACCCCCCAGGAAAAGGGGGGGGGACACAGAGAGGCAGGAGGGGAAGAAAGAAAGACCTTCTTCTTTTGCATTAGTAGGCGCCGCGTTGTTGCTCCTCCTCCTCCTCTTCGTCTCCCTCACAGACAGACGCCGGATTATGAAGAATGTACGACGCTTTATGAGTGGAGGAGAGAGAGGAGGATGAGGAGCACGCAAGCATGTCGAGTGCACGGAAAAGGAGAAAGAGGCAACAAACATGGTGGAAACAAGAAGAGTCTCCTCTTTTTTACCGAGTTTTTTTAGTGGAAACGACAGGGAAAAGATCCCATTCCGTCCTCCTTCTTTTCGGGAAACTGCATCGCCGCCGCGGGGGGCAAAAGGGAGAGCCAAGGGCACAAAGCCAGAGAGGAGAAGAGTTTGCGGGGAGGAGACACAAAAATTGCATTGCACCCGCTCCTCCCTGGCACGAGAAGAGAGAGGAGAGTAGAAAAAAGGGGGCATCCATCCCGCCGCTGCGAAAAGACGGTAGCATCAGACGAAAGCCAGCAACCACTTTTTCTTACCCTCTCCGTCCTTGGCTTAGTCGCGTGCAAAATTTTCATCTCCTCGGTCTCGCTTCGCCCTTTCCCCTCCGCCCCCCTTTTTTCGCCACGGTGGGATGGCTCCGCTACGTACGCACTACTGGTGGCTTTTGCCCGCCTGTCCCGGGTCCCACCCTCCTCCTCCTCCTCTCCTCCTTCGCCCTGGCAAGAAAAGCGGAAGAGAGGGAGGAGAGGAAAGAGGAAGGCATTATTGCTGCGACGATGGAGAAAAGAGGAGGAAACGCGGCTCTCACGATGATGAATTTCCCCCTTTTCTTCTGCCCCGCAAAAGTCGGGGCGCCAAGAGGAGAAGGGGAGGGGTAAAAGGGGGATTTTGCAACCCACCCCTTCCCCCACTTCTTCCTCACAAAGGGGGAGAAATTATGAGGTAGATTTTCTCAACATGAATTCACCATTTCGTAGTTCCTCGTGTTGGAGCAAGGTATAACGAACAAGGGGGAATCCGTTGGGGATTCTCCTCCCAGTTTTCCGGAATTAAAGCCGGCCCATAATTCTTTTTCTCTCGCCGCCTTCTTCGCAGGTATGAGGGAAAACCCTTTTCTGTCCCTCCCTCTTCTTCGTCGCCAAAGCGACTGCAATTAGACTTGACTGAGGAGAGTACTTTTGCTGCCGCTTTCCACTCAGCCCCACCTTTCTATGGAAGTGAACCTGAGGCGGCTCAAATCCAATCCTCTCTTTTTTCCCTGCTCCTTGTTTTGCCCGTCCGTCCGTCGCAGGCTTCCTTTCGTCTCTCTTTTCCTGTGGCGAAGAAGGCGCAACACCTCCTTCTCCCTCTTCCCCCCATGTGGCGGTGTTTTCCCTTTTCCTCCTCCGTGAAACCAATTAGATCCTTTCTGGCCTTTAATTAAGAATGGAGGTCGCAGTCCGCCTCCGCTCCCTCCTTCCCTTTCCCTTTCTCCCCCTTTCTCGACCTCCCCAGAGAGAAAACAAATTTGAGCCCTGCCTCCTCCTCTCCACTTCCCAGGAGTCACGTCTTACCGCAGCCCCCTCCTCTTCTCCCCCGACCTCCTCCTCCTCTCCCCACACTCTCTCCCCTTTCCCCTTTCTTGGCAAAGAATTTAGCGACGATAAGGGCTGAGAGTGGAGGGAGGAGTTAGCTCCGATGCCAACAACCGTAGTGTGCGTGCAAGCAGTCTCTTCTAGAGGATCCAGCCAGACTTTTGGGACCTGCAGGAATTTTCCCCCCTTCTCTTTTTTACGTCGCCAAAATCCGATGCTCCCTCCCTCCTCTTCCATTTCCCACTCTTCTCTCTCTCTCTCTCCTTTCGCGTCGTCGCCGTCTCCCATTTCTCTCTATTTTTAACCCCTCCACAACCCCAAAGCCACCTGCGAATATGATGGCTTTCTTTCATGCTGAGCTGTGTCTCTTCCTTTCTTTTCCAACTCACCCCATTCTTTCTGTGGAACTTCAGGCCATGAATACAGAGCAACACTACGGGCGTCAAAATATATGGGGGGGGGCGGAGTGTGCAGAAAACTTTTTCCGGAGATATGAACAGTAGTCATTCATACTGCAGAAAGTTGGTTGAATAGTGCCAAAAAAGATACTGCTTCACTAAGGAAGTTTTCAACCTTCGGAAACAAGGCGAATAATTTTTACAGGTGGACACATGTAACCTGAAAGAAATTGCATGCTGTTCAAATAGGGAGGCTTCAGTGCAATAGGCGGAAGAGGATGCTTCACTGTACTGTACCAGGTAGATCGCGAGCGATTTTTCTCACAGCAACAGTTCCACCCTCTTCCTCCTCCTCCTCCTGGGGTTCGGAAGCCACCTCCCCTCCCTTCTTCCCCCTTCCTTCGCTGACAGAAGTTACTCCCACCCGGGGACCCATAAATCCGCAATAAAGCAGTAATTGGTTCGCCCCTCTCCCCCTCCCCCTCCCCCTTCGAAATGGCTTCTCCCCCCTCCCCTCTTTCGGGGGCTGCATGGATGGAGGCTGTGCCGCCAAGCGAGGATCGCCCCTCTTTCGAAAGAGGGCGACGGGGAACATGGTATTACTACAGGGGATGACTTCGCAACTTTGGAGATGAAAATGTCTGCTCGTATTTTTTTCCTTCCCAGCCTGAATGCCTATAGTCCCTTTCTTCTACGTAGTTCGGATGCACTTGTGAAACATTGGTAGACACAGACTTGTCAACAAAAAGAGTCCAGTTCCAATAATGCTGAGTAACAGTTTATGATTTCTTGCACAGTAAAATTGTACGTACGTTTCACGAGCTGTGTTTACGTCCTTTTACAACCTCCAGACGTACCATACGCATTCATTTTTTTGCATGTCTACAAAGCAGTTTCTTCTACATTCATGGGTCATATCACTATCATCTCACTCCAAAAAAACCTTTAAGCGTTGGCCCAGGACCGAAGTGAACAAGCGCCCCACTTTTATCCACGACCTCCTTTCCTCTCCCCCCGCTCACTCTAGCCTCTTTTGTCCATCGGCGTCACCCACTCGTCAGCTCGATACCGGTTG
>JAAUYJ010045068.1_pt1 | contig 15789 bp, 22 predicted proteins | sample 7278031 | NCBI WGS metagenome assembly JAAUYJ01 (sample SAMN14350222, study PRJNA611818) | marine sediment metagenome | isolation source: surface marine sediment (1.8m) | place: French Polynesia: Moorea | collected 2018-08 | reverse complement strand
GGTAGTAGGTAGAATGTTGTGCACGCATGCTGACCCCCCCTCCCCCATTCTATATGGCGAGCCCACCATTCAAGTTTTGTTTACGCAGCGAGGGGTGAAGACGGGAAAATGGGGGAAAGAAGAGAAAGGCGGGGAGGGAGGGAGGGACGGAGGGACTTGTCCCCCCTGTGTGTAATGGATGGGTTCTTCGGCCGACGGAGGGAAAGAGCGGAGGCGGAGAACGGAGCTCACTATTTGCATGCATAAGCATTATTTTTTTGCTCCTTCCCTTCCTCTTCCTCCCGCCTCCCCCCCCCCTTGTCTGCACGTCCGAAATTAACTTTGGCACAGCATAAAAGCATAAAAGGCGGTTTTTGCTTTTTGCTTCCTCCCCTTCCCTCTCCTCTTCCCTTTTTGGTCCCCTCCCCCCTCTCGGGACGGGAGAGTTTGCATTCGGGTGGTATTCGTCGTTGTTGTTGCACAGAAGGGGAGGAGGAGGCGTGCGGTGGCGGAAAAGGGGGGAAAAGGTGCATGGAATGAGAAGGGGGAGGGCAATATAGGGAGAAGCGAATACGAGCAGCGCGGAGGAGGAGAAGGAGGAGATGGGGCGGATCCCTCCCCCCCTCCCTCCCCCGACACCGAGGGAGAGGAAGGCGGCGGTGATAAAGAGGCGGAGAAAGGGAGGAGGAGGAAGGGGGAATATGGCCGCAGAGAGGCCTTCCTCCTCCTCCTTCCTGCCTCCCCACATATCGTCGGTGGGAGGCGGCGGAGGATATAGGAAGGGAAAGGGGGAAGGGAGGAAGACGGGGGATAGAAAATAGGGATATCCACCTCCCACCCACACCGAGAGCCTTTTTCCCCCCTCGCCCGTGACTAAGATATACGGATGCTATGCGTAGAGTATGCAAGGCGGGATCGGTATTGCCCTCAAATTGGAAAAGGGGGACGGGAACAACACCGCGAATGAAAAATAGAGAAAGGATACTTGTTTATCTGTGTGACTCACCCTGGGATGCATGTTGGCCTGGTGCGGATCGACCTCGTAGGTCTTGAAGACCTCAGTGATCTGATCCAGCTCGTTCTGGGTGAGCTTGAAGGCGGAGTCGGGCATGTTGTGGATGGAGGTGCGGGGCCCCGCGGAGGCGGAGGCGCCCGTGCCGCGGCTCATCATGTGGGCGGCCATGTCTGGGTTGGATGCGTTCGGGTTCTGGGAGGTACTGGGCTGGTTTGGGTTGGGGTTGGTGGTGGTTGCGTTTGTAGTTGCGTTTGCGGCAGCGGTGTCGGGTTGATTGTCTCGACGCTGTTGGCGATCTTGAAAGCTTTCTATGTTGTCGGCTGAGGCGCTGGTCCGTCGTGATCAGCGCCTCGCTCCTTCGCTCCGGGGGCTTCTCCTCCTCGTCCTTAGTTGTCGACGTCGGCGTCGGTGGCGCCGGCGTCTTCCTCCCCCTCGTCCCCCCTCCGACCGATTGCGATCTCTCGCAGCCGACGTCGGAGGGGAGCGGCCGGGGGAGGCCGGGGGGAAGACCCCTCGGAGGGCCGAGACTCAACTTTATCCTGCGCGAAGAGAAGGAGGGGGATGAAAAAAGAGTAAGAACCAGATGGTCGGGGCGGCGGGCGACCCTCCCGCCCTCCGCCCTCCGCCCTCCGCCCTCCGCCCAGGCGTCTTGCCCTCTTGCTACAAGCACTGTCCCTCCTTTTTTCTCGTTTTCTTCCCCTTTCTTTTTTGCTCCTTCTTTCCCCGAAATGCTCGGTGCTTCCTTCCCCTCTTCCTCCTCCTCCAAGCGGCTCCGGAAGAGACAGATTGCGGATTAAACCTTGCTTCGGCGTTCCTCGTTCCTTCTCTTTACGGCCGGAACGAGGGTGGGGAAAGGTGGCGCGGGCAAGAAAAAAAGGGTCAAAAAATATCTTCCGAGCGCTCCCCTATTGGAGGGCAAAAAGTAAGGGGTAGGACGGGGGAAAGGAGGGGGTGACAGGCGACGAGGGAAAAGGAGGAAAGAAAGAACAACCAAAGGAAGAAAAAGCTATTTACGCTTTGAGGATGAACAGGACAGCTGGCTGTCGTCGTCGTCTCCTTCTTAGTAGTTGTGGTGGCGGTGGGTGGCGGTCACCGGGGTCGTAAAGTGGCTTCCTCCTCTGTCTCCTTTTCCTTCTCCACTCGACCACCCCGTCCTCCTCCACCCAACCCAACCAAAAACCCCTCCTCCTCCTCCTCCTGTCTTCCCCCTCCTCGTTCCTTGTCTCGCTCGACCTCTTCCTCCTCCGTTTCCCTTCGCCTCCCCCCGTCTCTCCCCCTTCGGAGATTCGGAGGAAGTGGCGGTGGGGACTGAATTCCAGGAGGGGGAGGGGGAAGAGGGAGGGAGGGAGGCGGCACTCTTCCTTTTTACTCCGGTGAGAGAACGGGGAAGAGAGGAGGGGAAGGCCGCGGAGACGGGAAAAGAGGGAGGCCGGAGGCGGCGCCCGGTTCAGTCCCGTATGGGCTTGCGAGAGGGGGGGGGGACGTACTGTGCTGAAGAAAAAAGAGTGATGAGAAAGAGGGAAAAAAGAAGGCGGAGAGGGGGGGGGAAGATGGGGGAAAGAAGAGGACTTAGACATCACCCTCCCTCCTTTTCTCTACCCTCCTCTTCTTTTCCCATTTTCCTCTTCCCTTCCTTTTCTCTAAATCGAACCGGTTCCCACCGCCCCACAAGCGAGGAAAGAGACTCAAAAGCAGAGAGAGATGGACGACGAGGGAAAAACCTTCTGTTGGGTTGGGAGTTTGCTGGCTTTTCTCTCGCTCTCTCTATCTCTATGCCACGTCCTCGGTTTCTTATATCCTGGGTCTTTGGCTCCTCTTTCCCCTTTCCCCTTTTTGCTCGTTTAACGCTTCGTTGCCCACATTGTACCTGCTCATATGAGCAAGGTAAGCAGAAGCCTTCTCCTCCCTCCCCTTCAGGCCGCTGACTTCGTTCCTCTCCGTTATCCATCCCCCTTTCCCTTTCCCTCCCTCCGGCGCTATCCACGGTCTGCTTGTCTGCAATCAGTGGGATGCAGCGGCGACGAGACCCGAAAACGGGGAGGATGGGAGACTTGCTTGTTAAAGGGGAAAAGAGAAAGATAATATCTCCGCAGGATAAGCTCCATTCCCTTTCCTTTTTCCTCTCTACTTGGAACATTTTCATCCAGGACCATTAGGGGCCCTGAGGCGAAAGGATAGGGGAGGGGAAAGAGAGAGAATTGGAGTGGGAAGAAGAGGAATGAGAGGGAAGAGAGAGAGGAAGACACCTGAGGCAGCGCAGCGCAAGGGGGAGAGAAAGAGGGGAAGTGGGGGGAGGAAGAGACTCGACAGGTGGAGGCGCCGTAATTTATGTCTCTTTTGATGGGGAAAAATCACAAGCTGGAAAAGGAGGGCAGCGGGGGGAAAGGGGAGAGAAAGTAGGCGAAAACAGCCTTCCTCCTCCGTCCCCCACTCCACTTCTTCTCTCTCTCGGAGAGTCTCATCAGAGCAGCAAAAATGGAGGGGGAGGAGGGGGAAAATAGGGTGGGTGGAATGACGGGAGGAGAGAGAGGAAATGGGAGTGGCAGGCAAAAGCAACCCAGGTTGGTTGGCAGGAAGGTAACTCGAGCGAGGGAGGGAGGGGAGGGGGAGTTGGGCTTGAAAAGTGGGGAAAAGAGTCCTCTTTTGCGGACCGAATGCAGCAGAAACGAAAAATGCAAAATGCAAGGAAGAGACAGAGAAGAGGCAAAAGTTGGAACTGAAACCACGTCTTTGCGTGGGGAGGGGAGAATTTCCTCGTCCCTGTTCTTAGCAGGCCAGCCCCTCCCTTGTAGCTCTTAATGACTTCATCCTCACGCATCGCCGGAAAACCGGAAGAAGGCAAACAAACCAACAAGTCGCGGAGAAGAACTTTCTCAGCTCTCCGCTGCCCCTCAGGCCCTTCAGCGAATAAGTAAAACCGAGCAAATGTTGGCGTGTCTTGGTTCTCCACGCTTTTCTTAGAATGATCTTTTTCTAGTTTTGCTTTCCCCCCAAGTTTCACGCCCCTGTCTCTCTCGATGGGGGAACAAACCTTCACTTTTCTCATCCGTCCCAACTGTTTCGACGGCGTCGGCGACGCCAGCACAGTCATTTTTCCGCCCCTCCGGCCCGCCTGCGCCGACGCCGCCGACGCCGATCGCATGCCCCGATCCATTCATCCTGGCAGATGCTTTTGGCACCAACACAACGGAAGGAAGAGGAGCAGAGGGCGGAGGGAGGGGACCAAGAGGGCGCGACCCTTTCCGAACGAACGAAGCCTGCCTCGCCCCTCCCTCCCTTCCTCGGCCTCCTCCTCCCTGTGGAAATGGGGGGAGGGAGGGGAAAAGAAAAGAAGAAAAGAGTTGGTGGTGGGAAAAGAAGGCGGAGGGGAAGAGGGGGAGGGAGGAGGGGCTCGAAAGAGCAGACACGGAAAAGGAAGAGTGGATAAATGGAAGTAGGGAAAGAAGAAGAAAGAGGCGGAGGAGCAGACAGCGACTGCAAAAATATCGCCCCGAAGAGACTGTTTTATCACGGCCGCCGCTCCTGCTTTTGAGTGTTAAGGAAAAACTTTCGAACCGAATTTTCCACTTGGCAAAACTTCGAAGGGGGGACACTCCTCTTTCCCATCCTCCCTTATCCAAGCCCCTTCCCGAAAAGTCGAGAGGAAAGGCCAGGCAGGCTTAGGCTTTCGAGGACGAGGAAAAGGGTCTCCGTCGTCCTATAGAGCCTCCCTCCCCCTCTCAATCCCCTTCGTCTGTCCGTTCGAACTTCGACTTGTGAAATTGCACTCGTAGGTTCCTTCCTCCGCCTTCCTACACCCACCACCCATCCTTGTCTTCTTCCACCCCCTCCTTCCCTTTTCCAATTTCGGGTCATTCTTTTTTATTAGCCTGACCCCCCGTCCGTCGTCCTCTCCCACACACAACCAGAGGCAAAGAAGAAGGAAGGAAGGAAGGGCCCCCTACCCCGTCGCTTTCCTTTTCTTTCTCCCCCTCCTCCTCACGACCGCCCTTCCTTTTCTTTTTTCCCCTTCGGCGGCGAAGGAGCTTACGACGGGCGGGTGGAGGGGCTAGAAGGGACCGAAGAAGGGGGGTGGGGAGAAAGAAAAGAGGAAGGAAGGAAATAAAGGATTTTGTTTCTCCTCCTCCTTGTCGGCCCATCCCTTTTCATCCCTCCTCCTTCTCCTCCTCCTCTGGGTGGGTCCCTCCTCCTCCTCCTTTCCCTTCCAATTTTCCTTGGGATTATTGCGACGGAGTGGAAGGGGAGGAGGGAATGGGGATCAAGCCTCCGCCGTTGCTTCTGGGGCTGTTTTGCGTGGAATTCGAAGCAACGGAGGAGAAGAAAAGAGGATCGAGATGGAGAGAAGAGAAAGAGGAACGGAATTAGCCCGACCAAGGCTGTTTCGCTCGGTCGGACGAAGGGAAGGGAATATTTCGGGAATTCCCAACGAGCTGCGGCGACAGATGGTTCTCTTGGGCATCGGGCGGCCCCTTCCCCTTCCCTTCCTCTCCCGGTTGGGCTGCCGTCCTCCTCCACTAACCCTTCTCTTCTTCCTCTCTTTCTGTCGGAAAATGGAAAATGGAAGAAGCAGAAGAAGCAGAGCCCCTACTTATGGAAGGGAGCCAGAGGGAAGGGAGGACGGGGAGAGGGGACTGACTTCTGCAGGGGGCGCTTATTGCCATTTCGGTTCCCTCCTCCTCCTCCTCCTCTCTCGTCTCAAGTGCCAGCTCGCGACTGGAAACGACGGCGGCGGAGGAGGAGGAGGAGGAGGGAGGGCGACATATTTTCCCAAGAAAGAAGAAAGTGCGGTATTGCCAATCCCAGGTTTTATATCCGCCAATAAAGGATGGATGATTGCTCTTGGCAGGCGGCAAGGCGGCTTCCTGGGCTTTAAGAGCGCCTCCGTGGGCACAGGGCGGGAGGTGGAGGGGTACAGGTACGGATAGGAGGGAGCGAGATGGGGTCGAGGAAAGTCGAGGGGGGGAAGATGTGGCCCATAAAAAGAAGATCCCTGAGGAAGCACTAGAGTACCCCGCTCCCCTCCCTGCCTTCTTCTTTGAACCAACGTGTAGTAGGACGAAAAGAAGACTCCGGGAAAAAATATACGAAAAAGAGAAAATACTTTTGCCTACCATTTCTCTCTTGTCGACAAAAATGGTTCTTGCGTGACATTTGCATGTCAAAAATCTAATTATGTTTTGAGGATGAAAGATGGTTGTGGTCTTTTACTCTGCTCCGATTCTCCGAAGGGAAAGTTGGGTTAGAAAGCTAATCGAGGTTTCGAGAGGAGCCAAGCTGCACTTTCCAGCCTCCTTCAGGGAAAGATCAAGCGGAAAATTATTAGGGAACATATTTTATTAAAGGGATTCTTTTTTAAGAAACATTAATAAAAGCACAAAACAATGGACCTAATTTTAAATAAAAATAGTTTCCTCCCCAGTTTGCGAAAGCCATGGAAAGTTGTGTTGAATGTACGAAAAGAAATTATGGTGTGTGTTGCAGCCATGAAACAAGACTACGTTCAAGGAGTGTCTTGGCATTAATCAATGCTGTTCACGGGTAGACGAACAAACTACCCAAAATGTAAAACTGCAGAGCGCCAACTATTCCTCTACCTCGATCTTTAAGTTATGTTCATCTTCCTCATCTCGAACCCCCCTTCCTTTGAGCTTCCTCCGTCTCCTTCCTTCCCTTTCTCCAGAGTGCCAGCCTCTTTCTCTCACAGGCATCTGCAGAAGAAATCTCGAGAGGCAGATATAAGTTTTCTTGAAAAGGAAGGAGAAGCGAGCGGGAGGATTTATGCCAACAGAGACGGGAGGAAGGGGGTCTCCGGCAGAGGCAGGTGTGTGTCTGTTGGCAACAAAAAGAGGAAAAGGATGTACTTTTCCCTCGTCGCCCTCCGGCAGTTTACCTAATGCTTGAGAAGCAACGTTTAATCTTTCCCGCAGTAAATAACAGGTTTCCGCGAAAAAGAAGCAGACATTTATGGGGAGGGACGGCGAGAGAGAGAGGAAGGGGGACTGGCTTGGAAGGGAGGGGAACCCCAGGGGCGCTTTTCTTGCCCCTCTCCTTTTCTCGGACAGCCCCTACTTTATCTTCCTTGAAGAAGAGGCAAAGGGAGAAGAAGAAGAAGAAGGAACTCTGTTGGTAGAGGAGGCCTTTTCTTATTCACCAGAAGAAGACCTCAGGGCTTGTTTAGCACTCAGCCCCGATCCCCTTCCCCCCCTCCCCGCAAAACAGCGGCTGTCCTCCTCCCACTTCTCCGGTCGCATCCCATATTTCTTGGGAGACATGGAACTTCCCTTCCCCCTCTCTTCTTTCGCCACGGTGTTGTCCGTCGTCGTCGTCCCCCTCTCCCCAACCCCGTCCCTCCCAGGAGCCTTTTGTCGGGATGTTTACTGCCTGCCATACACACGCGCGCGGCCTCCTCTTCCTAGCGCGAAGCCTGGCGTGAAAAGGATGCCGCGAGGAAGGGAAGGAGGAAACTGGGTGTGGGTTGGGTTGGGATGGGAAATGAGGCAATTCAGCGCTTCGCCAACCAACAAAGACGGGCACGGAATAATATACTCTGGAGAAGTAAGACCTTCTAGCTCGAATTGACAAGAAATTATTACTTTAAATCTCCGTTCATCCTTCATTAACACCGACTAAAATGTCTATATTTTTCAAAATATATTCCTAGCACAACTAAAAACAAAATATTCATGACACCTTGCGAATACCGTCCGGTATGTGCTTGTGGAACATTTAAGTGGCGGTATTGTATTTTGAGGTCAAAAGCCTCAAAAGTCCAATTTGAGCGACTAATGGGTTTTCGGGTAGAATGTTTTGCCTTTTCAAACAGGACCATTAGGACAAATTAAGACCCCCAAATTGAGCAACTAGCTTTCTTTTCCTACTGCTTGTTTTGGACAGGCGCGTGGGGCCCTCAAGCCTATCAGCCAGTCCTGATTCCTGAGAAAGCCCCAATCTTTCTCCCGCCTCGCCCAAAAGGCAATGACAATGGGCACAACACGATTGTGGAGTATGGCTGCGACGGCTGCGACTGAGCGAGGGGCATGGCATGAATGGAATGGGGGAAGAAACGGGAGTGTGTTCCCAATGGCCCTCGAGTTATTCCCCGTCAGACGGTTGTCGGATTCAACTCTCGCCCATCCTGCCTTCCAATCACTACTCGGCCCCTAGGTGAAGGAGAAGCAGTGGGAGAATAGAGGGTTCCTACCCTCTCCCCCTCTCTTCACCTTCTCTTTCTATTTACATCACATCTCAATCTCGCTGTATGGTGATGAGGGAGGGAGAGAATGAGATAGTGAGGGGGGAAGGGGCGGCCCTGAGTGTGCCCTTACGCGGTCGCTCGGTCGCTCGGTCGCTCGGCGGTCGAACGGTCATTCCAAGGGGGGAGGATAAGAGGAAGGAGGGGGTTGGGGGTCGGGCGGTGGAGAGGGAAGACAAGGAGGGAGGGACCAAAGCGGGCGGCCACACAAGGCTGTGTGCAATGCCGCCGTCATCCCACACAGCATTCCATCCTGACTTTCAGGACACACACAGAGAAAGAAGAGAGATATGGAGGCAAAGCAATGAAGGGGGAGGAAAGAAGCAAGGATCCTCTTCCCCTTTCCCCACTGCCCCTTCCCCCCCTTCCCCCTTTGGTCGGTCGGTCGACGTCGGCGGTCCCTTCCTTCCTCGCTTTCCCCCGCTTCGTGCTGTGCTTCCCAATCAAGACTTCCGGGGAGGAGGAAGGGGAGGAGGAGGAGCGAGATTGGAAAAGACGAAGAAGGAAAGAGAGAGATGGTCCTTTTCCCCCTTTCCTCTCTGATCCCAATATCGGCCCTCCTCTCGTCTTTCTCCGCAAGCAGACCCACTCCCTCCTCCTCTTTTCCCCTTTTTGAGGGCGGCCGCGAGCGCGGATGCAACAAGTCGAGGGCAGGGGCAGGAGGGCCGTAGTAGAGAAGCCAAGCGAGGGGCAAAAGAGAAAAGATAGGAGGGAGGGCGCAGTGCGTACTCTCAGTCTCCGTAGGTTGTACCATGTCTTCAGCGGGGAGAGTGGGGAAAAAGCCTCCGACTATGAAAGAGAGGAAAAAGGAGATGAAAGGAGGAGAGAATGAGCAGCAAAGCAACAGGCTTAATGTTCGTTTCTTTTCCCCCTTCCCTCTCTTTCTGTTTCTCTTTCTCTTCCCCCGTCTGCACGCGAGGGACCTGAGGGACGAGGGAATAAGAGATGCCAAGTGCGAGAGACGTGTAATAACGGGAGAGGATGAGAGAGAGTAAAAGAGGCTTGGGACGGGCGCCAGGGAGGGGGATGGATGAGGCTGCCCTCCCTCCGCCACTCTCTCTTTTTTCCAACCTCATTCCCCCTTCACCCGCTCGTTCCCAAACCCCCTCCCTCTTTCTCTACCATCGTCTGGGTTTTGGAGCCAAACGAACGAAGAAGCAGCTTTTTGCCTCCTCCTCCTTCTCCCCCTGGATATGCTTGGCTCGCTTCATTAGCATACGCAGTCAACCAACGAGCCCTTCTCCCCCTCCTCTCTCCTTCCATCCTCTCACGGCCTCTTCCTCTTTCCCCGCCTCGTCCCATCTTGCCGAATTAAGCTCCCTTGACGACCACCAACAGACATAGATTCGCCATCAAAAGAGACCCAAGACCAGTAAAATTGCGACAGGAATGGGTTATACGTGAAAGTAGTGAGGGGCAAGTACAGTAGAGAAAGGGATAAAGGGATAACGCGCAACAGTCGAAAAGAGGTGCTGATTCAGTCTCCTCGATAAATCTATGGGGGAATGAATGGGGGGGATGTGGATAGGTAGTAGGTATAGGCAACCAGGGAAAGAGGAGGGAAAAGGGAGGAGCTGAGTCTTCCGTTTCTCAAGGCTCCCCCCTCTCCTTTCGCCCGCAGGGGAGAAAGACGAAGGAGGGAAGGCAAAACCTGTTACTTTCGCCCGCCCTTCCTTCACTCCCTCTCTCCAGCCGTCCTTCTTTCCCCTCCTTCCTGTGAACCATCTTCCGGGTCCTCTGAGCGAGGAGAGGGAAGCAGAAGATGCGGCTCTCTTTCCAGTCTGCTACGTATGCATGGAGATTTACTTGCCCTGCACGCACACGCGCGTCCTCCCCAAACCGACCCCCAAAGAGAAGGATGGGTGGGTCGGGGAAGAAACGAGAGGAAAACTAGAGGAGGGGGGAACCCCCGCAGACATCATAATGATGGAGCAAGCTCATCTGAAAGAAGAACCCTCGGAGGGGGAAAAGAAGCCCGCTGAATGCTTGGGGTTTCCTCCTCCCCATTTCTGCAAAAAGAGGCGAAATAAGAAGACCAAAACATAATTTGTCTGAAAGGCAAAAAAGGGAAAGAGGAGAAAGAAGCCCCTCCTACTTTCATGGTTTTCAGTGCTCTTAAAACGAATGAGGAGAGAGCGAGGCGAGGTCTTTAAAGGTCGCTCTTTCCCCCTGCCACAAAAAAGGAGGATGCGGGATCTGGCGAGAGGGGAGTGAGGCAGCATCACGGGGCTGGAAGAGCTGGAAAAGGGTTGGAGAGAGGGAGGATCGGCTGGTAAGTACGTTCAGTACGTATAAACGCGCTGTGTGGTGGCCGTTAAAGAGAGAGAGGGAGGGAGAGACCCAGGATGGAGAGAGGGAGATTGCCAGCGCCCCTTCCCTCCGTGGGCGGTTGCGTCCAACCGCCGTAAAAAAGGAGTAAAAGTTTGGCACTGAGCCTCGATCCTCTTCGCTCCCCCCCTTCCTCCGACCACCAGCCATGCTCCCTCTCCGGCCCCTTAAAAGGAGATTGCTTTTCCTTCCGGCGTCGGAGGAGGAGGGGAAAGGAGAAAAGGTGGGCATCCCCGGGGCGGGAGGGAAGGAAGACGGAGGCGGTTTCCGTTGTACCGAGGCATTTGGGCCGAAGGAAGGGAGGAGGAAGGCTGCTCGGTCGTTGGGAGCATCGGTTCCCACCAAAAGGGGGGGAATGAGGAGGAGGAGAAGCCATTTTAATGGGATCTCTGCCGCGAGGAGATCGAGAGAAGAAGACTCCCGTCGTCGTCGTCGATGCCGATACCGTTCCTCGTTGTTGCGGCAAGGAAGAGTCGACGAGTCTTCCACTCTTCCTCCTTGAAAGTTCCTCCTCTCGCCCTTCTATTGGAGGAATCGGTGGGCCTCCTCCTCTTCTTCTTCTTCCTCTCCTCCTCTTCTAAGCGCTCAATGTGGCAGAAAAACGAGAGGGGGGAGAGGGGCAGCGAAATGAGATGCGAACGAAAAAGGAAAGTGGAGCTGGAGGAGAGACGGACCGTGGGACCGACGAAAAAGAGGAAAAGTCACGATATCGAAGTTTTCCCAAGCAGGCAGGAAGGAGAGTAAAAAAAGTTTGGCAAAGAAAGATATTGGTTTAAGATATCGGTCCACTTTTTTTTTCGGGAAGGAGGAGGGGCGTCGGAAAGTATTGGGACGTCTTCGCGAACGGATTCGAGTGCGGCGGGTAGAGTTCTCATCTCGAGATGATATATATTTATCGATTTCTTCGACGACGACTTTGAAAAGTCTTTCCGCCCAACTTTTTTTTGTCCTTTGTCCCTTTCTTGGTCTGTGTATATATAATCGGGTATAGGACCGTGTACGATGTATTCACGACAAGAAGATAAAAGTAGAATTGCTCCCTCTCGTTCTCTCTCTAAGCTCTCTCTTGTACGCTCTTTTCATCTGGCTGCATCATCATGTTTGGGATCTTTGGTGGGAGGGCGAGGGGGCGGAGATGGAGGCGCTACTTAATTAGGGAGAGCGACATCTGCTAAGAGTCTTGTTGTGCACACGTCCCCTGGAGCAAAGTGGCAAGACGGGGGATTCAACCAGTGCATGTACGTCAGGTTTCAACGGTCTTCGTAAAACGGCTGCTTACACGAAAGAGGTTTGAAATTGTTTTCTCTTTTAGTTGTACACTCTAGGTGCGCGTGCGTGTGAGAAGTGCTTTTTTTCACGTTGCGGTGGCGGGCGGGGATAGGGGGGAGAAGATTAATGTGCGGCGTGTGGCCGGTCGGTGGGTGGCGGGCAACAAGAAAAGGGGGCCTTGCCACGTCAAGACAAGAAAAGGAGGGGGGAAATAAGACATCAATTTATCTCCCTCCCTCTCTCCCTCCCTTTCTCTCTCTCACTCACCTCGACAGGGGCGAGACGCCAGAGAAAAAGGAACAAGTGGGTCGAGGGGAGGGAGGACTAGGCGGGAATGGAGGGGAAAGTCGTAATTTAACCTCGCCGACGCGTTGCTAAGAACTGGGGCGAAAGGGGTTTCCAGTAAAGAAAGGTCGGGGGGGAATACGCATTGCTTCTCAGTGTAGCTACGCATAACGTGCAGATGATAAGCAAGAATATCATTTTCGGCAAAAGGTTTGTTCGGTTTTTGTGTTTCCTCTGTTTGCTTTACCCAAAGGTTTTTTGTACTACCACCTCTTTCCTATTCCTCCCGCTCTTTTTTTATATAAATGCCTTTTTGCGCCTGAATAGCGTTGTTTTTTCTTTGAGCAAAAAATACACTCATTGCTTGCTTCTTCCCGCTGCGGCACAGGGGCGGCAGCGGCTATCACACGCTTCCAACGAGCCCATCTTTATCCTCCCCCTAGGTGGTGCTGGCTACGGGCTTGGTGACGACGACCCCGCCCGCCCTGGGCCTCCTCCTGGCAGGCTCGGTGGTCAAGTTGGGTTTGGCGCCGATCATCACCCGGAACTCCTGGTAGTTTATCTTGCCATCGCCGTTCTCGTCCACCGTCTTGATCATCTCGTCGATCTCCTTGTAGGTGACCTTGCCGGGCAGGTGGGTCAGGACAAACTTGAGCTCCTCTGCTGTGATACAACCTGGCGGAGAAAGGGTTTGATTTCCATATATTAGTTTTCAACTCCATGAGAAGTATGTAGCACATTACTCACCAGTCTCATCTTTCCCAAAGACCCTGAAAACCTCTTTGAGATCATTCTCTTGGTCGCAGTCGGTGAGCTTTTTGTGCATGAGCAGGCAGAACTCGGGAAACTCTAGGTATCCCGACCCGTCCACGTCCACCTGAGCGTTTAGAAGAGAAAGGGGTCGTTTAGGCACAACACACAAGTGTACATGCAAAGAGGCAATCTGGAGAGAGTGATTTACCTCGTTGATCATGTCCTGGACCTCAGCCTCGGTCGGGTTCTGACCCGCCCTCCTCATCGCCGCGTGCAGCTCCTGGAAAAAAGGGGAGGGAAACATGAAAGTGTTACGACTGTGTAGTAGTAGCAGTAGTGGTACAACATTACCGCCGCGGCCGCCGAGACTACAAATGATCTCACTTTCCGTCCTACTTTCTACAGTTTCCACTTCCTCCCTCGTCTTCCCTTCCCTCCCCAGCGCGCCTGAAATAGAAGACGACTGCGACTTGTACAGCACTTCGCTGCACAGGAAGGGACTCGGCACTTTCGCGAATGTTCTTTCGTCGTCTCCATTTCCGTTTCTTCCCTTCCTCCTTCTCGCCAGCAATTCTCTCCCCTCCCCTCTTCTTTCTCCGCTAGCCGCCCTCAAAGCCGACGGCTTTAGCGCAGTAGTAGTCAGGGCAGCACAAGTTGGTCGCGAGAGAGAAAGAGAGGAGGTGCAGGGGAGGGGAATTTTTGGAAGCTCCTCTTCCCTCTTCCTCCTCCTCTTTCGCGCTGGAATGAAAAGAGTTCTTTAAAGGCCGCCTCCCTCTGCTCACTTTAGCTTCTCCGTCCTCCGTCCTTCGGTCCACACTGTCGACGGGAGTCCCCTTCGTGCTCCTCCTCCTTCTCGCTTCCGCCACCTCCTCCTCCTCCTCCGCTCGACGCGAGGCGACCCCCCTCCCTCTCCACCCTCTTTTTCCTTGCACAGCGAGTGACGAAGCCAAGAAGAAGCCTCAGCCCATTTTTCTCCCAAGAAAGGACAGAGGCAGGGGAACTTCTTGGAAGGGGGTTGGGGGTGAGGAGGAGGAGAGACGAACTTCAAAAGGAAATACAAAGAGAATGGAGGACAGGGCAAAGTAGAGAGCTAGAGAGGGGCGGCGGCGTCCTTGGGAAAAGACGTTAAATAGTGAGGAAAGGGGGGAAATGATGGATCCATCTATTTTTACGCGGTTGAGTCTTCAAAGACAGTCGACATTTCCCACCGCGTATAGAACATACAATGTATCTACGTATAGGTACCTTCTGCTGAGCTTGCCTACATTCGTCCGCATTCGGCTGCGACGGGCACTTGACAATAATTAATCTGTCCTGGGAAAAATGCATGACGGATGGCGTCCATAAAAATAATTTCCTCCCTCATCGTGTAAAAGGGGGGAGGGGGAGAAAACGTAGTAACATAATCGTGAGGTAGGCGGCCTCCGTCCTTCCTTCTTTTCCAGCGCTTACGCACTATAGGGAAGGAGAGGAAGGTGCTTCCCCTCCTCCTTTTCCTGCCACTCATGCGGAGGTACCGGTATAGGAGGAAAGGAGGCGACACCGAAGTCCCCCCTCCCTCTCCTCCTGCCATGCCTCCTCCGCCGCCGCAAAACACCATCAGCCCTCCCTCTCCCCTTCCCTCCATCAGCGCACGAATGGGAAACTCGCATGACATCTCACAAACGAAGGCGCAGCGAGGGGGAAGGGGAGGCGAAGGAGGAGGCGGATGCGCGATTGCGCCAGGCAGGCAGGCGGACAAGTTTGTTCGTCCCCCGTCCACTTGTGCGAAGAAGTGGAGCAGTAAAACCTCCCTCCCTTTTTGCATGCGAGTTTTCCCTTTTTCAGTTGTCATCACGCGATGTTGTTATTACGTCCCCAATCCCTCCCCCTCGCGTCAGGCTCTATTTGGTCCCTCCCTCCCCGCCCTTTGCTGAGGGTCGGTCGGCCTTCAAAGTCGATCGCTCAACTCAACAGTTTCCCATTTCCCCTTCCTCTTTTCTTCCCCCCGAGCGCGGCCGCGGGCTTTCCCCCAATTGAAGTGACAGGCTTTCACGCCAGTTTTTAAAAGGGTCTCCTCCTCCTCTCCTCTCCAACTTCTGGCGTCGGCAATCGCCGATTCCCTCTCCACCCTCCTCTTTTCCATTTTTCCGGAGGGGGAAAAGGAGAGAAAGCGAAGGAAAAATGTCTCTGAGCACACCAAACAATCTTTTGGTTGCACATACGTGCAGTTCGGTGGCGCACTTTGCTTGCAGTATATATTGTACAGTATATGGAGAGAGCAGAGTAAACACAAAGCTCCCCCTTCTCCCCTTCGCCAATAGCCGCAAGCCACACACCAACTTTGTGTCCCCTCCTCCTCTCTTTCTTCTTCGTTTCTCCTCGACTCGATTCCCTCCCCTCCCCTCTCATGGAGTACCAAGCCAAAGCCACCATCACCATCATCACGGCCACTAGCTTTGGGCCACAAACACCACGGCCACCATGCGTAGTACACCTAGCCACATTCCCCCCTCCTGCTTTTCCACCCTACTCCTCTTTCGTTCCGTATTTTAGTTTTGGTTCCCGCACGTCCAACCATTCCTCCTCGCTCCGTTTGTCAACGCCCGCTTCGCCCCTTAATCAAGGTGGATGAACCCGCGCCCATTTCACACGGTGTTAACACACAGGGGGGGGACCTTTCCTTTTCAAAAAAGGGACGACGGTCTCCCCCAAGCAGTCTGCCGCCGTGTCCTAATTCCGTTGGAAAACGGAGCGGAAACGATATCGATTGCGGCCGAGAACGGAAGGTGAAAAGGTGTTTTTAAAGGGCCAACACAAAAACACGTTTATAAAACCTTACTACTTTTATCGTACGCAGCTGCAACTGGTTCCGTGATTCCTCACCTTTGTGGATATGGTCCCGTCCTGGTTCTTGTCGAACATGTCG
>JAAUYJ010141550.1_pt1 | contig 15794 bp, 8 predicted proteins | sample 7278031 | NCBI WGS metagenome assembly JAAUYJ01 (sample SAMN14350222, study PRJNA611818) | marine sediment metagenome | isolation source: surface marine sediment (1.8m) | place: French Polynesia: Moorea | collected 2018-08 | reverse complement strand
TGCTGAATCAAGGTATGAAAATAAAAACTCAACAATCTAGAATACTTACTATTTAATAGTGAGCGCGATCGCTAATAAATATAAATCATACCCCAAATCAGCAACGCCAAAAAACTTTTACCTTAAGACTTTTTCCTTTCCTTCTACCTTACTTTCTCCAAAGTGTAAGTATTCAACCAGACATGATATAACTCGATCATCGACCTAATACACTGGGGTTGCCAAAATCAAATAACCCAGCCACACAACCCGTCATTAGGGTTGCCAGAGTACCCGCCCAAAGTGCCTTCCAACCGAGAGAAGAAACTTCTGATCGCCTCGACGGAACTAGATTTGATAACCCACCAACAAAAATTCCGTAGGATGCAACATGAGTAAAACCGCAAAGAACGTAACTAACTATCAGTAGGGCGCGATCGCTAATTTGTCCGGCTGCATTTAACTGTGCCAAAGTTAAATAAGGTGGAATACTGGTTTCAAATAATCTCCGTCCAATAATCACAGAAGCTTGCCAAAGTTCGTTCCAGTCTAAGGATATTCCGGTGAGGAAAGTCAGCGGTAAAAATATCGCCCCTAAGATATTTTGTACAGTAATTACTTGAAATATATTGCCTAGAGGACTGGGTAAATTAGCTAGACCATTAAACATCGCATTCACCAAAGCAAGCAAACCTAAAATCGCAATAATAACTGCAGCGATACCTACCGCCATTTTTACCCCATCCATCGCTCCACCAATTAAGCTATCCATTGGGTTAGGACGTTCTTTGGCTTCTTCTACCGGATCGGGGGGAACGTGACCTAAAGTTTTGGGTACTTTTGTCTCTGGTATCAGTAGTTTTGACAACACAAAGCAAGCCGGAATAGTCATTATTGACGCAGATACCAAATGTCCGGTAATAGCAGGAAATGTTGGTCTGAGGATGCCAGCGTATAAACCTAGTACAGAAGAGGCGATCGAACCGAAACAACTCGATAAGATGGCACACAGTTCGCTGCGGGTCATATCCGATAGATATGGTTTGACGGCAATTGCTGATTCGATACCAACAAATATATTAGCAGCGCCAGATAAAGATTCTGCGCCACTAAGTTTCATCGTTTTTTGGAATATTTTGGCAAATACCTGTACTACTGGCTGGATGATGTGCAGCCGATACATGAGGCTAATGAGGGCTGAGAAAAAGATGATTTGTGGTAGGGAACGAAAAGCAAAGATAAAGCCTGGGTTGAGGTTGTTTGGACCAATGCGATCGCCAGGAATTTCGACATAGGGACTACCGATGGTTCTCACAATCCATCTGGCTGCGGGGCCTGGCCCCACTATGCGGTTGGGGTCTGGCACAAATGCCGAGTCAGAACCGCCAAATAGAAATCTGGCTCCAGCTTCAGAAGCATCGAGTACGGCGTTTAAGAGGTTATTAATTTGTGCAATTAGGTCGCGGGTAGGTAGTACAAATACGAGTAAGCCGATAAATAGTTGTAGTCCAATTCCCCAGAAGATAACGTTCCAAGGAATGACCCGGCGATTTTCCGAACCTAGCCATGCAATGAAGCATATAGCTACGATTCCGATTAGAGATATTAAATTTAATAGAGGATTCATCTAAAGTCAAAAGTCTACTATTAATAGTCAATAGTTAGCCATTTTTATATTATCGTTATCGGGTTTAGATTAACTTAATTACGGATAAAATTCTGAAGTAGTGGGCAATTTTTAATTTTATCTGAATAACTTCATAAATTATGGTTTGTTGAGTTTAGTTTTTAGTTAAAATATTGACGTAAGTAAAATTTTATGATATTGATAAAGTAAACTATGGAAGCTTTTAGTCTAAATCCTCCCAAATGGACAGAATCAGCAGTTCATGCGTTTCAGTTCTGCTGTCCCAAATGTGGGGCAACTTCAATGGAAGCAACAGCAGTATGGATTAATAGGCGATCACCGGTGTATACAGAAAATCGTCGTCGCAAATGGCAAGAGTTTTATCACTGTGAATGTGGTTATATTTGGTGGGCTTGGAGTAGCGATCGGCCTCCTTCTAAGTATGCTCGTGAAAGTCAAGATATTGCTGAGGAGAATGAAGATGATTTGGATGGCCTAGATTTAGACTTAGACTAAATCTGGTTTCTGGTTTATACAGGAGCTTTATGAGCAAGGTAAGGCAGAATCCATAATTTTTTGGCTAGTATAACACCAATTGTCAAATTGAGCAACCACATCCCCATCAACAAAACCCAGTAGGGGGGAATGGTCATTCCCCCCTACTGCTACTATAAATTAAATGTCGGAAATATCTACACGCTCCTGGGTGATAATTGTCAAAAACAGACTTTGAATGTAATCACTTAACTATTACTGATAACTGATAACTGAAATGACAGTCTCGCCGAAGCATCACACTAATACATAGTCAGTGGTAATTGTTGATAATACTAGGTATGAAAAAAGAGTGTTACAAATAAATTCGATAATTGGACAATTGAAAAACAGAATTCAGCTATAAATACCCGATCTAGATTTATTTCCTACCTGCGACCTCAAACCTCAAACCTCAAACCTCAAACCTCAAACCTCAAACCTCAAACCTCAAACCTCAAACCTCAAACCTCAAACCTAGATATTTATTTGCAGCAAACATTTATCAAAATGGCATAATACCCGCTTACTTAACTGGTAAGAAAATAGTCATTACCTCCCCTTTTTGCGGACGTTGCCTAACAACTAATTTTCCACCTATTGCCTCAAATAAGTTTTTTGTTACTTTTAAATTCAAAGTCAAACTACCAGTTTCAGGTTGAAACATTAACAAAGGTCCGAGAGATTTAAAAGGAGTTTTTGTCGAACTTGTAAACGGTGAGTGACTTTTTGTTCCAGAGTCAGAATGAGATTCTAACTGTAACTTTAGTTGACTACCCGCCAACATTACTCCCACCTGAATATGACTACCTGAAGGTAAATTTCTAGAAAAATTTTCAATCAAATTACCTAATACTTGGTCAAGCATTGTTGGGTCACTCACAACAGTCGGCATTTTCGGAGGCAAAATCACATCTAATCTATGATTCCTTTGATTTGCTTGTTTTTGCCAAATTGGGACCCTATCTTGAAAAACTTTAGCTAGAGGAATAGTTGTTAAATTTAAGTGTTTATTTTTTTCCTTTGACCGTTGCTGAGTTTCTAATTCTACTGCTCTAAAAATTAAATTAAATCTGTCGATCTGAGCAGAACACTCAGTATCAATCATTTGGAGACGTTTTCTAATAATTTCTGGGGTTAAATTAGGACGTTTTAATAAAAGTCTTGTTAAAGTCCGAATTGTTGCTAAAGGCGTTCTGACTTCGTGAGCGATCGCCTGTAATAATTCTACATCTGGAGATTTAATAACTTCTAGAGATTTTAGTGAGATGCTTTCTTTTTTATTTCTATTTTTATCTGTAAGATTCACTTCCAGGATTTCATTTTTTTGTTCTTCCAGTGGCAAATTTTCTAATAACAAACGACTAAAATTCATCACTATTTTATAGTTAGGAGCAATTGGTGTAAACTGCTCTAATAAATTATCTAAAATAGTTAATCTATGAAAACATTGAGAAATCAAATTTTGAGATTTATCAGAGTCTGATGTCTCACAATAAGTAGGGAATAAAATTCTTTTTCTTAATACCATCCAACCTTGCCATACTATTTCTGGGTCAAAGGAAAATAGAAACGCAGGTTCACCTTTAGCATTTTTTCCCAATACCATAAGCAAGCTGAATTCAGTATTTAAAACTAAACAAAACTGCTCGTTAGTTAAGGGGTCTTTATTCCATAAAGGTAATATAGAAGTAGAAGCAGGTTGTGATTTTACTCCATCTGCTGCTGGCAATAATGGCAAAGTGTGTCGAGGGTTTACGGATAACCAGTCTAAACTTTTGCCAGTTTCAGTGGTAAATACTGATGTTGCAAAATGATCGGTAAGACTAGGATGATTTAATACTGGCGTCGGACCTGATAATACTAATCCTTGAGAAGATTTGACATCAGAAAATAATGAATAGGTATTAGAATATTCTAAACTACTTTTATATTCTGGTACTTTAGTAACTATTTGTTGTTGGAGCAGTTGATTAACAGCAGCGATCGCGCTGTACCACTCTTTCTCTGCTTTGGCATACAAATCTTGACAACGCTCCCTATTCACAGGCGGAGGATTTCCTCTGGCCATTTCTACCTGTGGGGTAGGTAAATTGTTATTTGACCTATCGACAGCAAAAAGGTCACTTAAAGTCGGTAATAAATAATTGTCCATTTTGTTTATAAGTTAAAATTCAAAAGAAAGAAAAATAAATAATTTTAATGTGTTAGCTGATGAACATTTGCTGCCCATACAAACAAAAGATACTTCGCTACAGTCAAAAGTCAAAACTAAGCCAAGTTTAATGATTGAGTCACTGTAATTTATTTAACTTTCACTTTTGCAAGAGGTATACAAGCGGTATAATTTTATATAGTTGTCCTACAGTGAGGGCCTTAACATATAGGGTATCGGTATCAATCCATTGAAGAGATTGGTAGAACCGAACTAAATCACCGCAATGTCCGATTCTCATTAAAGAAAGCTACTACCGCTACGCGGAAGTCAGAAAGTCAGTAGGAGCGATTAGCTAATCGCCCGTACAGAAGTCAGAAGTGTTGATTGGTAAGGCTTTTAGAATTTTTTCACTGGTCACTTATTTCAGCCATCCTGCACTAGGCTTTTTATCTTTGGTTAGTAGAGACTTTGGTTATCCTGGATAGTAATAGTGAGAATGTATATTTTTTCCCACACCTCCTACACCTCCCACACTTCCCACACTTCCCACACTTCCCACACCTCCCACACTCTGATTACTATGCACCACTACCGAGACTTTATATACAATGTCCCGACAAGTCTCCTGTACAATCTGTTTTAACCGATCAAATTGATTGATACCGTTCGTCTAATTACCAAAATCTCTAAATGCCTACATTACTAGCTGACACGAAAAATCTATTATCTGACCTCATCAGTCGCTATGGCTCTCAAGTAGATTATTTGGCCATTCGTCTAGAGGAATCGGAAGGAACTGACATTTTATTGCGGGGTAATAAAATAGAGACCCTGAGTGAGGGTCTTTCTATTGGTGGTCAAGTTCGAGCTTGCTATAAAGGAGGTTGGGGTTTTGCCAGTTTTAATCAACTTTCAACATTAAAAGATAGAGTTGAAGAGGCGATCGCTGCAGCTAAACTGATTGGAAAAGAAGAAACAATATTAGCTCCTATACCTATAGTTCAAGCTACTCATATTGTTCCGTTAATAGGTACAGATCCCAGACTCATTTCCTTAGCTTTTAAAAAAGACTTATGCGAACACTATGGCCAAGTTTTGCGGAGTGTTGACAGTCGCATTGCTACTGTATCTGTTCGTTATGGCGATAGTACCCAAAAAATTATTCTGGCCACTTCAGAAGGAACGATGCTAGAACAAGCTTGGTCAGATATGGAAATGCGTTTTGCTGCCACTGCTAGGGATGGGGAAACCGTACAAACTGGTAGGGAAACTACCGGGTCTCGAAAAGCTTATGAGGATTTGACTAACTTAGATGACCAGGTTCGGAGTGCTGCTGAGAGGGCGATTAATTCTCTAGCTTTACCGATAGTTAAGGGAAATAGTTACACTGTTGTCATTGACCCTATTCTCACAGGTTTGTTTGTTCACGAAGCATTTGGTCATCTATCGGAAGCAGATATGGCTTATGAAAACCCCGATCTATTGGAAGTAATGACTATAGGTCGGAAATTTGGTCCGGAAAATTTACAAATATTTGATGGTGCGACTGTACCCCCCTTACTTAATAAAGAAGAAGGAGAAGTGCATCGAGGTAGTTACATTTATGACGATGAGGGTACTCCGGCAACTACTACTCAGTTGATTAAAGATGGGGTATTAGTGGGGCGGTTGCATTCGCGAGAAACAGCCGGAAAGTTGGGAGAAACTCCTACTGGTAATGCGCGTTGTCTAGACTATCATTATCCGCCGTTGGTGCGAATGACTAATACTTGGATATCCCCTGGAAGGACGGCAGTTAAGGATTTATTTGCTGATATTAAACAAGGGGTTTATGCGCGTAACTGGTCAGGTGGAATGACGAATGGGGAGATGTTTACTTTTAGTGCTGGTGAAGCTTGGATGATTAGAAATGGAGAGTTGGCCGAACCTGTAAGAGATGTAACTCTTTCGGGAAATGTGTTTAGCACTTTGGCTGATATTGAGGCGATCGGTGATGATTTTTATTGGGATGAGTCTGGCGGTTGTGGCAAAGGTGGGCAAAATGGTATGCCTGTTGGTTGTGGCGGACCGAGTTTGCGAATTCGGAATGTTGTTGTTGGTGGAGATACTTCTGTAGATTAAGCTAAATAGGTTTTGCTGATTAACTGTCAAAGCCTTGATAGAATCGATTTGAGATTTTATAGCGCTGTGCGCAGGGAACAGGGAACATAAAACAGGCAATAGTGAGAATAAATTGCCGATAATACAAGGCTTTTAGCTCTAGGACACCTCCTGCAATTTGTAAAGCGTGCCAGCGCACATTGCTATATTTACAGGGCTTTTCGCTCTTGATGAACCACCGGAGCTATAAACAAAACCCTGTAGGGACATTGCATACAACTTCCCTACAGTTGCATACAACGTCCCTACATTGGTCTACCGTGCAGAAAAACCGCTGTAAAAAGGATTTCCTGACGGAATGCTCCGCTGTATTACACCGCTTTTCACCTGAGTAGACGAGAAGTTCAGCCTTCTTGCTTGGGATTCGCAGCCCTCGTTTCACCGCTCCACCGCTCTACCTAACAGCTACGACCTACCACCTAGATTGTAACTGTGGTTTACTCATATAAAAACTGCTGTATAACATTGGGAAGCACTGTATAAATACTTTAGCTTTATCGGATTGAAAAGATGACGAGATTTTCAGTGCAAAAAGCAGAAATAATTTAGCATTTTGAATACACAAAATCAAAGGTGAAAAAAATCAAGAGACTTTTCCTCTTTCTATCTCCTCTAATACCATTTCTCAAAAATTTTGCTACATCTTATGAAGTGGTAGGGTTTAGTGATAAAAAGACAAAAAACCAGACAAAAAACAGGCACTTGATGACTAAAAATCAATAAATTGTAGTTATTAATTAATAATTTTAGAACTGCTCAAGTATAGCGTTGTTTTTGGTAATTGGTATAATACCATTTGGAAAAAAGAATGTTACGAATAGTTGAGCCAACTAAAATGTTTGAAGTCAGATAGCGTTAGGGAGAGAATAGAATTATTTGTAGCAAACATTTATCAAAATGGTATCAATTCTGACTCATCAGACTTTTTCTCCAAACCCTACATATTCTGTCCTGATATCAGGTCTCATTCAATAACTGTAATAAAAAATCTTTCCCCAACCTTGTAGGGAGGTTGTATACAACGTCCCTACTTGATATGAGAAATAGGGGCTTTGCTACTATAGTCTTTTCTCTTGAGAGATGTACCCATACTTTTTTAATTTTGATCTTCAGTTATCTATACAAACTCATTAACAGAGTAAGTATTGTTTCTTTCAACTTTATTTGCTTTGTCTCTGCGACCATCACCTGGTTCTGGTGTGACTTTTTCTGGTTCTTCTGGTTCTTCTACTTCTTCTGCTTCTTTCTTAGCAGTAAGTTCTGATCTAATTTTTTGCTGAGATTTGAAGTTGACTTGCTGAATTAAACTACTGTCTTGATTAATCCTGATGCCAGAGAATAAAGCATTCAGTATAATGACTGAAATCATATATTTTTGCATGGTGAAAAGACTATGTAATGGTTTATATTTGCTTATTCTCAATCTCCATATTAAATCAGGAAAGTTTTTGATTAATTATTAATCCTGTTGAATTTCCCTCTACATTTTGTAACAAGTAATAAGTCATTATTAGACTTATTACTTGTTTGATATATATCTTCTTAAAATTGGTAAAATGATTGGGTATATAGCGTTTCTCGCTCTGAGTGAGATTCACTTATCTGGAATTTCTATTCTAAGTAGGTTGGCGTTAAAATTTCTCGTTAAATGAGGGCAGGAGGGAAGAGGTTTCAGAGCTAATTTACTTTTTGTTATATACTTAGTTTTTTTCCTGCCTACCTACTTATTACTAGTAAAGTTTTCCCTAAAACTAAGGAATGAGCGTACCGAAACCAGTATAGGAATAGAATGATTTTTAATTAGATAAAAGAGGGTAAACCTATAGGATTTATAAGGCAAATAATTCTATGGAGAGTTAAAGTAGGCAACTAAATAAATTATTTTTGGCCTTCTAACTCTCTTGGCTAAAGTTGACTATGCTTTTCAACGTCCACTACCACGTTCATCTTCATCTGATGTAACTTGAAATTGTGAGATATTTGAACTGGAATAACTGAACTGAAAGTTATGAAAGTTATGAAACTTCCATAGGAAGCCAAGGGAAATTATGACGCAAAGATTAAGATAGGTGTAGAGACTCATGGGAGTTTATTTATCTAGGAGTTTCTACTACTTGATACAAAAATATAAGAGTGTGTTCAGGATTAAATAAGCAATAATCTTTGTTAACTCAAAAAAATTATGGCCGTTTAGAAATAATCAATTTTTACTGAAAATATTCCTGCAACAAAGCAGAGTCTATTTGTCTGAGTAATGCTTCTTGGGTGGATGAGTTGTCCAAGATGACATCTGCTTGTTGGCACTTATCTTGTATGGGTATTTGATGATTAATTCGACTGTAGGCTTGTTTTTGAGTGAGTTGATCGCGTTTGATGAGTCTCTCAACCTGTTGTTGGGGTGAAGCATATATTACCCATATTTCTGTTACTAAGTCAGTCATCTTAGCTTCAAATAACAGTGGCACTACTAATACTGCTGTAGGGAGTTGACTATTAGCCCTTGGAGATGTTATATTATTGTGATTTTTATGATCAGAGGTAGTGTTTTCTACGCTAAACTGTTGAATATTTTGGCAAAAGCGATCACGTACATAAGGATGAATTTGTTGCTCTAACCAACTTAATTCAGTTTGGTTGTTGAATACAATTTCTCCTAGTTTTCGTCTATTTAAAGTGCCTTCAGGCAATAGTATATTAGTACCGTAGCGTTTAATAATATTTTCTAAAATGCCTGAACCAGGGTTGACTGCTTCACGGGAATAAATATCTGCGTCCCAAATTGGTATCTGATAATTGTTACTCAAATACTCAGATACTGTTGTTTTTCCTGTAGCAATACCACCAGTTAAGCCAATTAGACGCATCAAGGTATGCAAGTGGGCTAATAATATAAAATCAGAACTTCTAGTCTGAACTGGTCATTATCCAGACTATAGATTAGAGTAGAGTTGAAACTAGACTTTCTAGACTTTTAAGTTAGTCTAACTATTTGTAGATAATATAGCCCAACAGTAACTAGAAATAGCTAAAAATATCTAGTTATCAAAAATCAAAATTATCTTGACTAAATTATCTTGACTAAAAAAGCATTTTATGATATATAGAAAAAATATCAAAAACCAATGAATTATGCACCCATCTATAAAATTTACCAGATTATTATAGCTTTTCCCTTAGCTGGGCTTTGTCTATGGGATATTTCTGTGATTTTACCATTCATATCTAATGAAGATAATGGCAACATTAAGATGATACCATCGGGAATTTTCTCATCTCAGATTGCCTCAGCTCAGTCAATTGTTCCTGAACGAAACTCAACTGACACAGTAGTAACTCCAGTAACACCAAGCAGAAATAGCAATCAAACCCGTTTTGATGTTACAGGTGGGAAGCGATCGGGTGATCGTCGTAATCTTTTTCATAGTTTTACGAGATTTAATCTTGAAGAAAATCAAATTGTTAACTTTATATCTAAGCCTAATATAGAAAATATTTTAACTCGTGTTAGTGGTGGTGATGCTTCTGTAATTAATGGTTTAATTCAGGTGAGTGGGGGAAATTCTAACTTATTTATTATGAACCCTGCTGGTATTATTTTTGGGGCAAATGCTAGATTAGATGTACCTGCATCTTTTGTTGTTACTACTGGTTCTGGTATAGGTTTTAATTCTGGTTGGTTTAATGCTACTGGTACAAATAATTATGATATTTTAACAGGAAATCCTAGTGCTTTTTCTTTCCCAATGAGTACCCATGGAGTAATTCTGAATGAAGGTGAATTAACTGTTGAACCAGGAGAAAATATCACTTTATTGGGGGGAACAATTATTAATACAGGCACAATATCTGCGCCAGGAGGTGAGATTACCATCTCTGCTGTTCCGGGAGAAAATTTAGTTAGGATTAGTCAAGAAAGACGTTTATTAAGTTTAGAAATAGAGACGGAAAATCAGGAAGCTACAAGTACAGATAAATCAGATTCATCGGCAGAATTACAAGCGATCGACCCTTTGTCATTACCACTACTTTTAACTGGTAATAGTGAAGTAATGGAAATGGCTACTGGAGTGGAAGTTAATGATAAGAATCAGGTGGTTTTAACTGGTTCAAATCAGGTTTTTCCTAGCGATTCAGGTACAACAATAGTGTCTGGTTCTTTAGATGTTTCTTGGGCTGAAAAATCGGAATTGTCTACTACAGGCAGAATAAATATTTTCGGCGAAAAAATAGGATTATTTGGAGCAAATATTAATGCTTCTGGTATTTATGGTAGTGGCAATATTAGGATTGGTGGAGATTCTCAAGGTTTGGGAAATGTTCCTAATGCTACTTATACTCATATAGATGAAGAAACACATATTTCTGCTAGTTCTTTTTTGGGTGAGGGCGGTAATATAGTTATTTGGAGTAATGAAGCAACTAGCTTTTTTGGCAATATAGAAGCTAATGGTAATATTGATGAACAGTCGGTTTCTCGCACAGAAAATTCTCGTGAAAATTTGGTGGAAGTTACGAGTCAAGGATTTTTGATTGTTGACGGTAGTGTTAGTTTAGGTGGTTATGGTATTTCAGGAACTTTATCATTTGGTTCGGAAAAAATTAATGTTGTAGATGGAAATATTCATAGAGCAAGTAATTCTTTAAGAGCAGAAAATATCATAGAATCTCAAGTATCAAAATCATCTATAGAAAATATTTCTGGTCAGGCAAATGTGATTTTTCAAGCATCCGATGGCATTTGGATTGGTAATTTGTCTGAGTCACAGTTAAACTTTGAAAATCTTACAGGTAAAATATCTTTTCAAGCGGATAGTGACAAAAATGGTTTAGGCTCTTTTACCATGAATTCGGGAGATACTATTAATACTAAAGGAGCAGCTATTAGTATTTCTGGAACGAGTATCACTACGGGAATTATTAATACTCAAGGTGGAGAACTTAGTCTTAGCAGTAGTGATGGTTCTATTAATACTAATAATTTATCTACGGTTAATGCAAATTCTACAGGAGAAAGCAGTGGTGAAAATATTAATATTCAGGCTGAAGGAGATGTTATTACTAGAGAAATTATTTCTAGTGGAGAATTGAGAGCTGGAAATATTGAGATAAATAGTAATACAGGTAGTATTGATACAAATAAGTCAAATATAGATGCTACTTCTGCTAATAGTAGCGGTGGTAATGTGACGATGAATGCTGCTGTAGATATTGATATTGAAAGTATTAATGCTGAGGGTAAAGAAAGTGGTGGGAATATTGATATTACTGCTCACAATAATCTTTCTGTTCGTGGGATATCAACATCCAGTAATAACCCAGAAACGGGCAATATTATTCTGAGTGGAAATGAAATTAATCTTTTAGGTGGAGAAAATAGTGTTAGCAGTAATGGTAGATTAACTCTACAACCTGTTTCCGAAAATCAAAATATTATTCTGGGAGGGTTTGAAAATACAGAAGCGCTGAACCTGACAACGGCAGATTTAGCAACTTTGGCAAATGGTTTTGAGTCAATTACAATTGGTAAATCTCATAATTATGGTCAGATTACGATTGCTCCAGCAAATGATAGTGATACTAATGGAGTTATATTTGACGACCCAACAAATATGCAAGCAGAAGCTATTACAGGTACAGGTACAATTATTGGTAGAGATAATGCCACTATTACTCTGAATACTAATAGTGATGTTAGTACAGGAAATATTAATTCGCCAAAAGGAGTTACTATTAGCAGTAGTCGGGGTAATGTAAATGTTGGGGATGTTTCTACAAATTCATCTGGGGAGAGTGCAGGAAATATTGAGATAAATACTAGTGGGGGTTTTGTAGAAACAGGAAATTTAACTGCAACTGGAAATAGTAGGGGCGGAAATATTCAGATTCAGGCAGGCGATCGCATTACTACCGATAGGATAAATTCCAGTGCTACATTTGGAAATGCTGGAGCAGTTAAGCTAAGTGGTGCTAATGATATTCAAGTTACCTCTATTCAAGCTGAAGGTGGCAATATAGGTGGTAACGTTGAAATTCAAACAGGTGGCGCTCTGAGAGTGATAGATACTTTTGAAGACAAAAATCGAAATATTGTCAGCATTTCCACTGCAGGAGAATTCGTGGGAGGAGAGATGACGATTGAAACTGGTAGAACAGCTTTTACTGTGGGAGATGCTACTACCAACGGTACAGCAGGAGTAATTACTGATGGGAAACTGATGATTTTAGACCGCTCCCTACCTGGTAGCTTTAATCTCAAACAAATTGAAAGTTCCAGCTCTCAACCACAAAATTCTGATTCTGGAGAAACGACTACAGACTCAGAAAATCAACAAACCCCACCCCAACCAGAATTAGACGAAAAAGAATCTACAGACTCACCTATTACTGATACCTTAACTCCAGAAAAATCAACTGATACTAGTTCCACTAGAGAAACTCAACCTACTGAGGTAAGTCTACCAAAAACCACCGATGAGGTAAGTCTACCAGAAACCACCGAAACTCCGACGGCAGAAAATAACAGTGAACCTGTAGATGCAAATCAAATTCCACAGATAACATCCCAGAATTCTGAATCTAATTCATCAGTTTTAAATGCTCCTGAATCTACTAAATCTACCCCCACTATTACAGAAAATATAGAAAATATTAAATCATCTACAACTTCGGAAGAAAATATTAACCCCCCAGTTGTAGAAAACCAAAATCCAACTTCAATAGAGGGATTAGAACAATCAAATCATTCTCCATTAGTTGTAGATAATCCCGAACCAACTATTGTTTTAGAAGATACTAATCAAGGTTTAATTTCATCAAATTCAAATCAAACATTTGCCATAGAAAATCCTATTCAAGGTGGTTCTTCTCAAAAGCAAACTCCGAGCATTATTATCGAAGAAAATATCACTACCACTGCTTCAGAAATTGCTGTAGGTAATTATAATCAAATTAGTTTAACTGATACAGTATCACAAATAGAATTAAGCCGTGGTAGAGAATTCGCTAGTTATTTGGGAGAAAATCTGACTAAAAGAACTGTAACAGCAGCAAATATCCGAAATACTTTGAGCAGTGTTGCCAAAATCGGAGTCAGACCAGCAATTATTTATGTGTCTGCACAATCGGATTATTTAGAACTACAATTATTTTTACCAAATGGTAAACCTGTTGTCAAAAGTAGTGGCTTAACTAGGGATGAAGTCATCCAAGTTGCTAATCAATTTACTAATCAAATTAGAACTCCTCGTCGATTAGATTCTCACGATTATTTAGCAAATGCTCAACAGTTATATAAATGGTTAATCGCACCACTTACTGAAAAGTTGGCAGCGCAAAATATTAATATGATTATTTTTTCTATGGATAGTGGTTTGCGAACTATTCCTCTAGCTGCTTTACATGATGGCGAACAATTTCTGGTAGAAAAATACAGTTTAGGATTAATTCCTAGTTTTAGTTTAACGGATACGCGCTATGTAGGATTAAATGGTTCTCATGTTTTAGCAATGGGAGCATCAGAATTTCCTTCTGATATTGACCAAACTCCTCTACCTTCTGTTCCTGTGGAACTTAAAACTATTGTAAATAATCTCTGGCCTGGAAAGTCTTTTTTGAATCAAGGATTTACTCTGGCAAATTTGAAGGAGCAACGGAGTAAGGAACAATTTAAAATTATTCATTTGGCTACTCACGGTGAGTTTCATCCGGGGGGTGCTGACAATTCTTATATTCAGTTTTGGGATACTAAGTTACGTTTAAATCAGTTGCGTCAGTTGCGTTTGTATAGTCCTCAAGTGGAGTTGTTGGTTTTGAGTGCTTGTACTACTGCAGTGGGAGATGAGGACGCGGAGTTGGGTTTTGCTGGTTTAGCGGTGCAAGCTGGGGTGAAGTCTGCTTTGGCTAGTCTTTGGTATGTTAGTGATACGGGTACTTTGGCGTTGATGACTGAGTTTTATCGGCATTTGTCGCAGAGGCCGATTAAAGCGGAAGCGTTGCGACAAGGGCAATTGTCAATGTTACGGGGTGATGTGCATTTGCAGGATGGTCATTTGTACAGAAATGGTAGTCAAAATGTGCCTTTGCCTCCGGCGTTAGCGCATGGTAGGAACAGAGATTTGTCTCATCCTTATTATTGGGCAGCTTTTACGATGATTGGTTCCCCGTGGTAGTAGGGGAGCCACCAAAACTATCAGCTTGATAATAGACTCAAGCCTTTAAAGTTGCTAAATAAACCTGTAAAGTTTCGATGTATTCACCATCAATAATCTCAAACCCATTAGGAACTTGACGGCTTTCTTCGATAAACCCAGGTTCGGTAAAATAATAATCTCGAAATAGTCCCCGGGTTGAGTAAACCACCTCGTGGATGAACCCATCTTCCTCTAATTCAGTTTCAGTTTTCTCAAAATTTGCCATACTACTTTGAGAGAATATTAAATAGCCTCCAGGATTCAAAAATTTATGGCTTTGTTTAATCATTTCTTTAATAAACCAACGACGGTCAGGAGTACCAGATTTACAAAAAGGAGGATTACACAACACAACCTGATAACGCTCTGGTATAGGTTCAAAATTCATCCAATCTTTCACCCAAGTATGGCGATAGCTGACATTATTCTGTTGAGCGTTTTCCTTAGCAACATTGTTCACCTCTTCACTAATGTCTGTAATATCAATATTCTTAGCACCCAGTTTGAGAGCAAGAATCGCATGAATTCCTGAACCTGCTCCAATTTCAATGACTGATTTACCACAAAATACATGAGGAACTTGAGTCATTCCATTTCCAAGAGCATGGCCATGAGGTGTTGGTTTCCAAGCTTCACTGCTCAAATTGATTTTGATGACAAAAGGATCGAAAAAGTACTTCGTTAAAGTTTTGGGTGAGTTGATAGTTGTCATAATTACTGATTAAGGAGTTCGTTTGTTGCTCGCCTGTTATTTAAATTTTTCAGTTGAGCTGAAATTAGAAATAATCTAAAAATAATCGAGCTGTTTTCAAATTGTATACACGACATTTCTCGATCGGTAGTGAATATAAATGTCTCCGAATCAGAAGTCAGGAGTAAAGAAGCAGAAGATAAATAAATAAAATTTTGGCGTTGGTAAATTCAGAAGGGCTTTAATATCCTGAGTATATCCAGATGGATCATAAAAATCAAGGAACTGACGACCAAATGAGACACAAATATAATTCTGCTTGTCACCTCGATGACCATTTTTGCGTATAGAAGCCATTTGGTATCTTTTCTTAAGATACAAAGCCTTCAGGAAAGCCGTTTTCAGGAGCCTAACAACTATAAGAGTTCAGGAGACCGAAAAATTCTGAAAAATGAC
>JAAUYJ010199286.1_pt1 | contig 15797 bp, 10 predicted proteins | sample 7278031 | NCBI WGS metagenome assembly JAAUYJ01 (sample SAMN14350222, study PRJNA611818) | marine sediment metagenome | isolation source: surface marine sediment (1.8m) | place: French Polynesia: Moorea | collected 2018-08 | reverse complement strand
TGGACGGGCGAAATATCCTAACTTCAAGAAAAAGCGTAATGGTGGCAGTGCTGAGTTTACGAAGGCAGCTTTCAAGTGGAAAGATGGTCAAGTATATCTGGCTAAATGTGCAGAGCCATTGCCTATCAGATGGAGTAGGCAACTACCGCCGGGTTGTCTCCCAACTACAGTTACTGTCAAACTTGAGCCTAGTGGTAGATGGTCTGTATCTTTGAGAGTTAATGATACCAGAGATTTGAGGCTAAAACCGACTAGCAAGCAAGTTGGTGTTGACTTAGGTATCACCAGCTTGCTAACTACAAGTGATGGTAAAAAAGTTGCTAACCCAAAAAATCTTCAAAAGTTACACAAAAAATTAAGGTTAGCTCAAAAATCTCTAAATAGAAAACCCGACAAAAAGTCTAACAACTATCAAAAAGCGCGACTCAAAGTCGCCAAGATACAGGCTAAGATTAAGGATTCAAGAGGAGACTATACCTATAAACTAACAACCCAACTAATTAGAGAAAACCAAACGATAGTAGTTGAGGATTTAGCAGTAAAAAACATGGTCAAGAACCACAAAGCACGCTAGAGCAATAAGTGATGCCAACTGGGGAGAATTAGTGAGGCAATTAGAATACAAAGCTGATTGGTACGGACGGGAACTAATAAAAATTAACCGATATTTCCCTAGTTCAAAACGTTGCTCTAATTGTGGTCATGTATTAGAAAAATTACCTCTGAAGATTAGAGAATGGGATTGTCCAGAGTGTGGTAGTCACCATGACCGGGACATAAACGCAGGTGTAAATATTTTGGCTGCTGGACTAGCAGTGTCAGCCTGTGGAGCGACCGTAAGACCCGAAGGGAGTAAATCTTGGAAGGCGGGTGCTACGAAGCAGGAAGCCCCTAAAAGTGATGCTAGGGAATCCCGCGCTGTCTCGTGAGAGCAGCGTCGGGAGGATGTCAATAATAGTTATGTTAGTAGGTATTGCTGGTGCTGTAATTCCAGGATTACCAGGTTCTAGTTTGATTTTGATAGCAATTTTAGTTTGGGCTTTTGTTCAGGGTTTTGCTGGAATGGGCTGGGTTTTGGGAATGGCGATCGCTGTTTTGTTGTTGAGTGTGTTGATAGATTTTCTGGCCAGTTATTTGGGAGCAAAACAGGCAGGTGCCAGTAATTGGGGCCAAATAGGTTCTATGGTGGGTTTTATTTTAGGATTTGTTGGTTTGTTGCCAGCTTTACCATTTGGAGGGCCTCTATTAGGAATTTTAATAGGGCCTTTACTGGGAGCAATTGTTGGAGAATTTTTGTTTCGGAAGGATTTGGAATTTTCTCAGAGGGCTAAATTATCTGTTAAAGCTGGCATAGGTATTGTAGTCGGCACAGTAGTGGGAAATATAATTCAAGGAATTTTGGCAGTCGCTACTGTGATAGTTTTTCTTGTGAATACTTGGCCGCCCACCATTTAACAATTAATTATTAATAATTAATTATTAATAATTGAAATTACCTCTCTTTGAAAATAAAAGGATTGACTAAAAGGAAAATTTTTTATTATTTCCCTTTGAAAAAAGGAGGCTTTAGCAGAAAATTATTAGGTAAGCATTCCGCAAGAAATTCTTACTTTCATACTATTTGAATGTCATTGAATATGACAATTTGACGTGCGGAATTTAAGCTACAGGATTTGATATTACTTAATATTTCCCCTATTTATGCCAACTTTACAATCAATTTGTATAAACTTTTTGATAGTAAGTTTGATATTCTTCTGATAATAGTGGTTCCCACCAATCTCGGTTGTTCAAAAACCATTCAACAGTCTGGCGTAACCCTTCTTCAACAGTTACTGATGGTTGCCAGTCTAACTCCGTTTTAATCTTTGTAGCATTAATCGCATAACGACGATCGTGCCCTGGTCTATCTTTGACAAAAGTAATTAAATTTTCACAAGGTTGAGTCGGTAAATCAGTTGCTAACTCATCCATTACTCGACACAACATTCGTACTAAATCAATATTTTTAACTTCATTATTCCCACCAATATTATAAGTTTCTCCTGGTTGACCTTTGTTAATTACTGTATCTAATGCTCGACAATGATCGATTACATATAACCAATCTCGAACATTTTGCCCATCTCCATAAACTGGTAATTGTTTTCCTAGTAGCATATTAATGCACATCAAAGGAATCAGTTTTTCTGGGAAATGATACGGACCATAATTATTAGAACAATTAGTGATAATTGTAGGAATATTATAAGTATGATAATATGACCTAGCTAGATGGTCGCTGCCTGCCTTAGAAGCAGAATAGGGACTATTCGGAGCATAAGGTGTCGTTTCTGTAAATGCCGGATCTTCTGGTCCTAAACTGCCATAAACTTCATCCGTAGAGACATGGAGAAAAATACAACGACGGTTAGAATCTTCAGAAATCCTGGGATAGTGATGTCTGAATGCCTCTAATAGAGTAAAAGTACCTACAACATTAGTTTGAATAAAGGCAGCGGGACCAAGAATAGACCGATCCACATGAGATTCTGCTGCAAAGTGAGCTACTGTATCAATGTCCTCTTCCTGGAGTAGGTGATCTATCAAAGAGCGATCGCAGATATCTCCTTGGACAAAACGAAAATTGGGCAACTCTAGTAAATCTGCTAAAGTTTGCTTATTGCCAGCATAGGTTAGAGCATCTAAAACTACTACTCGGTCATTAGGATAAGTCTCACACCAATGATGGACAAAATTAGAACCGATAAATCCCGCACCCCCGGTTATCAATAATCTCTTTGCCATAGCTTTCATCTCCGTAAGCTCTAATATTAGTTATCTAAAATTTAAAATACCTTAGAAAATCTACCATATAAAATTTCAATTACCTAAAAATCGATACAGTTTTACGCAAATCAAAATTCAGAAGCAAGAATGGTCTTACTACAGTTTCCGCGAGTTATGATGTCAAAATATTAGCAATCAAATGTCTACAGTATGGGCATCTTGTCCGCCATAGCTCTACTTCACTAAGATGAAACCTGCTGTAAGTTAAAAACTTCAACTGACAAAAATTTCAGGCAATTATTTCACATAATATTATAGATGTTAAATTATTTGTGGCATTAAGTGAAGTAAATTTATCTAAAAATAGATATTTTCAATCTGCCCAATCATCCACACATCAAAGTATGATTGAATTGAGCCTGTTTTCGGTGTGAGGAAAATTACTGTGGATCAGCAAGAAATATTAACACAAGCCCAACAGGGAGACCCTAAAGCAATCGCATTTCTGGTCAACCAAGCACTAAGCAGCATCAGAGTCAAGAGTAGGGCCAATATTCAAAAAAACTGCTTACATCTGCTTTTAGAATCTTCTCAACTCCCAGAGAGAGAAGCTTGTGTCCGAGTCATTCAAAATGGAATGCAGCGGCTCAATCCATTATTCATTGATTTTGTCAATATTTACGGACGAAGATTAGGCCATCGAACTCCTGATTGGACAGAGGTCATCGAATTACAAAAACCCACTATATTTAATTCTAGAGGAGTGGGGTTAATTTCGTGGCCAGCAGAACAGAGTAATTCAGAATTATCTGCTTCTCCAACTTTACCTTCTTTACCTCCAAAAATAGATTTTTCTCAGACTTCAGTCAATCATGTATCTGATAAATATTGGGATTCTCAAGCACTATTAAATCAATCCATAAGAGTCGAAGAAACTCTGGAAACAGCACCAAAATATTCTGCTTCCCAAGAAATTTATCTTGCTCGGAAATCACTACAGAAAGAACCTAATTTATACAATCAAAATAATCAAACTCCCTGGCTTATATTTGGTTTGCTTGGCACAGTTTTAATTCCTATATCAAGTTTATTTATAAGTTCTCAACCATACAGATTACCAGCGATTGTTTCGACAATATCTCCTCCATCAAAAACATCTCAAACCTACTCTTCAGTTGTAGAAGTTACTGACTCAGTAGAATCTCCAATCCCAACTCCTGAAGTTACACAAACTCAAAATCAAGTTGATTTATCTGAGGTTTCAGAGTTTCTTTTATCATCAATTCAATCTCCCATAAATCCTGATACTAGAATCACGATTAAAGCTGTAGGTGATATTATTCCTGGAACTAATTATCCCAGAAATAAATTACATCCAAATAAAGAACAGTTATTTGCATCAGTCAAACCACTTTTGGAAGATGCTGATATTGTATTTGGCAACTTTGAAAGTACCTTAACAAGTTATCCGAGAAGTGGCAAAAAAATGGGTAGTGGTCGAGTTTTTGCCTTCAGAACACCACCAAGTTATAAACATTTACTAAAAGATGCAGGTTTTAACGTTTTGAGTGTTGCCAATAATCATTCTTTTGATTTTTTGTCACAAGGATTTGAAGATACAATAAATAATATTCAAAGTGTAGGAATGCAAGCAGTTGGTAAGAAAGGAGAGATTATTTATAGAAAAGTTAAAGGTGTTCAGATAGCTTTTATTGCATTTAGTAATTATAGTTATCATAATTCTATGCTTGACCTAGAGTCAGCAAAAGCACTGGTGCAAGAAGCAGATGAAAATGCCGATATTATTGTCATATCTGTTCATGGGGGTGCTGAGGGAACTAGAGCATTGCGTATTAAAAATAAAACTGAATATTTTTATGGAGAAAATCGAGGTAATAAAATTTTATTCGCTAGAACATTGATTGATGAAGGTGCTGATTTAATATTAGGTCATGGTCCTCATGTTCCGAGAGCAATGGAAATTTATGAAGGGAAATTAATTGCTTATTCTTTGGGGAATTTTATGGGATATAGAACTTTATCTAGTAAGGGTAAGTTGGGTTACTCTTTGGTATTAGAGGCTGATGTTAATCCTAGAGGAGATTTTATTTCAGGGAAAATTTTACCAGTTCATTTGAATAGTAAAGGTATTCCTTATCCTGATAAATCTGGTCGGAGTATTAAGTTAATTAAGATGCTAACTAAAAGTGATTTTCCTAATAGTATTTTGGCAATAGATGGTGAAGGCAATATCAGTAAAAAATAAATATAGCAATCCTATTTTATTCGGGGCAAAAATCTTACTGGTTTTTCGGGAAGAGGGAACAGGGAAGAGCTAACAGGTGGGAGTTTCAAATTTTTTGTTTACTTTTTAATTACCCGCAACCTATGGGCGGATTGCTATATATAATTCCTATTTTGGTTGTGAATCAAATATCCTATAAAAAGGGAACGGGGGTGATTTCAGTTATCAGTTATTAGTTAACAGTACCTCTGCAATCAGGAGGCTGGAAATTTGGAATGTTATCTTTTTTTATCTCCTTATACTATTTTGAAAAAAAATGTTATGTTTGAGAACAATTCAAATATTAACTAATTAACAAGGTTGTTCAAATTTATTCCTTTAATCAGCAGCTTTTTTTCGATTTTTTCATATTATTTAACTACACCATAAACCCCACACCCTATACCCAAGATTGATAATATTTGTAGGAAACATTTATCAAACAAATTAGTATGAAAATGGGAGGCTTTATACCAAAAATTTTAGGTAAAAGTTTCAGGATTTTTATCTATTTTTTGATTTGTTACAAACAGGGCTATTTCGTTCTAATTTCTGACTTTTTGTGCAAACCACGAAAGTATGCCTTTTCAAGGATTGAAGTTTAGAGCAACCAATATCTAAAAGCTAGTAAAATTGTCACTTTATTCTAGAATGAAATAGCCCTGGTTACAAATAATTTAGGATTGCTATATATCTAATCTAATTAAATAAATGAGACAAGTTGAAAATTATATAACAATGATTGATGTGAAATTTGGTTTATAAATTAATCATGTTATAGATAAATTTATGATTTATCTTGTTTTTGCTGTTTTTGCATGAATGAGAGAGTTTGGAAATTTTACTTATGTTCAATAGAGTATTTATAATCAAACATGATATTTATTGTTGAATCGGTGATAAATTTTTGATTAATAGTCCCAGATTAAATAAATAGCTAATATAAAAAAAATACTATAATATATTATCTGCCTAGTGGCCAATATGCCCCCACGACAAGATTTTCAATTCACACCTTGTAGATTATCAGCCCGAAATCTGCCCTAAATAGGATGGTTATATTTATAATGAAGTTTCTTATTGCACTTATTCAATATAATTAATGGGTCAAAATATAGCTCGGACAGTTCTTAATAATGGCATAGTGATAATTACAGGAGAAAATCAGGCGGCTGATATAATATCTGCCAGAATATTTCTACGTATCGGTAGTCGTTATGAACCTAGACATTTAGCAGGAATTTCCAACTTATTATCAGCAGTCCTAACTAAAGGAACTGAAAAATTATCCTCCTTAGATATTGCTGAAAAAGTAGAATCAGTAGGAGCAAGATTAAGTACAGAGACTACAGCAGATTATTTTTTAGTCAGTCTAAAAACTGTATCAGCAGATTTTACTGATATCTTCAAATTATCAGGAGAAATAATCAGAGACCCATCTTTCCCAGAAGCAGAAATTTCTCTAGAAAAACAGATTACTCTCCAAAGAATTCGTTCCCAACTTGAACATCCTTTTACAGTAGCATTCTCTCAATTACGAGAGATGATGTATCAAGAACATCCATACTCTTTATCAAGTTTAGGTACTGAAGAAACCGTATCTGAAATTACTCGCTCAGACCTCCAGAAATTTCATCAAACCTATTTTCGCCCAGATAATATAGTTATATCTATAGTAGGTAAAATATCAAATTCAAAGGCGATCGCCTTAGTTGAGGAAACTTATGGAAATTGGTATGCTACCACACCACTACCAAAATTAAATTTAACCAGTATAACTCCTCAACCTAATACAGCAAAAAAATACCAAGACACTCAACAGTCTATAATTATGCTTGGGTATTTAGCTTCCCATGTTAACAGCAATGACTACTTTCCTCTAAGATTAATTAATACCTATCTTGGTAATGGGTTATCAAGTCGTTTATTTGTAGAACTTAGAGAAAAACGAGGTTTGGCTTATGATGTATCAGCATTTTATCCCACTCGTCTTGATACCTCTAACTTTACAGTTTATATAGGAACAGCAGCAGAAAATACAGCAATTGCCAAAGCAGGATTAAGAGAAGAAGTTGAACGTTTGGTTAGTAATAAACTCAGTGAAGAAGAGTTAGAAGTAGCTAAAAATAAACTATTGGGTCAGTATGCTTTGGGCAAACAAACAAACTCACAAATTGCTCAGATTCTTGGATGGTATGAAACATTAGATTTAGGCATAGAGTTTGACTCTCTATTTCAGGAAAATATTGCTATGGTAACTACTGCTGAAGTACAAGAAGTTGCTTGTAAATATTTTATCGAACCTTATATTTCAATTGTCGGACCAACAGAAAAAGATGGTTCAACAATTAATAATTAACAATTACTTCTCTGGGAAAAGAAGAAGATTGACTAAAAGGAAAATCTTTTCTGATTTCCCCTGAAAATGAGGAGGCTTTAGAAGGTATCTGTAAAATAAATATAAAAAATGCCTCAAATAACCACTATTAGTTGGGTGACGGCCGTCAGAGAAATATTCTTTGATGAGTGTGAGATTATTCCCGCCTCACCCACCCTACCTCAAGGCTTAATTTTTTATTTATAGATACCCTCTTAGAACAGAAATTTTAGGTAGGGAATAAATCTTAATCAGATATTTATACCTGTAAGTGCCTATGCAAAATTAATTACAAATTCTATAATACATCTCCAATCTTATCCATAAATTATCAATAATTTTTGGCTATTCCCTGTACCCTGTTTCCTGTTCCCTCTCTCAACTAGGAAATTCCTCAAAGCACGACTACTTATTATGTTTTTAAATTAGTTTTGGTAGGTATGTGTGATGGTGAAAAACTTGATTAAGATATTAGTAAAAATTGGTAAAACCCCAAGCTTAATATTTTCCCTAACCAGTATAGGTTTATTGGTCATTAACTTGGGTATAATTCCCATTGTCTTAGGGCAAATACCCATAGAAATTAATTCTGGTACAACTACTATTAATCGACCCACCCTGAGAATAGGTAGTCAAGGAGAAGAAGTCTCAGAATTACAAGCAGTTTTGAAATTATTGGGATATTACTTAGGGGAAGTAGATGGGGTTTATTCTGACAGCACTGCTAGTGCTGTTGTTCAATTTCAAGAAGTTGCTGGGCTAATGCCAAATGGAATTGTCAATCAAGACACATGGAACCGTTTATTACCATCAGTCCCTACTTCTAATTCTGTTTTACCGACTCAAACAGATACATCCTTAAATTGTGACTGTCCCCAAAATCAAAGTTCCACAACTAATCCTGATATAGTATCGGCAGAAACAGATTTAGGCTCCGAACCCTTGAGGGTTAATTTTCCAATTCTCAAAATTGGCATGAGAGGTAACGCAGTTAGAGGGTTACAAGAACGTCTTAAAGCTAAGGGATTTTTCAAAGGGAGAGTAGATGGAATATTTGGCCCTCAAACCTTAAATGCTGTTCAAGTGGCTCAACGCAAATATCAACAACAACCAAATGGAATTGTTGATGATTCTTTGTGGATAGTTTTATTGCAGTGAATGGTTAATGGTTAGGTAGTAAATAGATTTATATCGAATGTGGTAAAATTCAGAAATATTAATAACTAACTTGAAAAAAGATAAATTTTAAGTGTGCCTAAATCAGAACGTAAAATACTACTAGATTTCGAGAAGCCTCTGGCAGAATTAGAAAATCGTATAAATCAGATTCGTGAACTGGCTAAAGAGTGCAGCAGTGTAGATGTTTCTGATCAAATAAATCATTTAGAAACAAAAGCAACTCAACTACGTCAAGAAATTTTTAGTGGTCTTTCTCCTCTACAAAAACTACAGTTGGCCCGACATCCAAGACGACCAAGCACTCTGGATTATATTCAAGCAATAGGTGATGAGTGGATAGAGTTACATGGCGATCGAGGTGGCAGTGATGACCCAGCAATTGTAGCGGGACTAGCCAAGATAGATGGACGACCTGTAGTGATTATTGGTCATCAAAAAGGACGCGATACCAAAGATAATGTGGCTCGTAATTTTGGTATGGCCTCAGCAGGAGGATATCGGAAAGCAATTAGATTGATGGAACATGGAAATCGCTTTGGAATGCCCATCGTGACTTTTATAGATACTCCTGGTGCATGGCCAGGCATAGAAGCAGAGAAGTTGGGTCAAGGAGAAGCGATCGCTTATAATCTGCGAGAAATGTTCCATTTTGAAGTCCCAATAATTTGCACAGTAATTGGAGAAGGAGGTTCTGGTGGAGCATTGGGTATAGGTGTGGGCGATCAATTATTAATGCTAGAGTATTCTATATATACTGTTGCGAGTCCAGAAGCTTGTGCAGCTATACTTTGGAAAGATGCTGGTAAAGCATCTCAAGCAGCAGAGGCTCTGAAGATAACTTCCTGGGATTTAAAAAATATAGGAATTGTTGATGCTGTGGTCCCTGAGCCTACTGGTGGTGCCCATACTCATCCATTACAAGCAGCAGAAAATCTGAAAAAGGTTATTCTTGAAAGTTTAGAATCACTAAGTAAGTTAACCAGCGCAGAACTTAGAGAACAGCGTTATCAAAAATTCCGCCGTATGGGAGTGTTCTTGGAAACTACTGACTAATTGCTTTTGATAGTAAAGTACCTAAGCAAAATGAGTTAACATAGTAGGGTTTGACTAATTGCTTGCTAGGCAAAGCCTAGAAATAAGGATTCTAAATAGGTAAGTAAATAAGGAGGCAGCAAAAATCATTAAGTATTTAAGGGAAAGTAACATTATTGAAAAACCTATTCCCTTCTGGCTATAGCATAGCTGCCTTTTGATAACAAAAAATTTTAACGCCGACCTAGTTAGGGTCTGCTGAATAAATTTTCTGGAATTTCAGCAGCAAATTTTCGTATTTTGAGGCCAATAAGCAGCCCATAACTAGGAGATAAATTGAAGATAAAAAGCTCGAAAATCCTTAGCTATCCTAAATTTTAGCTTGATTCAGCCAGCCCTACTTATACCATTTTCAAAAAATCTTGCTACATTGGTTGGTTTCTGGGTGTTAGGTGTTAGGTGTTGGGTATTAGGTGGTAGGAATGAAAGAGAACAAGTGTAAATATTCCTATCCTTTGGTGTCCGGATTTTACTGTAACAATCTTTATTGAATTTGGTATTAAATAATTTTCTAGTCTGATAAGTGAGACTAATAAACTAGACATCTCCAATAAGAAAAAATTAAATCAACTATCGTCAAGAAAACATAAATTATTTCTCACTGCTCCCTTCTCCCTGCTATCTCTTTTCTGGAGATGTCTCATGGGATGGGAGCTTTATTAGAGATGAAGACGGAAAGGTGAGGAAGGATTTGAAAAAAATACTATCTATTATAAACGATTTTGTATCAATCTATGAAATTTGGCTTGAATTTTGCCTGCCTACTGATAACTGTTTAGCTGAGGTGATTAGTCCCAATGGAAAAGTGATTGATTTGGCATAGGATCAACCACAGCAATAGTATAATTTAAAAATATAGTGTCAAGGAAAATACGACAATGCTCTCTCTATTAACCAAGAATTTTCCTCCGAAAAGAGGGCATTACACCTTTACCTATATCAAAGGCCGTAGCAAGGAATGTAAAAAGTCTCAGGTCTTAGAAACTACTAGGACTGTTGCTATGTTGAGGCCAAGTAGGACCAATATGCTTGTAAGAAGCTTTTGTCGATGAAGTAGAAGCTTAAACAACCTATGTCGCTTATCGTGCTAGGTATTTTGGTGATTATTTAGATAATGAATCACCGTAATTTTGTTCTGCGAAGTAGTCAACAACAAAAGCTAATTTATAGCAATCAACAGAGGACTATGAGCCAATACAAATGGTCTAATTGCTCTCTGGCCAAGACACAACTTGCTGTTTTAAACCTGATACAAATCTGTTATGACTCAAAATTTTGCCAACGGTTCCAATTCTAGCAATACACTAAGCACCAACGGTACACAAACTTCTACAATAGAAGCAAGTAGTAAAATTTTCTCTAGACCTGACCGCAACTCTTCGTCAAATATTGAAAATACTGAAACGCTAAAAAAACAACCTCCAGCCCCTGAAACCGACGAAGCCATGATTGAGGCAGTACGAACAATGCTAGTATCAGTCGGAGAAGACCCTGAACGAGAGGGATTACTCAAAACTCCAAAGCGGGTGGCAGAAGCCATGCGCTTTTTGACACAAGGATACAATCAATCCTTAGAAGAAATTGTTAATAATGCCATATTTGACGAAGGTCACAACGAAATGGTTTTAGTCAGAGATATAAATCTTTTTAGTCTCTGTGAGCATCATATGTTACCATTTATGGGAAAAGCCCATGTAGCTTATATTCCTAATGAAAAAGTTGTGGGTCTAAGTAAGCTGGCTCGGATTGTCGAAATGTATGCTCGTAGATTGCAGGTCCAAGAGCGCCTAAATCGTCAAATTGCTGAGGCAATACAAACAGTTTTAGAACCAAAAGGAGTAGCAGTTGTGATAGAAGCGACTCATATGTGTATGGTAATGCGGGGTGTGCAAAAACCTGGTTCTTGGACTGTTACCAGTGCTATGGTTGGTGTATTTGAAGAAGACCAAAAAATCCGAGAGGAATATCTCAGCTTAATTCGTCATCAACCTTCATTCTTTTAACATATATATGTAGATATTTGGGGAACAAGAAAAATAAATTTTTCTTGTTCACCTAGACTTGATAAAAAAATTAGCAATACATAAAAATAAAAACCAGGGTCAAAGTATTTAGAGTCAAAGCTGACGTGGAAATAGAAAAATCAAACATTAATTAATTAAAATATTTGTGGTATGACTAAACCAATAAAATTTGGAACTGATGGCTGGCGTGGTGTCATAGCGGATGATTTTACTTTTGAACGAGTGTCTTTAGTAGCTCCAATTGCAGCGCAAATTCTAGAGAAAAATTATGCCAATTCTACTAATAATAGTAAAACAATTATTGTTGGTTATGACCGCAGGTTTATGGCTGAAGAATTTGCTCAAGTTGCTGCTGAAGCTGTTAAAAATGTAGGCTTTAATGTTTTATTGACGGAAACTTATGCTCCTACACCAGCATTTAGTTTAGCAGCTTTTCAAAAACAAGCCCTTGGTGCAATTGTAATGACGGCTAGTCATAATCCAGGGAAATATTTAGGCTTAAAAGTAAAGGGTGCTTTTGGTGGTTCTGTGCCTCCAGAAGTAACAGAACAAATAGAAGAATTATTAACAGTTGAATTAAATAAAAATAAGTCTCAGGTAGGCAAAATAGAAAATTTTAATCCTTGGCCGAGTTATTGTGAAACACTCCAAAAAATGGTAGATATTAGCCAAATAAAATCGGCTATTTCTGAAGGAAAATTAACTGTTTTTGTGGATGTAATGCACGGTGCAGCAGCAGGTGGAATGGCGAAAATTCTGGGAGTAGAAATTAACGAAGTTAATAGTAACCGTGACCCTTTCTTTGATGGTGGTGCTCCAGAACCTTTGCCTCGTTATTTGAGTAAACTTTTTCAGGCAATAAAAAGTTATCGAGCAGCAAATAAGGATGGTTTGGTAGTAGGATTGGTATTTGATGGAGATAGCGATCGCGTGGCTGCTGTTGATGGTCAAGGTAATTTTCTCAGTTCTCAAATTTTAATTCCAATATTAATTGAACATTTGACTACTAAAAGGGGATTTAGTGGGGAAGTAGTGAAGACAATTAGTGGTTCTGATTTGTTTCCGAAGGTGGCTGAACTATATAAAATGCCACTTTTTGAAACACCAATAGGTTATAAGTATATAGCTGACCGAATGTTAACAACTAAAGTTCTTGTCGGTGGTGAAGAGTCTGGGGGTATTGGTTATGGTAATCATATTCCAGAACGAGATGCTTTATTGTCAGCTTTATATTTGTTGGAAGCTGTGGTAATGTCTGGTGAAGATTTGAGTGGAATTTATCAGAAATTACAAGAAAAAACAGGTTTTAGTTCTGTTTATGACCGAATTGATTTGCCTTTGGCCAGTATGGAGGTGCGATCGCGTCTTTTGGAGCAATTAGAAAATAATCCTTTGACAGAAGTTGCTGGACAAAAAGTGGTTGATTGTTTGACTATTGATGGTTATAAGTTGAGGTTGGCTGATGGTCGTTGGTTATTGATTCGGTTTAGTGGGACTGAGCCTGTATTACGACTTTATTGTGAAGCTAGTGATATAAGGGAAGTTAAGCAAACTTTAGAGTGGGCTAAGAATTGGGCTAATAGTATTTAGCAGTTAGAAAAGTTATTTACCAAATAATTAATAATTAATAGTTAATAATCCAGAGTATATAGCTAATAATTAGGGCAGGCTGAATAAATATCAAAAGTTTATAGGGTAAAGATTTGAGGTATTATTTGTGCAAAAAAAGTCATAATTTTTAGTAGGCAAGAGGGGAAATTTTGAGGGAGAATTATTGCGATAATATTCCCTCAATCTACCATTTATCCTGACTACTGTACGGGTGGTTCCCGTTCCGGAATGCTTCGCAAACGCTTTTGGGGAGCATTCCGTAGGAAACCACCCCTACTGACTATTGAATACTAGGAACAGCAAAAATACTTTTGTGAGCAAACCCTAATTATTAATTCAAAAATTTAGGTTAAAAGCTTCCCTTTTTCAGGAGATAAAATTCCATACTGTAAGTTTTTTAATTTGTTAAGGAAAAATGACAGAAATTACTGCCAGAGATACAACTCCTAAATTGCTAGTAGTAGCCACTGGTAATCCTGGTAAAGTCAAAGAAATGCAAGAATATTTGGCAGATTTGAATTTACAACTAGAATTAAAACCAAAAGCTCTAGAAATTGAAGAGACTGGGGAAACTTTCATTGCCAACGCCCGCCTTAAAGCAGCCGAGGTAGCAAAAGCTACTGGCAAATGGGCGATCGCTGACGACTCAGGATTAGCAGTAGAGGCTTTAGGTGGAAGGCCCGGAATTTATTCTGCTCGTTACGCTGCTACAGTAGCAGCACAAATAGAACGGGTATTGACTGAACTTGGAGATAATTCTAATCGTCAGGCAAAGTTTATTTGTGCTATTGCTATTGCTAGACCTGACGGCAAAATTGTTTTAGAAACTGAAGGGGTTTGTCCCGGAGAAATTCTATATAGTCCCCAGGGAAATGATGGGTTTGGCTATGACCCAATTTTTTATATTCCTGCGGAGAAAAAGACTTTTGCCGAAATGTCAGCAGAAATGAAGCGATCGCTCTCTCACCGTGGTCAAGCATTTAAAATTTTACTGCCTCAAATTAAGGAGCTTCTGGGATAATATTTTACCAGTTTTATAAATGTTTACTACAGATAAATTTCTAGGTTTTAGGTTGTAGGTGAATTAATAATTATTAATTATTAATTATTTCCTGGGTAGTTTATTTGTAACATTCTTTTTGCACCCATGGTATAAGCCGATTAGTTTATGATGATTTTTTTTAAGCAGTTTTATTGGTTTCGCAGTCAAGATTAAATAAGGTATTAATTAACCATTCTCGGAAATTTTTATTGTCTGTAAATTGACGATATTCTTCTAAATATTCGCGAATAGAACGTCTTAATTCTTGACTGAATTTATTTTCAAAGGTAAGTTTAGTATTTTGCGGGTCACTATAATTTCTAGCATTTTGATATTCTCCATCTTTTCTGACTTTTTCTGGCAACTCTTCTAATAAAAATTTCCAAGTTTTATCGTCATTTTCCCAGGCAATACTACTACCGAAACGATTATTAAATTCTTGGATTATTTGACTGATTTTATCTGACTTATTTTCAGAATTTCCCCTAACAATATTTTCGGCAACTGGAGACAAGGTATTTTCTCTATCTAAATCTAAACTAATACTTTGACTTCCTAAGGGCGCTATTCGATAACTCTCAATATCTACACTATTAATAATTCCTGCTGAAAAATCATAATTATCTAATTTTGGCAGTTTATTAACTAACCATCTTAGAAAAATATTTAAACTTTCCCAATAAGAATTTTTAAAACTTTTGACCTGCACCAAAAATTGATAATTTCTGACAAAACTCCTAGCTTGATTCTGAAACTCTATTTTTTCCTCCTCTGACAAATCATTCTGATAATTTTCGACATATATATCTAACATTGATTCCAAATTTTCCCGCGACTCACTACTCACAAACTTACTCATAAATTCCTGTACATCTTCTGGAGAATAAATCTGAAACTTTGCCAAACTATCCTCTAAATTGTAGAGCGAATCGCTATCTGTTTCTTCACTTAAAATAGTGGTTTTATAATAAGGTTCAAAGGCTTTCTGAATTTCATCGGCGGAATTTACAAAGTCTAAAACAAAAGTATCTCTTTTTCCCTCACAATAACGGTTTAAGCGAGACAAGGTTTGTACGGCTTTTACATCAGACAAAACTTTATCGACATACATAGTATGTAACAACGGTGCATCAAAACCAGTTTGATACTTATTTGCCACAATTAAAATTCTATATTTATCAGCTTTAAAATTTTCTGTTATCTGATTCCCATAAAAATTATTCATAGAAAACTCATCTTCCTTTTTGCCGTTTATTTCCTTACTGCCAGAAAAAGCAACGAGAGTTTGATATTCATAATTGATTTTGCTCAAATATTTGTCGAAAGCTAATTTATAATAAATCGCACTTTTAATACTATTACTAACAACCATTGCCTTAGCTTTACCATTGATTTTTCCCTGAGCAATTACATTTGATA
>JAAUYJ010069347.1_pt1 | contig 15798 bp, 9 predicted proteins | sample 7278031 | NCBI WGS metagenome assembly JAAUYJ01 (sample SAMN14350222, study PRJNA611818) | marine sediment metagenome | isolation source: surface marine sediment (1.8m) | place: French Polynesia: Moorea | collected 2018-08 | reverse complement strand
ACCGAAACCGTATTTACTGCATCGTTCGATCAAAAAGCAGGTGACATAACTCTCAATAGTAGAGAAGGTGCTATTGATACAACTGCTGCTCCTCTCAACTCTTCATCCATTCAAAGAAATAGTGGAAATATTACCCTAACTGCTCCTGGCAATATTAACACAGGTAATATCGGTAGCAGTTCATTTGAGGGTGATACAGGTAATATAAGTATTACTAGCTTTCGTGGTGATGTTGATACGACCAGTGGCTTCATTAGATTTCCCTCCAGAGAAGGAAACTCAGGAAATGTGAGGATATTTGCCTTTGGGGATATCAAGACAGGAGATATTATTTCCAATGATATTTTCTTGTCGCAGGGTGGTGATGGTGGTGATATCACGATTACCAGTATTAATGGTGCAGTTGATACTACCGATGGCAGAATTGGAAGTTATGCCAATAATGGTAATGCAGGCGACGTTGTAATATCTGCTTTTGGGGACATTCAGACAGGAGATATTAATACATACTCTGGGACGGGTGGAAATAATAACAGCAACTCTAATAATAGTGAAAATCCTAATGAAAATGGCAATAACAACTCTAGTAGCAATATACAATTAGGTGAGGGTAATGGTGGCAATGTTACGATTAATAGTCGTAATGGTGCAGTTGATACTACCGAGGGTTGGATTAGCACTTCTTCTGATAGCAAAGCAGGCGATGTTGAGATATCTGCCTCTGGGGATATTAATACAGGTTCTATAGATTCATACTCTAATGATGGTCAAGGTGGTAACATTACGATTAATAGCCGTAATGGCGCTGTTGACACTACCGGGGACTTTAGCTTGATTAGCTCTTATTCTTTTAATGGTAGTGCAGGTAATATTGAGATATCTGCCTTTGGGGATATTAATACGGGTTCTATAGATTCATACTCTAATGATGGTCAAGGTGGCAACATCACGATTAATAGCGATAATGGTGCTGTCAACACTATCGGGGAATTTGCTTCTATTAGCTCTTATTCCAATAATGGAACTGCAGGTAATATTAATATATCTGCTTCTGGGGATATCAATACAGGATTTATTTTTTCAGACTCTTTTGAGGGTGAAGATGCCAGCACTAGCTCAGGAGAGGGTAATGGTGGGAACATCACGATTAATAGCCGTAATGGTGCTGTTGACACTACCAAGGGTTCGATTGGAACTTCTGCTGATGGTAAAGCGGGCAATGTCGAGATATCTGCCTCTGGGGATATCAATACGGAATATATTTCTTCATTCTCCTTCTTGGAAGGAGGTCAAGGAGGAGATATTAGTATTAAATCTCGCAATGGTGCAATTAATACAACAGGTGATTCTGCGTTTTTTGGCGAACCCCTAAAACCAGATGCAAAAATTACTTCAGAAGATGTAGCAACTAGATTTCGTGAAACGCCAGCTAATCTCGATGCTTATGCTCCCGAAGGTACTGGAGGCAATATTACTCTGTCTGCTCAGGGTGACATTACCATATACGAAGTTAGTTCTTATGGCGGAAACATTAGTGGCGACGTTAATATCACCAGCACTACAGGCAATATTAATACAGACGTTATCTTTTCCACAGGATCAATCGAACGTGGTGGAAATATCTCTATCCAAACCCCGGGTAATATTGATATTAATCATATAGTTACTTATTCAGAAAATGGCATAGGAGGAGAAATCAACTTAAATGCTGGTGGTAATGTCACAATTAATAACATAGCATCTTTTGGTATTACAGATAGTGGGGATGTGAGTATTCAAAGTAATAGCGGTAACATTGAGACAAAAAATATTGACACCCTTGCTGAGGATGGCATCAGTGGGAATATTACTTTGAATGATTTTGGCACTCAAGGTAATATTTCCACTGCAAATATTAACACCAAAGGTGGAACAGAAGCAGGTGGAATAGAAATCACTGCTACCGACGGTTCCATTCTCACTGGAGACTTAGAATCTAGTTCTCTATCTGGGAATGCAGGAGGTATTATTCTAGAAGCGCTCACAAATATTGAGACTGGAAGCCAAACAGTTATTGCCGGAATAGGCGATGCTAGTATTAGTAACAACGCCGGAAATAATATTAATGTCGGCAACCAAACCGCCATGACAGAAAGCGGCAATGCCATGATTATTAATAATGCTGGAAATAATATCACTACCGGAAACCAAATTGCTGTTACCAATGATGGTATCAGTATTATTGAAAATAATGCCCCCGGTAATATTAGCACAGGTACAGTTACTCAATTGGGCAACAATATCCAATCAACAACAAGTACCATAGCAGCCATAGAGCAAAATCGCAATAACGAATTTGCCAACTACCTGGGGTTAAACCTATCACCTCAAGTTACATCTACAAAAAACGTGCGGGAAGTTCTTACAGACATCGCCCGTCAAACAGACAACAACTCAGCCATTATCTATGTCACTGCCTACCCAGAAGCATTGCAACTCATATTATATACACCAGGTAGCGACCCCATCCTCAAAACCATTCCTGATGCTAACCGTGAAGAACTAATGAAAGCTGTGCTACAGTTACGCGCACAAATTACAAGTCCCGCCCGTCGTTTTACTGATAGTTACCTACCACCAGCACAACAATTATACGATTGGTTAATAGCACCTCTATCAGCAGAATTAGCAGCAGCAAATATCGACACCCTACTATTTAGTATGGATGAAGGTTTACGCACTTTACCTGTTGCTACATTACACGATGGAGAACAATTTCTCATTGAAAAATACAGCCTGAGTTTAATTCCCAGTATTAGCTTAATGGATACCAATTACCAATCGCTTCACAATACTCAGGTATTAGCAATGGGAGCAAGTGAATTTATTCAGCAAGGTGCATTACCAGCAGTACCCGTAGAATTAGAGACAATTTCCCAAAAGTTATGGCAAGGCAGCACATTCATCAATGAAAACTTTACCCGCGATAACCTCTTAACTCAGAGGCAAAATTATCCCTATCCTATTATTCATCTAGCGACTCACGCAGAGTTCAAACCAGGCAAAGCCAATAATTCTTACATTCAGCTCTGGGGTAACGAGCAACTACACCTAGACGAAATGCGGGAGTTAGGTTGGAATGAACCCCCTGTAGAATTATTAGTATTGTCAGCTTGTCGCACAGCTTTCGGCGACAAAAATGCCGAATTAGGTTTTGCGGGGTTAGCAGTAGCAGCAGGAGTCAAGTCAGCTTTAGCTAGTATTTGGTATGTCAGTGATGAAGGAACATTAGGGTTAATGACAGAATTTTATATTCATTTGAATAATGCCAAGATTAAGGCAGAAGCTTTACGACAAGCGCAGTTAGCAATGTTGCGAGGAGAGGTAGTTATTACAGAAGGGAAGTTAAGGGTACCAGGTATTCGTGGAGCAGTAGTTTTACCTTCAGTATTAGGAAAGTTTAGTAATCAAAATTTATCTCATCCTTATTATTGGGCGGGATTTATGATGGTTGGTAGTCCTTGGTAGTAGTGTAGTAGTGGGGTCTAGAACGGTGTGAATAATTAAGCAAAGTAGAATATAGCGGTTTTTACCCTAGTGAGGTACATCAATGATCCCCCTAAATCCCCCTTAAAAAGGGGGACTTTCAGTTTTGATGGGGGTAGGTTTTTAATAATCGACTATGGAGTGTGGGAGGTGTGGTTCGTGTGGGAGGAAAGTCCGTTTTTATTAATGCAACTTGCGTATTTTCCAGACCCTGTAGGACCCACCCTCCCGTACGGACGTTGCATGCAACGTCCCTACCCCACCCTCTCCCACATACAAGCTATTGTAAAAAACCTACCCCTGTGAAGACTTCCAGTTCCCCCCTTTTTCAAGGGGGGTTAGGGGGGATCTACAGCAGCGTACCTCACTAGCTTGGGAAATGCTATACATCATATCAAGCAATAAAATTTTAGTGCAAATGTTGCCTACATTTTATTTACAGCAGTTTTCATATGAATAAACCACAATGATACTAACTCCGCGCCTCCTGTACGGGCGATTCGCGTAATTAGAAGCATTCCGGAACGGAAATCGCCCCTACGACTCCTGACTCCTGACTCTTAAGAATGAGTTTAGTGGTCTACTCAACTGAAAAGCGCTGTAACTACACCCCACACCCCACACCCTATACCCAAGATTGATATTATGAGTTGGTAGGGCAATGCTTTTACTAAATCTCAGAAACATTACCCCGCCCTGTTACTCAGTTACATGAATATTATCTGCTGTAAAGTTGAGTCAGCTCTAACAAGCGATCGCTCACATCTTGACTTAGAAGTTCCGAACTGGTATAACGCCAACGCCAGTTACCCGGAGTTACGCTGGGGTCATTCATCCGAGCGCGGTTATCTAATTTGAAAATATCCTGTAGGGGGAATATTGCCATATCCGCAATAGAAGCTGAAGCTACACGCATCAACGACCAACTAATTTCATGGATATCAGCATCGGAACCATAACCTAAATATTTAGCAACGTGCTTTTTCTCCGCCTCAGATGCACGCATCCACCAGCCAACAGTGGTATCATTATCGTGAGTACCTGTATAAACAATACAATTCCTAACATAACTGTGAGGTAGATAGGGGTGATTATTTTCCGAACCGAAAGCAAATAATAAAATCCGCATTCCTGGGAAATCAAAATGGTCTCGCATAGCTTCTACTTCCGGCGTAATAATACCCAAATCTTCCGCCAAAATAGGCAAACTTCCCAAAGTCTCCCGCAACTTTTCAAAAAATTCATATCCAGGAGCGGGAACCCACTCACCCTTGATAGCATTTTCCTCCCATTCCGGAATTTGCCAGAAAGCCTCAAAACCTCGGAAATGGTCTACCCGTACTAAATCTACATATTGTAAAGTAGCGCGAAAACGTTCTATCCACCAAGCAAAACCAGTATTTTTCAAGTGTTCCCAATTATAGACAGGATTACCCCATAACTGTCCGGTAGCACTAAAATAATCTGGTGGCACTCCAGCTTTCCATGCAGGTTCGAGAGTTTCTGGATTTAAGGCAAAAATTTCTGGGTTTCCCCAAACCTCAGCACTATTATGGCAAACATAAATAGAAACATCACCGATAATTTTAATATTGCGAACATTACAATATTTGCGCAGTTTTGTCCATTGTTCAAAAAACTCAAATTGCAGAAATTTTTGATATTGAATGCTGTCATGGAGAATTTCAGTCGCAACTTTTAGCGCTTGAGGTTCTCGACGCGCTAAACCTCCCTCCCACTGATTCCAGGTTTTATCTGGGTTAGCTTCGTGCAATGCCATAAATAGGGCGAAGTCATCCAACCAGTAAGCTTGCTGTTGACAAAAAGGTTCGTATTCTGGGGGAATATTTTGTTTGAATTTCTCGTAAGCTTGTTTCAGGTATTTGGTTTTGTGGGGAATAACTTCAGCAAAGTTTACCCTACCATAAGCGACGTCGCTGTTTTCTGAAGGTAGGGGTGTTAATTCGTTAGCATTCAATAAACCTTTTTCTGCTAACCTATCTAGACTAATTAGCAGAGGATTTCCAGCAAAGGCGCTATAGTTCATAATATAAGGCGAATGTTCATCACCTGTAGGACCTAGAGGCAAAATTTGCCAGATTTTTTGCCCACTCCTTGCTAAGAAATCAATAAATTCATAAGCTGATTTTCCCAGGTCACCAATGCCAAATCGACTAGGCAAACTGGTAGGATGTAATATGATTCCACTTGCGCGTTCAAAAGGCATAATTTATTCTCTGTGTGAATTAATTTACTTAAAGAGTATTTTATCTTAACTCTAGTAAAATACTCCTAAAAAAATTTCTTATGTAGGTTGGGTTGAGGGAAGCGTTAGCGAAGCTTATCCGTTAGGATAAACCCAACATTAAAAGTGTTGAAATAGTTAAGTTGCAAAACACTATATAAGTTTAGTTGCAACGAAATAAAGGCTTTGATCTAAATTAATTTCCTCAACTATTTTTTTACAATTCCACACTCTCAAAAACTTCTCGTAGAACTTTAGCAGAATGTTGCAGTTTTTCCTCTTCTATTTTACTAAGGGGAAGATTAATAATTTTAGTAGCACCCTGACGATTAACAATAGTCGGTAAACTCAGACAAATATTTTTAATACCGTACAAATCATTGACAAAACTGCTAACAGTCATCACACGATTTTGGTCTCTTAATATTGCTTTGACAATTTCTGTTACTCCTAAACCTATGCCATAAGAAGTATATCCTTTGCGCTGAATAATTTCATAAGCAGCATTTTTTACCTGATTAAAAATTTCTCCTAATTCTGCATCGCAAGCTTCTGCTCCAGACTTAGCATCTTCTGCACAAATTCTCATTCCAGCTACATTAACTTTACTCCAAACAGGTACTTCACTATCACCATGTTCACCAATAATATAAGCATGAATACTACGCGGATCAAGATTTAATTTCTGTGCTAATAAAGAACGAAAACGACCACTATCAAGCACTGTACCCGAACCTAATACTCTTGAACTAGGAAAACCTGAAAGTTTCAGAGTAACGTAGGTCATAATGTCAACAGGATTTGTAACTATTAGCAGAATTGCATTTGGACAATGTTCGACAATATCTCCTATTAAACCTTTAAATATTTTCACATTTCGACCTACTAAATCTAAGCGAGTTTCTCCTTCTTTTTGATTAGAGCCTGCTGTAATAATGATGATATCTGCATTTTTCCCCACATCGGCAACTGTTCCAGCTTTGATAGTAGTAGGAGAAATAAAAGGCACTCCATGAGCCAAATCCATGACTTCCCCTTCTACTTTTTCTGTTGCCAAATCTTGTAAAATTAATTCATCAAAACAGTCTTGAATTAGCATCGAATAAGCACAAGCCATTCCGACTTGACCAGCACCAATAATTACGCCTTTCCGGGGACGAATCGGACTAATAGGTTCTGGGTGAGAGTTGATGGTAAATAGTTCTTCAAACATATAAATTTTTCAGAGATAACAACAATTGAATTAGGTAAATTAGTCAAAAATGATTTTGAATTTTGAGAAAATTATTTACTGGCTTTTGTTTGACTCATTGAGAAATAAATCCGATTTTCTGCAAGAGGTTAATTTAACTCTTTCATAATCTTTATCAGTTAATTGATACTTCAACCTCTACCTGGAGAATTAGAGTTTAAATTTTGCAAGTTAATTATAGCACTCCTCTGCCTTCCAGATATGTTGCTTAATTATGTTATAATAATTATTTTTACTTTGAAACTGACGCGCTAACGTCACAAAAACACCCTGTTGGCAGTTAATGGGATCATAAAAGTTTTCCTCTAAATAATAGTGTATATTTAAGTTGATAAAACTCTTGCACTACTTAATTAACTTTGTGTTTTGAGTTACTGCGCTAAACATACGATCAAGAAAAAGTTATATGGACGAATATTTACAATGGCGAATTACAGCTTTCTTTGATTATTGGAGAAAAAGACACGCATTTATCAGCAATTTAGATTTGAGCGAGTACGACCATGAAGCTAATGTGTTGCTCTGGGCAGCTTTTGATGCACTTTCCAATCTATGGGCAAAGAACATAGGAAAAGAACAATGCAAGAAAAAAAAGGGCGAACGTATTATTTTCGATGCTTTCCTTGCGCATTATGGTGGTAAAGTATTCCAGATTGTTTCATTACCAGACATTTGGAATAGAGCGGATATGGAGATAAATCAGTGCAAGAAAAAAAATAAACTTATTAGTTTCTATGTTTTCCTTGCGCTTTATTTATGCTGGTGAAGTATTCCAGATTGTTTTATTAGCAGATGTTTGGAAGAGAGCGGATCGGGAGGTAAATCAGCCAAAAAGAGAATTAAATGAAAATATCTACAAATTCTTAAGTACAATTAAAAGATGTCGAAATCCTAAAATTACTGATGAGTACATAATCCGTCAGATTTCAGATGACTTGAGTATGGATGCAATTGTTAGTGCTACTTTGTTAAATTACCCTCACACAGATTCCGATAAGCTTAAAGAATGGCTAACTTTGTCTCGATATGGTGCCATAGCATATAAGGAAATGAGGTCAGCATTCATCCATGAAGGGCGTTATGGAAAGAATGCACACGGTTTTAAGTTACCTCAATCAGCAAACCAACCTACTTATCGAAGTGGAATTTATACTATTCCTCGTAACATTGGCTTTGCAGTTGAATTTATGTTGCCAGTTTTGAAATCTTGTATTGATGCGTTTGAAGCCGAGGCACTAAAACTACAGAAAGACCCTGCTCCATATAAATTAAATGATATAGATCTAAATTTTGAGGCTCATAACATGACATTTTCAATATCAAAATCCTTTACTTCTCAATTACCACCCCTAGAAAACGGCGATCGCTTAACTCGTCCAGACTTCGAGCGCCGTTATCAGGCCATGCCAGAACTAAAAAAAGCTGAATTAATAGAAGGAGTTGTTTACATGGCATCCCCCTTACGTTTTACCCCCCACGCCGAACCCCACGGACGTTTAATCACTTGGTTGGGAGTTTATCAAGCGACTACACCTCAAGTACAAATGGGTATTGAGCCAACAGTCAGGTTGGATATAGACAACGAACCGCAGCCAGATGGTGTTTTGTTTATTAGCTGGGAAAGTGGGGGAAATTCTACCCTAAGCGACGACGGATATTTGGAAGGCGCACCGGAACTGGTTATAGAAATTGCAGCTAGTAGTGCAGCGATCGATCTTGGGGATAAAAAACGTGCTTATCGTCGCAGTGGGGTACGAGAATATATTGTCTGGCAGGTATTTGACCAAAAAATTGATTGCTTTAGTTTGGATGATGGCGATTATATTTCGCTGATACCTAACGAGCGGGGGATAATTTATTCAGCAGTATTTCCGGGTTTGTGGTTAGATGTTGCAGCGATGTTGCAAGGAAATATGCAGCAAGTATTGGCAGTCTTACAAACTGGAATTAGTTCGGCGGAGCATCAAGAGTTTGTGCAAAAGTTAATTAGAGCGGAGTAAATCTTAAATTACATCTAACGCAATTGACTTCATCAGACTTTACTTGAGATTATCTTGAATAAATTGTTTGTATATATTGAAAATAATTATGCCTGACTCCTCACCTAAAAATAACTGGTATCAAGACTTTAACCTGGAACAAAAATCTAATTGGTATGGTATAATAGCTGATGCTTACGACAAAACTAGACCTAGTTATCCGCAAGAATTAGTTAATTGTGCTGTCGAAATTGCTCAACTTTCTCCTGATGCCAAGATTTTAGAAATAGGTTGTGCTACAGGAACGGCAACTACTAGCTTTGCTGATTTAGGTTTTTCGATGGTTTGCATAGAACCAAATTCAGAATCTTATCAAGTAGTTCTCAGAAATTCCGCTTCCTATGAAAAAGTTAAAATCATTAATACTACTTTTGAAGAGTGGGAATTAGAAAAGAGTCAGTTTGATGTAGTGCTTGCTGCAACTTCTTTTCACTGGGTATCGTCTGAAGTTCGTTATGCTAAAACTGCTGAGGCGTTAAAAACTGATGGATTTTTAATTTTGCTCTGGAATACTCCGCCCCAACCAACTCAAGAAATTTATCAGGAATTATTAGATTCAGTTTATCAGAATTACGCACCAGATGTAACAGGGTACGAAGCGATCGCTACTCATCAAAAAAATATTCGTAGCTTTGGAAATGCAATTATCAAATCTGCTAAGTTTCACAACTTAGTTTCTGAAGAGTTAATATCTGAAGTAACTTACGATGTTGATGATTATCTAACACTTTTAAGCACTTTATCGCCTTACATAGCAATGGAGTCAGAACGACGTAATACCTTATTTGAAAACTTAGGTACAGTTTTAAAAAATCATCATGGTAATACCCTTAGTCTTTCTTACTTATCTGCACTTCAAATTGCTCAGAAAGTCTAATCTCATATTCAGTAAAACAATTATAGCAATCGTATTTTATTTGTAAAATTTAGGTACTAATTAGGAGTCAGGAGTTAAGAATGGAGAGAATTTAAACTTAAAGTAGGTTGGGTAGAACGAAGTGAAACCCAACACATAAAATAAATAAGGTGCAACCGAGTTGGGTTTCGTTACCTCAACCCAACCTACACCCTACACTCTAATAAGGCCACTTCCAGTTATTAATCTCATCTTGATCGCGACCATTTTCAAAGGCGTAGTTTAAATGCTCAATAATCTGATTTTTCAACCACTCCTTAACATGGGCCCCGGTTGCTTGGAGATGAGGAACGCGATCAATAACATCTATTGCCAAATTAAATCTGTCAATTTGATTTTTAATCGCTAACTCCAGTGGTGTATTAATATTACCCTTCTCTTTGTAGCCACGAACATGAAGATTTTCGTGATTTTCAAAACGGTAAGCCAATTTGTGAATTAACCAAGGATAACCGTGGAAATTGAAAATAATTGGCTTATCATAAGTAAACAAGGTATTAAAGTCGCGGTATGATAAACCGTGGGGATGTTCGGTTTCTGGCTGCATCTTGAACAGGTCAACCACATTAATAAATCGAACCTTCAACTCAGGGAAATATTCCCGTAATAAAGCAGTTGCAGCCAAAGATTCTTTTGTTGCCACATCACCGCAACAAGCCATCACTACATCAGGTTCGCTACCCTGGTCGTTGCTAGCAAAATCCCAAATTCCGATACCTTTGGTGCAGTGCTTAATAGCTTCTTCCATAGTCAGGAACTGCAAGTGTTTTTGTTTATCCGCAACTATGACGTTAACGTAATTTTTACTCCGCAGACAGTGGTCCGCAACACTCAACAGACAGTTACCATCGGGGGGTAAATAGATGCGAGTAACGCTAGCACTCTTATTTGTCACTACATCTAAAAAGCCTGGGTCTTGGTGACTAAAACCGTTGTGGTCTTGTCGCCAAACAGTAGAAGAAAGCATAATATTGAGAGAAGAAACCGGCGCCCGCCAAGGTACTTCATGTTTACAAATATCCAACCATTTAGCGTGTTGGTTAAACATGGAGTCAATAACATGGGCAAAAGCTTCGTAAGTGTGGAAAAAGCCATGACGCCCAGTTAACAAATAACCTTCTAGCCAACCTTCGAGGGTATGTTCGCTCAACATTTCCATCACCCGACCGTCAGGAGAAAGTTCGCTACCATCGAGGTCTTCTGGTAAAAATTCTGCCATCCATGTTTTCTTAGAAACTTCATAGATACCAGAGAGGCGGTTAGATGCAGTTTCATCCGGACCGAATACCCGGAAGTTATTCATGTTGTTACGCATCACATCCCGGAGGAAACTGCCAAGTAGTTGAGTATTTCCTACTTCTATTTGACCTGGTTTGGTAACGTCTACTCCATACTGACGGAAGTCAGGCAAATTCAAATCTTTGCGTAATAACCCACCGTTAGCATGGGGGTTTGCACTCATGCGACGAGTACCAGTAGGAGCAATTTCTTTGAGTTCAGGAATTAGTTTACCTGTTTCATCAAATAATTCTTCTGCTTTGTAGCTCCACAGCCAGTCTTCTAGAACCTGAAGATGATCATTTTTGGTAACATCTGACATCGGTACTTGGTGTGCCCGCCAGAAATTTTCTACTTTATGACCATCCACAGTTTTAGGACCCGTCCAACCTTTAGGTGAACGCAGAATAATCATCGGCCACCGGGGGCGATGAGCTTCACCTATACGTCTGGCTTCTGCTTGAATGGAGCGAATTTGATTGGTGCAATGTTCTAGGGTTGCTGCCATTTTTTGGTGGGTCAGGTTAATATCATCTCCTTCTTTGTGTTCGACAACGTAGGGAGTATAACCATAACCCACGAATAAGCTTTCTAGTTCTTCTGAGGTAATCCGAGACAGAATGGTAGGGTTAGCAATTTTGTATCCGTTGAGATGAAGAATGGGTAGCACTGCCCCATCACGAACAGGATTGAGAAATTTATTCGAGTGCCAAGCTGTGGCTAATGGCCCTGTTTCAGCTTCACCATCACCCACTGCTACGGCTACAATCAAGTCAGGATTATCAAAAACAGCACCGTAGGCATGGGAAAGACTATAACCCAACTCACCACCTTCATGGATGGAGCCTGGAGTTTCGGGGGTACAGTGACTACCAATATGACCAGGGAAGGAGAATTGTTTGAAGAATTTCTGCATTCCCTCGATATCTTCGCTCTTGTCTGGATAGACTTCTGAGTAGGTTCCTTCTAAGTAGGCAGGACCTAAAATACCAGGGGCACCGTGACCGGGGCCTGCCATGTAGATCATGTTCAGGTCATATTTTTTGATCAGTCGGTTTAAGTGGACATAAATGAAGCTCAAGCCTGGACTTGTACCCCAGTGACCCAAAAGGCGATACTTAACCTGTTCGGCTGTTAGAGGTTGCTTTAATAGGGGATTTTCTTTTAGGTAAATCATCCCTACTGCTAGATAGTTGCAAGCTCTCCAGTAGGCGTGCATTTTCCACAGTTCTTGGTCATTAAGTGGGTTTGTAATTTCTGTTGGTATTGCTGGTGCTACTGTCATAAGTTCGATTACCTGACTAATTTTGTTTGGTTTTGAACTATACCTATCAGTTATTCCCTTTTACACTTGGACTAAGACTATCTTAAGCTCTTAAAAATTTAGGGGAACACTTAATATTAATCCAAATTTATATCTAAACTAAGGAGATAATTTTTTGGGTTTACTGGTATTTTAGACCACGTTTAGATATTCTAGTTGATATGGCGATTGATAACAATTGTTTAACGTTAGTTTGTGTTGATCAATATTTCCCAAATGTCTATACAAATATAATAGATATTTGAACTGTTTTTCATCTTGATTTATTTAACATATATCCCAATAATACAATTTTAATGTTTTGTCAAGATGTGCCACAGAAAATATCTTACAATATCGAAATCAACCTGATTTAACTCATTAAAATATTTGATAGTTAATCTCAGTTTGATAGTTAATAAATATTAGCTTTTTCTTGACTATACTATCAAATAAAATGTTAGAGTCCTGTGTTTATAAATGTACATCCTTTTGTAAGAAAGTGAGTTCTATGTTTCTGATGTAAAGCTTTTTTTAATTCTTAGAGATGGACAATTAACTTATCCTTAACCTAAGAGGGTATGTATAAATAAAAAATTAAGCCTTGATGTAGGGTGGGGAACAGCGGGAATAATCTCACACTCATCAAATAATATTTGTGCATCCCGCCGTCACCCACCTAATAGTGGTTATTTGAGGCATTTTTTATATTGATTTTACAGATACCTTCTCAAGGAAAAATTATTAAACTTTCTTTCTATAAAAAAATAGACTCAAGCTAACAACTACAAAATGCTAAAATGTTAAACTTAACTTATCTGAAATATTGACCAGAAAATTAGGTATCAAGGTTTACCCTTAACCTTCAAGGGGATAAAAAAGAAAATTCAGTATTTCCAGCATCCCAATTGCATGAGGTACTGATAGAAATGCCCCTTTACAACCTAAAAAATCAGGAAAACCTCTGTTATGTAAAGCTTAGAGCTGCTGCTTACCAAAAATGCTTGAAATAATTATTCTGTCTAGGTATTAGAGAATGTTTTAATCTATTTACTGATAACTGATAACTGAAAATACCATGAGCTTAAAATTGTACTTTATCCGACATGGAGAAACTACCTATAGCAAAACAGGCGGTTACTGTGGTACATTAAACCCAGAATTGACAGCCGAAGGCTTACAAATGGCAGAACAATTTGCTAAAGGTTATAGTTCATTAACTTGGGTAGCTGCCTATGTTAGTCCAATGAAAAGAACAATTGCGACTGCTAAACCTTTATGTGATGCTGTAGGATTGGAAATGCAATTACGGGATGGCTTGAAAGAAATAGCCTATGGAAAATGGGAAGGTAAAACACCAGAAACAGTTAATAGTGAATACCATGACGAATATGTTCGTTGGTTAACAGACCCAGGTTGGAATGCACCTATCGGTGGAGAAAAAGGTATAGATATTGCTCGTCGTTCTGCTCAAGTAATTCAAGAAATTCAAGACAAACATGAAACGGGCAATGTATTAGTAGTATCTCATAAAGCAACTATTAGAATCATGCTTTGTGATTTATTAGGAATTGATGTGGGCAGATTTCGCGATCGCATTGCCATGTTAGTCGGTGGAGTGAGTATTGTGGAAATGGGACGTAATGGCCCATTGCTACATTGTTTATCAGACCGTTGTTATCTTGACGAAAAATTACGCTCTTCAAAAGGTCATTAAAAATTGATTTTATCTTAATACATGAAAATATTAGTTCTCAATGCAGGCTCAAGTTCCCAGAAAAGTTGTCTGTATGAAATAACTGGGAAAAACTTACCAAAAACTTCATCAAAACCACTTTGGGAAGCAACTATAGACTGGACAGCTAGTAACGACTATGGCTTCATGGAAATAACAGCAAATGGAGTGGAAAAAGAATTTAAACTAGACCCAGAAAAACGCCAAGCTGCAATGGCGAAAATGTTAGAAACTTTAACCGCAGGAGACACTAAAATTATTGAAAATTTGTCCGAAATAAATGTAGTCGGTCATCGGGTAGTTCATGGCGGTTCAGATTATGCAGAAGCAACATTAATCACAGAAGAAGTAAAAACAACAATTAAAAATCTGATACCCTTAGCTCCCTCCCATAATCCTAATCATTTAGAAGGAATTGAAGCGATTGAAAAAGTATTAGAAGATGTGCCCCAAATCGCAGTATTTGATACAGCATTTCATAACAAAATGCCAAAAGAAGCTGCTATTTATCCGATTCCTTATGAATGGTTTGAAAAAGGAATTAGACGTTATGGATTTCATGGTACAAGTCATAAATATTGCTCCCAAAAAGCAGCAGAAATTCTAGGTAAACCATTAGAATCTTTGCGAATAATTACTTGTCATTTAGGTAATGGTGCATCCCTAGCTGCCGTCAAAAATGGCATTAGTATTAATACTACAATGGGATTTACTCCATTAGAAGGTTTAATGATGGGAAATCGTAGCGGTTCCATCGACCCGGCAATTTTAATTTACTTGATACAAAAGCATAATTTTGATGCCGAAAAACTGAACAAAATGCTGAATAAAGAATCCGGTTTAAAAGGCATTTTGGGCAAATCGGGAGATATGCGTCAAGTTATTATTGGTATGAATAAAGGAGATGAAAAAGCACAATTTGCTTTTAATATGTTTATTCATAGATTACGTTGTTGTCTAGGAGAAATGTTAGCTTCTCTTGGTGGTTTAGATGCTTTAGTTTTTACTGCTGGAATTGGAGAACATTCGGCAATAGTTCGAGAAAAAACTTGTGTAGATTTTGAGTTTTTGGGGTTAAAAATTGACAAAGAAAAAAATACTAATGCTGGAATGAATACAGATATTTCAACTCCAGATGCAAAAGTCAGGGTTTTAGTTGTTCATACGGAAGAAGATTGGGCGATCGCTTGTGAATGTTGGCAGAGAATGAACCAAGGTTTATAAAGACGTTAGTATATAGACCTCTCCAGAAAAGAGAGAGCAGGGAGCAGGGAGTAAATAGTAGGGAGAAATAATTGATATTTTATTTATGATAATTGACGATAATTGATTTAATTTTTTCTTATTGGAAGTGTCTATTGGAGGTCTATAATTGTTAGTAATTGAAAGTAGGTTATCAGGGCTATTTCATTCTCAACTTTTCCATTTTATATATTTACGAGAATACCTTATTGCCAGCTTTAGACAACGCATCTTTAGCTATCTGTAAAGCCAGTAAATTCATT
>JAAUYJ010123631.1_pt1 | contig 15814 bp, 20 predicted proteins | sample 7278031 | NCBI WGS metagenome assembly JAAUYJ01 (sample SAMN14350222, study PRJNA611818) | marine sediment metagenome | isolation source: surface marine sediment (1.8m) | place: French Polynesia: Moorea | collected 2018-08 | reverse complement strand
GTCTGCGTAGTCCGGCGGAGACTGGAGCTGCGGCCCTCCTCCTCCTCCTCCTCCTCCTCTGGAGGGCTCCCTCTGCAGCGGCGGGTAGGAGTCTGGGTCTGCGAATGGGTCCGGCGGCGAGGGCTCGAAGGGCTGCTTGGCATCACCCGCCGCCGGGAAGCCCATCATGGCCCTGAGGGGCACCTTCCGCGGAGGGGCCACGGACAGGGAGGGATGGGAAAAGTCGTCTCGGTAGAGGCGGTAGAGGCGCCTACGCCGCTTCCGACGGAGTTGTTGCTGCTGCTGCTGCAGGAGCACGTCGGAACCATCTTCAGCGCTCTGATACAGTTGAGGGCGTTTTCCTCGAAGGACACGGAATGGGGCCTAAGTACTCGAAAATGGTGTTAAACGAGATTTTTCGAAAAGGGCAAAAAAAGAACTTGAGCATTAAAAGACACCTGGATTCGCGCTGGGGGCAGGTTCAGCACGGCAGCGGGCCCTTGGGCCTTGACCACCGGCGGGAGCGGGAGCTTCTCTCCTCCTCCTCCTTTGTCTCCCTCTTCCTCGTCCTCGAAAAAGTAATCGTCCTCGTCCTCCTCCTGGTACTCGCTCTCGTAGTCGCCGCTTCCATAGTCGTAGCTGTAGTTCTCCCCCAGGGTCTTCTTCCTGCTCCTCTCCCTCTGGATCTTTTTCTTCTTCTTCTTGTTCCTCTGCGCCAGGAGCTTGGCCCTCAACGTCCTGACGCTCTTCTTCTTCTGCCCGCCCCATCCCTTGAGCAAATTGGCCTCAGCCTCTAGCGCCTCCCGCATCTTCATCCGGGCATACTTGGCCAGGACCAGGTCCTTCCTGGACAGAAGCTTATTTTTCTGCAATAAAAAGAGGGGGAAATAGGTCAGAGTTTGCTTAATACATTGCCAATATTGCATGCGAAGCACCTTCTTCCTCTGCCGCCTCTTCCGAGGCCAAGCCTCCATCTTGTCCGGTGTGAGGAGAGAGCCGTCTCGGCGGGAAACCACTGAATGCACCATGCTAGGATCCCCCTCCTGGTCCTCCTTCTTATCCCCGAAATTATCGACAGATGCCGGAACGCCATTGCTGTAAAATGATTTCGCTTTCCTAGGGATCGGATAATCACGGAATTTTTGCATGATCATGAAATGCTACCTAATGTACTACAGTTAATTATTGGGCGGCGCACGGTTTTTTGGCAGCGTGTTACACTATACGCTCAAAATTTAAATCAAGATTTTCCCAGTGTGCGTGGACGCAAAGTTGTTCTTTTCAACTTCCGTGGAAAATCGCGCGGTCAATGCCTGCTCCTCTTCTCCTTTCTCCAAACCCATCCTTCGATCCCTTCCTTCTCCTCCTTGTTTCTGTATCGGACCACCATTTGCACGGTCTTCCTCCCCTCCTTGCCGGGAAAAAATGTAAGCAGGACGGGAAAGACATTAGAATTCATTATACCCTTCCCAAAACCATTTTGGCCGATTACGAGTATTTTCAAGAAAAAAAAGGTTTGCTTAAAGTTTATTCGTCTGCTACAAGAGTAATTCCCTTCACCCTGTCACGGATTTGACATACCCTGTAGCGGCAGTATCTTCCCCTTCCTTCCCCTCGTCCTCCCTGTCTTTTCCGGGCTCCGGCGGAGCAACAGGCGGTTGTTGTTGCTCCCCTCCTCCGTCCGGAAAATGATGCTTTCCTCCTTCTCCTCCACTTTCTGGCCCTCCCCCTTCGTCGTCGCTGGTTCCAGCGGCGGCGGGGGCCGCGGAAATGGATGATGCCGCTGTCAGACACGGGAGGAGAAGGACGAGGAAGAGAATGAGGACGGTTGGGGGAGGCGGCCGAAAAAGATCCTCCAAAGTGGAGTATCTCTTAGACTTCTTCGGACCCTTCGGAAGGGAGGAAAGCTCACCGCTGTACTCTTCTTTGCCTTCTTGGCCACTTATTCCTCCTCCGCATCCGCACAACACCGTCCGAGAGAGCATGGCGGAGGAAACCGCAGGGAAAGCACGGCTAGTTTTCCGTATTTTCAAGCAGCAGCTTTCGACTTCCGCTATGGAAGCAGGGAATGCTCCTATTTTTCGACTAATCACCCTCCATAGCGTTGGGAGGAAATCTCCCTTTTTGGTCAAAGCTCCTTTTCCTCTCTCACGCCCGCTATCCTGCTTTCGCACGACTGTGGTGTACACGATACACTCTTTGCAAGACCGCCTTTTCGCGGGCTGCACGCGCGTTAACTCCCCCCCCTTCTTCCTGCATTGTCTAATTTCCTGCCAAAAAAGTTTCCTCTCGCGTGGATGAACGCAAAGAGTGGAAGGGGAGGGGGGATGTGTGGCGACATCATCGAAAACCCCATGCTCCACTATGGCACAGTACCCCCCCCCCCCTCCCCGCGTGCTTCGCAGAGCGCGGCGAGAGGAGGGGGCGTGAGTGGGAGGAGTGACGGTGGCGATTTTCACCAATTGACCCGACTACTTGGAACCACAGAAATTTTGCGGCGCCTTCAGGGACGAAATTTTTCAAGTGCCGGTCCCGCGCAAGGGAAATAAACCAGTTGCAAAAAATGCAATGAAGTTTATTGGAGATGGCCGCATCAAAAAATTCGGTCCGTTGATGGTTGAATTAGTCTGCGAGAGGGCCGACGGCACTTTCTCGTCATCCTCATCTCGATTTCCCCCCTCCATCCGCCGCTTCGTCCTTCCTCATCTGACTGATTTGATGAACATCACGGACGCTCCTACCGTTGCAACTTGGAAGCTGGGCCTAATGGCTGGTCTCGGCGACGGCGTCGGTTGGAGGAAAAAGGAGAGAGGGTGGGAAAAAAAAGTGTCCTCCTTCCAAATCCTAGCCAATTCCCAAGACTTCCTCAGCTCAGCCAAGCGGAAATTATCTTTGCAATCGAAATCGAAATCAACGAGAGCCGCGGGTCGATCGTGCGACTCTGTGAACAAAGACTCTTTTTCCACCAGTGTATTTACAGCCCACTTCCCGCTATTCCGTCATCTTTTCTCCAGGCTGAAAGGTTTCTAATTCTGACAAGATCCTCTTAGATGTTTTTTATATTGATGTCTCAAGGCAAAAGTTTACTGAGGGGAAACGCATCATAAATAAATTTAACAATAGACAGAAAACACCCCTGATACATCGTCTGTTTTGAAACCAATTAAAAAGTTTTTTTTTCTTGCATAACAGGACCTCTGCTCAGCTCTTCTTTCGTAGATTCGGTATGTATGTATGTGTTTGTATGTGTGACGGCATTGTGTTTCAATGGCCATGCAGATCCTCAACAATTTGATCGGCGTTGTTATTGTCTCGACCACTTTTCAGTCGACTTTCCCCCCCTCTCACACCCCGAGCGGATGTCCCTGCAGCGCCTCCCCGTTCTTGCAGACCGCCTGGGAGATCTCCGACATGGTCTTGAAGTTTCCGATGGCGTTGGGGTCCTGCGTGGCGGCCAGGTTGGCCCGAACGCGGTCGGCAGCCTCGTTGCAGTAGGTCTGACAGGGAATAAGTCGATTCGAAAGCTCAACAGAAATAATTTCAGCTTAGGTATACCTTTGTCATGAGCTCCTCGTGCCTGGCGGACTCTACGCCAGCATTGAGGCTCCTGGAGCACCTAGAGAGGACACAGGCCATGGCGTAGATGTCGATGGCGGAGTTGGCCATGCGGTTCAGGAGGAACTGTTGGTGGATGATGTCCTTGCCTGCGATGAAAAAGGTAGCATATATTACCTAGAGCTACCCCGGCTGAACACATGACTTAGTTTCCCTTTGTGACATACCGTGCTTGATGAGCAGCTTCTCTGTGGTGGTGCCGAAAAGATTGACGGAGGCGCACAAGTCCTCGGCCGGCTTGAGCAGGTTCCCGTGCACCTGGCTGGCCAGGACGTTTCCGGCGCCAAATCCCATGGCAGATCGGCCTCGCTTGGCCACCTCACCCAGGACAACGCCAAAGTTGGAGATGGGGTCCTTCACGGCGCGTTGCAGCTCCTTTAGGTGGCCGCCGGCATACTGGCAACCTGTACACGTAATTTTTTTTCTCCAAGAGTCTGCAAATCATGGTGATATTGTTCCTACCTGTCAGAGCAACAAAGAGCCTAAGAATGTCGTTGGTGCCTTCAAAGATTCTGAAGATCCTTAGGTCCCTCATCACCCTTTCCAGTCCGGCGTCCTGCATGTATCCCATGCCTCCCAGGATCTGAATCGCCTCGTCCGTGACGTACCACGCGCTTTCGGAGGCGAAGATCTTGGAGATGGCTGCCTCCAGTTGGAAAGACTGAAAAAAGAAAAAAAATAATTTGAATGATTTTGATGCAACAGAAGAACTTAGTCCATGTCTCACGTCGTATCCCCTGTCCATGGTCCCGCACACCATGTAGGCCATGGATTCGCAGACGTAGTGCTGCATGCTCATGCGAGCGATCTTCTCCTGGATGGCGCCGTAAGAGTCGATCTTGGAGCCGAACTGGGTCCTGTTGGTGGCGTGGTCCACCGCCTGTTTGATGACGGAGCGCATGGTGCCGGTGAGCGCGGAGCCCATGCCGAAGCGACCGTTGTTGAGGATCTGCATGGCCATCTTGAATCCGTTGCCGACGCCCCCCAGCACATTCTCGGCGGGCACGGGGGTGTTGTCAAACACGACCTCCGCCGTGTTGGAGGCCTTGATGCCCATCTTCTTTTCTGGCGGGCCGTGGGACACGCCACCGAACTTGCGCTCGACAATGAAGGCCGTGACCTGCGTGATTAAATCAAAATTGTCTTTGGAAATTGTGTGGAGCTCGAATGATTTTAGCCAGCCAATTGAGTTCGAATATTCGAATTTTGAACGGAATTCTTTTTAAAAAATATTTGTAAGGGAAGAGTCAGTAGATAGAAATGGCCCGATTGAAAAATGCACTATTGCCTTATTCTCAAAGTAATTAAAAATGTGGCTATGGGTCTCACCTGCTTCATCATGGGAATAATTCTATGCGACCTAGTTATCTCTGCGGAAAGCACCATCATAATGCTGGAAGACTCCAAGAGGATGCCGCACCTCTACGTGACGGAGAAAAACGAAGGAGACAAGCCTGACACGTTTCAGTACGGCGTCGTCGGGACCGGGGTGCTCCTAATCCTGGTTTCTTTCATCTGCGCCTGGACCGCCGTGACGTCCTGTGCCCTGTGGACCGTCAAGCGGAGCCAGGTGCGGTGCTGGAAGGCGCTGCAGGACGAGACCCTGAAGGAGACGCGCCGGATGCTGGACATGCACGTGGAGTCGGGGATCCGATCGGGGACCCTCCTCGACGAGACGGCCAAGCTGGCCAGTCCCATGGCGCAGTCGCAGCGCGCGTCGCCCTCCTACGAGACGGAGGTGGTGGACTGGGACAAGAGCACGACGCGGCTGCAGTCCTCCAGCCCCTCGCCTCATCAACTGAGAGCAGACGAGAGTGTGTCGAGGCTGGTACCCGCGCCGAAGCCAGCAGCGTCCCCCGAATACGTGCTGGGATCGGGTATTGGCATTGCAAAGCCCAAGAAGAAAGGTGACACTGCGAACCAACCGACTCCTATCACAGACCTGACAGGTCCCATCGAGGCCACAGAGACCAGTAGGATCGTCATGGGTCACTCGGAAATACGGGCCATTCCCAACCCTCTGTACAGATGGAAGGTGCAGGAGGGAGAGGCAGGAATAAGGGAGGTCATGGGCATAGACCATCTTTGCAGCTGCAGGTTTCCAAGCGTCCCGGACTTCCATGCGGAGAGCTCGCGGAGCACAATGACAGACGAATTTTGAGAAAGCATCGAGAATGCTATGTACCGTACAGCAATATTGTAAGCACCCAGCATAAGTCTTAAATGTTAATCCGTACCTTGTCTGTGGTTGTTCCTGTCTTCTCGTCCTTGACAGGCGTCTTGGCGAAGACGGTGAAGACATTGGCGATGCCTCCGTTGGAGATCCAGATCTTGTTTCCAGTCAGGTTGTAGGTCTTTCCGTCGGCGGAGGGCTCGGCGCGGGTTTTGATGGACCCGGCGTCGGACCCGGAGGCGGGCTCAGTCAGGCAGAAGGCGGCATAGTGCTCGCCAGAGGCGACCATGGGCAGGTACTTCTCCTTTTGTTCCTTATTACCTGAAAGATGTTAGGGTAGGGTTGATGTAGACAGAGTAAGAGGCGAACAGGTGTTCTTTCACTCACCCCCGATGAGGATGCCCTTGAAGCCGATGGACTGGTGCGCCCCCATGGTGATGCCCAGGCCCAGGTCGTTGCCGCCCACGATCTCTGTGATGCGCGCGTACTGCGTGTTGGTGAGGCCGATGCCGCCGTACTCGGCGGGCACCTGCAGCCCGAACCCGCCTAGCTCGGCCAGGCCCTTCATGGTCTCGTCGGCGATCTTCTCATTGAGGTCGTTGGCCTTTGCGTCGTTGACCTCCTCCATAAACTTCTCGGTGGGCGGCACCAGCAGCTTGAGCGTCTCCACCTGGTCCTCTGTGAGCACCTCTGGGAAGGGGAAGATCTGCTCTGTCTCCACCACGCCGCGGAAGATGTTCTGCACGAAGGAGGAGGACACCTCGGCGCTCTTCTTGGCGCCGGGAGACGCGCCGGAGGCCGCCGGGTCGGCGGGCTTGGGGGCGGGCTTGCTCGCGGTGGAGAGGGCGCGGGCGGAGGCCAGCACCAAGCGCGAGGAGTTCCCCGCCGTCAGGGCCATCCTGGCGGGGGAGGCGGCGCGGGACAGAGTGGACAGCATGGTGGCAGGGAAGGGACTCTCTCGTTAGTCTGACCTCACGAAGTTGATCTGGGCGAGGTTCGGGGGCACCAACGCAGCCGGGGATTACTTCTTTCTGTGTGCTTGTGCTTCAAGGTTTTTCTGCGATTTATTTTTATTGTGCTGTTGACATTTCCTGTGAGTCTGTGACCAGAAAGAAGAGTGCAAAACAAGCAAAGTCTGGAATGGATTAGAAACATCACTAATACGAAATCGATCTTATTTAATTGTTAAATTACTCCTTTTTTCGAAATTAATTTTCAATAGCTAAGCACATTTAGATTTTTTTTCTCTTACTAAAGGGAGCTTTAAGCGCTATTTGTTAGCTATTGTGTGGTGATGTCGGCTTTTCTCACTTTCTGGCTACCATTCTTCCCTGTTGGCGAGTGTCCTCTTTCTTTCCCTTTCGTCGTTCTTCGCCCTTGCGCTCCCCGCCCGCGGATAAAAAGGAAGGCCAGGGGGCGGCCACCGTGAACCGCACGTGAACTGTATAGGCTCTTTCATAGACCCTTGTCTACGAAAAGAGCGCTTCATCCTTTGTACAGGTCCAAAGACCCTCCAACGTTGGTCAGGCACATAATGGCGATATCACGAGTCGAATATGCCTTGAAGGAAAAAATATTTTTGTCAGTTCCAACAAAACTCTAATCGAGAATTATCTCCCTCGTCATGCTGTTGTTGCGAATGTTGATGTAAATCAAGTACTCTGTTTCCTTTGTATTATTTTTGTGTTACTGCTACATCTGTATCTGCTCTCATGCTTAAACCTTTTAAACCTTCTGTTTCTTACCTGTGGCGAAGCCCAGGTCTTGGAGATGGAAGCGTTGTTCCTGTTTTCGATATCGCTGCAGTTGGTTTCGTCGAGCTTCTTCTTCATTGATTCTATTAACAATATTTATCCTGCTGCTGGTGCTACTCCTTCAGGTTTTATTTGTGTCTTTCCTGTTGGCACTCCTGTTCAAATTGAAGGATGGTGATTGTTTTTGCTGTTGCTGCAGTTGTGGTTGCTGCTGCAGCTGTTACTGCTGCCCGTGCTACTGTTGTTGCTGATGCAGCAGCAGCTGTTGCTGCTGCCTCTGTTGCTGCTGCTACTGCTCCTGTTGCTACTCCTGCTTGTCAAAAAAAAACCTGCTGTCGACATTCCTCACCTTATTTTTTGGTATAGCAGCAAACTTAGTAACATGGCTCACTATGTGTATTCGTAAATGTTTCGCGATGATCTCTTAGTTCCTTTTTCTCTGGAACAGGTACGAGGCTTCATCAAAGAGGCTCTTGTTAACATAGTCAAAAGATTAAGAATTGCCAAATTAAAATTGAGCTCAAGCAGCACCTGAAATTAATAAGTTGTGAGAAACACAATTTAGTTACATATTCTTCGCCCTTCAAACAACTAATTTCAAAGAGGCAAACAATTTTCCCCTCAAAGGCGCAAAGGAAGTTAATGGCCCAGGCCCAAAATCAGGTTGTGACGGTTTACATGCAGAGCAGGGTGGGCTGAGGCTCCTTGAGTAAGTACTAAGGGTGGGCAAAAATCATGATTTTTGGATTCGAATCAATCTGAATCATTTGATTTTTAAATTTGAGTTGATTCGATTCAGATTCGAATAATTTTGATTCGAATTATTTACTACCTAGCATGAAAAAAATCTTTCGAAATGGACAGTTTAAAGTACTTCAAGATATTTTTTCTTGAAACTTTCCTAATTTTTTACCAGAAAGGTCAAATTTTTAGCAAATGTTTATAAATTGTTTAAAAATACAAGATTGAAAAATGATTCGAATCCAACTTTTTTATTTTAATCAATCTGAATCATAGCATTTGAATCGGCTCGAATCGAATCATCCGATTCCGAATCATGAATCGTGCCCACCTTTAGTAAGTACGTACTGCTTTACCGAACACGGCTGACTTTTAAAAAAATCAGGATTTTCTTGCATGACCGAACGATCGAACGAACTGTAGCGACGTCTGGGTAGTTCCTCCCCACTGTTGTAGCCCCACTGTTGTAGCCGCCACCATGTCGTCGACCTCGAGCACCTTCTTCTCTCGCGTTCGGCCCGTCCCTGAGCCCTTCCACCTGCGCCTGATGCGGGAGTTCCCTGCCGACCCTGACCCCCGGAAGAGGAGCTACCTCTTCGGCGCCTACCGCGACGAGGGCGGCCGGCCCTTCGTCCTCCCGGAGGTGGTGGAGGTGGAGAAGGAGTTCGTCCGGGAGGACGAGGAGGGGAGTGAGAGGGAGAGCGCGGGGGAGATTTCCAGGAGGTGATGGGTGATAGACGGAAACGGAATAAAATCATTAAAATGCAATGTACCGATATGCGAGAAATTCTTAACCATTCCATCTTCAAGAGTTGTTCCCACAGTTTTGCAAGGAAGAATGTATTTTCCTGTCGCAGATTCAGCGAACTGGCCGCGGAGTTCCTCCTGGGCAAGGACAGCCCCGCCATCAAGGAGGGGAGAGTCGTGAGCCAGCAATGCTGCAGCAACGGGAACGCCGTAGGAGCAGACAGACGCTATATTCAAATACCAGAACTGAAACCATTTTTTTTTTTCAAACAGGTGCGGGTGATGCTGGATTTCCTCCGCTGGGCCCTGGAGGCTCAGTGCGTCTACATATCCGACCCGGCCTGGCTCACCCACGACTTCATGGCCGCCCGCGCCGGGTACGACGTGCGCTGGTACCGATACTGGGACGCCCGCGGAAGGAGGGTGGACTGGGAGGGGCTGCTGGAGGACCTGGGGGCGGCGCCCGAGGGGAGCGTAGTCATACTGCAGCCGTGCGGGCACAACCCAACGGGGATAGATCCGTCCAAGTAAATTAACAAAGAGAAAACATATTTGTTCTTTAGGTACCAAAAAATTTTAACACAGGGAGCAATGGAAGGAACTCTGTCAGCTCATGACGAAAAGGAAGCTCTTCCCCCTCTTCGATTGCGCCTATCAAGTGCGGATTTACAATGATTTTTTTCGTCAGTGCACAAAAAATAATAATCTAGGGTTTTGCCAGCGGCGATCCCGAGGCGGACGTCTGGAGCGTCCGTCACTTTGTCTCCTCAGGAATGGAGGTCGCCATCACTCAGAGCTTCGGGAAGAATTTCGGCATATACGGAGAGAGGTGTGGGAACGCAGTAGTCGTCCTGGAGAGCAAGTAAGGAATTCGACGAATTTTTCTCAAGACAGCCACAATATACCGTACAGTGAACGCTATTCTTGAAGGAAAATGGTGCCTCAGGTAAAGACCGAGGTGAACCGCCTGGCCCGCAGTTACAGCCACTCCTTCCCCGCCTTTGGGGCCAGGATCGTCACCAGGATCCTGTCAGACCCGGACAAGACCCTCAGGTGGAAGGCAACTCTTCGAGGGATGGTCGACAAGATTGAGTAGTACTTGTTTAATTCAATAGACCGAGAAACGAAGAGAAGCAAAGATGGTTTTTTTTAGAAATGCTCGCAAGGCCCTTAGAAAGCGTCTGGACGCCCTGGACGGCGAGGGAGACTGGTCGCACATCACCAACCAGAAGGGGATGTTCTCCTACACCGGCCTGACTAAGGAGCAATGCGTCTGGATGCAAAGGGAGAGAAAAGTATAACAAAAAGGCAGTTCAAAAATTTACCTCACAATAAATTATTTTCACTGCTTCATGCCAAGGTCTATTTTTACCTCACCGGACGGATGAACATGTCAGCGCTGAGCCAGAAGGACGTGGACAATGTGGCCGAGAGCATGGTAGCGGCCATCAAGAACGCGTAACAGCGAGAGGGCACTTCGTTGTAATTCGTCATATCTCTTTAAGAACACCGCTGTGTACGCACACGTGCACCAAATCCCGCATCGCGCAGGTCGAGATTATATAAATAGTGAAAGCCGGAGGAAATACTCTTTTTTTTTTCACGCAAGTCACTTGCTCCTTCCGCCGTCCGCTCCCGCGGCCGCCGCGGCGTCCCCCCCGGCCCTGGCAATGAGCCCGTCGCAGATCTGCATGAGCTCCTTGCCCTCTGCCGACTTCTGCTCCAGCCTCGTCTCCAGCGAGGAGGCGCGCAGCTCGGCCTTCTTCAGCAGGGCCTCGAGCTGGGTGGACTCGGCGGCGCCGCGACGCTGGCGGGCGTCGAGGCGATCGTTAGCCCTGAGGAAAACAATATAGATTAAACAAATGGAACATTTTAAATTTAATGGAGCTGAAGTACGTACTCTCCCAGTTTTCCTTCCGCGTGGGCCTTGAGGACCTCGTATCTCTCCTCTGCCTTCTTGGCCCTGACGGTGACGTCCTGTAGGTCCGCCTTGAGCCTCTCCTCCTCCGCCTGGAAGCTGGAGATGACCTCCTTGGTCCGCTCGCACTTCCTCTGTACGTCGTTGAACGCGGCCTCGGCCGAGGAGAGGTCCTCCATCGTCTGCGCACGCGCGGAGGCCATCTTCTCTCGCTCGATCTGGTGCACCACGCGGCCGCGCTCCCGCTCCGAGATCAGCTCGGAGATGGTCTTCTCGTACTCCTCCACCACCAGCCTGGAACGAAGAGCCACGCTTCAAATCATTGATCATATAGCGAACAAGATTTAGGCTTACATCATTTGGCGATTGGATTCGTCCAGGGCGAACCGTTCGCTTTCCAGGGCCGCGACCTCCTGGTCGAGTTGCCTCAATTTTTGCTCTCGTGCGGCCATTTCCCTGCAAGAAGGACAAAATACAACACAATGCCTTAACACCAGTCTAAATAAACCTACTTGTCCTTTTGCAGCAGGCGCTCCTGCCACAGCAGCTCCGTCCTGACTACAGAACTCTCTCTTCGCAGGAGGCAGTCGGCGTTGGACAAAGACGGAAGGGACGGCTGGGATGAGGGGATCTGCGACAAATTGAAATAATTGAACAAAAGAACCTGTTTCCTAAAAATAAAATATTCACGGAGGACAGGAGATCGTCGTCAGGCGCGAGGAAGAGAGGCGAAGCAGAAGGCGCAATTATCGACGGTTGCTGCTGGTGCTTGTTGGTGAGGATTCCCTCCACGGCGCTTTCGTTGGGACTTGGACCGGCCGAGGCGGCGTCTGAATAGTTGAAGCTGCCCAGGGTAAGGGTGCGGTCACCATCGTCTTTGATCTGTTCGGCCGAGCCGACAACTTCCTTCTTCTTGTCCTCCGTCTCCTTCTGTTCCTCTTCCTGCATCCTCTTCTCTTCCTCCTCGAACTCGGGTGTGCTGTCCTTCTTCCCCTCTCCGTTTTGTCCCTGAGCTTTGTCCGCCTCCGGAGCTGCGTCAGGTTTGTCCTCCTGCTCTGACTGTTGGGGCTGCTGTCCATGCTGTTGGCCATCAGGCTTCACGGCGGGACTGAAGCGGACGAGATCGGGGAGAACCTCAGGGGCTGCCTCGGCCGAAAGTTCTTTAGGAGGGGTGAAAGCAAGCTTTGAACCACTCTTGAAAGGATCTTCCACTTCTCTAAGTGGGCTGTTGGCCAGCTTAGAACCAGTCTTGAAAGGATCCTCCACTTCTGTCAAGGGGCTGTTGGCCAGCTGTGAGCCAGTCTTGAATGGATCCTTCACTTCTCTGAGTGGGCTGTTGGCCAGCTGTGAGCCAGTCTTGAATGGATCCTCCACTTCTCTGAGTGGGCTGTTGGCCAGCTGTGAGTCAGTCTTGAAAGGATCCTCCACCTCCTTAATGAGACTGTTGGCCACCTTAGACCCAGTCTTGAATGGATCCTCTACTTCTCTGAGGGGACTGTTGGCCAGCTGTGAGCCCGTCTTGAAAGGATCCTCCACCTCCTTAACGGAACTGTTGGCAAGTTTTGAGCCCATCTTGAAAGGATCCTCCACCTCTCTAAGGGGGCTGTTTGCCTGCTCCACCTCCTTAACGGGACTGTTGGGGAGTTTTGAGTCAGCCTTGAAAGGGTCCCCTGCCTTCGGAGTAGAAGGATCCTCAGACTCAAGGGTCTCTGAACGTTGCTGGACCTTGGGAGTCTTTGGTTCCTCCGATTCCTCTTCTTCTTCGGCTCTCTTGGGAGTCAAGGGAAGCACCGGCTGCTCCAGCCTCGTACAGTCCCTGATGGTCTCGTCCGCCTCAGTCTCCATCGCGGCGACGGACTCGTCGTTCGTCGGCGTCGGCTCACGGGCCTCCTCCTCCTCTTGAGCCTGTTCGGAAGGGGCCGCCGCCAGAGGCGTCTTCTCCTTCTCCTCCGCCCTCCTAAGCTGCAGCCCGGCCATGGCATCAAGGATGGCGTCAAAGTTGTCCTCCCCTCCTCCGATGGAGAAGTGCGGGGTCTTCTCCTCGTCCTCTAGCCCTTCGGCGTCGGCGACGACCGAGACAAGGTTCTCCAGCGATCCGGACGCAGTCACCATGTTGTTGACCGAGGAGGTGGTGGAGGAGGCGGTGTCGCCAGCGCCGGCGCCGCTGACGCTGGAAAAGGACTGCTCGGCGCTGGCGAACTCGTCTGAATCAGAGTCTGAAAAATGGTTAAGAAGGAAATATGATGTCGGTAAATAATTCTCAACTTTGTTTACGAAAATCACACATACCGTAGCCCTGATATGCTCTCGGGGCTCCGTAGTTCGGAAGCATCCCGGTGCTCGCGGCGGCGGCAGTCCCCTGCTGCGATGTGGCGGCGGCCTCTGCCCCGAGCTTGAAGTCTGGCATGGTGGAGGCCGCGGCGTCCCTGCAAGAGGCCTCGCTGATCTCAGCTGACTGTGTCTTCTGTCGCGAGGGAGAGGCCTCAGGCCTGCGAACATGAGGGGAAGGAGACAAGAACATTTACACTTTTTATACGGCTTCTCCCTTCCTAATCAGCATTCGATTTTCAAGGCCGCCTCATCACCGCAGATATGTCTCGGTCCGATTATTTATAGGGCGTAAAAATCCCTTGTATGCTCATCACAACACAATTTTGCTGGATACTTTCATAATGTTTTTTCGACACCTGTACTTTCCCCGCTCGCCTCAGGGAATCGCTTGTAACTGCAGAGCGATTGCAAGTTCCCCTCCCCCTTTTACAAGCGGGTCACACAGGTGTTTGCAAAGTCAAGAAAGAAAAAAAACTTTTTCTGGGGCACCTACGAAGACAGTGTACGGTACTACGCTTGGCAGGGGCTAGCAAGGATTTCTTGAAAAGGAAATAAAATTCCCTCACTTCTTTTTCTCCGGCGTCTTGACATTGGCCACGAGCTCGTCCAGGATGTCCTGCGCGTAGCTGGTGTAGGTCTCGTGGTCGATTCTGGTGATGATGGACGTGCGCTCCGACCACCGCTCCTCCTCCGTCTCATCGTCCAGGCTCCCGATGGCGGCGTACCGGTCTTCTTCTCCCGTCTGATCTAGCGAAGCGGAGGGAGGGGCGGGGGCGGGGGCTTCGGCCTGGCCGGCGGGAAGCGAATCTTGCTGGTTGTCATCCGCGTCTTCATGGTCAGGCGGGGCTGGTGGATCATCCTGAAGAAGACCGGGGGTGGCGTTCTCCTTGTCCTCTGCTGGTGGAGGAAGATTCTGGGGATCGCCGTTCTCCTGATCCTTGGTGGGGACCAAACTCGGTTTCTATAATGGAAAAGAAAGGAATAGTTATAAAGTGCCAGTCAATTCCGACGAAAGCGAACCGAACTCAAATCTTACACGGTCTTTTTTCCTTCTTCTATTTCGGTTCTTTTTGGACATGTTGAAAATTCGTCGCAGAACAAAATGAATTTGTTCTCAAGCAAGAATATTTTTTGCGTTCTGCGGAAAAGCCGGCAAGAAGACGTCCAAATGCAGGTGCGGGAAGAAGACTCAAATGACACAAGCTGGCGCACCACGAAGAGGGGGGAAGCCGCGTAAACAGAAGGAGAGGGAGGAAACGCGAGACCCGTCCCCTACGGATTTCTGGATTCATGCCAAGAAAGCGACCAGACAAGAAACGCCTCCAGGAAAATTTTCAAAGTTGAAGAAGAAAGGGGAAATCGGAGAAAAAGCACTACCGCAAATACTTTACGTGGACTCTCGCACGGGTTTTGCGGGCAAAACCTACGGAATCCCGCCAAAGATACTTTTCCACGCATCCCTCACCTCCTCCTGTTGCTTCTGCTTTGGCGATGCCACGGCGGCGACTGCGGCCGCGGCCGCCTTAGCCTGCTTGCCGCCCATGGGACAGCGGAAAGTGAAACACTTCGGAAATGAGCTCTTGTTATTGTGACGAACGTGGCGATTGATTCTTAGCTTGCAGACTGACTGAACTGAACTGACAGGAGAGATCAGACCGGTCGGCGGCGCATCCCCACCCTCTCCCCTCATTTCTTGAGCCCCATTTTGTTGACTCGCTGCCAACAAACAGAGACAGAGATGTTGTTGACGGCCTCAGATGCGAATGCGGTCGAGCCGCGCGAGGAAAGATTCTTCTCCAGCCGCAAGACGTAAATCACGTTTCCTCCCCCTTGCCCAGAGAGAAAGCCTCGCATAACACGGGCGGACATGAAAAGAGGGAGGGGGTACCTTGAACCCCTCTTTAGGGTATGAAAGTTTCTTGTTTGGTTTGGATTGGATGGATCGCAAATATCTGGCAGAATACCGTAGAAGAGTTAATAGGAGAGTAAAATATCTCTCTCTAGCAGGCCCTAAATTGACGGGAGGAATAGGAGGGCTTGGAGCCTTGCACCTGACACCTGAGGAAAGTGAGGGTATTTTGGCGATTCAGTTCCACAATATTGTGCCTGCTGGTTTAGCTTGTAGGTAGGAAACTATCTCCAAGTAACTACTCTGGCAATACCCGGCTAAGAAGATAACCCGGAACTGGGCTGATGACCCTACCGATAAAACTTAACTGTGTACATTAAAACCATACATCTCCGTGGGTTTGCGGGCTTGGGGGGGGGGGGGGGGTCACAGTACAAAAGGGTTTCAAAAATTTGGTACGTTACTAAATAAGAAATGGGTGCTTGGGGGAGATCCCCTCCCTCCCCCCCCCTCCATGGATATCTATGTTAACAACACACAAATATTGATCATATCAAGCCCAAGATAAAAGACGCATTACCAAAAAATTCCACATGTTTTTCAACTGTCGTCATCCTGACCTTGGTGGGGGTGTTTGCCGCGGGCGAGTTCCTGTTCCACAGTCCCAGGATGGCCCCGCCCAGGCCGCGCAGGGGGGACGCCCAGGG
>JAAUYJ010161750.1_pt1 | contig 15818 bp, 1 predicted proteins | sample 7278031 | NCBI WGS metagenome assembly JAAUYJ01 (sample SAMN14350222, study PRJNA611818) | marine sediment metagenome | isolation source: surface marine sediment (1.8m) | place: French Polynesia: Moorea | collected 2018-08 | reverse complement strand
TCAATCTCGAAATGCTTAATGCATTTCTGAAAGAGAACGAAGAGATAAACTTGCGCACAGCCGATTTGTTGCACACCTCAAATATAGAAAAATATAAATGGCTGAATCTAAAAAAAGATGATAAAGAGAACTTAGTGAATCAACTGAAAGCTTACCAACGGATGCTAAGGGTTGTCCCAACAGAGCGAGACGATCTCGCAAAAGCATTGTTAAAAAATGGTATTCAATCCTCCTTACAGATTACCAGTACACCGAAAAAAGTTTTCATCCAAAACAATCTCAAACTATTTAATAATGACATTGCACTGGCTGAACAAGTATACCGTAGGGCCATTCTCCTGCGTAAAGCTGTTACGCTACAGTATATGGCTCGCGTGCAGCAGTTAGAGCCACACACCCGCGCTGCTGGTCTTTAGTGTTAAACATCGCCAGTTCCAGATTTTTAACAGAAGAAGTAACCCATTTCTCTAAAGCTTGAATGAGGTTAGTGGAAGTTTATTCAGATTTTGCCCAGGCAACAAACTCGAAAACCCAAGATTTTCAGTGCTCTCCAGCAATGCCAATAGCAAGACAAAACAACCATTACCCCTTTTGACTCCAACTTAATTTATTCCAATTCCAAGTTATTTATTTAGTAGGACGTAACCAACATGGGAATGCTAACTAATATTCCAAATTATGCAAGTTTGTTCGGGAACATCGACTTCAAACAAGGCGATGAATTTCGATCGGTTTATTCTCCAGCAGCTTATTTAGTTGACTTACTGCAACTATTGGACGATGAGTTTGACCCCAACACTATCGACTTTAAAGAACGCCGGGATGATATCTACAATATAGATCTCGACGCAGAAAATACGACCACTCTGATTCCCTACCTTGATATTGTTAACGAAATACTGGAAGGGCGAGTCCTAAAAAACCTAGATGAGACCGCTACCACTGATAACGTCTATACACAGCTGGAAAATGCGACGTACCCCTTCAATATGCCGTTTTCCTTAGACAACGAAAAAATCAAAAACCATCTGCATCATTTGGGAATTTCTGCCCATGAGTTACGTCGCCTCTTTGCCACTGATACGGACTACAAGACTGTGACGCAGGAATATCTAGGACTGTCTGAGAAAGAGTGGACTGCCCTTGTGGAACCAACAGCTACGGTGACCGAGGAATTTGTCGCCCCATACTACGGCTATACAAACAGTAGTTTTATCGGCGATATGTCCACAGTTTCTACCTTTATGGAAACAACAGATTTAGAAGCCCAGGAGATGCTGGAACTACTGTACCAAAATCTCTACATCGATCCGTCTGACCATTCCATTGTTGAAGCGGGTCGTGAGAATTTTTACATTAACACTGGTACAATGGGAGAGAATGGCTACCTCACTCTGAGTACTGATGAGACTAAGTTGGAATGGTACAGCATTAGCGATCAAAGCACGACTGATGTACCGATCGCCTGGTTTGAGCGCACCAGTCGCTTCGTGCGGTTAGCCAAAAAAATCGGTCTGAGCTTTACCGAGTTAGATTATATTCTGCGCCATTGTTGCGAGCATAGCATAGGTACACCCACCATATCTGAGAAAACCTTGGTATATATTGCCCAGGTTGTCTATATCCACAAAACCCTGGAAAAGCCAATTGATAGCGTTGTGGCGATCCTGAGCCAAATTTCCTATATGGGGCGAACCAACAACGATCTGCCCCAGGATCAATTTAACCGCATTTTTAACCTGCCCTGCGTGTCCATTGATGAAAAATATTTCCACATCGAGGGTGAAACGGGGGAAGTTCCAGAACAGTATGCGGACACCACTTATAACACGTATACCCGCATCGAGTATTACGAGGACTTGTTCAGCGATGATAATGATACTTATCGCCAACGTTTGCGTCATGCCTTGGGCTTTACTGAAACGGATCTAATTAATATTACAGAACGCCTGAAGTTTGAAGGGGTTGCGGATAGTAGTCTGTGGGAAGATACTGCCAACGAATGGGAACTGCTGAATGTGCTTTACCGCATTCGTGCCTTGTCCGATGCCCTGGATGTCCATTTCTTGGAACTGTTCATTCTGTTTGACTTGTTGGAACAAGATCCCTTTATTGGTCGATATGACCCCCATACTTACTTTGTGTACAACGCACCGAGTACTCAAAAATGCTTTGAAATTTTTATGGATGGCTACTATCAAAGTACGGACTCCAGTGCTAGCGTGTATGGCAATACAAATTATGGGGGTACAGAGTATAAACTGGTTCCAGGCAAATATAACCTTTCAGACTTGGGCAATCTCAGTAGAATCGTTTCGTTAAAGGTGCCAAACGGCTGGAGTGTGACTGTATATGCAGACGAAAACTTGAATGGCGAAGAGAAAACCTACACTGAAGACACCACAAATGTTGGAGGATACTGGAACCATCGGATTTCATCTATCGTAATTACTGGCCCTACTATAGACAACCGGTTCTGGCTCTTTGAATCTCTCATAGCTCTGACAAAATGGATGAAGCAGTTTGGGTATTCGGCAGAAATGTTGTGGGCGATCGTTAATGGTGCTCCCATGACTGACAAGGCAGAAGAGGAACAGGATGCTCAGGATCTTGCTCTTTATAATACCCTCTTGCAAAGCTTTAAAGCGGGAGAAATGGGGCCTGATAGTCTCACAGAAGCCCTCGGCGATGAACGAGCTTCCCACTTTGCCTTTAGCCTGATTAAAGAGCGCTATGGGGAGATGGAACCCAAGAAATATCGATGGAATTGTAAGCGGAGTCATCATAAAAAGTATAAAAAACATAAAAAGCATAAAAAGTATGGTGCATACAAATACAAAATGCACAAAATGCAGGATATGCACTACAAGCGGATGCGGATGGCTCCCAAGGAACGTCACCACCTCCTGATGGCCTATAAATCCCGTGAAATTCAGGCGCTGACCCAGGACTTTATTGAGCAACTGGTACGGGTTTACGATTACGAATTTGTTGATTTGCAGCTTGAGACCAAGTTAGAAGAGAAAATTTTCAAGAATCTAGTTAATCATCAAGTGATCGATGGTAGTGGAAAAATCCTGCTGGCTAACCTGGAAGATGGCAAGTTGCCACCGCTGCACGAATTCATGTTGGAGTATGATTTCAGCGAGATTCAGCAAGATGTGTTTGATATCTTTCACCGCATTTACCAAGAAGGGGAGGCTGCCCAACTTGAAGAAGGAGACACCATTGAAGTGCAGGTGTTTAAATCGGATTTTGAGGAACTCGGTCTTTCTGCAGCAGAGGTACGAGAACTATACGATACTCTGATTTACAACGGTTACATTGATGAGGAAGGCTTTGCTACGGATGTAGAATTCTTCGGCGATGGGAGCAATGCTAGTGACCTAGACCTCTATACCGGACTTATGGAGCTAACGGATGAAGTTTACCGGGTTCTCAAGGTACAACTTGATAAATTTGCAGCTAGCAAAGTGAAAATTAGCGAACAAATGTTTGCGGATATAGATTTAACGCCGGTAGCACTCCAAGATTTGCTCCATAATCTCCAGATGAACCGCTACATTGACGAGCAAATGTTTGTCATCGACAAGATGCGCATTGCTACTGAAACTCCCCAGATGATGGAACTAGCTCTCAAGTTTTACCCTCATCGAGAGGCAATTTGCAAAGCCTTGAAAGATGCTATTGCTGCTGACAAAGAAACTTGGTTACAGGTCGATCGAGGAGAATTGAGTAAAATTGCAGCGAAAACATTATCCCAGTGGGTTGATGAAGACCTCCAAGGATCGTATCTCAACTACAATGAATTGAATCCTGAAGCTATTGCATTCTTTAAAGAGGAGAGCAACCGCGACAGTTTCAAGTTACGCTCGTACTTTGATGAGAGTCAGATGGCGATCGTGTTCGATCATCTCGCAGGTATCGTCAACTATGCTGACCAATATCGCCTCCAGGATGAGAAGCTAACGGCCTTAGATTTTAATGCTGAGGAAATTGAGGCTTTAAGGCAAAACTTAACTGCTATTGGTGTACTAGACGGTCAAGGTCTCTTGAACCCCGAGCAAATCCCATTCTTATTGATACCTGAAAATGCGGCAAATTTTAGTATTCCTGGCTTTGAAGATTACAACTTAGAAGTTTTCTTCCTATTGTACGATGTGGCGCAAGCTATTGATAGCACTGTAAAAGCGGTTGACCAAGCCTTAAAAGATAACAGTGATAACCAGGAAAACGGTATTGTTGAACAGTTACAAGGAGTATTGGGAATTGACTCGAATGCGGTTAAAGCTTTGTCCAAAGCCATATTTAAGACCGAAGACAATTTACATTTCGCCTGGTTGCGACCGTTGTTAGAAGATGCTAATGCTCTGGGGCATCTGGATGAACTGCCGGAGAATATGCACTACACCCAGGCAGTAAAGCGAATTCGCCAGTTAGCATTGTTGATCAAACAACAACAGTTGGATATTAACGAGATCGACTTAGCTCTCGAAGATCAGGATCTGGTGGCTAAATTTCCTGAAGACTTGATTCTGCCAGATGATAGCAATGGGGATCAAATTACCAGTGTGGATACTCTTTTAGAAACGGAAGAGTTTATCTATATCTTCAAGGATGATTATTATTGGATATACCTCGCCGAAGACTACACCCTGATTGATAAAAAAGACATCGACCTAGACAATGAAGACGACCAAGACCTGATCGACCTGCAAAAAGAAGACGAAGAATTGCAAAAGCGTCTGAAGGAAGACCCTATTCGTCAGTTGTTTGAAGAAGAAACTCTCAGCCAAGTGGATGCTGCATTTATCGATCGCCACGGTACCTGGGTCATCGTCAGTGGCGAGTCTCACTACGTCCGGTATGTTGATAGTGACGCTTGGGATAAGCGGGACAACCATTTTGGTCAAGTCGATAACGACTTTGAAAATCTAGAGATGATTGATGCTGCTTATGTGGATACAGAGGGGCGCTTGTTCCTGTTCGCTAACGATAAATATGTGCGGTATTCTGATTTAGGTTCTGTAGGCTCCAACCTTTCCTCTGACCTCAAGGTTGATCGGGGTTATCCCAAATCCATCGCCGAAGACTGGAACGATGAAAACCTTCCTATTCAACTGCCTGACAGTTTCTCTCGCGATCTAGGTCCCATGTTTGATGGGGTGGATGATTACAGTTATGCCTTCTTAGGCGATCGCTATGTCTCTTCAGAGGATGGTGAAGTACGAGCTGTGGCAGAAAAATGGGGACACCGGGAATACAACTTTGGTCACCCTACCCACATTGATGCTGCCTTAGCTAGTCAGGGCAACTACTTCTTGTTCCTGGAGAATAAAGTGGCGAAATATGTTGGAAGTATTGAGCTAGCAAACTTACAACCGGAAGATGGTTATCCCAAGGGGATACACCAGGAATTTACTGGCTTGCCTGATGAATTTGTTTCTGGCATTAATGCAGCACTTGGTAGCTGGGATGGTACTATCTATCTGTTCCGAGATGATGAGTATGTCACCATCACTATTAACCAAGATGGAACTCGCACTACCTCCGCAGCTCAAGAAACCAGGGAAATGTGGGGCAAGGTTGCCAATGATATTGCAGATTTTGGCAAGGTTGATGCAGCCTTTGTAGGTTTAGATGGCTACACTTATCTGTTCTCAGGCGAACAATATGTGCGCTACTCCGGAAGTGATTACTCTCAGGTAGATGATGGGTTCCCCCGGAAAATCACCGAAGATTGGGAAGGATTAACCACCGTAACGGGTGCCTTTGTACTCGGAAACAAAACCTATCTGTTTGGTACTAAGACCACCGAGACTACCACTGAAGATGAGGTAGAGGGGACAACAACGACAGAGAATGTTTATGTGCGCTATTCTACCCTGCATAAGGATGAGGACGATTATCTGGAGGTAGATGAAGAAGATCCGAATGCTCGCGTCATTGAAACGGTACTGGCAAACCGACCAGATGTTGACGAAATTGAAGTTTTCCCTGCAATTGTGAACGACGACTTTTGGAGTCTACCCAATAGTGTTACTAATGGGGATGAGAATTTCCAGATTGATGCAGTGATGAATGGGCCAGAGGGTAAGGTTTATTTGTTTTATACTTCTGACGGGAATTACTACTACATTGAGCATGAACATATCAATCGCTGGTGGTCTGAACCCAAGATCCTTTCAGATCAGTGGGATCGGACGGTGACAGGTCTGGACAATGAACAAGTCGTTGCCGGCTTTATGGGTAAAGATGGCAAAACCTATCTGTTCTACAAAGAAGAGACATCGAATGACTCGAAATATCTACGCTTTTCTGATGCTGAACTGCGCAACGTGGATTATGGCTATCCCCGTTTGATTCGTAAATTCTGGGGGAAGGTGCGGAACAACATTGAATGGACGGGTAAAGTTGATGCTGCCCTCATTGTGGAATCTCGGTGGGAAGAACAGGACAAAAATGGTCAACTGGTAGACATGACCGCCGAGCATACCTATCTGTTTTCTGGGGATCAGTTCTTCCGCTATCTCCATGAGGATGGTGACTACACCTACGATACTGTTGAACAGGGTTATCCCCGCTCTATTAACCGTCTCAAGGAAGAACCGCGCTTCCGAGATTTACAAACAACTTTCCCTGCAGGAATTGATGCTGCTTTTGCAGACCAGCGACAGATTTATCTCTTTAAGGGAGATAGCTTCCATGTAGCGATCGGAGATGAGGACAACTACAAGCAATATGAAGATGACACCTTTACCAATGTGGAAGCGGTAGCTCAGGAAGGTGGAGTCAACTATATTCTCATAACTGAAACCGAGTCTGAGATTGAGACCAAGACTTGGTACAAAGTTAACCATCTCGAAGACCGAACCATAACTAAGGTAGAAGAGACCCCCCGCACAGTGCAACGAGCCGAGGATATTCTGAATGCTGATGGAAAGGCGATGACTGACGTTGATGCGGTATTCCATGGCACTAATGGGAAGAGTTATGTATTTGCCGGGAACAAATACTACGATGTAGAGCTGGAACAAAGCTTTACCATTGCTGATGTTTGGGGGCGTTCGCGCAATCCAATTTATGACCAAGAAACCATTGATGCAGCCTTTGTGGGTCGGGATGGCGTGACCTATGTGTTTTCTGGGGAATGGTTTGTCGAGTATAACACCGACACCTATACTGACAGTACCGTGACCTATCCTCCCCGACGCATCAGTGACAAATGGCGAGGTCTGAATAACGTTGCCCTTGCCTATGTCTGGAGAGAAGATACATTTCTGTTTGAGCGTCCCGATGCCAATGGTAACTTCCGTTATCTGCACTACACCAAAGATAGCTATGAGAAACCCGGTCGATTATATCAAGGGGATGACAGTCTGTGGGATATCCCTACTGCCTATAAGCGGGAAGGCTTTGACCTAGCCAATGGGGATATTGATGCTATTTTTGTCCATGAAGATAATCTGATCTTTATCAGCGACCAGCATTTTATCAGCTTGAATCTCAATACCCAAAACTGGAGCGCTCCGCAGTTCCTAGAGCTACTGTATCCTGGCATTCCCTTTAACAAAACCGATTTCAAAACCTTGAAATCTGGGTTTATGGGTAAGGATAGCAAGGTCTACCTTTTTAGCCAGGAACGCTATGCGACTTACAACGATGATAACGAGTGGGAAATTTTTGACATCAAAGATTATTGGGGTCTGCAAAAGAATATTTTCGACGATGGGGTTGATGCTGCTTGGGTGAACCCTAGCGATCGCAGTACCTATCTGTTTGCCGGAGATTCCTATGTGCGCTATAGCGGTAGCGACTACCGTTATGTGGATGAAAGCTATCCCAAGGAAATTGCTACCTATCTGCGGGATGAGCCAGCCTTTGCCTTTATGACCAAGGAGTTCCAGCAGCATTTGGATGAGCTAGAAGAAGAATATGCAACAGCTCCAATATCGTTCTTTGATGGTTTGTTGGACAACGGACGTTGTTTATATTTCTTTACGGCTGATACTGTCTTTACCGGTAGCCCAAACAAATATGTGGTCTATGATATTGATGGTTTGGGTCAAGTGGAAAACAACTTTACCCAGGGGGGCTATGTAGATAGTGCCTTTGTGGTAAATGCCCAAGATGCAGAGACTCAGGAAGATTTGTATGTAACCTACCTGTTCTCCGGCGAACAATATATTCGCTATACCGTCAAGCAAGATGTAGCGGATGAATACCGGGGAGACTATTACCGCTATATCGACGAGGGTTATCCCAAAATCCTTGGGGAAAGTTTCTATGCTGAAGAAAAGGATCTGCTGAATCTAGACTTAGAAGACTCGCAGTTGCCCGAAGATTATCGCAACGGCATTGACGCGACATTTTATTCCAGTGACCTGGGTTTGGTTTTCTTCAATGAGAAAACTTATATCCATGTTGCCACTGACAACAGTAATACTCTAGGAAATATCAACGACGTTTGGGGCTATCTCGACAATACCTTTATCAGTGATAGCGATCGGAGTATTGATGGAGCTTATGTGGATAAAGAAGGGGGATTAGTGGTTTTCAAGGGTCTACAGTTTGTCCGTTACAGCGACACGGCTGAACTCTTTGCCCTCAACCCCTACGACGATCCTCGCTATGTAGATGAGGAATTCCCTCGCGACATCATTGAAATTTGGCCTCAACTAGATACCGAAAGTATCCTAACCGAGGTAGGGGTAAATACCGTGTTCAAATTTGAAGATGAAATTTATTTCCATACCGGGGAATATTTCGTCACCTACAACCTCGATATGAGCGACCATGATGAGGAGAAGCCGGTAAAAGTTCTGGCTTATCGTTGGGGAGAATGGTCTGATTATCTCTTGAGCGATATCCATGCCATTAGTCGCTTCAAAGACCTAAATCAACGCTTTACTGGAGGCGACCTCACCTTGACAGAATTGGTCAGTGGGGCGAATGGTGAGGTGAGGGAACCTTATATGAACTTTGCCGCCATCTTTAGCTTCGAGAAGGAAGAGGTTCGCTGGGTTAAACAGCGCAATGCTTTCTTGGCAGATCCGGTGAATGTGGTTGAAGAGGATTTTGATCTGGAAGTGGTACTACGCCTCTACGATATCCTCGCTACTACTCAACGGCTGCGGGTGGATGTGTCGGCATTTTATAACGATGTTTGGGTTCCGCTCTATGACCCCAGTGCGATGGTAGAAAATCAGCCTGACGTCGCCACTGCTGCTACGGGTGCTTACGATCTGTTGGTTTCTGTGGACTGTAATAACAATTATGAAACCCTGGTTAAGCAGATTACCAATGAGGTGAATACAATCAAGCGGGATGCTCTGGTTCCCTATGTAATTGCTAATGATGATGAAGTGACTAACACTCGCCAGCTTTACCAAAAACTACTCATTGACATCCAGATGGATAGCATTGCGGAAACTTCTCGGATCAAAGAAGCAACGGCTGCCGTCCAACTTTATATGCATCGGTACTTTATGAACCTTGAGGATATTGACCTGGATGCCAGCGACCAACAGGAAATGCGCAAAGTTCTCAAGGAACGGTGGGAATGGCTGCAAAATTACCGCGTCTGGGAAGCAAACCGTAAAGTATTCCTCTACCCAGAGAACTATATTCGTCCTGAGCTGCGAGATGTGGATGATAAGTCTGCTGCCTTTAAAGCCCTAGAGTCGAGCCTCAATCAGGGAGAACTCACGGAAGAATTGATCGAAGAAGCCTATTTCAATTACCTAGATAGCTATACAGAAGTCTCTGAGCTAACCATTGCTGGAGGCTATGTTTACGATGATTCTAGTTCTGGTACCGATGACAAGGTTTTAGTCCTCTTTGGTCGCACCCGTACAGACCCCATGCGGTACTACTATCGCTTTGCTACTTTTGTGAATAGTGATAGTTCTTCGATTACCTGGAAACCCTGGAAAGAGCTAGATATTAACATTGAAGCCACAAAGGTACGTCCTGTCTATGCCTTTAACCGAGTGTTTGTGTTCTGGACGACGATTGAGGAAAGTTCGGAAGATCCATCTTCTGCGATAGTGACCACCAGTGATGATAGCGATGGCGAGCAATCGGTTTCTACTGCCGGCAATAGTCAACAGGAAATCAAGGTTTACTACTCCTTCTACAATCTTAATGAGCGCTGGAGTCAGCCTCAACTTCTGGATACCAATTTTGGCAGTTCTCAGACAATTATCCTTAATAATGATACCTATACTTTGAGCGATCTGAAGACTTCTCTGTATATCTCTGATGAGGATTTGGTGGTTGAGAATTCTAGCAAATTAAGCGATGACGATTACGAGAACATCTACATCAACGTCAGTTTTTATGTGAGTGATACCTACGGTGATTCAACCCCTGAAGGTCCTTATATTCGAGCCTATCAACTCACGCCAGAACTATATTCTCAGACAGCTGACTCCCAGGATATTGAGAATCAGGGTCAGGCTCTGTTCAATGATTTATTCCCGAACGAGGGAGGAATTGATGCCGATGATGTGGTGATGCTAAGTTCCACGAACAATTCCATGGATGGGGCTTGGTTTGCCTATAATCACAAAGGGTGTGGTTTCTTGGTTAAACCGAATGCAGAACCACTAGATAGCGAGACGACGCTTAAGGAACTGAGTGAATATGACATCTTCTCTGAGATTCCTTCAGACACGAGTATAACGGCCGCTGTCCAAGTATTTGAGGGTAAGGAAGTGTACTATTTCCTCGACAATGGTACCTACATTACCGTATCTGCTGATGGGAACGGAGGTTTCACAGCGTCTGTCGCAACAACGATTAGCAATCGCTGGGGGATGGCTTACAATGGCTTGGACGAGGATGTTGCGCCAGAAGACTGGTTCAAAAGCTTCTCAAGCTTATCAACTTTCTCAAGCTTATCAACCTTCTCAATATTAAAATCATTCCTAGAAGCACAAATCGCGACACTTGACCTTGAAAAAATATTCTCCGAGGATGATTGGACAGAATTTGAGGATTTGCTTAGTAATGTATCGTCTGATGTTATCAGTGATGCTAAAACCTGGCTTCAGGATAGCATCGCAAGTACCTTGACGACTGTAGATGCGGTCTATGTAGCAGGGGGTTATCTCTACCTCATTAGTGGAACCGAATATTACCGCTACAGTTTGGATCTAACCAATGAAACGATTCCATTGTTGGCAGATAATTATTTCCCAATCACCTATACTGTAGCGGTTTCGGAGACTGAGCTTGAAGACCTTGACGACGAAGAAATACTTCTTACGAATGCCATTACAACTCTGACGGATACGAAGACGAATAATCTTGATTCATTACTAGAGCAGGAACTGATTACTTTGCCTGGTGATTCAGACTTTAATGATTCTGCTGCAGATTCATATCCAGATCTTCTGGAGGAGTATAAGGTTAATGAAGTGGTTGACCAAAACACACAGGATGAGGAAGATACAGATGATGAGGAAGATACAGATGATGAGGAAGATACAGATGATGAGGAAGATACAATCATATATGTTGGTTATTCTGATACGCTTCAGGAATATATTGAAACTCTGGAAAATACAGTGCAGCCAACCCTGAATAGCGTTAACAGTCTGCAAGACCTTGAGGACATTATCAATAGCCTGAACGAAGTCATTGATGCTCTGTATTATTTCCAAAAAACTGTAGAGAATAATATCGCTGACAACCTGGAAGAAGTTGATATAGATGATTCAACAACTGCACAAAGTCTATGGTCGTCTTTGTCGTCAGACTTGACTACTACAGCCCAAAATTTGCAAGACATTGTTGATAACATTGAGACAATTACTAGCAGCACCGAAAACCTGAGTAATGATATTGATGCTGCTTTAGTTCTTGATGTAGACAGTAATGACAGTACAAATAGCGATTACTATGTCTATCTCTTCTCAGGGACAGAATACTATCGTCTCAGCAAAAATACTTCTGAACCAAAGTTGGGAGTATTAGATCTGTCGTTGAAGATTGTAGGCAGTTGGGGTAACTTACCATCAGAGATCCGTTCCTCTGGTTTAGATGCTGCCTTTAAGTATGTAGATAGTAGCAATACAGAAACTCTGTACTTGATTCAGGAAAAACAAGGGTATGAGTACAATTTAAGTCAATACCAGCCCTACGAAATCAACAGTGTGATGTATGAAGTAATTCGTCTGACTTCTAGTACCGCAGAAAAACTCAACCAAATCCTGTTTGCTGGTGAGATTAGTGATTTTCTAGAGATGTCTACCCAGGAGATTAACGAATCTCCCAGCATCAGCACTGACAATACCAGCCCGAGTAACATTCAGATGGAAAGCGATCGCTTTAAGTCGGAGCCAATAAACAGCTATCTCGACTTCAACAGTGCCAACGGTCTGTACTACTGGGAACTCTTCTTCCATACTCCCTTCCTTATTGCCCAAACCCTGAATGCCGACCAGCAGTTTGAATATGCTAAGGAGTGGTATGAATATATTTTCGATCCCACTGAAATCATGGATTACTGGAAATTCTTGCCCTTCTTAGCAGCAGATCCAGATGCTTTAATCGATAGCCTAGGTGGCGATTTGGATGCTTTTGAAAGCCTTATACTAAAGGAGTATGACCTGTTACTTAGCAACAGTGATGAAATTTCATCTACATCTAATGGAAATAAGCTGGTAGCAGTGGCAAAAATAGATGATTCCAACTATCATGTTATTATTTTTGATAGCGCTGGTGAGAAGGTACTCGATCAAAATAATGTTGAATTTTCTGATACAACACTCGTTGCAGAAATAGAGGAAGCACTCACTCTTGAATCAATTGACAGCCAAACAAAAAGCGATATCATACAAGGGATTACATCAAGCGTCGGTCAAACCCCTTTGCAATCGGCTAAAGATGCATTGTCAGAACTAGCGGCACAGCTAGCTCCTTATCAGGCAGTTTTCCTGGGCCAGAAGGATATCACCCTATTTGAAGAGGGTTTCAATGATGTGGATAAACTGCTTAATATCGAGGAATGGTCAACTTTCACAACTATGGAAAGTGAAATTATTGAGCTGAATACCGATGCAGTTAGCTCTAGCAGTGACAAAGCATTGCTGGCTACCTGGCAAAGCGAAATGCAGGAAGTAATGGAAGTCATCAAAAAACTCGAATACCGTATTGGTCTGATGAACAACTACAGCGCTCAACTGGCGGTGTATTTTGCCGACCCCTTCGATCCCCATGCCATTGCAGCACTGCGTCCCCTTGCCTACCGCAAAGCGATCGTTATGCGCTATATAGATAACCTCCTTGATTGGGGAGATATGCTTTTCCGTCAGTACACCAGGGAGAGTATCAATGAAGCACGAATGCTCTATATCCTCGCCTACGACATCTTGGGTGAAAAGCCGGAGAATATTGGTCGAGTGGTGTTGGAGGACACTACAAGCTATAGTGGCTTTGCTGAAAATGAATATTATGCTAACAGTGAAGACTATGACTTCCTCATTGAGCTAGAAAACAGCACTACTAACGATAATATCCAGTACGAACAAAGTCTCAGCTTTGCTGCCACTCAGTTTGATACCATTACCAACCCCTACTTCTACCTCAAGGAAAACGAACTGTTCACAGAATATTGGACGCGGGTAGAAGACCGACTGGCTAAGATTCGCGCTTGCTTGAACATTGATGGTGTTGCCCAACCATTACCTTTATTCCAGCCACCTATTGACCCTATGGCATTGGTGAGTGCAGTTGCCGGAGGAGCCAGTATTGCTGGAGCTGCTGCAATGGCAATGGGTGCAGGTAGTGTGCCAGATTATCGTTTTAGTTCCATGATGGCAAAAGCTCGTGACTTGGTGGGCAAGCTGAAAGGGCTTAGTGATGCTCTCCTGTCTGCCTTGGAGAAGAAAGATGCAGAAGAACTTAGTCTCCTGCAAAACAAACAGGAGTCAGTTATCCAGGATATGATGACTCTGATCAAACAAGAGCAGATTAAGGAAGCAGAAGTTTCCCTGAGTAACCTAGAGGAAAGTAAACGCAGTGCAGAGGAACAAGAGCGTCATTATACGGATCTGATTAATACAGGTTATTTACCTGAGGAGACGACTCAAATAGGCATGATGGTTGCTGCTGCCGGGATTCACGGGTTGGTGGTTTTAAGCCGGATTATCAGTGGTTTGTCCTATGTCGTTCCACAATTTACTGCTGGGCCTTTCAGCTTTGGGGTAACTTCCGGAGGTCGAAACGTAGGTGCTATGTTAAGCGAGTTTGGGGGGTCTACTGAATCGATCGCTGAAGGACTCAGTATGGCTGGTGAAGTTGCTGGAGTGGTGGCTCAATTCAAGCGTTCTAAGCAAGACTGGACACTGCAAAAGAAAATGGCTACCAGTGAAATCGCCCAAATCGACTATCAGATCGCTGCTCAAAAACATAGTATCACTGTGGCTAAACAGGAGTTGCTGGTACACCAGAAGGGGATCGAAAACTTGGAAGCGATCGCTAAGTTTATGAAGAGTAAGTTCTCGAATTTGGAACTTTATAATTGGATGATTGGTAAGATTTCGGGTCTATTTTACCAAACTTATAAACTTGCCCATGACTATGCCAAGCAAGCGGAACAAGCCTTTATTTTCGAGCATGGAATTAAGGCAGGTGAGGTGAACTATATTGGTGGAATGTACTGGGATAGCATGAAAAAAGGATTGCTGTCTGGGGCGCAGCTAGATCTAGATCTAGATCGCATGGACAAGGCTTACATGGAAATGAATAGCCGTAATCTGGAAATCACCAAGAACATTTCGCTGCTGGAAACCGACCCCATGGCTTTATTAGCTCTCAAAAATAAAGGAGTCTGTACTTTCCGCTTAAGCGAGGAGTTGTTTGATTATGATTTCCCTGGTCATTACAAGCGCCAGATTAAAACTATCTCTATTGCTTTTGATATCGGGGAGGGTCAAAGCGTGAATGCAACTTTAACTCAACTGAGTAATAAGCTAGTGATGGATACTGATATCAAAGCTGTGAAACACTTGATTAACCCTTCCAATGAACCTACCACCAATGTGCGGGCAAACTGGCGGGCAAATCAACAGGTGGCGCTTTCCCATGTAGACCAGTACACGGAAAATAACGGTATGTTCGAGTTGAATTTTGGGGATGAGCGTTACCTTCCTTTTGAGGGGACGGGAGCTGTTTCCAACTGGCGCTTGGAACTTAATGGCATGAAAGGGTCTTACAATCCTGCGGATCTCCTGGATGTTACCATTAAGCTGCGCTATACCGCGAAGCAGGGGGGCAGTCGTTTTGCTAATGAGGTTAAAGGGGTTCTCAAGCCTTATCATGCTACGAGCTTCTTCGATCTGGCCTACAATTTCCCCGATCAGTGGGAGGCACTCACCGCTGGTGATGTTGATGAGATGGAGATTAATTTTACCCGCAGTATGTTCCCCAATATGATGAGTAGTAAGATTATTGGGTTGTTCATGCGCTATGAGTATGAAGGAGGTAACAGTGGGGCTATCTTTACTATCGACGACGATCTGCAAGTACCCAATAATACCTACCTACAGCCGAATACTTTAAGTGTGGGGCAGAATGGGACTACTTGGACATTTGCTCTGAAGGGCGATCGCAGTATCTTGAAGAATGCTGAGATGGTCTTGGTTTACAAAGCCAAGGTTTAGGAGAGTGAACAGTTATCAGTGAATAGTTATCAAGATAGCTAAAAGCTGATAGCTGTATTCTCTCAGAAGCTGTTTGAGAAGTACTGCATGGAACCGATGAATTATAAAAACCTAACCCCCCTTGGAAAGCTATCCCTTATAAGGAAC
>JAAUYJ010135484.1_pt1 | contig 15819 bp, 10 predicted proteins | sample 7278031 | NCBI WGS metagenome assembly JAAUYJ01 (sample SAMN14350222, study PRJNA611818) | marine sediment metagenome | isolation source: surface marine sediment (1.8m) | place: French Polynesia: Moorea | collected 2018-08 | reverse complement strand
GATTTCCATAATGGTTGTTCTTCAATTTCAATGAATTTTTTATATGGATCTTTGTCATTATTGTTTAATTCATATTGGATTTTTTCATAACGACCTAGTTTAGCTTTTTTAGAATTATTTTTATATCTTTGATTTTCCCAATCTGGTAATAAAGATAATTGTTTTCCTTCAATTCAATTTTTCTATAATCTGTGTTTGATTTTTTATCTATAAATTTAATTTATTCAAACTCTGGTGCCCAGATTTCAGCTACTGGTAATTTCCATCCTGGTAATATTTCTGCTACTTCTAAAATATCTCCATCTTTGAGTACAACTTTTTCCCTCATAAACCGATAAACTTCCATTGTTCGAGTGCGGGGGTCTACCAATACTCCCACAACTGTTCCTAACTCTAGAAAATCCCAGATTTTCTGACGCAATTTTGCTAATTTATCGCTCTTAGATTTTACTTCAAAAATCAGGTCGGGAACTAATTCAGCATAATCTTCTGTAGGGCGGGGTAATTTTTTTGCACTAATAAATGAAGCATCTGGTGCGCGAATATCTCCCTCTGCATTTGGTAAGCGAAAACCACCGCTAGAAGCAATAACTCTGCCTAATTTTCTCGGTCTTACCCAGTTACGTAACTGAGCGACTATTTCTGCTGCGACTTCATCTGATTCTAAACCTGAAGGACTCATAACAATAATCTCTCCACCTACTAATTCCATCCGATAATCTGGATAATCTATTTGCAACTTTTCTAAGTCTTTAACTGTTAAATCTGACATAATTATCCTTTACCTAATTTTATATTTATTTCTATCGCAATCCTCGGCATAATTGTAGAAAAAATATTTGAATTATAGAGAATGGGAAACATTCTAGTTTCAGAAAATTTTATCCGTTTCTTGAAATTTTACCTCTTAATTATTAATTATTAATAATTATTAATTCACCAATTCAGGTTTAAAGCCTCCCCTTTTAAGGGGATAAAATCAAAAAATTCTTTTAGTCAATCCTCTTGTTTTAAGAAGAGGTAATTATTAATTGCTGAAATATCATTGGTAATGACTCTAGAATATATATTATTTTCAGACTTTCGTGACACCTAAAACCTAAAACCTAAAACCTAAAACCTACCTTTTCTTTTGATTCAATGCCAGAGATAACTGACGAAAATGATCGCCTCGTTGTTCAAAATTTTGATACTGATCAAAACTGGCACAAGCAGGAGATAATAACACAACTTTAGCATCATATTTTGCCCCTAAAGCTGCACCTCTAATTACTGCCCGCTCCATATTTTTGACGATTTCATAATTATTAAAATTAATCTGTTGTAATCTCTGAGCAAATGTCTCAGCAGCATCACCAATTAATAAAACACTAACAACTTTTTCCTTAATTTGTCGCAACCAATCACTATCATTACCATCTTTAGCTTCACCACCAGCAATTAATAATACAGGTGCAGGTACAGCACTTAAACCCACTGCTGCAGCATCATAATTTGTTGCTTTACTATCATTAATAAAATCTATAGCATTCCAAGTGCAAATATATTCCAAACGGTGGGGTACGCCAGGAAAATTTTGCACCGCCTCAGCGATCGCCTCTTTTTCTATTCCTGCTAACTTTGCTACAGCTACTGCCATTAATAAATTCTGTTGATTATGATTTCCTAACATTCCCAGCGACTCCACTGCAACTATTGCTTCCCCAAAAGCCACTACCCAACCATCTTCAATATATACTCCCTTACTAGCATCACCCACCAAATTAGCTTTACCCTTCACACTTGTCCAGTAGACATTATGCCAAAGCTTGGCTGCATTTTGGCGCAGATATGGATCATCTCCATTAATAACTTGTTTTTGAGAGCGAGCTAACAAACTGGCTTTAATATTAAAATAATTTTCTATAGTATGGTGACGACTGAGATGATCGGGAGTAAAAGTAGTCCATAGGCTAATTTCAGGCGCAAGAGTATTAGAAGACTCTATTTGATAACTGCTAACTTCTGCAATTACCCAATCTGGGGGTGTTTCTGATAAAGCCAATTCACAGGCAGCATAGCCAATATTACCACAGGCAGGAGCATATAAGCCTGCAGTCTCAAAAATTGCAGCAGTTAAAGCAGTGGTGGTAGTTTTGCCATTGGTGCCAGTAATACCTACCCATGGTCTAGACTTGAGATATCGCCACGCTAGTTCCATTTCCCCAACAGTTTCTATGCCACTTTCTCTAGCACGGAGCAGCGGGGGTATATCCCAGGGTACTCCGGGACTAACAACAACTAAATCTAAGGACGTTTCTGCTTCAAATGAATGACCCAACCTAACAGCAATACCTTCTTGAGTTAATTGTTGTTGCTGTTGTTGGAGGGAGTCAGAAACATTGCGATCGCTTAGTATAACATCCCAACCCTTTTTTTTCAATAGTCGCGCTGCAGCAACACCTGATTTTCCTAGACCGATAATATGAGCTTTTGACATAATAAATTGTTGTATAAAAGCAAAGTCCCAGTGTAATTATCATAACAGGGTGTAGACAGATAGAGGCGATCGGCAGATAGGTTGAGGTTATACCGTTTCACGGGAGTCAAAAGCTTGTCCTCGCCCCCGCCCACGGGAGGATAGACTCCGGCGAGGGTCATAAGTGAGATTTTATCGGCTTAATTACTTAATTAAAACTTACAGCAAATTCCAAGTATTATGAAGTACAGATATTAATGTTCAAACCTCTCTACAGGCTGCCCTATGGGTGTACCTCACATAGGTGGAATCTGCTGTAAATGCTACAGTAATTTCAGGTTGTTATTTCACATCATTAGTTGTCAACTATTAGACCTTTCTAGAAAACATAGATCAGGGACTGAGGACAAACCCTTAACTTTTAACTATTTGGCCAAAGTCAGCCAATACTCTGGCATTGTTACGAAGCAACCCCAATAAATTCAAACGATTTTGTTTAATTTTTGGGTCAGGGTCCATTACCAAGACACTTTCTGGCCCATCAAAGAAATTACTGACCGTGGGAGCAATTTTTGCCAAAGCATCTACTAATTGTTGATAATTCCTAGTTTTTTGAGATATTTCAGTTTGAGGCACTAAGTCAATTAAACCTTGATAAAAAGCTGATTCTGAATCACTTTTAAATAATTTTGAATCTACTAATTTTTCTGGTACAAATTGAACTAAATCTAGCTCACCTTGAGCCGCTAAACGAGTAGAACGGTTGACAGTTTCATAAATTTTATCCAACATCCCATTTTGCCGAATATTTTGTAAGAAAATTCCTCGATTCCGCACATCTAATAAATCTTTTAATGCCCGTTCTGTATACTCAGGGTCTTTATCTCCCAAAACTGCATTTACCAAATCATAATCGATATTTTTTTCTTCTTGCAGAAGGGTTCTAATTCGCTGCAAGAAAAAGTCATATAACTGAGGTAATAAATCTGAGTTTTTCTGCGGGTAAATTTTGGTAAATTCTCCAACAATCTGTTCTAATAACTGATGTAAATTTAGCCCTAAATCTGCTTCCCAGGTAATATTAACCACTGCATTTGCTGCCCGACGTAAAGCGAAAGGGTCTCCCGAACCTGTGGGTAACATTCCTAATCCAAAAATGCTGACCAAAGTATCAAGTTTATCTGCCAAACTGACAACTTGACCGCTAATACTTTCGGGTAAAATATCTCCTGCACCTCTAGGCAAATAATGTTCAAAAATTGCAGTTGCTACAGCCTCAGTTTCTCCACAAGCACGGGCATATTTTTCACCCATAATTCCCTGCAATTCTGGAAACTCAAAAACCATTTGAGTTACTAGGTCAGCTTTGCAAAGTAGGGCAGCTCTTTCTATATTTTGCTGTTCCTCTGTACTGACTTGTAATTGTGTGGCAATTAATTTAGCAATATTGACAATGCGTTCAACTTTTTTGCGCATTGAGCCTAACTTTGCTTGAAATGTTACTGTTTCTAATGCAGGTAAATAGCTTTCTAATGGTTTTGCTAAGTCTGCTTTGTAGAAAAATTGCCCGTCAGCTAATCTGGCTCTGATTACTCGTTCGTTTCCTTTGGCAATAATTTCTGATTTATCTGGATTGCCATTAGAAATAGTAATAAAATATGGCAATAATTCAACTTTTGATTTAGCAGTTTTTGTTGACTTTAATACCGGAAAGTAACGCTGGTGACTAACCATTACTGTCTTTGTTACTTCTGGTGGCAAAATTAAAAATTCTTCGTCAAAATTTCCGACCACTGCCGTGGGATATTCGACTAAATTTGTCACTTCTGCTAATAATTCTGCTGGAATTTCTGCTTTGCCTTTAACTTTTTTGGCAGCGGTTTGTACTTGTTCTTCAATTTTGCTCATTCTTTGTTGAGAGTCTACTTCAATGTAGGCTTTTCTCAACGCTTCTACATAATCTTTTGCTTGGGAAATTTCGATTGGTTTTGGATGTAAAACTCGATGACCGTAAGAAAAGCGATCGCTTGTAATTATCTCGGAACCATTTTCTAATTTTATCGGCAATATTTCCCCATCTAATAATGTTACTAACCACCGAATTGGACGAGGAAATCTAATATCTCCATCTGCCCAACGCATAAACCTTTTGCCTTCAAGTTTATTTATCCATTCAGGTATTAATTCTGTCAAAATTTCTGTTGTTTGTTTACCTTTAATTTTTTTATTGACGAAGACAAAATCCCCTTTTTCTGTGGGGCGTATTTCTAAATCATTTAGTTCTATTTCTTGTTTTCTGGCAAAACCTTCTGCTGCTTTGGTGGGTTTACCATCTTTAAAAGCTGCTTTAGCCGGAGGGCCTTTTATTTCTTCTTCTCGGTCTGGTTGTTGGGTGGGCAAACCTTCGATGACTACTGCTAAACGTCTAGGTGTGGCATATATATTAACTGAGTTATTTGTCAAGTATGCCTCAGTTAAGATCGTGGGAATAATTTGTTGCCACTGTTGTATGGCTTCAGAGACAAAGCTTGCGGGCAATTCTTCTGTACCAATTTCTAATAAAAATGTTGTCATAGCAAAATATTCAGTATCAACTAATTACAACAGTTTACCGAAAGTTTGTCTAAACCTCGTGCTTTACTGAGGGAGTTTTTGTCCTGATTAAGATTGATTGAAATACTAAGCTATAGAAAAGCCGAAATTAATACCCCATAGTTGATAAAAAACCAGATTGAGGTTCAAAATAGTAGGGTCAAATATTCTCTGTAGACAAAGTTACTTCTAGCTAGCTGTTGCGATAGGAAAGATAATTAGGTGGACATAGGTGTTGTAGTAATCTAGGGACTAGCAAATAAAAAGAATATTCTATTGTAGTGAAGGTAAGGGAACAGGGAGAACTGGGTCTCCAGAAATTGGATAATTTATTTTTTGCTATTCTTCTATAATTTTGGAGCTTGACATATTTCTAACCTTCAAGGAAATAGAGTATGTCAAACTCTAAAATATAAAATATAAACCTAGTATTTCACTCTATTTCCTCCTCACCAATTAAATAAAATTTTGCCCTGATTTTTTTGATGATTTTAAGTTGTCAACTATGGCAAATATTCACGATCATAAATCTTGGCTAGAGTAGATATGTATAATAAATCATTTACTGACTAGTGGAATTATTATCAGTTAGATTTTGATACTTTAAAAATTTAGTTTAGTCATCCCTAGTATCAGACTGAATTAAATTTATAGTGGTTTTCATTAACATAGACTACAGCAATAAAAGTTAAATCAACTCTGGAGAGAAATATAGTTTTTTTCTGCTTAGTCTACCTTTGTGAAAACCTCTATAATTACTGTTGATCCTAACGACAAATTCGCTACTTTTTGTAAATGTCAATTTCCCTGCAAACAACAGTTAGCTATTAGCATTAAAACCGGGTGGTATTGAATTATTAGGCAGGCGACATAATTTTTATCAATAGAAGTTTAGGAAAAGCAATGTTATTGGCGGGATTACAAAAATTCAAAGCTTTTAGAGTGGCGATCGCTAAATTTATTGTTGATTGATAAAGTCTCACAATAGTATACTTATTCAATCAACTATACTAAATTTTTCAACGTTTATAGAATATACATGAAGTGAAAATATCTTAATTCCTCTTAAACATCTCAAATAATCAACAATCAAACCAATTATCCCAAAGAAAATATCAATTATTTCCTCCTTCTTATACTCCCTACTTCCTACTCCCTGATCTGCCCTCCCTGCTACTCAGAAAATGTAGCAAAAATTTTGATATTTCCGATTAAATATAATTTCTATAAATACTGCTACAGCTGAGAATTATTACAGTTATACTTATCCCTACTCCCTATTCTGTAACTATCCTTTCAATATTTTCAAAAAATATTATCTAATTATTTGAAAAACATTGAACATTTATTTCAACAAAAAGAGCAATTAATGTCTGCTATTGTTTATACCATAATTTATTGTTAACTCTAAACTCGCAAGTTATGTTATATTGAATAAATAAAGTCATAATCAGCGACTCTTTGGTTAAACAATGATACTGTTGATCAAAAAATTACCTACTATACCATACCTACTCTACCAAAGAACAACAAATAATGATTCTGTGTTTTAGAGAACAGATTGAGCAGTTCCAGATTCAATTTATTTGCTAGTCGGTTTTCTTTGCCCTCCCTCTATACCCATAACAGCAATCTACCTATTTACCAATTCCAATCCAGGGTAATACTCATATTTATAGATATTTTCTAGATATTTAGAGTTAAACTTGTATCTTGTATCGAAAACCCATTGAGTTAATCACATAAAACCAGGATTATGAATATAAATTATCTAAACTGAAATTGTGCCAATGAGTCCAATTAGATCATAAATATTTATTTTGTTTTCATATTTTTGTGGTCAAATGCTGAAACATCCGAAGTTGAATCAGGAAAAAATGAAGAATCTACTTAGATGCTGATAATCTAGCTTGAATCTACTTAAGTATTTATGCCTTCTGATTCACATCTCACACAAATTTCAGTCAATAGTGTCAACCCTAAGTGTTCCATTTTATCCTTCATAACTTATTAGAGTAAAATATAAAGATCAGGAAACTACATAAGTTTTTTTAGGTAAAAGGTCATGATACTTGAATTATGCACTAAAATTTAACCTCTTGTTTCGATAGAGATTAAATTATAAAGATGTTCAAACTCAAAACTTGGGCAACTTAAACAAATCATAATCATGCTTGCATAAGCGAAAATCAATCAGAGGTATATTCCTCTATCCTGGAAACACCCTAGCTTACCAAAAGTCACACCTATGACCACTTTCAATATGTACATGGCTGCCGCAACCAAAACCCAAAGCCCTTATATCTGTACTCCCAGAGACATTGCTAGTTTAAAAACTTCAGCAATTATGGCTTGTGGGGTGACAATGGCTTACCAGTCCGGACAACAGTCTTATCAGGTACTTAAGAACATTGACTTAACAGTACAGAAAGGTGACGTCCAATTATTGATGGGCCCCTCTGGTTCTGGTAAAACTACTTTGCTGACAATTTTAGCAGGTTTGTTAACACCGACCTCTGGAAGAGTGTGTCTTTTAGGACAAGAAATTACCAAAATGTCTAGACATCAGTTAGCTAGGTTTAGACTTCAGAATATTGGCTTTATCTTTCAGGGGTTTAACTTGTTTCCTGCATTAACAGCAGCAGAGAATATACAAGTAGCTCTAAATATGAAGGGTATTAAAGGCAAAGCAGCAAAACATGAAGCTCAGGTGCTTCTAGAACAAGTTGGTTTAGCCGCTCAAGCCAAATTACATCCCCGCGACTTATCAGGAGGACAAAAACAAAGGGTAGCGATCGCCAGAGCTTTATCTGGAAATCCTCGCATAATTATGGCCGACGAACCTACAGCAGCTTTAGACTCCCATAGTGGTCATACAGTTATTGAATTACTACGTCGTCTGGCAAAAGAAGGTGGTTGTACAGTTTTGATGGTAACTCACGATCCTCGAATTGTAGATGCTGCTGATAGAGTTATTTATCTTGAGGATGGAGTTATACAGGAAAATAAGCAATTTACTGATAGTTTTCTGTAATTATTTTGAGTTTGTTTGATTTCTTTATTTATTTATTCCTAGAGTTTCTCTGTCACTAATTTCTGTCACTAAATATTATGAACCTGGGAATTAAAGCTTTTTATTTAACGGTGAAACTTGTACCTCGGTAACATCCTTGGAAAGAAACTAAACTTGTTTTAGTCAACTGTTCAAGGTTAGTTACTAGGGACAATGTATCAGCACTTGGAGAAAATTTATCCCATCTATAGGCAAATTTGCCAAAATAGTTTCCTGTTTCTTGGTAACTAAACTCTTCTATGGGGACATCTGCTACACCAGAAACTTTTTGGTCATGGTATCCATTAACAATAATTTTCTCTAAATTTACTCCAGTTTTTAGACTTACATTCCACTGTACAGGTTCATAAGCAGATAGAACTAGAACAATAGGTCGTTCTTGACGCTCTATTCTTATATCCACAGTACCAGTGGGATGATATCCACCCTGATGGTCTGAACGTGCTTCGTAAATACCTACTAAGTGTAACTCCTTATTTCCACTAGTAGTATTAAAAAAATATGAAAAATCATTACTGCCTCCTGGGCCACAAGCGTTGCCACTAACTGCTACTGTATTATTAGCATCTTGCTTAAATTGCTGAAATTTTTCCCCTACAAATAACCAACTACTAGCAGCAAAAGCAGCTATTAATCCACCAGCAATTCCCAGAGGAATTAAATGCTTCATCTGTTGTTTCTGGGAATAATTCTGAACTTGACTATTAGGCAAATCATCATTTTTTTCATTCAGACAAGCTAGTAAAGTTAAACTTTCTGGTTGTTCAAACATTATGGGAACAATTTGTTCTTCCCCTACATACAAATTTCTAGTTTGTCTATCTAAAATTAACCAATATTTGTCAGTTTGATTTAATCTATAGTCTTCTACTTCAGCACTTACTAAAGGATGCTGAAGAAAAATCTGCCATGCTAAAGTAATGCCAGTACCAATATTTTTACCATCACTATACATAATCTGGTTTATTTCTGGTTCCCAGTGAAAAGTTACCCAACGATTATTGGCTTCATATCCTAATGACTTTTCTAACTTGGGATGGGCTATTAAATTTAAACTTTTGACTAGATTAGACATAAAATAATAAGTAAATAAGTAGGGTTTGCTGACAAAAGTATTTTTGCTGTTTCTAGTAGTCAATAGTTAGGGGTGGTTTCCTACGGAATGCTTCCCAAACGCGACCCGTACAGTAGTCATGAGAAATGGTAGATTCAGGAAATATAATCGGAATAATTGTCACTCAAATTTTCCCCTTTTGTCTACTAAAAATTCTGACTTTTTGAGCTACCAGTAGCAAAAAAACGGACACTTTGTTCCCACAAATAATGCCTCAAATATTTCCCCTATAAGCTTTTGATATTTATTCAGCCAGCCCTAAGTAGATGTTAAAATTTATCTTGCTTAGGAGGGTAGGAGGGAGAATGGGATAGACTTCAGAACTACTTTATTTTTTTGTATACTTAAGTTTTTTTCGTGCCTAAATATTCACAGCGGTTTTCATTTCAGTAGACCACAGTAGGGGCGATTCGCGTAATTAGGAGCATTCCGGAACGGAAATCGCCCCTACAGGGTTTTGGCTATGACGATGTGGTTTATCTACCTGAAAAGCGCTGTAGGGTTTGCTGATTAAATCTAAAAGCATTGCCAGGTTATTAGGTTATTTCAGTTATCAGTTATCAGTTATCAGTATCTCTGGAATAAGGAGGCTTGAATTTTGGAATATTCCATTTTTTTATACCCTTAACATAGGAGGCTTTAGACCATAATTTTTCGGTTAAAATTTTCACCTTTTTAGGTATGGAATTTAGGTATGGAAAAAGTACAAGCTTGATAACTCCAAAAGGTTTAAAAAGTTAGCATTAAAGGCTAACTATAGCAGAAAAATCAAGGGACTATTCTTGCGACTACATCCTCTGTAACTCTCATTTATCTTAACTCCTATAGGGGCGATTTATGAAGGAATCGCCCCTACTCCTACTCTTACCAAAATACTTTTTCAGCAAACCCTAAGTACACTTAAAATTTTGATAAGTTACAAACCCAATAGCCATAGTCTATTTTAATGAAAACTAATAATTGGCAAGAGGAATGCTAATACCGTTTATCAGAATGCAAAACTTAATCATTCAAGTAAATTTGGTATAATAATCACCTACTTTATAGTCAATTCAGTTTAGATTGAGACGAACATTTATTACCGTAAAAGGGTATTGGCAGAAAAAATGTTTCATTCTGATTTGAAATGACTATAAAACTAAATCACCTAAACAGACTTCATTGCCAAAATTTTATTAATAGTATCCTCCACCGCTTTATCAGGAGTAGAAGCACCAGAAGTCACACCCACTACAATTTTATTTTCAGGTAACCAACCTTCAGTTATTTCCACATCACGACCTAAAGGTTTATGTTCAATTCTATTATCAGGTAAAATCCGTTCAGCACTATCAATATGAAAAGAAGGAATATTATTCTCTATTGCCATCTCTTGTAAATGAGTAGTATTAGAAGAATTAAAACCACCAATAACTACCATCAAATCTAACTTCTGATCGAACAAACCTGACATAGCATCCTGTCTTTCTTGAGTAGCATCGCAGATAGTATTAAAATTCTGATAATGCTGATTTAATTGATCTGGTCCATACTTCTTCATCATTGTCCGCTCAAACAATTTTCCGATTTGCTCAGTTTCAGTTTTGAGCATAGTAGTTTGATTAGCAATACCAACTTGGGCTAAATCTTGATCGGGGTTAAAACCTTGAGAACAAGCACGACTAAATTTTGCCATAAACTCATCATGGTTGCCACCATTGAGAATGTAGTTACAAACATATTCAGCTTCTGCCATATTTAAAACTATTAAATACTTATCAGCAAAAGAGCTAGTGGCAATAGTTTCTGCATGGCTATATTTACCATGAATAATTGAAGTAAATTGCTTTTTTTTATGTTTTTCTACACTATTCCAGACTTTAGAAACCCAAGGGCAAGTAGTATCAACAATTTTACAGTTTTTATCATTCAAAATCTGCATTTCTTGAACACTTGCACCAAAAGCAGGTAAAATTACAACATCATTATTTTCCACCACAGAAAAATCTTTTTTACCATCAATTACAGGTATAAATCCTATTTGCATATCCCTCATGTGCTGATTTACTGAAGGATTGTGAATTAGTTCATAGGTAATCCAAATACGTTCACTGGGAAAATGTTGACGGGTTTCGTAAGCCATTGCAACAGACCTTTCGACGCCCCAACAAAAACCAAAAGCTTTTGCCAGTTTAATTGTCACATGGCCTCGTGTTAGGGTGTAATTGTTGTCTCGGAGTTCCTGGATTAAATTACTTTGGTAAGTAGACTGCATAACATTGGCCACTTCTTCTGCATGACCAAATCCTTTGCGGTTGTAGTTTTCAGACTTTTTGAGTGCCCTGGTAAAAGCTTTTGTATCCATAATTTTTTAATATCAGACTTTGGCTAATTCTCTTTCATCTTAAAACCCCAGGGTCATTTCAGTCAGCATTTCCCAACTTAATCTAATCTAATTGTTTGCAGAATCTTTAATAGACATCTCCAATAATCAAAAATAAAATCAATTACCGCAGATAAATTATCAATTATTTCCCTCTGCTCCCTGCTCCCTACTCCCTGCTCCCTACTCCCTCATACTCCCTCTTTTCTGGAGATGTCTAAAGTAAGATTACAAAGGTTCCTCAAGCCTCATTTTGCTATACATTTGTATAGCTGTACTCCAAACTTGATAACCTTCATCATTTAGGTGTAAACCATCGGTACTCAACTCAGGGCGAAGAAAACCTTGAGGATCGGCAAAAAGAGGATGTAAATTTAAAAAGAAAGCTCCTTCCGCATCAGCTATAGCTTTAATACTACGATTAATTTTTCTAATGCGACTATTCGGTATCTGCAATAGGCGATCGCGACGTTCCCAGGTAGCTGCCTCCCCACTATGGGGCAGAATGGACTGTATCACTATTTGACTACGGGGATGAATGTAGCGTAACTGACGAATAATCTTTCTTTGATTAGTCAAAATAGTTTGATCATCAGCTCCATGTATTAAATCATTAACACCAATCATCAGAAAAATTGTTTCTGGCCTAGTGCTATCAAATACATACAACCGCTTCAAAAGGCCAGCAGAAGTTTCCCCAGAGATACCTTGATTTAACCAAGTTCTATCCCTTGGGAGTAGTTTCGAGGGAAACCAGAGACTCAAAGAATCTCCGACTAAAAGTGTCAGACGGTCTGGCCGATTATCTGCTGCAGCCATCGCCTCTCGCTGCAACTGGTCTACCCATTGTTCATAGGTCCACTTATGATTTCGTCCAATAGCTAGAAGTTCTTGTCTAGCCTCCCCAAATAAGGGGCTAGGTTTATTAGCACTCAGGCTATTGGTAGTAGTTGTAGCAGTTGCTTGAGGGTTATCCGGCAACTTGTAATCATTTGTCAGTAAAATGGCCACTATAATTGATAGTAACCCGTTGGCTGCCAAGGAAAGCCAGGCCCAATTTGGAATATTTTTAGAAAAAGTAAACACCGAAGCCAAATTCAATTAGTCTCTATGCTGAAGCAACTGACCAATAATTAAGGCTATTTTACCGAAAAATTGGGTTTAAAGCCTCCCCCTAAAAGGGGGACTTTGTGTGATACTTATATTAAGTGGCAAAGGTATTCAACCACTCTAAAAACCTAGCTACTAATCGTAGCACTCCTTGCGCCTTGAAAACTAAAGTTATGGGGTTTTGCACTAGCTAGCTTGTGCTTAGGAATTGCTTTAAGCATCAAGTACCAGAGAACCAAAGTCTTTTAAGGTTTGAACTGTACCGTAGGGCATACGGGAACAGGCTCTTGGAATAGAGCAAACGCTTGGGGAGAGAACCATCTCTGGGTTAGATGCCGCAAGGTATTTAATTTAAGTGGACTCGTTGAACCAAGAATCCTGGTTTCAGGAGAATCTCCGTGCCTTTAGGCCGGAGAGTATGTCAACTTGACCTCAAATTATCTTCCCAGTGTTTTAACCATTAATTGAAAATCTAAGACCGTAATCTTCGATTCGGTCTTAGATTTTTAGGCCAAATATGGCGAATAGTTGATATTAATATTATTCTCTTTCAAATCCTGGCCCGCTATCTGATATCTCACCAGAAACGTTGTAACCAAAAGAATCAGGTTCTTTTACAAAACCAGTATAGGCTTCCATACCATGTTCTGAAATGTCTAAACCCTGGAATTCTTGTTCTGGATGGACACGAATTTGACCTAGAATAGCCTTTAATCCTAGCCAGAAAATCGCGCTCATTACCACTGTGAAGGCTCCCACTGAGAAGATACCAATAATCTGATTAATAATTTGCTCAGAACGAGTGACATCTTCAGAAAGTTCAATAAAAAAGCCAGTAGCTAAAGTGCCCCATATTCCACAGACTAAGTGAACTGATACTGCACCTACTGGGTCATCAATTTTTAACTTGTCAAAGAAGGGAACAGAATAAACTACAATTATACCAGCTACACCACCAATAATTACTGCTTCTAAATAATTTACCCCATTACAACCTGCAGTAATTCCAACTAAGCCAGCCAAAACTCCGTTAATAATCATTGAAAGGTCTGGCTTACTATCTTTGAACCAAGATGTAATAGTTGCAGTAGCCCCCCCTGCTGCTGCTGCTAAGTTTGTGGTTACAGCAATATAAACTACATTTTCATCTGCTGCAAGTTGAGAACCAGGGTTAAAGCCAAACCAACCGATCCAAAGAATTAAACAGCCCAAGGTAGCAAAACCCATGTTATGGCCAGGAATAGCTCTGGGTTGACCATTTTCATCATATTTACCGAGCCGTGGTCCAAGCAGATATGCTCCTACAAGTGCTGCCCACCCACCTACAGAATGAACTGCTGTTGAGCCAGCAAAGTCACTGAAACCTAATTCTTGTAGCCAACCACCACCCCAAATCCAATGTCCAGTAATTGCGTATGAAATACCTACGATTAACAAGCTAAAAAATAGAAAGGCTGAAAATTCAATCCTTTCAGCTACTGCTCCAGAAACAATAGTTGCAGCAGTGCCAGCAAAAGCTGCTTGGAATAGGAAAAATACTGGTATTGGCAGACCAGCAGGAAATGGGTCTAGTCCGTAGTCAGTTGCTTCACCTGTAAGGAAAAAACCACCCCCACCAATCAACGGATGGTCTCCTGCAAACATTATGGAAAATCCTATAGACCAGAAAACTAATGTCGCCAGGGCAAATACAATCAGGTTTTTTGCTAAAATATTAACAGCATTTTTCTGGCGGCAGAAGCCAGTTTCTAACATTCCGAAACCAGCATTCATAAAAATCACTAAGACTGAAGCTACCAAAATCCAAATCGCGTCTAATACCCCTTTGATATACTCTGGGGTTAATTCTTGGTCTTGGGCTGCTGCTGCTCCTGCCCATAGAGCAATAATTATGCAGACTAATGGTATACAGGCTAAGGTGGCGGGGGAAAACCATCTTGTCCGACGTAGCCTATTCATTAGTGCTGTCGGCTCTAAGAAACTGCTATATCTTGCTGATAGTAACTGTCTCTTTTTTGTTCTGTTGCTCCTAAATGTTAGTTTAGATGTCATTTTTGTGAGAACAAATTAATTAATTAGGTTACAAGCGAAAATATCCGACCAATTCTTAAGTAGACTTTCTGTATTAGTTGCTACTGTTATTTAATTCGGTAGCGATCGCCTAGAAAGTCTTTGAGATAAACTTTCTGCGAGAAAGAATCAGAAGTCTTTGTCAGATTTTGGGTCGAAAATATTTGCAAGTCAATTAAATTTGTGTTAAATATTCCTGATAACCTATATTTTCTAGTTTGGTTTGTTTGTCCATTACTGATTCAGCTAAGGTCTGACGATATTTTTGGACTCGTTCTAATAATTCTGGTTGGTGGGATGCTAATATTTGAATGGCTAATAAACCGGCATTTTTGGCATTGCCGATAGCTACTGTGGCTACTGGTATTCCTCCTGGCATTTGGACTATAGAATATAAGGAGTCTATTCCTTGCAATGTTCGGGTTTGTACTGGTACGCCTATGACTGGTAGTGGCGTTAAAGATGCGACCATTCCTGGTAGATGTGCTGCCCCTCCTGCTCCAGCAATGATGACTTTTAATCCCCTTTGATGGGCAGTTTGGGCATATTCAAACATTCTTTGGGGGGTGCGGTGGGCCGAGACAATGGCGACTTCCGAGGGTACGTTAAATTCTTCGCAGATGGCGATCGCTTCTTTCATGGTGGGCAAGTCTGAGTCACTGCCCATTATAATTCCGATTATGGGATTCATATATTTTAGGGAATAGGGAGTATTCAACAATTAATCATTAATAATTACCTCGGAAGTAGGGAGTAGTAATTCGAGAAAAAGTTCAATAATTAATAATTAATAATTACCTCTTCCAAGGATTTTTTTCTTTTTTCTCCATTTATGGAGAGGCTTTATGCTTAATTTTTTGGGAATCAAAAATTCCGAAAAATTATTCGACTGAGGTAGCTTAATAAATACGATCAATCAGATTTTTTAGGTCTGAGGAAATAGGTCGTAGTAATTCCAGAAACAGACAATCAAAAAATTAGAAAGAAATATCATTGTACTGAGGTAACTTAATAAATACGATCAATCAGATTTTTTAGGT